>Ga0207678_10003688_pt1 | contig 13769 bp, 14 predicted proteins | sample KBSC63metaG_FD_184319 | JGI IMG/M metagenome (GOLD analysis project Ga0207678, IMG submission 184319) | Corn rhizosphere microbial communities from Kellogg Biological Station, Michigan, USA - KBS C6-3 metaG (SPAdes) (version 2) | ecosystem: Host-associated > Plants > Roots > Rhizosphere > Soil ... | reverse complement strand
GCCGAGCACCAGCCAGAGCGCGCACACCCAGGGGACGCGCTGCCGGGACCCACCCCTGCGGGCTGCAACACGCGCGATCACGCGCGAAAGAATTCCTGAAACGGCACATCCACCGGCGCCCCGTGCAAGCCCACGTCGATCAGATGCGAGAGCAGCGGCAGGCGCCGCCGATCCAGGTGCTGCGCGGCGACGAGGAAGCGCTCGAGCACCCCCAACACCTCCAGACACTCGAGCGTGGCGCCCTGCATGAGCCGGATCGCCTCGCGTGTGGCGTGGCCCATGCCGAGCAGCGCGCCGAAGCGGCCGGTGCGGCCGCCGTTGCAGGTGACCGTCAGATCGCCCGAGCCCGCCAGGCCGAGCGCCGTCGCGGCGCCGCCGCCCTGAGACAGGACCAGCTCCTGCATCTCCACCAGCGCCTGCGCGAACACCGCCGCCTCGTAGTTGTGCATGGCGACGCTGCCGCGCTCGCCGCCCACGCGCTGGTGCAACCCCGCGCCGAAGCCGATGCCCATGGCATAGGCGTTCTTGAGCGCTGCGCAGACCTGAGTGCCGACCACGTCCGCCTGTAACACCACCCGATAATAGGACGTCTCCAGCCAATCGGCGAAGCGCCGTGCCACCCCCAGGTCCTGGCCCGTGAATACGACCATGGTCGGCGTGCGGCGCACCAGCTCCCCCGCGATGCACGGCCCGCACACCGCCACCGGCCAGGTTTGTGCGGCGAGCTCGCCGGGCAGCGCGAGCCGGAACGCCTCGGTCAACACGCGCAGCCCACGGGGTGGGTGGCCCCTGGGCGCGTCCGGTTCCAACCCCTTGCTCAACATCAGGAGCGGCCGCGGCCGGCGCGCGAGCACGGGCGCGAGCGCGCTCGCGGCCCAGGCGATGCCGGCGGAGCTCACGCCGATCACGATCGCGTCGGCGTCGACACAGGCTGCCTCCAGCTCGCTCACCGGATGGCAGCTCGAGAGCGCGGGCAGCCGGACCCGCAGCGCGGGATGCGGCTGCTCGCCGGCCACTGCGCTCACCAGCGCGCCGTCCAGGGGCGTCCCGATCAGGCGCACGGTATGGCCTCGATCGGTGAGCGGCACACACAGCGCGCTACCCATCATGCCTGCACCGACCACGGAAATGACTGCCACGGACCGCGTTGTACGCCGAATCTCCGCTGACACTCCAGCGGCCGCACCTTGCATGCCGCGCCGCGCTCCAGCCGGGACAGCGCTTGCCGTTCGATGGATTGGTGACTCCCTGCAGCAAGCGCTGGAACGTGGGCAGCGAGGCTCTGGCTGGCGGCCAGCGGCCAGCGAGTCGGGCACGACGTCGCTGGGCTGACGATGTTGCGTCAAGCGCCTGGCAGCGAGCGAGGAGCGCGCGATGAATCGCCCGCGCCGACCAGCACCCAAACCGAGCTCGGCCACGCGCCGCGCTCCGCCCTGGGAAGTGACGCCCGCCGACCTGCAGTGTCTGGACGCCGTGCGCTCGCTGCTCACCGCGCTCAACAACGCCTACGTCAGCACCCGTCAGACGCACACCTTGATCCTCGACATCCCGGTGCTCGCCGCGCGCTGCGTGCGCCGCATCGGCTCCAAGCAAGCCGTCACACCGGAGCTGCTGGAGAAGGCGCTCAACTCGATCGGCAACCTGGGGCTGGAGACGGAGCTCCTGGGCTTGCTCGAAGATCTGACCACCTGCCGCGCCGACCTCGAGGAGCAGCAAGCCGCACGCCCCTCGCAAGCGCCGGGCGGATGAAGGCTGCGCTCAGACTGCCCTGACGTACTGGCCCGGGACTTGCTCCGCGCCTGTCACACGTGGCGCTGAGTCTCGACAGCTCGCTTGCTTTTCGGCCGAACCCCGGCACGGCAGCGCGCGAGGACGCGCAGCCGCCGCGCGCGGCCGACGCCAAGGCCTTCAGCGCCGCGCTGGAGCACCACGTCGCACCTGCGCGCACCCCGCTCACCGGCAGCCAGGCGGCGGACGCGCTGCACGCCGCCTGGCAAGGCACCATGGGGCGCGCGCCGAGCCAGAACACGCTCTCGATCCTGGTCGGGCAATGGGCGCACGAGACGGGCCGCGGCTCCGCCATGCTCAACTACAACTTCGGCGGCATCAAGGGCACGGGCCCGAGCGGCGCCAGCACCATCTACGCGACGCACGAGGGCTCGGGCGCGAGCGAGATTCAGATCCGCGATCGCTTCCGCGCCTATGACAGTCCCGAGGCGGGCGCGACGGACTATCTGTCGCTGCTGCAGCGCCGCTATCCTGACGCGTTGCAAGCGGCCGAGCGCGGCGACCCCGTGGGCTTCGTGCAGGCGCTCAAGGCTCATGGCTACTTCAGCGGCGACGAAGCCTCCTACGCGAAGAGCGTGGCCGGGCTCGCTCAGCGCGCGCTCGCGGCCGGCTTCGACGAGATCGGCGCGGGCGAGACGGGAGCCATCAGCTCGCCCAACGCGGTGGCGAGCGCGTTTTCGCTCGACCGCGGCGACAGCGGCGCCGACCTGAGCGCGCCGGCGACCAGCGTCGACGCCCACGGCAACATGGTGATACCGCCGGGCGCGTATGCTCACTCGTTCGCCGACGAGATCGGCCGCGTGGAGCTCCTGATCTCCGCGTTGCGCATCGGACAGCTCGGCGACAAGGCAGGCTGAAGTGATCTCTCGCGATACTGAAAGGCCCAAGGGCATGGACGTCGCAACGCTGATCGGCAGCGTGCTCGGCTTCGGGCTGATCCTGGGCGCGACCGCGCTCAGCGGCAGGCTCGCCGCCTTCATCGATCTACCGAGCCTGCTGATCGTGTTCGGCGGAACGCTCGCCACGACGCTCGTGATGGAGAGCCTGAGCAATGTGCTGGGCGCCCTGCGCGTCGCGCGCCAGACGCTGTTTCACCGCGGGAGCGACTGCGTACCGACCATCCAGCGCATCGTCGAGCTCTCGCACACGGCGCGGCACAAGGGTGTGCTGGCGTTGGCCGACATCGAGGTGGAGGATCCCTTTCTGGCCAAGGGCCTGCGGCTCGCGGTGAGCGGGCTGGACCGCGATGAGATCCGCGAGACCTTGAACGCCGAGCTCGTGAGCATGAAGCAGCGCCACTTGCGCGGCCAGCGCATGTTCAAGTTCATGGGCACCACGGCGCCGGCCATGGGCATGATCGGCACACTGATCGGCCTGGTGCAGATGCTGCAGAGCCTGAACGATCCGACCCGCATTGGCCCCGCCATGGCGGTGGCGCTGCTCACCACGCTGTACGGCGCGGTGACGGCGTTTCTGATCTGCAACCCGATCGCCGCCAAGCTCGAGCGCCGCTCCGCCGAGGAGAGCGCCAACATGACGGTGGTGATCGAAGGCGTCGACTCGATCGTGCGCGGCCATCACACCGAGGTGATCCAGGACAAGCTGCAGGCGCGCCTCGCGCCCAAGGATCGCGCAGCCGAGCGCGCTGCCTGAGACCAGCGACGGCGCCGGGAGACAGCAGCGCGCGACAGAGGGGGGGACACCGATGGAAGACGAGAACGACTCGAATCACGAAGAGGGCTCGCCGCCGTGGCTCACCAGCTTCAGCGACATGCTGATGCTGTTCCTGTGCTTCTTCGTGCTGCTGCTCTCCTTCGCGCGCACCGACACGCAGACCTTCCATTCGGCGCTGGGCTCGGTCCGCCAGGCCCTGGGCGTGCGCCCGGATCTACCGTCGCAGGCGCACCTCGCACCCGCCACCGCCGAGCACCGCTCGAGCAGCGCCGAGCAGCGCGTGGCCAACGAGCACGTGGTCGCGGAGCTCGAGCAGTTCCTCGCGGCGCGCGGCCTGCGCGCGCAGGTCGAAGTGACGCCGAGCGAGCGCGGCATCGTGCTGCGCACGCGCGACCAGATCCTGTTCGACTCCGCTGATGCACACTTGAAGAATGAAGGCCTGCCGGTGCTCGCCGCCATCGTCGACCTGGCCCACCGCTTCCACGGCCAGCTCGCCGTGGAAGGGCACACCGACGACCGCCCGATCCAGAACGCGCTCTTCCCCTCCAACTGGGAGCTGTCCGGGGCGCGCTCGGCGAGCGTGCTGCGCTACCTGCTCTCCGCCGGCATCGCGCCCGAGCTCGTGCACGTCGCCGGCTACGCCGATCGCCGGCCGATCGCCGGCAATGACACGGAAGAGGGCCGGGCCCGGAACCGCCGCGTCGAGTTCGTGTTCGAATACGAGCGCGGCGGAGGGCCGGAACCTTCGTTCGACTTCGGCCAGTGAGGGCCCGGGCCGCAATCTGCGGCGCCAGGCGACGCTTCGGGACTCTAGGCGTTCCACGTTGACGTTGACGTGGTGGGAAGCACCCGGCGCCCGTGGCCGTCTCACCTTGGACGGTGCCTGCGCCTGCGCCCCTCCAGCCCCCTTTGCCGAGTGCCCGTTCGAAAACGCACGATCCAGCACTGCAATCATTGCACGATGAGGTCACTCCGCGCCGCGGGCTGTCCGCCGGGACGCCCGGAAGCTCTCCGGGCCCTATCGCTCGTGCGCGATCGTGCCGTTGTTCCCGATCGCAGGAAACCACCTTGACCGAGCCCACCTCCGATCGACCGCTTCTCGCCTCTCGCGTGCGCGCGCTCGGGGCCATGTTGCTCGCCAGCCTGGCGCTCGCCTGCGCGGCAGCCGCGCCGCCCGCGGCGAGCCCCGCGTCGCCAGCTCCCGGCGCGGGCGACCCGGGCATGCTCGAGTCGGGCACGCCGGAGAATCAAGCTCTGCTCGAGCAACTCCACCAGGACATCGTGCGCAACAGCGCGGAGATCGAGCCGATCCTGGAGGACGGTGACATCGCCCAGCTGACCATCGAGGGCAGCAAACTCTCTGTCGAGCGCATCGACCAGGCGCGCGCGGGCCGCGTCGCGATGATCCTCGAGCACGACTACCCCAAGGACGAGGTCGCCCCGCGCTGGTTCCGGCGCAGCGAAGGCCCCGGCCGCGTCTTCGTGGTCATGGGCGAAGGATCGCTGCTGTTGAACATCACCGACAACGGCATCAGCCTGGAGCCCGGCAGCATCGCGGAGGAATGACGTCGCGCGCTGCGCGTCGCTGATTTCGCGCTGCGCGTTTCAGGGCCGGGCAGGCCGGGCCTCAGCTGCCCGACGCTGCCCGACGCTGTTCGACGCTGTTCGACACTTCGGGACGCGGATCGGCGCTGGCGACAGCTGGCGCGCCTCCTCGAGCAGATCGAGATAGCTTCGACTGAGCCATGAAGCGGACGGACTTCGTGACCTTTCGGCGCCGCGTCCTGTCCGTGATCGAGGCGGATCTGGCCCGAGAGGCACAGCAGGCGAAATTCCTGCCGGAGCCGTCTTTGTTCTCGCCGGGCAAGCTGGCAGCCTTCAGCGTCTGCGGCGAAGCCTGAAGCTGCGTGCGGTCCAGGGTCGCGGATCGCGGCGAAGGATTCGGCCCGCCGCGCAACCCGTGCGTGAGCCACTCGACAGCGCGCCTCGGCGCCGGTAGGTTCGCACATGCACCGCACGTTGCGCATCGCCGTGATCGGCGATTTCGACCCCACGCGCTTCTCGCACTGGGCCACGGAAGCGGCCCTGCTTCACGCCGCGCAGCTCGCCGAAACGCAGCTGGAGCTCGATTGGATCGGTACCGAGCGGGTGGCCCGTGACGGCACCGAGCGCTGCCTCGACGGCTATGACGGTATCTGGGGCTCGCCGGGCTCTCCCTACCGGAGCAGCGACGGCATGCTCGCGGGCATTCGCTGGGCGCGCGAGCGTCGCGTGCCGTACCTGGGCACGTGTGGAGGGTTCCAGTACGCGCTGATCGAGCTCACGCGCAACGTGCTCGGGCTCGCCGATGCGGACACGGCCGAGAGCGGCTCCGGCTCCCGCAACATCGTGATCACGCCCGTCCAGCGTCCGAAGCCTGTCGTGCGCCCCGGGGCGCCGCTGCTGTCGGGCACGGACACCGTGCTGCCCGTCGCCGGCACATTGCTCGCGCAGCTCTGTAGCGGCGAGCCGCTGCGCGCCGAGTACTACTGCAGCTTCGAGACCAGCGCCGACTATGTGCCGCGCTGGCAGGCGGCCGGGCTGTGCGTCACCGGGCTGGGTGAGCAGGGCGAGCTGCGGGCGTTCTCGCTGCCCTCCTCCCGGTTCTTTCTGGCGACCCTGTTTCAGCCCCAGCTCTCGTCTCGGGCGCGGGCGCCGCACCCGATCGTCACCGGCTTTCTGCGCGCGTGCGCGGGAGAGCCGCTCAGAGGTTGAAGCACTGCGCGAAGCAGAAGTCTTGCTGGCACTGTACGTGAGGAATCCCCACGAAATCACGAGGGGACCGCGTGCGGCGTGCCGCGGCGCAGGGCGTGCTTCGACTCCGAGGGGGCACCCCTTCGTGGCATCGAGTCGAGGTTTCCATGGAAACCTCCGCGCTGGTTTCTCGCGCCCTTTCGCGATGAATTCGTGGGGATTCTTCAGGGCCCGGTCCCGCCGGTAGCCGCCGGCGCGTTCGGTTCGGTCGCGCTCTGCTCCTCTCCCGAGCTGGGTGCCGGTGCGGGTGTTCCAGCGCCGCTGCCGCAATGAAAGCTTCTGAACCGCGGAGGACGATCGAACTCGGTGCAGCGCCGAACTCGGCGCGCAGCGGGAGCGTCATGCTCACGAGCGGCTCACGACATCCACCGAGCAACTCCGCGACTCGATCGCGCGCCTGCAGCGCGCCGAAACCAGCGCGTGCCACTCACGACCGCTCTGTGTCACGCCCACGGAGGGCGCGAGACACTTACGCATCGGCTCCCGGCGGGTGCGAAGCTCGCGATCGCGTACCGCGACGAAGCCGAAGATTTACGGCGCAGTCATTCGACGCAGATGAGTGAGAAACACTCGCCGGAGAGACTGAGCATCGGCCGGGGTCGCCAATGCTTGAAAGGTAGATCAGATGCCAGTCCATTCAGCCTCCCCTCTCCTTCCGCTCGTGCCGAGCTCGCTGTCCAGCCGCTGGGCGAGCGTGCTCGCCGGCATCGCCCTGATACTGTCCGCGCCGCTGCTCGGCTGCAGCAAAGACACGAAGGCAGCAGCCGTCGAGAGCACGGCGCTGGCCGCCACCCCCGCAGCGAAGCCGGCCGGCGCCGGCCCGCGCGTGCTCGCCGTCACGGACAAGGTCGTCACGGTCGGACAGTTGCATAGCGCCACCGGCACGATGGCCATCAGCGAGACGGGCTCGATCCAGGCCGAACGCCTCGCCATCGATCAGATCAATGCCTCCGGCGGCATCCTGGGCCGACAGATCGAGATCATCCAGGAAGACGGCGCCAGCGACTGGCCCACGTTCGCGGAGAAGGCCAACAAGCTGCTGGTCAACGACAAGGTGGCGGCCGTGTTCGGCTGCTGGACATCGGCCTCGCGCAAGGCCGTGCTGCCCGTCTTCGAGCGCGAGAACGGCCTGCTCTATTACCCGACCTTCTACGAGGGCCTGGAGCAATCGAAGAACGTCTTCTACACGGGCCAGGAGGCCACCCAGCAGATCCTGGCCGGCCTCGACTGGCTCTACAAAGAGAAGGGCGCCAAGACCTTCTTCTTGATCGGCTCGGACTACATCTGGCCGCGCACCTCCAACAAGATCGCGCGCAAGCACATCGAGAAGGTGTTGCACGGCACGGTGCTCGACGAGCAGTACTACCCGCTCGGCCACACGCAATTCGGCTCCTTGATCAACAAGATCAAGCTGCAAAAGCCGGACGCGGTGTACGCGATCGTCGTCGGTGGCAGCAACGTCTCCTTCTACAAACAGATGAAAGCTGCCGGCATCACCGCCGACAAACAGACGCTGCTCACGATCAGCGTGACGGAAGACGAGCTGCTCGGCATCGGCGGCGAGAACATGGTCGGCTTCTACGCGGCGATGAAATACTTCCAGAGCCTGGACAACGATAACAACAAGGCTTTCGTGAAGGCCTTCAAGGAAAAGTACGGCGACAAGTCGGTGATCGGCGACGTGACGCAGGCCGGATACCTCGGTCCCTGGCTGTGGAAGGCCGCCGTGGAGAAAGCCGGCAGCTTCGAGATCGACAAGGTCGTGGCGGCCTCGCCGGGCATCGAGCTGACCACGGCGCCCGAGGGTTATGTGAAGGTGCACGCCAACCACCACCTGTGGAGCAAGCTGCGCATCGGCCAGGTGCAGGAGACCGGGCAATTCAAGGTGCTGTACGAATCCGGCCTGATCGAGCCGAATCCGTTCCCCGAGGGCTATCAATAGCGAGCTCCGCTCCCGAGGGGGGATGGGGGGCACCCATCCACAGACTGAGGAGAGATCTACGTGTCGTCCGTTTCCGACCTATTTTCGATCGCCCTGATGCAGGGCTTCAACGGGCTGAGCACCTTCTCGGTGCTGCTCTTGATGGCGCTGGGCCTCGCCATCATCTTCGGGCAGATGGGGGTCATCAACATGGCGCACGGCGAGTTTCTCACGCTCGGCGCCTATACCACCTACGTTCTCTCGGAGGTCAGCTCCCGCTGGGCGCCCTGGCTCTCAGCCTACTACTTCTTTCTGGCGCTGGCGCTGTCCTTCGTGATCGCCGCGGCGCTCGGCCTGATGGTGGAGCACCTGATGATCCGACACCTCTATCGCCGACCGCTCGACAGCTTACTCGCTACCTGGGGCTTGAGCCTGATCCTGCAGCAAGCCTTCCGCTCGACGTTTGGCGCGCGCGAAGTCAGCGCCAAGCTGCCGGAGTGGCTGATGGGTTCACTCGAGCCGACAGCCAGCATCGATATTCCGATCAACGGCCTGCTGGTGATGGGCTTGACGCTCACGCTCACGAGCGGCGTGTTCATCGCGCTGTTCAAGACGCGCTGGGGGGTGAGGGTGCGCGCCACCACCCAGAACCGGGCGATGAGCGGCGCGGCCGGCATCAATACTCGGCGAGTGGATCGGCTCAGCTTCGGGCTCGGCTGCGGCCTCGCGGGCATCGCCGGAGCCGCCTTCACCACCATCGGCTCGACGGGGCCGACCAGCGGCTCGCTGTACATCGTGGACACTTTCCTGACGGTGGTGTTCGGCGGCGCCGAGAGCCTGATCGGCACCATCGCCTCCGCCTTCAGCATCGCCCAGGCCCAGGCCACGACCGAGTTCTTCCTGACGGGATCGATGGCCAAGGTGCTGACGTTGCTGGCAGTGATCCTGATCTTGATGGCGCGCCCGGAAGGCCTGTTCACGCTGAAAGTGAGGCGCTGAGCATGACGACTGCCATCGCTGCGGTGCCCGCGCGGCTCCAGCAGTTCGGAGCCCGACTTCTGCCCAAGAATTGGTCGCGCGAGCGCTGGAACTTCGTGCTGACGGCGGTGCTGCTGCTGGTCGTGTTCCCGCTCACGCTGAGCAGCTTTCGCCTGGGCATGATCGCCAAGTACCTGACCTACGCCTTCCCCGCCGTGGGGCTCGTGCTGTGCTGGGGCAAGGCCGGTATCCTGAGCCTCGGACAGGGAGTGTTCTTCGGACTCGGAGGTTACTCGATGGCCATGTTCCTAAAGCTGGAGGCTTCAGACAAGGCCAGCACGGCGATCCAGAGCACGCCGGGTATCCCGGACTTCATGGACTGGAACCAGCTCACCGAGCTGCCCTTCTTCTGGAGGCCCTTTGAGAACCTGGGGTTCGCGCTCTGCGCAGTCGGGCTCGTGCCGGGGCTCTTGGCGCTGGGCATCGGCCTGGCGATGTTCAAGCGCCGGGTGGGCGGCGTGTACTTCGCCATCATCACCCAGGCCATCGCCTCGGTGCTCGGCATCCTGATCATCGGGCAGCAGGGCTATACGGGCGGTGTGAACGGCATCACCGACCTCAAGACGTTGCTCGGCTGGGACATTCGCACCGACTCCGCACGGCTCATCCTGTACTACGGCACCGCGGCGCTGCTGCTGGGGCTGGTCTGGTTGTCCAGCTGGGTGATGCAGAGCAGGCTCGGGCGGCTCTTGATCGCGATGCGCGCGAAAGAAGAGCGCGTGCGCTTCACGGGCTACGACACCGCCAACCTGAAGGTGTTCGTGTTCGTGTTCGCGGCCGTGGTCTCCGGTATCGGCGGCGCGCTGTTCACGTTGATCGTGGGCTTCATGTCGCCCTCGTTCGTGGGTATCGTACCCTCGATCGAGATGGTGATCGCCACGGCGGTGGGCGGGCGGCAGTCGCTGCTCGGGGCGATCTATGGCAGCCTGCTCGTCAACTACGGCAAGACCTTCTTCTCCGAGAGCCTGCCAGAGTTGTGGCTGTTCCTGCTCGGCGGGCTGTTCATCGGCGTGGTGATGGGCTTCCCCAACGGGCTGGCCGGCATCGACCTGCGCCCGCTCTTCGACCGCAAGTGGCTCGGCAAGCTGCGCGCCCGCTGGACCGCCCTGCCTGCCTCGCTGCCGCGCATCGAGCTCGAGCGCGTGGCCGCCGCTCCCAGCCAACCCCAACACGAGGTACCGCGATGATCGGTGAACCCCACCTGCTCGAGGTCGAGGAGCTCAGCGTCTCCTTCGACGGGTTCCGGGCCGTCGACACCCTCAACCTTTATGTCGACAACGGCGAGATTCGCGCCCTGATCGGCCCCAACGGCGCGGGCAAGACCACGCTGCTCGATCTGATCTCGGGCAAGACCCGCTGCAGCGACGGCGAGGTGCGCTTCAAGGGTCAGGTCATCAGCAAGCTGCGCGAGCACGAGATCGTGCAGCGCGGAATCGGGCGCAAGTTCCAGACGCCCTCCGTCTACGAAGAGCTGACGGTGTTCGAGAACCTGGAGATGGCCTACCCCTCGCGACGCACCTGGTGGGGCGCGCTGCGCTGCCGGCGCACGCCCGAGCTGACGGCCCGAGTGGAAGAGATCGCGGAGCTCATCTACCTGAAGGACCGGCTCTGGGAGCTCGCCGAAGAGCTCAGCCACGGTCAGAAACAGTGGCTCGAGATCGGCATGCTGCTGATGCAGAGCCCGGAGCTGATGATGCTCGACGAGCCGGTAGCTGGCATGAGCATGGCCGAGCGCCAGAAGACCGCCGAGCTGCTCCAGCGCCTGTGCCAGGGGCGGGCCGTGCTGGTCGTGGAGCACGACATGCAGTTCGTCGAGAGCATCGCCAGCACGGTCACCGTGCTGCACCAGGGCAAGCTCTTGGCGGAAGGAAAAATGCGCGACGTGAAGAACGACCCAAAGGTGATCGATGTCTATCTCGGACACTGAGCTCGAAAACCCAGGCAGCTCGAGCGACGCGCGCTTGCAGGTGAGCGATATCACTGTCGCCTACGGCCAGAGCCAGGTGATCGACCGGCTCTCGTTGCGCGTGAAGCCGAACGAGATCGTGGCCATCCTGGGCCTGAACGGCATGGGCAAGACCACGCTGATGAAGGCGTTGATCGGCCTGTTGCCGGTCTGCCAGGGCAGCATCGTGCTCGACGGCGCGGAGCTCACGGAACAGCAGCCGTACGAACGCGTGCTGGAGGGGTTGGCTTACGTACCACAGGGCCGCATGGTGTTCCCCAAGCTGAGCGTGGAAGAGAACATCCAGACAGGTCTGCGCTCCGACCGCGAGCGGGTGCCCGAAGAGCTGTACCGGTTCTTCCCGGTGCTGAAGGAGATGCGCTCACGCCGCGGCGGCAACCTCTCGGGCGGCCAACAACAGCAACTGGTGATCGCGCGTGCGCTGGCGAGCCAGCCCAAGGTGCTGCTGCTGGACGAGCCCACCGAGGGCATCCAGCCCTCGATCATCAAGCAACTCGCGGGAGTGCTGCGGCAGATCCGCGACGAGAAAGGCCTCACGATCGTGGTCTCGGAGCAAGTGCTGAGCTTCGCGCTGGCCATCGCCGACCGCGTGCTGGTGATCGACCGCGGCCACTTCATTCACGAGAGCGCGGGAAGGGACATCGACGAGAAGACGATCGCACGGCTGCTCTCCATCTGAAACTTCTGCGGGGACACCCCGCACCCCGAGCCCCTATTGCCCAAGGACGCCCATGGAAACCTTGATCCGCGTAAGCACGAGTGACTCGCCAACCAAGCAAGACGTCATCCACAACCGCTGGCACCCCGACATTCCGATCGTTGCCTGGGTGAAGCCGGGCGATCAGTTCCGGGTGGAGTGCGTGGACTGGACCGGCGGGCAGATCGCCGACAACGACTCCGCACACGACATCAAGGTGGTGGACCTGACCAAGGTGCACTACCTGAGCGGGCCGATCGGAGTGAAGGGGGCCGAGCCGGGTGATCTGCTGCAGGTCGACATCCTGGACGTGGGCGTGCTGCAGAGCTCGCAGTGGGGCTTCACCGGGATTTTCGCCAAGGAAAATGGCGGCGGCTTCCTCACGAATCACTATCCCGACGCGCGCAAGGCTTGCTGGAACTTTAGCGGCATCTACGCCAACTCGCGCCATATCCCGGGCGTGGAGTTCGCGGGCATCATGCACCCGGGGCTGATCGGCTGCTTACCCTCGAAGGAGCTGCTCAGCACCTGGAACACGCGCGAGACCGCGCTGTTCAAGACCAACCCGGAGCGTGTGCCACCCCTGGCCGCGCTGCCCTACGCGGAGACCGCGCACCTGGGGCGCCTGACGGGCTCGGCCGCGCACGCAGCCGCGCTGGAAGCGGCGCGCACGGTTCCGCCGCGCGAGCACGGCGGCAACTGCGACATCAAGAACCTCTCGCGCGGTTCGAGCGTATACTTCCCTGTGTACGTCAAGGGCGGCGGCCTCTCGATGGGCGACATCCACTTTTCGCAAGGCGACGGCGAGATCACGTTCTGTGGCGCGATCGAGATGGCGGGCTACCTGGATCTGCGCGTGAATCTGATCAAGGGCGGCATGGCCATGTACGGCATCAAGAACCCCATCTTCAAGCCGAGCCCGCTCGAACCCCGCTACTCCTCGTACCTGATCTTTGAAGGCATCAGCGTGGACGAAGAGGGCAAGCAGCACTACCTGGACGTGCACGTCGCATATCGCCAGGCGTGCCTGAACGCGATCACCTACCTGAAGAAGTTCGGCTACTCGGGCGCGCAGGCCTACGCGATCCTGGGCACCGCACCGGTCGAGGGCCGCATCAGCGGCATCGTCGACATCCCCAACGCTTGCGCCACGCTCGCGCTGCCGACCGAGATCTTCGACTTCGACATCAAACCCAACTCCGGCGGCCCCAAACCGATGGTCCCATCGGGCATCGACCTGTCCACTGCCTGAGAGCACGCCATGCCCGTCTACGAATACGAATGCAACGAGCACGGCCTGTTCGAAGCCGAGCGCACCATGCTGCGCTCGGCAGAGCCAGCACCCTGCCCTCAGTGTCAGACCTCAGCGCGGCGGGTGCTCAGCGCGACGCGCGCAGCGCTCGTGCCTCGCGCCAGCGCCCTCGCGCGCGAGCGAAACGAGAGGAGCCAGCACGAGCCGGCGTTGCGGCGCGTCGAGAGCGCTCCACGGCGAGCTCCACGCCCGCGGCTGCAGGCATCCCACGGGCGACCGTGGTGCCTGGAGCATGGCTGACGAGGGGCGTGTGCCAAGCTAGACCCGCCGGAACAGGCGCCAACCCCAGGTGCCGAGCGCGGGCGGCGCTTCCGAGCGCCGCTCGCGTGCCAGGCCATTATCCCCCTTTCCCTGAAACTAATGCGGGAGGGACACCTCATGCTCCGCCGACACATCGGGGATCTCGTGGTCGATCCCGGACGGGGGCGGCTCGGAGCCCTCTGAAGCTTCCGGTCGCTGGCTGGGAGTGACCCCGGCGAGCGCGTGCAAGAGCGCCATCAGCTTCTGATCGACGGGAGTGCCCGCGCTCGGCATGGAGGAGATTCCGGCGCAGCTGGCCCGGGGCCTGCCCGCCGGCGTG
>Ga0207678_10003687_pt1 | contig 13770 bp, 13 predicted proteins | sample KBSC63metaG_FD_184319 | JGI IMG/M metagenome (GOLD analysis project Ga0207678, IMG submission 184319) | Corn rhizosphere microbial communities from Kellogg Biological Station, Michigan, USA - KBS C6-3 metaG (SPAdes) (version 2) | ecosystem: Host-associated > Plants > Roots > Rhizosphere > Soil ... | reverse complement strand
CGCCCCGGGCGGTGATCGGCGCGTCGTGGGAGCGGACCCTGGGCTACGGGGTGGACCCGGACGTCGGCAGGCACAGCGGGCTGCTCGGCGCCGACGAGATCGAGCACCGCAGGCACAGCACCCCGATCGGCGACGTCATGCCGAGGCGAACGTTGCCGCCGCTGGAGATGCCGAGATCGAGATCGCGGTAGTCGTTGAAGAAGGCGTTCCCGCCCAGCGTGAACATCCGCGTGAGCTTGGCCCGACCGTACTCGAACCCGATGTCGGCCGTTCCGATGTAGGCACTCTGCGACAGCCGTGGATCGATCCCTGGGGTGCCGATCGCGGGACCACCCGTGGGGCTCGCGTTGTCGTCGTAGCCTCCGAGGAAGCTCGCGGTCACCGCGAGCTCGTTTCGCCAGCGATTGAGGTCGGGCGTCGGGCCTCCGCCAAACAATCCACGCACCGCGCGTCGACGGTTGATCGTCGGCGGGGGCTGCGGAGGGGCCGGCGGCGGCGGCTGCGTGACCGGCGCGGGTGGCGCCTGCACCTGGGCCTGCGCGCTGCCGGTCAGGGCACACGTGAAGACACCGGTCGCGACGAGAGCGATGATGAACCGGGGGAGTTCGGCCATGGGTGACTTCACGGGACGGTCACCGTGTCACCCGGCTTGAGGATGATGTTCTGCTGCATGTTCTTGCCGCGCGACACGTCCTTGTAGTTGAACCGGAACGTCTGCGGGGGCTTGCCCGCTTCGTTGCGCAGGATGGTGATGTTGCTCTTGTCGGCGAATTCGGTCAGGCCACCGGCCACGGAAATGAGCTGCACCACGGTCATCTGCCCCGAGACCGGAAAGGGGCCAGGCCGCAGGACCGCACCGGTGATGAAGACGTTGCGGCTGTTGATCTGGCGGACGATGACCGACACGTTCGGGTCCTCGATCAGCTTGGTCGCGGCCTCGACGATCTTGGCCCGCAGCTCCTCGGGCCGCAGCCCCGCCGCCTTGATGTCCTGCAGCAGCGGCAGCGTGATCATCCCGTCCGGCCGGACCGTGACGTCGCCGCTCATCTCGGTATCGCGCCAGAAGACGATGCCGAGGACGTCATCGGGGCCGATGACGTAGTCGGTTGCCGTCGCGATCCCGGTGGAAACCGTCGCGGCAGGCCGGCCCTGGACCGGCGGGGTGGTGCCGGGCCGTGCCGGCGCCGTCGGCGCCGGCTGCACCGGCTGCGCCGGTGTCTGGGCCCATGCCGGCGCGGCGGCGACGAAGCCGCTCAGCGCGAACGCGGCAGCCCGGAGTCGGTGCGAAGTCGTAGTGCCCATGTCGTGTCCATTTCCTCCCGCAGCCGCCGCGGCGCGGCCGTCCTGCCTACTGCAACGGTCCGCCCGGCTCAAAAGAACAGAAACCGCTTCTTTCGTGCCGCTGTGTCGTCCGGGGACGACGGCCGGCCGTCGCCGAGGCCGCGATCGATCACGCTGATATTGGCCGTGTCATCGCTGGTCGGGGGCGTCCGGTCCGCCGGCACGCCGTTCGGACGGGCGGCGGCAGCCGGAACGGCGAAGGGCGGCTGCGCGGCAACGCCGCCCAGGCCGAAATCGAAGTCGCGGCCCACGTCGCGGACGATGGCGGCATCCACCGGCTTGGTGTGGGTGGCGAAGCCGCCCATCAGCGCGTTGTCGGCGAGGACGTTGACGATGCGCGGCAGGCCGTTGGAAATTTCGTGAATGGCGAGGACGGCGTTCTTGGTGAGGATCTCGCTGACGTTCCCGCCGGCGATCCGCAGCCGGCCGGCGACGTAGGCGGCCGTCTCCTTCAGATCGAGCGGCGTCAGCTGCGCCCGCAGCGTGATGCGCTGCTTCAACTGGCGCAGCGACTGCTCGTTCAGGCGGTCAGCGAGCTCGGGCTGGCCGACCAGCACCAGGTTGAGGAGCTTGACGGTCGACGTCTCGATGTTGGCGAGGAGCCGCACTTCTTCGAGCAGCTCGTAGGGCAGGCTCTGCGCCTCGTCGATGATCAGCGTGGTCAGGCCGCCCGCTTCGTGGCGCTCGAAGACGTCGCGCTGGAACTCGGTGAGGAAGCGCGCCTTGGACTGGACGCAGCTCTCGTCGAGGCCGAAGCCGCGGGCGATGAACTCGTAGAACTCCGGCCGCGTCAGCGTCGGGTTGGTGAGCAGGACGTTGCGGTTCTCCGGCCGGCGCTCCTCGTTCAGCGCGGCGCGGAGCACGGTGGTCTTGCCGGTGCCGGCGTCGCCGAGCAGGACGGTGAGCCCGCGCGGCGCGGACAGGCCGTAGCGCAGCGTGCTCAAGGCCTCGCGGTGGCGGGGCGTCAGGAACAGGAAGCGAGGGTTCGTCGTGAGATCGAACGGCCGTTCCTGCAGTCCGTAGAACGTCTCGTACATGGGACAGTCCTACTGACGGAACTCTTTGAAGGGAAGCTGGCAATCGTGCTTCCGGAGGAAGTTCAGGAACTTCTTGTAGTCGGCTGATTCGATGTTGAACAGCTTGCAGACGATCTTGTAGTTGCCCTTCGCTTCCTCGAGGCCCTTGCGGATGACGTCGCGGACGTTCTGCCGGGTGATCTCGCGCGCCATATAGAGGGGATAGACCGCCGTCCAGAACGATTCGCGGTCGTCGCGCAGCCGCTTGTAGAGATCGTCGACGACCGTCTTACGCCGTTCGCGCTTCGGCTTCAGTCCGAGGCCGCGCTGCGTCCGGATTTCCGGCGGCAGATCCTCCGGTCGCACCTGCTCGTGCCGGCCGGTGACGATCAGGCGCTCGACGACGTTCTCGAGCTCGCGGACGTTGCCGGGCCATGGATAGTCGCAGAGCGCCTGGAACGCGTCGGCGTCGAGGCCCTTCACCAGGTAGCCGTTGGTGGCGGTGAACCGGGAGAGGAAGTACTGGATCAGGCCGGGGATGTCTTCCTTGCGCTCGCGGAGCGGCGGCACCCAGAAGTGGATGACGTTGAGGCGGTAGTAGAGGTCTTCGCGGAACTGGCCCTGGGCGATGAGGTCCTGCAGGTTGCGGTTGGTGGCGGCCACCACCCGGACGTCGACGCGGCGGCCGGCGCGCTCGGCGCCCACCTTCTGCAGTTCGCCGGTTTCCAGGAACCGCAGCAGCAGGCCCTGCATCCGCAGCGTCATCTCGCCGACTTCGTCGAGGAAGATGGTACCCTCGTCGGCGGTTTCGAGCTTGCCCGGCTTGTCGCGGTAGGCGCCCGTGAAGCTGCCCTTGACGTGGCCGAAAAGCTCGGACTCGAGCAGTGTCTCGGGCAGGCCGGCGCAGTTGACGGCGATGAAGGCGCGCTCGGCCCGGGGGCTGCTGGTATGGATGGCGCGGGCCACCAGTTCCTTGCCGACGCCGCTCTCGCCGGTGATGAGCACCTTGGCGTCGGAGCGCGCGATGCGCTCGATTTCCTGGCGCAGCTCCAGCATCGGGTGGCTGCTGCCGATCAGATGGGCCTGTTCAGGGCTTCGCATAAGTGTGCTCGTCGGCGGGCTTCGAGCCCCTCGTCGTCACCGGATGATTTAGCAACTTCGCCGCCAGAGGCCGCGCGGCGGGCTGCCGCTCCGCGAAGTCGAAGCGCTCAGATAGTTTAGACTACTCTCGAAGCAACGAAAGTCCCGGGACGATATCACAAAAATCCTGTCCCAGGCAGACAAAGGTCATGATGCGGTTGACCAATGGCGCGCCGGAGCTGCCTTTGTCGGTGCTCCGCGCCGCCTACGCGGACGGATGGTTCCCGATGGGCGAGCGGGGGACCCGGCTGATCGAGTGGTTCTCCCCGGATCCCCGCGGCATCCTGCCACTTACGGGGTTTCACGTGCCGGCGCGCCTTGGCCGGACGCTGCGCGCCGGGCGCTTCGAGATCCGCATCGACGCGGCCTTCGCGGAGGTCATGGCGCGGTGCGCCGAACGCGACGACACGTGGATCAGCGACGTGATCACCGAAACCTACACGGCGCTGCACCTCGCGGGCGAGGCGCACTCGGTCGAATGCTGGCGTGAGGGACGCCTGGTCGGCGGGCTTTACGGCGTGTCGCTGGGTGGGGCGTTCTTCGGCGAGTCGATGTTCCACGTCGAGACCGACGCCTCCAAGGTGGCGCTCGCCGCGCTGGTCGACCGGCTGCGGACCCGGGGCTACGCGCTGCTCGACCTCCAGTGGGTCACTCCGCACCTGGCGCAGTTCGGCGCGACGGAGATCCGGCGTGGCCACTACCTCCAGCTCCTTCGCACCGCGCTGGCGCGGCGCTGCACGTTCGTCTGAGGTGGTCCGTGCCGCCCGGGCTGCTATAGTCGCTCGCCACGGCATGCTGCCCGCCCTCATCCGCCTGGCGCGACCGACCCACTGGGTCAAGAACGGCTTCGTCGCAGGGCCCCTCATCTTCGCCAACCCGCAGTCGCTGGGCGTGGCCGTCCTCCAGAGCGCGACGGCGGTCGCGGTCTTCTCGTTGATGGCGAGCGCCATCTACTGCTTCAACGACGTCATCGACGCCGAGTCCGACCGCGCCCATCCGACCAAACGCACCCGGCCCATTGCCGCCGGGCTGGTGACGCCGCAGCTCGGTGTGGCCTGGGGCGCCGTGCTCGCGGCCGCGGCGATCGCGCTGGCCTGGTTCCGGCTGCCGCCGGCCGTGCTGGCCGTGCTCGGCGCCTACGTCATCAACAACGTGCTCTACAACGCCCAGATCAAGCGGGTGGCGATCGCCGACGTCATCTCGATTGCGACCGGGTTCGTGCTGCGGCTCGTGGCCGGCGCCATCGCGATCGGCGTGGTCGCGTCGTCCTGGCTGCTGGTGTGCAGTTTCTCGCTGGCGCTGTTCCTCGGCTTCGGCAAGCGGCGCAGCGAGCTGGCCCTGGCCGAGCAGGGCCGCGTCTACCGGCCGGTGCTGCGGGCCTACACGCCGTCCACGCTGGACTCGGCGATGGGCATCTCGGCCACGCTGACGTTGATGTGCTACATGCTCTACACGATCGCGCCGGAGACGCGCGAGACGCATGGCACCGCCAACCTGATCTACACGGTGCCTCCGGTCTTCTATGCGATGTTCCGCTTCATCTTCAAGGTCCAGGACGCCCAGGGCGAGTCGCCGGAGGAGCTGCTGCTGCGCGACCGCGTGATGCTGCTGACCGCCGCCTCGTGGGTCGGCCTGGTTCTGGTCGTCCTGAAGTTCCGCGGCGTCGCTGAAGCGTTCGGCAGGCCGTGATGCGTTCGCGCTGGCTGCGGCAGCTCGCCGGCCGCGTCCTGGCGCTGACGGCGACGGCCGTGATCGCCGCCGCGTGCGGCCGTTCACCAGCGCCGTCCGCCGCTGGAGGCGCCGGCACCCCTGCCGTGGGCGGCTTCCCGCGAACGGTCACCGACGGCTCCGGTCGATCGCTTCGCCTGGCCGCGCGTCCGGTGCGCATCGTGTCGCAGACGCTCGGAAGCGACGAGATCCTGTTCCCGATGGTCGCGCCGGAGCGCCTGGTCGGGCTGAGCGCGCTGGCGCGGGATCCGAAGTACAGCAACGTCCTCGCGGAGGCGACGCGGCATCCGGCCCCGTCGATCGAGAGTCCCGAGGACATGCTGCGGCTGAAGCCGGACCTGATTTTCGTCGCCACCTACAGCCGCGCCGAGAGCGTCCAGGTCCTCGAATCGACGGGCGCACCGGTCTACCGGCTGGCCAACTTCGACGATCTCGAGGGCATCATGGCCAGCATCCGCGGTGTCGGCGCGGCGGTGGGCGAGGAGGCCGCGGCGGCGCGGATGATCGAGGACATGCGGCGGCGGCTGGCCGCGGTGGCCACGCGCCGCGCCGGCAAGCCCCGGCCGCGCGTGCTGTCGTACTCCGGCGGCTTCACCGCCGGACGCGGCACCACCTTCGACGACATGGTCCGCCGCGCCGGGGGCCTCAACGAGGCCGCCGTGCGCGGTGTCGAGAAGTTCCCGCGGCTCAGCGAAGAGCAGGTGCTGGCCTGGAATCCGGACGTGCTGGTGGCGGGCTACCTGCCGGGTGAGGAGGACGCCGTGCGGCGGCGGCTCACGACGGGCGCGGGCGTCGGCCAGACCACGGCCGCCCGCCGCAACCAGATCGTGTTGATCCCGACGCCGCGCTACCTGGCCGTATCGCAGCACGTCGTCGACGCGGTCGAGCAGCTGGCGGCCAGCTTCGACGCGTTCCAGGCACAGCCGCGATGAGCCTGGCCCTGCCACGGCCGCCGTTCGCGGCGGTCCTGATCGCGCTGCTCGTGCTGCTCGTCCTGGTCGCGGTCGTCGCCATTGGCGTCGGGTCGGTTTCGATTCCGCCGTTGCGCGTGGCCCGGCTCCTCGTGGCGGCGATCGGCGCGCCCTGGTCCGGCCCGGACGCCGATCCCGAGCTCGTCATCCTGATGGCCATCCGTGTGCCGCGCGTGCTGGTCGCGGCGCTGGTCGGCGCCGCGCTGGCTGTCGCCGGCGCGCAGATGCAGGGGCTGTTCCAGAACCCGATGGCGTCGCCCGACGTGATCGGGACCAGCACCGGCGCGGCCCTCGGCGCCGTGCTGGCGATCGTCTTCGGCCTCGCCGCGGCGCACGTGGCCTGGCTGCCGGCGATGGCCTGCCTCGGCGCCGGCCTCTCGCTGGCGGTGATCTACGCGCTGACGACGCGGCGCGGCCGCACGCCGGTGGCGATGCTGCTGCTGGCCGGCGTCGCGCTGAACGCGCTGCTGAGCGCGATGACGGCCTTCGTCATTTCGCTGTCGTGGGTCCGCTACGAGGTGGCGCAGGAAGTGGTGTTCTGGCTGATGGGCGGCCTCGACGATCGGACGTGGACGCACGTCTGGCTGGCGGCGCCCCTGGTGGCGATTGGCCTCGCCGCCGCCATCGCGCTGGCTCGCGATCTCGACCTGTTCAGCACCGGGGAAGAGGCGGCGGCGACGCTCGGCGTCGACGTCGAACGGGCCAAGCAGCGCGTGTTGGCGGTCGCGGCCTTGCTCTCGGGCACGGCGGTCGCGGTGTGCGGCGTGATCGCCTTCGTCGGCCTGATCGTCCCGCATGGCGTGCGCCTCGTGGTCGGGCCGTCGCATCGGCGGCTGATTCCGACCGCGGCCATCGCCGGCGCGATCTTCGTCGTGGCGGCGGATCTCGTAGCCCGGACCGTGCTGGCGCCGATCGAGATCCGCCTCGGCATCGTCACCGGCATCTGCGGTGCGCCGTTCTTCCTGTGGCTGCTCTCGCGCTATCGGCGGGAGGTCGGCGCATGAGCCTCACCGTCGAGGGCGGCGGCGTGTCGATCGGCGGCCGCTGGCTGGTGCGGCAGGCGAGCGTGCGCGTCGAGCCGGGACGGCTGGTGGCCCTGATCGGACCGAACGGGTCGGGCAAGAGCACGCTGCTGCGGCTGCTGGCGGGCGTCTGGGCGCCGACGGAAGGGACGGCGGCGCTCGACGGCATGCCGCTCCCGCGCGTGCCCCGGCGCGTGCTGGCCCGGGCCGTCGCGCTGGTGCCGCAGGACACGCACATCGCCTTCGCCTTCACGGTGCGCGAGATCGTCGCGATGGGACGCCATGCCCACCTGGGACGGTTCCAGCGCGAGGGCGCCGCCGATCGCGAGGCGATCGCGCAGTCGATGGCGCGGGCCGACGTCTCGACGATCGCCGATCGCGACGCGACCGGACTGTCGGGCGGCGAGCGGCAACGGGTCCTCATCGCGCGGAGCCTGGCCACGGAGGCGCGCCACCTCCTGCTCGACGAGCCGACCGCGAGCCTCGACGTCGCGCACGCGCTCGACGTGCTGGCGCTGTGCCGCCGTCTCGCCGACGAGGGCCATGCCGTCGCGGTGGCGCTGCACGATCTCAATCTGGCCCGGCGCTTCGCCACCGACGCAGTGCTGCTGCGCGACGGTGGCGTCGTCGCCTCCGGTCCGGCCGATCGCGTCCTCACCCCGTCGGCCGTCGGCGACGTCTTCGGTGTGTCGGTGACCGTCGCCACCGCGCCGTCGCCGGACGGCTCGAGCGTCTACGTCTTCTCCCGCCCGTAGCCACTGGGCGCGCGAGCCGGACCGCCCCGCGCCGACGCATTGGCCGGTGGGGGAGGGCGAGGCATGGCTGCTGATTGGCAGGCACGGCTGGCGGCGATGCTGCTGGCCTCGTGGATCACGGGCGGCTACGAGGCGCGGGCGCAGGATCATCCGGTCGCGCTCGAAGCCACCGTCGGGTGGGCGGGCTTCGTCGACGACGCCAGGATCGATCACGCCGTCTCCGGCGCCGGCGCACGGGTTGTGCTCACGCCGCGCGTCAGCGTCGGCCCCGAGTTCGCCTGGATGGTGGGGCCGGGTCGCGATCGCGACGTCTTCGTCCTGGGCTCGATCTGGATCGATCTGCTGGCGCCCGCGCCCACGAAGCCGATCGCGCCGTATTGCGTCTTCGGCGCCGGCTACATGGGCCATGGCGACGACCTCGGCCGCGGTTTGTCCTACTGGAGCCACGAGGGCGCGTTCAACGCCGGCGGCGGGGCGCGGGTGCGGATCGGCGATCGCGTCTACGTCGGCGGCGACGTCCGGATCGGCTGGGAGCTGCACCTGCGCGCCACCGCGCACGTGGGCGTGACCTGGCCGCGGCACTGAGGCCGGCCGCGCCGCGGCCTGCGCCGGCGATCCGCTGGGGTATCCTGTCCGCGATGTGGGGAACGGCGCGGACCTGGGGCCTGGAGCCGCCGTCATGCTGAGCGGCTGGGGCCGCTGGCCCGTCGTGCCCGGGCACGAGCTGCTCTCGGAGGATCTCGCCGCGGTGACCGCCGGGGCCACCCTGACCCGCGGCCTCGGCCGCTCCTACGGCGACGCCTCGCTGCCGGCCGCCGCCGGTGCCCGCGTCGCCGGCTCCCGCCTCGCCAATCGGGTCATCGGCTTCGATCCCGACACCGGGATCCTGCGCGCCGAAGCGGGTCTCGCCCTGCACGACGTCAACCGGACGTTCCTGCCGCGCGGCTGGTTCGTGCCGGTGACGCCCGGCACGTCGTTCGTCACGCTCGGCGGCGCGGTCGCCTCCGACGTCCACGGCAAGAACCATCACAGCGCCGGCACCTTCGGCCGGCACGTCCGGCGGCTGCGGCTGCGCGTCGGCACCGGGGCCATCGTCGAAGCGTCGCCGGAGGTCGAGCCCGATCTGTTCGACGCCACGGTCGGCGGCATGGGGCTCACCGGTCACGTCCTCGACCTCGACGTCACGCTGCGGCGGGTGCCCTCGCCGTGGATCACGGGCGAAACCGAGTACGTGCCGGATCTCGAGGTCCTGATCGAGAAGCTGCTCGAGGCCGGCCGGACCTGGCCGTACACGCTGGGCTGGATGGACGCGCTCGGTGCCGGCGGCCGCGGCCGCGGCGTCATCTACCGCGGGCGCTGGGCCGACGCGGCCGAGGCCGGCGGACGGGCCCTGACGTGGCCGCGCGAGATCAGCTTTCCCATGGCCGCGCCGTACTGGGCGATGTCGCCGTTCGGGCTGCGCTGGTTCAACGAACTGGTGCTGCTGCGCTACGGGCGCGGCGTGAAACGCGCGCTGATGCATCCGCAGACCTTCTTCTATCCGCTCGATACGCTCCTGGACTGGAACAAGGCCTACGGCAAGCGCGGCTTCACGCAGTATCAATGCGTCCTGCCGCATCGATCCGGCCTGCCCGTCTACCGCAAGGTGTTTCAGACGATCGCCGCGCGCGGCGGCGCACCCTACGTGGTCGTCATCAAGGACTTCGGCGAGGAAGGGCCCGGCCGCCTGTCGTTCCCCTGCCCGGGCATCACCTTCAGCATCGACATGCCGGTCGACGGCGGCCGCACGCAGGGCGTCGTCGACGCGGTCAATGACATCGTCGCGGCCGAGGGCGGCCGCGTCTACCTGAGCAAGGACGCCTTCACGCGAGCCGAGCACTACCGGGCCATGGATCCGCGCGTCGACGGCTTCAACGCCATCCGCCGGCGCTGGGATCCGGATGGACGGATTCGCAGCGCGCTGTCGGTGCGGCTGCTCGGGGACGCGGCGTGAAGCGGATCGCGATCGTCGGCGGGACCAAGGGCATCGGACGCGCCGTCGCGCGCCTGCTGGCCGTGCGCGGCGATCGCGTCGCGCTGCTCGGCCGCGACGCCGCCGACCTGGCCGCGAGCGCCGCGGATCTCGCCGCCCGCGCGCCGGGCGATCCGCCGGCCACGGCGGTGCTGGATCTGGCGAGGCCCGAAACCTACGATGCTGCGCTGGACGAGGCGATCCGCCGGCTCGGCGGCCTCGACGCGGTCGTGATCACGGCCGGCGCGTTCGGCACGCAGGACGCGCTCGAGGCCGACGCTGCCGCCCGCCAGCGCGTGCTGTCGACGAACTTCACGGACACGATCCAGTTCTGCGAGGCGGCGCGCGCGCGGCTGCTCGCGGGCGGCGGCGGCACGCTCTGCGTGCTCGGCTCGGTCGCCGGCGACCGCGCCCGCAAGCCGGTCGTCCTGTATGGTGCGACGAAGGCCGGCCTGGCGTATTACCTCCAAGGCATCGATCTGCGTCATCGCGACGCCGGGTTGCGCGTGGTGCTGGTCAAGCCCGGGTTCGTGCGGACGGGGATGACGGCCGGGCTGCCGGAGCCGCCCTTCGCCGCGAACCCGGAGGACGTGGCGCCGGCCATCGTGCGGGCGCTCGATCGCGGCACACCGCAAATCTACGTGCCGGCCATCTGGCGGCTGGTGATGCTCGTGATTCGCTGGCTGCCGGGCGCGGTGATGCGCCGGGTCAAGTTCTGATTCTGGCGGCGGCGGCCGAGGACCGAGCGGCGCGTCGCCCACGGGTAACGGAGGCTGAGCGTGCAACGCAGCGGGTCGATTCGCCGGCAATGGGCTGGGGCCTTCGTCGTCGGCACCCTCGGGATCTTCGCCGTGTCCGCCGGGCTGGCGGCACGACAGGATGCGCCCGCCCCGTCCGCCACGCCGCCGACCGTGGCGCCGCCGCTCTCTCCCGCTGACGCGCTGAAGACCTTCCGCCTCGCGCCGGGCTATCGCCTCGAGCTCGTCGCCAGCGAGCCGCTCGTCGCCGATCCCGTCTGGATGGACATGGACCCGGAAGGGCGCCTGTGGGTGGTCGAGATGCGCGGCTACATGCCGACCTTCGACGGCAAGGGCGAGGACGCACCGGTCGGCAAGGTGGTCGTGCTCGAGGACACCGACGGCGACGGCCGCGCCGACAAGCGGACGGTCTTTCTCGACGGGCTGGTCCAGCCGCGCACGATCAAGGTGCTCGAGCACGGCGTGCTCGTCATCGCGCCGCCGCAGCTGATCCTGGCACGCGACACCGACGGCGACCTGAAGGCCGACACCCGCGAGGTGCTGCGCAGCGACGTCGGCGTCAAGGGCGCCAACCCCGAGCACAGCCCCAACAGCCTGCTGTGGGCGATGGACAACTGGCTCTACACGTCCGAGTTCGCCACCGACTACCGCTGGACGCGCAGCGGCCTCGAGAGTGCGAAGACGCTGTCGCGCGGACAGTGGGGCATCTCGATGGACGACACCGGGCAGATCTTCCGCAACTGGAACGACGATCCGCTCCACGTCGACTACACGCCGGGCCGGGCGCTGGCGCGCAACCCGTCGGCGGTGCGCACCCGCGGCGTCTACGAGCCGGTGACCAGCGATCTCGAGGTGTGGGCGGCGCGGCCGACGCCGGCCGTCAATCGCGGCTATCGCGACGGCGTGCTGCGGCCGGACGGGTCGCTCGCGACGTTCCAGGCGGTCGGCACGCCCACGGTGTATCGCGGCGATCGCCTGCCCGCCGACCTTCGCGGCAACGTCTTCGTCACCGAGCCGTCCGGCAACCTCGTGCGCCGCTATGTCGTGAAGGAGGGCGCGGACGGCCGGCTGACCGCGGCCAACCCGTATGCGAAAAGCGAGTTCCTGACCTCGACCGACGAGCGTTTCCGCCCGGTCAACCTGTTCTCCGCCGCGGACGGCACGCTCTACATCGCCGACATGTATCGCGGCGTGATTCAGCACCTGCAGTACCAGTCGGAGTACCTGAAGAACCAGATCCGCGCCCGCGGCCTGGTCGAGCCGACCGGGCTGGGCCGCATCTATCGCGTGGTGCACGAGACGACGACGCGCGGCGAGCGCCCGGCGCTGTCGGCGAAGACGCCGGCGCAGCTGGTGCCGGTGCTGGCGCATCCGAACGGCTGGTGGCGCGACACCGCGCAGCGGCTGCTCGTCGAGCGAGGCGACACGTCCGTAGCGCCGGCGCTGGCTTCACTGGTCGCCAGCGCGCCTGATCCGCGGACGCGGCTGCACGCGCTCTGGACGCTCGACGGGCTCGGCGCGCTCGACGCGACCGTCGTGCAGCGCGCGCTGCGCGATGCCGCGCCGGAGGTGCGTGCCGCGGCCATTCGTGTCGCCGAGCCGTGGCTGGCGAAGCCGGGCGATCCGCTGCAGGCGGCGGTGTGGCGGCTCGCCACGGATCGCGCGCCGCGCGTGCAGTGGCAGCTCGCCATCTCGCTGGCGGCGTTCCCGGCGGCCGAGCGCGTCGACCACGCGGCGCGGCTGCTCGGCACGCACGGGCGCGATCCCTTCGTCGTCGACGGCGTCGTCAGCAGCCTGGCCGGCCTCGAGCACAAAGCGCTGGCGCAGCTGCTGGCCAGTCCGGGTGCGCCCGAGGACGCGCTCGGCCCCCTCGCCGGCGCCATCGCCCGCGCCGGGGACCCGGCCGCCGTCGCCGACCTGTGGGCCCGGATCGCCGACCCGCGCCAGCCGGTCGCCGAGCGCCTGGCGCTGGCCCGCGGCACCGAGCTGGCGCTCGGGACGGAGAGCTTCGGCGTCCGCACGGCGCGACGCCTGACGCTGGCCGCGGCGCCCGAGCCGCTGCTCGCCCGCGCGCACGAGGGCGGCGAGATCGACACCGTGATCGCGCGCGTCCTCGAGGGCATGGACTGGCCCGGCAAGCCGCGGAAGGTCGAGGCCGTCGCGCCGCTCACCGCCGACGAGCAGCAGCGCTTCGAGGTCGGCAAGGAGGTCTACGGGCGCCTGTGCATCGCCTGCCATCAGCCCGATGGACGCGGCCGCGAGGGGCTCGCGCCGGCGCTCGCCGGCTCACCGTTCGTGACCGGCCGGGCCGGCATCATGGCGAGGATCGTGATCCACGGCAAGGAAGGCAAGGCGCTGATGCCGCCGCTCGGCACGCTGTCCGACCTCGAGATTGCCGGCGTGCTGACCTTCGTGCGGCGCTCGTTCGGGCACACCGCGTCGCCGGTGGACGTCGCGCTGATCCGCGAGGTGCGCGGCTCGGCGCTCGGCCGCGACCGGCCATGGACGGAAGCGGAGCTGCGCTCGATCTCGCAGCCCGACGGTGATCCGCGCGCCCGCCAGCCCTGACGCGCCAGTGAATCTCCTGTGCCGCCCGGAATCGGCCCGATGTCCGTGCTGACGCACCAGCGCCGCGCCCGTGCTCGCGTGCGCGCAACCGCGCGGGCTGGCGTGGCCATCATCCTCGCGGTTGCAGGCCTGGCGTCGCCGGTGTCGGCGACGACGCTCATCGTCCTGGTCGGCGATCGCGGCTTCGTCATCGCTGCCGACAGCCTGCGCACGCTCGCCGGCGGCGGCACGCGCTCGGTCTGTAAGATCCACGATGAGGGCGGCGTGGTCTACGGCTTCGCGGGTGCGGTCAGCTCGGATCGGTTCGACGCCACCGCGATCGCCGCGCGCGAGCTGGCCGCCGGCGGCGACCTCGCGCACAAGGCGCGGCGGATCGCCGACGCGCTGCAGGCCGGACTCATCGAACACTTCCGCGTGCAGCGGATCGAGGGAACGCGGCGCGAGCTGATCGAGGCGCAGC
>Ga0207678_10003686_pt1 | contig 13774 bp, 7 predicted proteins | sample KBSC63metaG_FD_184319 | JGI IMG/M metagenome (GOLD analysis project Ga0207678, IMG submission 184319) | Corn rhizosphere microbial communities from Kellogg Biological Station, Michigan, USA - KBS C6-3 metaG (SPAdes) (version 2) | ecosystem: Host-associated > Plants > Roots > Rhizosphere > Soil ... | reverse complement strand
AACGGGGCAAGCCACTGCGCAGCAGGCTTCGGTGGCGCAATCCGTGTCGTCGAGCGGGTACCCGGCGCGACGGCTCGGCGTCGCGCTGCGCGCGCGTACGACTGGGTCGCGCCACCCGCTTTCGACGCCAGCGCCACAGGCGCCCGCTGCGCAGTGGCTTGCCCCGTTCTGCGTCAGTCTGGATCGCCGCATCCTCGAGTCGGCGCAGACACGTCGAGGCAGCGGGCGAGGCGCGACGAGCGCGAGTAGGCCGCAGCTTCCGTCGCGGGTGGCGCGGCCAATCGCCCGCGCGCGGAGCGCGACGCCGAAACCGCCGCGCCGGGTACCCGCAGGAAGCTGTTTGCGGACTCCGAGCGCGGCGTTGCGCCTCGGCCGCTGCCAGTCACGCTCGATGTAGCAACAAGCGCGGGTTGAGCCTCGGCCGCCGCCAGTCACGCTCGATGTAGCAATAAGCGCGGGATTACGACGCGGCCGCTGCCAGTCACGCTCGATGTAATGACGAGTTCGCGCCCGTCAGCCTTCACCTTCCGCGAGCAGCGCTGCATTGCCGCCCGCAGCGGCCGTATTGACCGACAGCGTGCGCTCGACGGCGAAGCGTGGCAGATAGTTCGGTCCACCCGCTTTCGGTCCCGTTCCCGAGAGCCCCTCGCCACCGAACGGCTGCATGCCGACAACAGCGCCGATCATGTTTCGGTTGACGTAGATGTTGCCGACGCGCACGCGTGCGACGATGCGGTCGATCGTCGCATCGACCCGGCTGTGGATGCCGAGCGTCAGGCCGTAACCGAAAGCGTTGATCTCATCGATCAACGCGTCGAGTTCGTCGGCGCGCCATGTGACGACGTGCACGACCGGGCCGAACACTTCCTGTGTCAGGCGATCGATCCGGTCCAGCACGACGAGCGTCGGTGCGACGAAGTGGCCGAACGCGCAGGACGGCGGCAGTAAGACGCGATGGCGGACAAGCCCGGCCGCCTGCATGCTTGCGATGTGCGCTTCGAGCGCCGTGCGTGCCGCGGCATCGATCACCGGCCCGACGTCGGTCGTGAGATCGCACGGATCCCCGATGACAAGCTCGTCCATTGCACCGGCGATCATCTCGATCACGCGCGGCGCTATGTCCTCCTGCAGGCACAGCACGCGCAGCGCGGAGCAGCGCTGGCCCGCGCTGTCGAATGCCGATTGGACGACGTCCGCGACCACCTGCTCGGCCAGCGCCGAGCTGTCGACGATCATCGCGTTCTGTCCGCCCGTCTCGGCGATCAACGGCACGATCGGCGTACGCGCCGCGAGTGCCTGTGCGATCGTGCTGCCGACGGCCGTAGACCCGGTGAATGCGACGCCCGCGATGCGCGGATCCGCGCACAGTTGCGCGCCGATCGATTCGCCGGGACCGGGCACGAGCGCGAGCGCTGCGGCAGGAACGCCCGCTGCGTGCAACGTCCGGATCGCTTCCGACGCGATCAGCACCGTTTGTTCGGCAGGTTTGGCGACGACGGCATTGCCCGCGGCCAGCGCGGCGGCAACCTGCCCGGTGAAGATCGCGAGCGGAAAATTCCATGGCGATATGCACGCGAACACCCCACGACCACGCAGCGCGAGCGTGTTCGATTCGCCCGTCGGTGATGGCAATGCGAGCGGCTCGGCGAAACGCTGCCGAGCCTGTGCCGCGTAGTAGCGGCAGAAGTCGGCCGCTTCGCGCACTTCGGCGATCGCGGCCGCGCGCGTCTTGCCCGCTTCGCGAGCGAGCAGCGCCACCCAATCGGCCAGGTCGGCTTCGAGCAGGTCGGCGGCGCGGTCCAAGATCGTCGCACGCTCATGCGCCGGCTGCGCATCCCAGGTGCGCTGGCCTTCGACGAGCGTTGCCAAAGTGCGATCGGCCCTCGACCACTCGGCATCGACAGCCGAACCAATCCTGCGGCGTCGGTCGGCAGGCTCGAGCACTTCGCGTGCGCCTTGCGACCCTGACGAACTCACTTCGACCGGCATCGCCGTCCACTGTCGATCCGCGCTCTGCGCGATGGTTTCGTCGAGCGCTGCCATCGCCGGCTGGTCGGCGAGCGACACGCCGGCAGAATTGTGCCGCTCGGGCGCGAAGATGTCGGCAGGCAACGGAATTCTCGTTGCTGGCGCGAAATCCCACGAGCGGGCGCGCGCCAGCGGATCGCCGACGAGATCCTCGATCGCAACCTGCGGATCGCCGATCCGGTTGACGAACGACGTGTTCGCACCGTTCTCGAGGAGACGGCGCACGAGGTAGGGCAACAGGTCACGGTGACCGCCGACGGGCGCGTAAACGCGGCACGCGACGGGCGCACCGCCGCCGCTTCCGCGGACGGACCGGTAGAGCGCGTCGCCCATTCCGTGCAGGCGCTGGAACTCGAAGGCGGTCACGCCGAGCGACTGCGCGCGCGCGCTCACCCAGGCGATCGTGTGCGCGTTGTGCGTCGCGAACATCGGGTAGACGCGTTCGCCGGCCTCGAGCAGCGCCCGGGCGCACGCCAGGTAGGACACGTCGGTGTGCGCCTTCTTCGTGAACACCGGATATCCGACAAGGCCCTGCACCTGCGCGCGCTTGATCTCCGTATCCCAGTACGCACCCTTGACGAGGCGCACCGGGATGCGTGTACCCGTCTCGTGTGCGAGTGCTCCGACGAAACTGACGACGCTGCGGGCACGCTTCTGGTACGCCTGCACGGCGAGCCCAAGACCGTCCCAGCCCGCGAGGTCGGGATCGCGCCGAACGCGCGCGAACAACTCGAGCGACAGCTCCAGGCGTTCCGCTTCCTCCGCGTCGATCGTCATGCCGATCTGCTGCAACTTTGCGTCGCGCGCGAGCGAGATCACCGCGGGCACGAGTTCGGCGAGCACGCGGGCGCGCTGCGGATACTCGTACCGCGGATGCAGCGCCGACAGCTTGACCGAGATCGACGGTCGTGCGAACACCGACAGTTCCGATGCGCGCGCCGATGCGCCGATTACGGCGATCGCGTCCCGGTACGACGCGAGATACCGAGCGGCGTCGGCGGCGGTGACGGCGGCCTCGCCGAGCATATCGTACGAATGCCGATACGCTTTTTGCTCAGCCGTGCCGCTGCGTGCAACGGCTTCGTTGATCGTGCGGCCCAGCACGAACTGCTCGGCCATCACCTTCATCGCCTGGCGGACCGCGACGCGCACGACGGGCTCGCCGGCGCGGGCGGCAAAGCGTCCGTACCATGCACGCGGATCACGCGCGTCCTCCCGCTCGATGCGGGTCAGCTTGCCGGTAAGCATCAGCCCCCATGTCGACGCGTTGACGAGCAGCGAGTCGGACGCGCCCAGGTGCCGGTCCCAGTCGCCGCGCGACAGCTTGTCGCGGATCAGCGCATCGGCGGTGGCGGCGTCGGGAATTCGCAGCAATGCTTCGGCGACGCACATCAGCAGCACGCCTTCGGGCGTCGAAAGGTCGTACTGCTGCAGGAACGACTCGATGCCGCCCTGCGACTGCCGTTCGTTGCGAACTGCTTCGACCCACGCGCGGGCCTGTGCGGCGATCGCGCGTGTCTCGGCGTCCGTCTGCGTGAGTTGGGCTGCCAGCGCGACGAGCACTGCGCGCTCGTCGGCAAGAAACGCGGCGCGGATCGCCGCGCCTTCCGGCGTGTCGGGCAGCAGTGGAATCGTTTCGTCGGCGGTTTCGATGGGCGGCACCGGTTTTATCCTCGCGGATGATGGACGGCGTGCAGTTGCTTCAATCGCTCGCGCGCCACGTGCGTGTAGATGGTCGTCGTCGTGATGTCGGCGTGACCGAGGAGCAACTGGACGACGCGCAGATCGGCGCCGTGATTGAGCAGGTGAGTGGCGAACGCATGCCGCAACACGTGCGGCGACAGCGATGCGGCCGGAATTCCAGCGCGCACTGCGTAGCGCTTGATCAGTGCCCAGAACGCCTGCCGGGTCAGCGGTCCGCGGCGGCGCGTCAGGAACACTTCGTCGCGCTTCGTCGTCCCCGCAAGCTCGGGCCGCACGTCGGCCAAGTAACGCGAGATCCACGCAACCGCTTCATCGCCCATCGGCACGAGACGCTCCTTGCTCCCCTTGCCGATCACGCGCACGACACCGGCGTCGTGCGCGACCTGCGCGCGCGTGAGGCCGGTCAGCTCGGACACCCGCAGCCCGGTCGCGTAGAGCGTCTCGAGCATGGCGCGATCGCGCACCCCCAGTGCCGTGCGCGTGTCCGGCGCGGCCAGTAGCGCCTCGACCTGCGCCTCCGACAATTGCTTGGGGAGGCGGCGCGGCTTCTTCGGCGCACGCACGCGCAGCGTCGGATCCTCGGTGATCGCGCCGCGATCGAGCTGGAACCGGTAGAACCGCCGCAACGCGGACAGCCTGCGCGCGACCGATGTCGCCTTCGCTTTGGCCTGGAACTGGTCGGCGAGCCACTGATCGAACTGGCTGCGGTCGACCGTCAGCAGCGCGCCGCCCGTCCGGTCTAGCCACGCACTGAAACTCGTCACGTCGCGTCGATAGCTCGCGAGCGACGAAGCGGCCAAGCCGTCCTGCAGCCACAATTGATCGCAGAACGCGTCGATCAGCCTGGACGCGTCGTTGTCCATCGTCACATCTTCATGTGCTGCGGCAGCAGCGTCACGAGTTGCGGAAAGAACCAGATCGCGAGCACCGCCACGCCCATCAGGAAGAACATCGGCAGCGTGTGCCGCGCGATCCACGTGATCTGCCGGCGCGTCATGCCCTGCAGCACGAAAAGGTTGAAGCCGACCGGTGGCGTGATCTGCGCCATCTCGACGACGAGCACGATGAAGATGCCGAACCATAGCAGGTCGATGCCCGCCTTCTCGACGGTGGGCAGGATCACCCCCATCGTAAGCACGACCATCGAGATGCCGTCCAGGAAACAGCCCAGCACGATGTAGAACAGCGCCAGCGCCACGATCAGCGCGAACGGGGTCAATCCAAGCGTTGCGATCCATTCGGCGAGGTCGCGCGGCAGGCCGATGTAGCCCATCGCGAGCGTCAGGAACGCGGCGCCCGCAAGGATCAGCGCAATCATGCAGTAGAGGCGCGTCGCGCCAAGCAGGCTCTCCCGAAACGTCGTCCGGTCCAGCGACCCCTGCAGCGCCGACAGCACGAGCGAGCCGACAACACCGAACGCCGCGGCTTCGGTAGCGGTCGCGATGCCGGCGTAAATCGAGCCCAGCACGACGACGATCAGCATGACCACCGGGATCAGGTGACGCGACGCATGCAGCTTTTGAGCGAGCCTCGTGCGCTCGGTGACGGCAGGGATCTGGTCGGGATGGATCAGCGCCCACGCGACGATGTAGCCCGAGAACAGCATCGCCAGCAGGATGCCGGGAATGATGCCGGCGATGAACAGCTGCGCGATCGATACGTTCGCGCTGACGCCGTAGACGATCATGATGATCGACGGCGGGATCAGCAGGCCGAGCGTGCCGGCTCCCGCGAGCGAGCCGATCGTGATCGTCTCCGGGTAGCCTCGACGGAGCAACTCGGGCAGCGTCATCTTGCCGATCGTCGCGCACGTAGCGGCCGACGAGCCCGACACGGCGGCGAAGATCGTGCAGCCGATGACGTTCGTGTGCAGCAACCGGCCGGGGATGCGTTCGAGCCACGGCGCCAGCCCCTTGAACATGTCTTCGGAGAGCCGCGTTCGAAACAGGATCTCGCCCATCCACACGAAGAGCGGCAACGCGGTCAGCGTCCACGACGACGCCGTGCCCCAGATCGTCACGGCCATCGCGTCGCCGGCCGGTCGCGACGAGAACAACGTCATGCCGATCCACGCGACGCCTGCGAGTGCAAGGCCGATCCATACGCCGCTGCCGAGCAACGCGAAGAGCGCGACGATGAGCAGCGTCGTGACGACGGCGTCATTCATGGTGCAGGGCTTCCTCGCTCGTTCGCTGGCGGCGTTGGCCGTGCCACTCGAGGATGAGCTCGTCGACGAAGGCGATCAGCAGCACTGTCGTGCCGATGGCCATCGATAGCTCTGGAATCCACAGTGGCGTCGCGTCATTCGCCGTCGACGTGTCGTTGAACTGCCACGACTGGAAGGTCAGGCGGATGCTGTACCACGAGAACGCGGCGGCCAGCACCGTTGCGATGGCGAGCGACACGAGCTCGAGGCCCCGCCGCAGCCGGGGTCCCGCATGTTCGAGCAGCAGCGAGACGCGGATGTGCTCGCCGCGCTTCAGCGTGTGCGCGAGGGCGAGAAACCCGCACGCCGCCATGCAGTAGCCGGCGTAAGCGTCGGTGCCCGCCACGTACCAGTTGAGGAGTCGGCCGACGACGCCTAACGCGACCATCGCCAGCGTGCCGACAAGAAAAAACGCCGCCCCATAAGCGGCGGCGTCGTACAACTTGTCGAGAGCCCTGCGGGTGGTCACACGGCGCGCCGGTGTCTAAGGAGTGGCGGGGCGTGACGCGCTACTGCAGCGCGCGGTACTGGTCGATGATCTTCTTGCCGTCGGCGCCGGACTTGCGCAGCCACTCGGCCAGCATCAGGTTGCCCACCTTCCGCATGTCGGCCGTAAGCTGCTCACTCGGCTTGTCGATCGACATTCCTTTCTGCTTCAACTGGTCGACGTACCAGCCGGTCTTTTCCTCCGACAGCTTCCAGCCACGCGTCTCCGCCTCGGCGGCCGCCTTGAGCAATGCGGCCTGCGTCGGCTTGTCGAGTGCGTCGAACGCGCTGCGATTTGCGATCACGGCGTTCTTCGGCAGCCACGCCTGCGTGTCGTAGAAGTGCTTCAGGTGCTCATAGGTCTTCGAGTCGTAACCGGTCGCACCCGATGACATGTACGAATCGATCACGCCGGTCGCGAGCGCTTGCGACACTTCGGCCGCCTGCACGGTCACTGACTGCGCGCCGACCAGCTCGGCGATCTTCGACGTCGCCGGACTGTACGCGCGCCATTTCAGTCCCTTCATGTCCGCCGCGCTGTTCAGCGTGCGGTTCGTGTAGATGCCCTGCGGCGGCCACGGCACCGCGTAGAGCAGCATCATGCCCTGCTTCGCGAGCTTGTCGTCGAGCGCCTTGCGCTCCGCCTTGTAGAGCTTCATCGACTCGGCGTACGACGTCGCGAGAAACGGAACGCCGTCGACGCCGTAGAGCGGATCCTCGTTCTCGAAATTGACGAGCAGGATCTCGCCGGCCTGCGCCTGGCCGCCCTGCACGGCGCGCTTGATCTCGGGCGCCTTGAACAGCGACGCATTCGGATGCAGCTGCAGCTTCAGCTTGCCGCCCGTTGCCTTGTCGACGTCGACGGCGAACTGCTGCAGGTTCTCCGTGTGGAAGTTGTTCGCCGGGTATGCCGTGGGAAGATCCCATTTGGTTTGCGCGGATGCGGGCAGCGCAAACGCCAAGGCGGTCACAATAGCGGCAACAAGACGTTTCATCAGGGTCTCCGGGGCTTGAAGGCGCGAGGGCGGCGCAGTCGCTCGAGGGCGCATATTAAATCATGCAATTCTGGATCGATCGCGGCGGCACCTTCACCGACATCGTCGCACGACGTCCCGACGGGACGCTCGTCACGCACAAGCTGCTGTCCGAAAACCCAGAGCGCTACCGGGACGCCGCCGTCCAGGGAATCCGCGACCTGCTCGGTCTCGCGGCCGATGCGCCGATTCCTCGCGGTGCGATCTCGGCGGTGAAGATGGGCACGACCGTCGCGACGAACGCCCTGCTCGAGCGCACCGGCGAGCGCACGGCGCTGGTCATCACGCGCGGGTTCGCCGATGCGCTGCGCATCGGTTACCAGAACCGGCCGAAGCTGTTCGTACGCAGGATCGAGCTGCCGACGCTGTTGTACGAACGCGTGATCGAGGTCGACGAGCGCATCGGCGCGCACGGGGACGTCGTGCAACCGCTCGATCCGCGCGCGGTCGAGCCGGCGCTGCGCTTGGCGTACGACGCCGGCATTCGCGCGGTGGCGATCGTGCTGATGCACGGCTATCGCTACCCGGAGCACGAACGGGCGCTCGCCGCACTCGCGCGCGCGATCGGCTTCACTCAGGTGTCGGTGTCGCACGAGGTGAGCCCGCTGATGAAGCTGGTGTCGCGCGGCGACACGACCGTCGTCGACGCCTACCTGTCGCCGATCCTGCGCCGCTATGTCGAGCAGGTCGAGCGCGACCTCGGTGCGTCACTGCGTGATCGTCCGCCCGGCCTCGAACCACAGGGCGCCAATGGCGCGGAACCCATCCGGCTGCAGTTCATGCAGTCGTCCGGCGGGCTCACCGACGCGCACCGGTTCCAGGGCAAGGACGCGATCCTGTCGGGACCCGCGGGCGGCATCGTCGGTGCCGTCGAAGTGTCGCGGCTCGCCGGCTTCGACCGGATCATCGGGTTCGACATGGGGGGCACGTCGACCGACGTCACGCACTGGGCTGGCGAGTACGAGCGTTCGTTCGTGACCGAAGTCGCCGGCGTGCGACTGCGTGCGCCGATGATGAGTATTCACACGGTCGCGGCCGGCGGCGGCTCGATCTGCGCGTTCGACGGCTCGCGCCTGCGCGTTGGTCCCCAATCCGCCGGTGCGAACCCGGGACCGGCGTCGTATCGCCGCGGCGGGCCGCTGACGGTGACCGATTGCAACGTAATGGTCGGCAAACTCGACCCGTCGCTCTTTCCCAAGGTTTTCGGGCCGCGCGGCGATGCGCCGCTCGACGCGGAAGTCGTTCGCGACAAGTTCGCAGCGCTCGCCGCGCAGGTCTCCACCGGCACCGGCCGCACGCGCACGGCGGAAGAGGTCGCCGACGGATTCCTCGACATCGCCGTCGAGAACATGGCGAACGCGATCAAGCACATCTCCGTGCAGCGCGGTTACGACGTCACCGGCTACACGCTGTGCTCGTTCGGTGGTGCGGGTGGTCAGCATGCGTGCCGCGTCGCCGATGCACTCGGCATGCGCCGCGTGTTCATCCATCCGCTGGCGGGTGTGCTGTCCGCCTACGGCATGGGTCTCGCCGACGTCCGCGCGCTGCGGCAGCGCGCCGTCGAAGCGAGGCTGACGAATGCGGCGCTCGCCGAGTGCAACGAGCCGTTCGCGGCGCTGGAAGACAGTGCGCGGCGCGATGTGCTGGACCAGGGGATCGCGGCGGCGCGCATCCGGTGCGAGCGCGTGCTGCACTTGAAGTACGACGGTACCGACACGACGCTCCCGATCCCCGCGCAGGACGAACCCGCAGCCGTGATTGCCGAATTCGAGCGCCGCTACCGGCAGCAGTACGGCTTCCTGATGCCCGGCAAGCCGCTCGTCATCGAGGCGATCGCCGTCGAAGCAGTCGGCAAGGCGCAGGACGTGCAGGACGAACGGCCCGTCTTCGCCCCGCGTGCCGGCGCGCTCGCGGCACTTCGCACCAATCGGTTCTACGCGAATGGGGCATGGCGTGATGCCGCCGTCTACGCGCGCGAGGCCTTGCGCCCGGGCGACGCGATCGACGGCCCCGCGGTGATTCGCGAGCCGAATGCGACGACGGTGATCGAGCACGGATGGCGCGCGACGCTGACCATGCTCGACCACCTCGTGCTCGAACGCGTGGTGCCGATCGAGCGCGCGCATGCGGTCGGCACCGACGCCGACCCCGTGCTGCTCGAGGTGTTCAACAACCTATTCATGGCGATCGCCGAGCAGATGGGCGTGACGCTCGCGAATACCTCGTACTCGGTGAACATCAAGGAGCGCCTCGACTTCTCATGCGCGCTGTTCGACACGCAAGGCAACCTGATCGCCAATGCGCCGCACATGCCGGTACATCTCGGGTCGATGGGCGAAAGCGTGCGCAGGATCATTGACCGGCGCGCCGGCACGATGCAGCCCGGCGACGTGTTCGTGCTCAACGCACCCTACAACGGTGGCACGCACCTGCCCGACGTTACGGTGATCGCCCCGGTGTTTCTCGCCTTGGATCAGGCGAGCGCCCCGAATCCGGCTCGCGAACCGGAGTTCTACGTGGCGGCGCGAGGCCATCACGCCGACATCGGTGGCATCACGCCCGGCTCGATGCCGCCGGACTCGACTCACGTGGACGAGGAAGGTGTGCTGCTCGACAACGTGCAGCTCGTCGCGCACGGCCGTTTCCTGGAGTCCGAGCTGCGGACGACACTCGTTTCGGGTCGTTACCCGGTGCGCAACGTCGAGCAGAACCTCGCCGACCTCCGCGCGCAAGTGGCCGCATGCGCGAAAGGCGCGAGCGAGCTCGCCAAGATGGTCGAGCACTTCGGGCTGTCCGTCGTACGTGCCTACATGCGCCACGTGCAGGACAACGCCGAGGAGGCGGTCCGGCGCGTCGTGGGGGCGCTGTCCGACGGCCGCTTCGCCTACGAGATGGACAGCGGCGCCGTCATCCGCGTCGCGATTACCGTCGATCGTGCCGCACGCTCGGCGACGATCGACTTCACCGGCACGAGCGCTCAACAGCCGACGAACTTCAATGCGCCGTCGGCCGTGTGCAAGGCGGCGGTGCTGTACGTCTTTCGCACGCTCGTCGACGACGAGATTCCGATGAATGCCGGCTGCCTGAAGCCGCTGACGATCGTCATCCCCGATGGATCGATGCTGAGCCCCCGTTATCCGGCGGCAGTGGTCGCGGGCAATGTCGAAACTTCGCAGACGGTGACCGATGCGCTCTATGGCGCGCTCGGCGTGCTCGCCGCGTCGCAAGGGACGATGAACAACTTCACGTTCGGCAACGCGGCGCACCAGTATTACGAAACGATTTCCGGCGGCGCGGGGGCGGGTCCAGGCTTCGAAGGCGCGAGTGTGGTGCAGACGCACATGACCAATTCGCGACTCACCGATCCGGAAGTGCTGGAATGGCGTTTTCCCGTTCGCCTCGACGCGTTCTCGATCCGGCGCGGCAGCGGCGGAGCGGGACTGCACACGGGCGGCGACGGCGCGACCCGGCGCGTACGTTTCCTCGAGCCAATGACGGCCGTGATGCTGGCCAATCATCGGCGCGTGGCGCCGTTCGGCGTCGCGGGTGGTCATGCCGGTGACGTCGGCCGCAACTGGGTCGAGCGCGTCGACGGCACCCGCGAGGATTACGGCGCGACGTGCCAGGTCGAGATGAACGCCGGCGACGTGTTCGTCATCGAAACGCCGGGCGGCGGCGGCTTCGGCCATCCGGTGCATGACTGATGCCCGGCCTCAGAGCACCGACTATCGACCCGATATCGATGGTCTTCGCGCGATCGCAGTTCTTGCGGTCATCTTCTTCCATCTCCACGAGTCGCTTCTGCCGGGCGGTTTCGTCGGAGTCGACGTTTTCTTCGTCATCTCTGGATTTCTGATCACCCGCAACATCCTCCGCGAGATCGAGTGCGGCGCATTCTCGCTGCTCGAGTTCTACCGGCGTCGCGTGAAGCGCATTGCCCCGGCGATGCTGGTCGTGGTAGCGGTCACGCTGCTGTTCTCGCAACTTCTGATGCTGCCCGAGGATGCGCGTTCCGCTTCCAAGTCGGCGTTCGCGTCCGTGGCTTCGCTGGCGAACGTCTATTTCTGGCTTTTTACGGACAAGAGCTACTTCGCGGTGAGCACCCGCGAGCTGCCGTTTCTCCACCTTTGGTCGCTCGGGGTCGAGGAGCAGTTCTACCTGCTGTGGCCCCTGGCACTCGTGCTGCTTTATCGGCCGTGGGGGGCGCTCCGATTTGCCGCGGGAATGCTCGCCCTTGCGATCGGATCGTTCGCGCTCGCCCAGGCGCTCGTCGCCGATCACCCCGAGTTCACCTATTACATGCTGCCGACGCGGGCCGGTGAATTCGCTCTCGGCGCGCTGGTTGCCATCGCGGTGGTCAAGCGCGCGCAGCCGCGGTGGCCGAGCCCCGCCGTTGCCTGGCTCGCGGCGATCGGCATGACAATGCTCGTCGGCTCGCTGGTCCTGCTGCGCGGACGCGTGCCGTTTCCCGGCTGGCTGGCCGTTCCACCGACGCTGGGCACCGCCATGATCATCTATGCCGGTCATTGCCGGACCAATGCGATTTCACGCGTCCTTGCGACGAGAGGACTCGTCTGGATCGGTCTTCTTTCGTACTCGGCCTATTTGTGGCATTGGCCGCTGCTCGCGCTCTATCGCTACGGCTACGGCGAGATCGGGCTCCCGCAAGCGATCGCGCTGTTCACTGCCACGATGGTATTGGCGTGGCTGTCGTATCGGTTCGTGGAGCTTCCCGCGCGAAGATCTACCGCCACAGCGCTGCGGCTCATTGTGCAGCAGTATGTCGTTCCGGGCGCCGGTATCGCGCTCGTCGCGCTTTGCACGATGTATCCGGTTCCGGTCGGTGCGCTGTCCGCGCACACGGATGCCTACCGCCAGCGCCTGGCGCACCTGCGTGAAGTAACGACCCCCGCGGTCAGCTTCGCTTGGACCTGTCAGCACCAGTGGATGAGACCGAGGGATACGGTGGACCCGCGCTGCGTGCTGGGAGCGCCGGGGTCCGGCGAGCCGCGGGCAATCCTGTGGGGCGATTCCAACGCCGCGCACTACATCGGCATGATCGAGGCGTTCGCGAAGCGGTCCGGATTTCGTTTCCGCAATCTGGAGATACCGTCCTGTCCCCCGCTTCGATCGGACGCGCGGCCGTTCGTCGAACCGCGGCTGCAACGGGCTTGCGCCGACTCGCTCCGGATCGTCGTGCCGGTCGTCGATCGATTCGACGTGGCGATCATGGCGGCATCGTGGTCTTCCTATGCTTTGGTGTCCGAGGACTTCCTGCCGATGGTCTTCGAAACGGCGCGCGGGCTCGCCGCCGCGGGCAAGCTCGTGATCCTGATCGGCAAGGCCCCCGAAATCGACGGATACGATCGTCGCTGCCGCGAGAAGGCGCTGTCGTATCCATTTCTCGCGTGCCCCGATCACGACGTTCCGATTCCTCAACGAATCAGCGAAGCCAACGCGAAACTGCGCGCCTTCGCCCTGTCGACGCCGAACGTTCGCTACTTCGATGCCATCGATTACCTGTGCCCGCGTGGCACATGCCCCGTGTTCGAGTCGACGGGGGAGCCCAGGTATTACGACGAGAACCACCTGACGGCCGCCGCGAGCGCGAAGCTCGGCGCACGGATCATCGCGCAGCAAGGTGATCCCGCGGCCTTCGCCTCGATCGCTGGATGGGATGCGAGCGAAGCCGCGCGCTCCGCTGCGGTCAGGTAACCGCCACAGCGGGCAGCGGGCACGGTGACCCGCAGCTACGTCGGCTGCGCGGCCGGCCGCGGCATCATCAGCGACAGCACGTAATACGTCGCGCCGCCGATCGCGACGCCGAAGAACCATCCGTACACGCTCCACCACGAGGGCAGGATGCTGGTGAAGTTCGGCAGGATGCTCGAGAAAAGCGCCCCGATCGCCGCCGCGACGAACGCCGCGATGTTGAAGCCGCCCTGGTACAGGTACTTGCCGTGCTCGTCGTAGAGCGCGTTGACGTCGATGTCGCCCTTCGCGACGAGGTAGTAGTCGACCATGATGATGCCGAACAGCGGGCCCATCGTCGCGCCGATCCCGCCGACGAACGCGGCGGCGTTGCCCTCCCACGGTGCGAACGGATACAGGATCAGCGCGATCACCGCAGCGATATAGCCGCCTTTCTTGAAGTCGATGACTCGCGGGAACACGTTCGAGAAATCGAACGCCGGCGACACGAAATTCGCGACGACGTTGATGCCGAGCGTCGCGACTGCAAAGGTCAACGCCGCGAGCAACGCGAGGAACCAGCTGTCGAACTTCGCCGAGATCTGTTCCGGATGGATCAGCACCT
>Ga0207678_10003684_pt1 | contig 13776 bp, 13 predicted proteins | sample KBSC63metaG_FD_184319 | JGI IMG/M metagenome (GOLD analysis project Ga0207678, IMG submission 184319) | Corn rhizosphere microbial communities from Kellogg Biological Station, Michigan, USA - KBS C6-3 metaG (SPAdes) (version 2) | ecosystem: Host-associated > Plants > Roots > Rhizosphere > Soil ... | reverse complement strand
GACGAGTCATAGCCGTGCTATGGCGAGGAGGCGCAACGCCGCAATGCGCTTCGAGAGCAAGCGAGCAGCCGACACTTGTGGCTTGACCCGACACTAGTGTCGCGTCAAGGGCTGCGGTGCTACTGGCGTACGCCCTCGATGGAAATCAGCAGCCGCACCCTATCGCTTACGAAGGGCAGGCCAAAGGTGCTGCCGTAGTCGCTGCGCAAGATGTCGGCCTCGAAGTCGCCGCCGCACACCTCGCGGTGGCGCATTGCGTCAACGCGGCAGGCGAAGCTGGAGGCATTCAGCGACAAGGGTTTGGAAACGCCACGCAGCGTGAACTCCCCGCGCAGGGAGTTCAGGTGATCGCCGTCGAAGCGCAGCTGCTTCGCGATGAAATACGCTGTCGGATAGGCATCGGTCGAGAGAAAGCGACCGCTGCGCAGCACGCTGTCGAGTGCTGGCACGCCGCTGGACACCGAGCCGGTGGCGATGCTGACGGACACCTCGCCGTTGGCCTTGTCGCGGTCCAGGACGATGCTGCCCTCGACCGTGTCGAAACGGCCGCGATGTGTGGAGGTGCCGAAGTGCCGAGTTTCCCAATACACCTTGGTGTGGGACGCATCGATCGTGTAAGTCACCGGCTCCGCATTCGCCGAGAAGGCGGGCATGCAGAAGGCTGCGAAAAGAATCGGTCGAAGGGCGTTCATCGCAGCACCTCCGTACGAATGACCTACTGCTTGACCGCTTCTACCTGGATCAGCAGGCGAATGTTGTCGGGCAGCCCGTATTGCAGGCCGTAGTCCATGCCCCACTGGGTGCGCGCAATTGTGGTTTCGAAGTCTCCGCCACATACCTCGCGCTTGAGCATGGGGTTGTTGTAGCAGTTGAAGTTGGTGGCTTTGAGCGTGACAGGCACTGTCTTGCCGAGCATCGTCAATTGGCCTGCGACGCCGGAGACCTTGTCACCTTCGAAGTTGAATTTGTCGCTCACGAACTTGACGCTCGGCGCTTGGGCGGCGTCAAAGAAGTCCTTGCCCTTCAGGTGAGCGTCGAGCGCGGGGACACCCGTGCTGATCGACGAGGTGTCGAGCGTGATCTCGGCCTTGCCGACCTTGGCCGCGCGGTCGAAGGCAACCGTGCCTTCCTTCTTGTCGAAGCGGCCGCGCAGCGTCGAGGTGTTGAAGTGCTTGGCTTCGAAGGTCACGAAAGTGTGGGTCGGATCGATCGCATAGGTCGCGGTTTCTGCCTGGGCGATGCCGGCCAGGGAAAGGACGGCAAGGGCGAGAAGGGCTTTCTTCATGGCTTTGGGTAAGGATGGTGGAGGTGGAAAAAATCAGAGCGCTGGAACGCCTGTCAGGGATAACTTGAATTTCACTTGCACATCGTTTGCGACCATGGACGTGTCTTTCCATTCGCCGTCGCCGATGCGGAAGTCGAGCCGCTTGATGGTGAATGCGCCGGAGGCCGTGGTGCTTGCGCCGGCCTGCGCGAGCGCCACAGGCACGATGACATCGCGACTGGAACCCTTGATGTTGAGCTTGCCTGCCACATCGAACTTTCCACCGCCCAGCGCCTTCACGCTGGTCGATTCAAAGGTCGCCTGAGGAAACTGCTTGGTCGAGAACCAGTCGGGCTTGGCGAGCTCGGCTTCAGTCTCGGCCGCGCCGAGCGAGGCGCTCGCGAGATCGATGGTCAGCGCGATCTTGGCGGCGTCGGGCCTCTTCGGATCGAAGGCCACTTGCGCGTCGAACTTCTTGAACTTGCCGTCGACGGGCACGCCCATCTGCTTGCTGGTGAAGCTTATTTCGCTTTGCGCGGGCAGAAGCTTTTGGGCGCAGGCAGGCAATGCGAACGATGCAAGCAGGGCAAACGCGACGGTCGCGTAGTAGGTCTTGGAGGTCTTGGTGAAAGCTTTCATTCGGTCTGTTCTCTCTTCATTATTTCGGGAGCCACATGCGCGACAGGATGTTGTCGCGGTCGATGAAGTGATGCTTGAGCGCTGCGGCGATGTGGGCGAGGACGACAACAGCCATTAACCATGCAAGCCGCTCGTGCCAAGGCTTGATGGCTTGGGCCAAGGCCTTGTCGACAGGCACAAAGTCCGGGAGGGGAAGCACGCCAAAAGCGACAATCGGAAAACCTGCCGCTGAGCTGTAAGCCCAGCCGACCAGGGGCACGGCAAAGAACAGCGCATACAACACGTTGTGCGCCGCATGGGCAGCGCTGCGCTGTGCCGGCGGCATCGGCACGTCGGCCGGCGGTTTGTGCGTGAGCCGCCAGGCGAGCCTCACGAACGAGAACGCCAGGATGGTCACGCCTGCCCATTTGTGCCAGTTGTAAAGCTTGAGCCGCTGCGGAGAAAGAGGCAGGTCAGCCATGTACAGGCCAAGGGAGAAAGAGGCCACCAGTCCGAGCCCGAGCAGCCAATGCAGCACGATGGCAGTGTCGGTGTAGCGCGATGGTGTGGAGTCGGTCATAGCGGGAGTTGTTGCGACTTTGGTGGTCTTGGAGACATACGAGGCTGGCGGGCACGACGGACGCACTTTAGGTGTACGGCATGTGTGGGCATTTCATCCGGCTTGTCGGAGACATTCAAATTTTTGAACAAAGGGCCAAATGTCACGAAACGCCAACACCTAAATCAAGCATTTCAGTCTCTTTGCGCCGATGTCTTCAATCACCTGCGAAACCAAAGGCGTGGCGTCGACTTCACCGCGTCATGCTTCGGATACGGACATCGATTTTCAGTTCCGTCTTGATTTGACCTGGCCTGATGCTGAACCCCACATCATAAAGATGGCTTGGTCGATGTCATGCGTTCGACGAGCGAAGCATGGTTGCGGCAATACAGCAAGCCATAAGCATGCCACCGGCCTACACTCGAGTCCCAAGCTGTCTAGACCACTTCCATCATGGCATTCGAAGCCTGTGTACTGACACCCGGCACAATTCCGCTGCTCGTTTCGTTCCCTCATGTGGGAACCGACATTCCGTCCAGCATAGCGCGGCACATGACACCTGCCGCACTGCTTCTTGCTGATACCGACTGGCATTTGCCGCAACTCTATGCTTTCGTGCGCGATATGGGTGCAAGTACGCTGGTGCCGCGTTATTCGCGCTACGTAATCGACCTGAATCGACCGCCCGAGGACATCAACCTGTACCCTGGGCAGGACACGACGGGGCTTGTGCCGATCGACACCTTTCGCAAGGAGGCGATTTACCTGCCGGGCGAAGAGCCGGACGAAGCAGAGTTCGCCGAGCGGCGCCATCTGTACTGGCGCCCGTACCACGAGGCGCTGGCATCTGAGCTGGCGCGGCTTCATGCAGCGCATGGCCATGCGGTACTGTGGGACGCGCATTCGATCGCGAGCGTGCTGCCGCGATTCTTCGAAGGCCGGTTGCCAGATCTCAACCTCGGCACCGCCGACGGACGCTCCTGCGCACCCCACGTGCAGGCCGCAGCCGAGTCGGTGCTCGATGCGCAAAGCGTCTTCACACACGTGACGAACGGGCGCTTCAAGGGCGGCTACATCACCCGGCATTACGGCCGTCCAGAAGATGGCGTACACGCGCTCCAGATGGAGATGTGCCTGTCAACGTACATGGACGAGGCCGTACCGTTTGCTTATCGGCCCGACCTGGCGACACGCGTGCAGCCGCTGCTACAGCGCCTGCTCGATGCCGTGGTGAAAGCGGCGGCGTAGCGGGGTCGCGCCGATCGCGTAAGACAGTTCTGCCGGGTGGTCGATGTTCCAGAGGCAAAAGTCGGCCTGCCTGCCGACTTCGATGCTTCCATGAGTTGCTTGCAAGCCCAGTGCTTGCGCCGCATGGCGGGTGACGCCGAGCAGTGCCTCGGACGGGGTCATGCGGAACAGGGTACAGGCCATGTTCATCATCAACGGCAGATGCGTGGTCGGGCTGGTGCCGGGGTTGCAGTCCGTCGAGATCGCCATGGGCACACGGTGTTTTCGAAAGAGGTGGATGGGCGGGACGCGCGTGTCGCGCAGGAAGTAAAAGGCGCCTGGCAGCATCACGGCCACTGTCCCGGCGCGCGCCATCGCTTGAACACCGGCTTCGTCGATGTGTTCGAGATGGTCCGCAGAGAGTCCGCCGAATTCCGCCGCGAGGGCTGCACCTTGCTGGTTGGACAACTGCTCTGCGTGAAGCTTGACCGGCAGCTTGTGCGCTCGCGCCGCCTTGAACACGCGTCGCGTCTGCGCAGGGCTGAAACCAATCGTCTCGCAAAAGGCATCGACGGCATCGGCAAGGCCTGATCGAGCCGCCTCGGGAATGATTCGGTTCACGATCTCGTCGACGTATTCTTCGGCGCGCCCCTCGAACTCGGGCGGCAACGCGTGTGCGGCCAGCAAGCTCGTGCGAACGTTGATGGGGAAGCGCTCGCCGAATTGGCGCGCGACCCGCAGACACTTCAATTCATGCTCGAGCGACAGCCCGTAGCCTGACTTGATCTCGACCGTCGTAACGCCGTGGCTCATGAGACTTTGCAGGCGCTTGGCGGATTGTTCGAAAAGGCTCGTTGGGTCGGCCTTGCGTGTGAGCCGGACCGTGGACCGAATCCCGCCGCCGGCTCGCGCAATCTCTTCATAGCTCGCGCCCTGCAATCGCAGTTCGAACTCACGTGCGCGATCACCTGCGTAGACCAAGTGGGTGTGGCAATCGACGAGACCGGGCGTGAGCAGCGCGCCTTGGCCGTCGAACTCGGACGCAGCGGCCAGCGTGGCTGGGAGCCGATCCATCGGGCCGACAGCCTCCACACGCCCCTCCCTGACGGCGACGAAGCTGGACGGCGAGACAGGGCAGGCATCGTCTGTGCACGACACGATGCGCACGTCGCGGATCAGGAGGTCGACAGGTGCGCTCATGCGGTCATGCCTCGTCCAGCAGTTGCTTGCGAGCTGCAAGGAATGCCCGGCGGGAGTCGGCTTGCAAGGCATGCTGGCCGTCGCGCACGCGGCACTTTCCGCCAACCCACACTTCACGCGGCGCGGTGTCAGGATGCCTCGCAAATATGTGACTCGAGAGCACTTGCGAGGCCAACAGTCCTTGCGCGGCCTCGTCGGGCAAGACCGCGAAATCCGCACGCTGGCCAGGCGCCAGTCCGGCGATCGCCCGTGCGCTCGCACACGCACCACCTGCGACTGCGTCTAGCCAAAGACGCTCTGCCACGACGGGGCGCGTGGGAGATGCAAGAACATTGCGCTTCTGGCTTGAAAGGCGTTGGGTGTATTCGAGCAAGCGAAACTCCTCTGCTGCATCGACAGTGGCGTGGCTGTCCGAGCCGATGCCCCAGGCGCCCCCGGCATCGAGATAGCGCGACGCGGGAAACACGCCGTCGCCGAGATTGGCTTCTGTGCTCGGGCATAGCCCCGCGACTGCGCCGCTTTTTGCCATGGCGGTCAACTCCGCGTCGTCAACATGCGTCGCATGTACCAGACACCAGCGCTCGTCAACGCCGACGTGATCGAGCAACCATTGCACCGGCCGCGCGCCACTCCATGCAAGGCAATCGTCGACCTCGCGCTGCTGTTCGGCGATGTGAATATGAACCGGGGCGCGCGGGTCCATGGCATGAAGGCCCTGGACCACTTCGTTCAGCGCCTGCGGCGGCACGGCGCGCAGCGAGTGCGGTGCGACACCGACCGTCGCATCGCTCGCATGCACGCGCTCGACGATGCGCAGTAAATTGTCGACATCATTGATGAATCTGCGCTGACCAGGTGCCGGCGGCCTGGCACCGAACCCGCCGGCTTGATAAAGCACGGGCAGCAGCGTGATCCCGATGCCCGCACGCTTGGCTGCGGCGACGATGCCGAGCGCCATTTGCGCAGGCTCGGCGTAGGGCCGACCGTGCGTGTCATGATGAACGTAGTGGAACTCGCACACCGACGTGTAGCCGGCTCGCAGCATCTCGATGTAGAGGTGCGTGGCGATGTCTTCGAGAGACTGCGGACTGACTGCAGCAGCAAAGCGATACATATGCTCCCGCCACGTCCAGAAGCTGTCGTCGGCCGACGCACCCACATCGCCGCGGTATTCGGTCAGGCCGGCGAAGGCGCGCTGGAAGGCGTGCGAATGCAGGTTTGGCATGCCAGGCACGACGCAACCGGGCGCCCGTGGAATGCCCGCGATGCCGGCGGCATTCGGCGTCACGCTGATCAGACTTCCGGCCGCATCCCACACCAGCAAGACATCATTCGCCCACCCCTGCGGGAGCAAGGCCTGCGGCGCGAGAATCGCGCGAGCCATGTCGATGCGTTGCGCTGTGCTCATGGCACTTCATCCTGGCAGAGTTCATGCAATTGCACGAGGATGAACCGGGTGTCGACGGTTTGCGCACGAGCCTTGCGTGGCGGTGCTCCGCAACGCCAAAGTGCACCCTGGCCTTCTCGGAGGTTTGTTGTCGGCATTGCGTCAGCGTAGATAGTCACACCGCCCCGCACGCAGTACACGAAGGACGCCGGAGCGAGCTCGATGTTGCCTGCACCCGAGTTCTCAATGACATCGGCCCGCCATTTCGATCTGCGAACCATGACGTTGAAGTCGATACAGCCACCCTCGATCAGTGATGCTCTCATCGGCACTTCACCCGAGAAGCGGAATGGCTCGTAGGGCGTGTCCAGCCGGACGTCGATGGCGCCATCTTCGGAACAGAGTTGCATGCCGCGTCCTTGCAACAGCACGATGCACCGATCGATACCGGGAAAAGCCGAAAAGGGCGCGTCGCGGCCGATCTCGGCCACGCTGATGCGCCAGTCGAAGTCGGCGAAGGTTGCATCGACCGGCCCAATGGCAATCTCGCGCGTGAGGCCCGCGCCGTTCTTCCAGGGCTGGGCAGCCGTTTCGCGCAGGTCGATGACCGTGGGCGACAGGTCCATCAACGACCGATCATCGGCAGGTTCAGACCCTGCACATGCGCCGTCTTCACGGCAAGGTCGTACCCCGCATCGGCGTGCCGCATCACACCCGATCCGCTGTCGTTCACGAGGACGCGCGCCAGACGCTTGGCCGCTTCATCGGTGCCGTCGGCGACGATGACCATGCCCGCGTGCTGCGAGTACCCCATGCCGACGCCACCGCCGTGGTGGATGGACACCCATGTCGCACCGCCCGCCACGTTGAGCAACGCGTTCAGCAGCGGCCAGTCGGACACCGCGTCCGTACCGTCTTTCATCGACTCGGTTTCTCGGTTGGGGCTCGCCACCGAACCGGTGTCGAGGTGATCGCGGCCGATCACGATCGGCGCCTTCAGTTCGCCGCTCTTCACCATTTCGTTGAAGGCAAGACCCGCCAGGTGCCGCTCACCAAGCCCAAGCCAACAGATGCGCGAAGGCAATCCTTGGAACGCGATTCGCTCGGCCGCCATGTCGAGCCAGCGATGCACATGGCGGTTGTTCGGGAACAGTTCCTTGAGCTTGGCGTCCGTCTTGCGAATGTCCGACGGATCGCCCGACAGCGCGACCCATCGGAACGGCCCTTTGCCTTCGCAAAACAGCGGACGGATGTAGGCGGGCACGAACCCCGGGAAGTCAAAGGCGTTCTTCACGCCCTGGTCAAAAGCAACTTGGCGAATGTTGTTGCCGTAGTCGACCGTCGGCACGCCGATGCTGTGGAAGTCGAGCATGGCCTGCACATGCACGGCGCATGATTGCGCAGCGGCCTGCTGGAGCCGCTCATGCTGCGACGTATCGCGCTGGGCTGCGCGCCATTGCTCCACGCTCCAGCCCGCAGGCAAGTAGCCATTGATGAGATCGTGCGCCGAGGTCTGGTCGGTCACGATGTCGGGTTTGGGCCCGCCGGCTTTCGCGCGGCGAACGAGCTCGGGAAGAATCTCTGCAGCGTTGCCGAGCAGGCCGATCGAGATCGCTTCGCGGCGGCTCGTGTGATGAGCAATCAATGCGAGTGCATCTTCGAGATCCTTGGCCTGCTTGTCGAGATAGCGAGTGCGCAAGCGGAAGTCGATGCTCGACTGCTGGCATTCGATGTTGAGCGATACCGCTCCCGCGAATGTGGCAGCCAGAGGCTGCGCGCCCCCCATGCCGCCCAGGCCCGCAGTGAGAATCCAGCGTCCCGCCAGGTCGCCGCCATAGTGTTGACGTCCGGCTTCGGCGAAGGTCTCGTAGGTGCCCTGCACGATACCTTGCGTGCCGATGTAAATCCACGAACCGGCGGTCATCTGACCGTACATGAACAGGCCGCGACGATCGAGCTCGTTGAAATGCTCCCAGGTGGCCCACTTTGGCACGAGGTTCGAGTTGGCGAGCAGCACACGCGGTGCGTCGGGGTGGGTTTTGAACACGCCCACCGGTTTGCCCGATTGAATCAACAGCGACTCATCGTTTTCGAGAACCTGCAGGCACTCGAGGATCTTGTCGAACGACGCCCAGTCGCGTGCGGCGCGACCGATGCCACCGTACACGACCAGCTCCTCGGGTCGCTCAGCAACGCCGGGATCGAGGTTGTTCTGGATCATGCGGAATGCCGCTTCGGTGAGCCACGACTTGCAATTGAGCGTGGTGCCGTGCGGCGCGCGTACAACGCGGCCGGGCGCACTTCGGGCAGCCTCTATGGCGGTGCTGGGGATCTGGTTCAGGTCATTGGAATGCATGCGAGTCCTCGGGGGAGTCTTCTCGAAAATCCTCGAATATGTGAAGTGGTCTAGACCACTTTGACGGCAGCATGCGTGAAGTCGCGAGCGCCGTCAAGTTCCGACATGCGTGCGCGGAGCTCGCGGGGCTTGGCGTTTGGATCTATGCGCAAAAAGCATGGTCACTTGCCAAATCCGGCATTGCCATGGATTCAGGGTTAACCCTAAACTGCATTCATAGGGTTTTCCCGTAATCAGAGGAATCGATCATGAGCAATACCGTCACTCTCCAGTTCTCTCTACGCACCGTCGCTCCCCGCATTGCGCACCCCATTGGCCGCAGCGTTGCCAGCGCAGTTGCCGCGCTTGCCTCTTGGATGCGCCCCAGCGCGGAGAGCCCTTCAGAAGCCGCCGCCCGCCTGCGGAGCATGGCCAACCAATACAGCTCGCAGCCAAGCTTTGCCGCCGACCTGCGCGCAGCGGCAGACCGGCATGAGCAGCAAGCCGGCATCCAGTAAGAGCCCTGCGCTCGCCCTCTCCTTGATCAGCAACTGGAATGCCGCCAAGAAAAAAGGCCCGCTAGATGCGGGCCATTGGTAGATCAGGAAGGGGAAGGACGATCAGGTGCCGAGGCGCGCCTCGATCTTCGCCTTCGTTTCCGTCAGTTCCACGGGCAGGTGATATGCCAATTGCTGGAACAGTTCGGTGTGCAGCCCGAGCTCGGTCTGCCAAGCAGCCTTGTCGATGCTCGTGACCTGCTCGAACTGCGCGGGCGTGAAATCGAGTCCGGTCCAGGTGATATCGCCATAGTTGGGCGTCACGCCGAACGCGTTCTCGGCGCCCTCACCCTTGCCTTCTACGCGCTCGAGCACCCATTTCAGCACGCGCATGTTCTCGCCGTAACCCGGCCAGACAAACTTGCCGTCCGCGCCTTTGCGGAACCAGTTCACACAATAGATCTTGGGCATCTTTGCACCGCTGGACTCCAGCTTGTTGCCAACGTCCAGCCAATGCTGGAAGTAGTCGCTCATGTTGTAGCCGATGAAGGGCAGCATCGCAAACGGATCGCGGCGAACCACGCCCTGCTGACCAGCCGCGGCAGCGGTGGTTTCGGAGCCCATGGTCGCGGCCATGTACACGCCTTCGACCCAGTTGCGCGCCTCGGTCACGAGCGGCACGGTGGTCGAGCGGCGACCACCAAAGATGAAAGCATCGATTGTCACACCCGCCGGGTTGTCCCACTCGGGGTCCAGCGCCGGGTTGTTGGTCGCGGCCACGGTGAAGCGCGCATTCGGGTGCGCGGCCTTGGCACCAGTTTCCTTCGCGATCGCGGGGGTCCAGTCCTTGCCCTGCCAGTCAATGAGGTGCGCCGGCGGGGTGTCGGTCATCCCCTCCCACCACACGTCGCCGGCGTCGGTCATCGCAACATTCGTGAAGATCACGTCGCGCTTCAGGCTGGCCATGCAGTTAAAGTTGGTTTTCACGTTCGTGCCTGGTGCGACACCGAAGTAACCCGCCTCTGGATTGATCGCACGCAGTTTCCCGTCGGCGCTGGGCTTGATCCAGGCAATGTCGTCACCGATGGTCGTGACCTTCCAGCCGCCGAGGCCGGCGGGTGGAATCAGCATCGCAAAGTTGGTCTTGCCGCAGGCGCTTGGAAAGGCCGCCGCCACATGATGCTTCTTGCCCTCGGGGCTTGTGACACCGAGGACGAGCATGTGCTCGGCGAGCCACCCCTGGTCGCGGCCCATGGTGCTGGCGATGCGCAGCGCGAAGCACTTTTTGCCTAACAGTGCGTTGCCTCCGTAGCCAGACCCATAGCTCCAGATTTCACGGGTTTCAGGGTAGTGGACGATGTACTTGGTGGTATTGCAGGGCCAAGCCACGTCCTTCTGACCAGCTTCCAGCGGAGCGCCAACGGTATGCACACAGGGCACGAACTCGCCATCTTCGCCCAGCACATCGAGCACGGCCTTGCCCATGCGGGTCATGATCTTCATGTTGACGACCACATAGGGGCTGTCGGACAACTCGATGCCGATGTGAGCGATGGGCGAACCCAGTGGGCCCATGCTGAAGGGCACCACGTACATCGTCCGGCCGCGCATCGAACCCCTGAACAGGGCGTTATCACCGGTCTGCAGCAACTCGCGCATTTCGGCTGGCGCCATCCAATTGTTCGTCGGGCCGGCGTCTTCCTTCTTTTCGCTGCAGATGAAGGTACGGTCTTCAACACGCGCCACGTCGCTCGGGCTACTGCACGCCAAATAGCTGTTCGGGCGCAACTCGGGATTGAGCTTCTTGAACGTCCCTGCCGCAACAAGCTGGGCGCAGAGCCGGTCGTATTCGGCGGTACTGCCGTCGCACCAATAGACCTCGCGGGCCTCAGTCAATGCCGCGACTTGCGCAACCCACTCGACCAGCCGGGTATGGCTGACGTAGGCAGGCGTGTTCAAGCGCAACCCTTCCAGCACGGGACGGTTCATGGCAGTTCCAATCATCAAAGTCAAAAAAGCGGAATTGGGAAAGCCCTGCTAGGCCATCTGCGCTGGTATGTTGAGACACACCATCTCAAGACTTGCCCAATGCCGCTTCGGGCCGGCGGGTGCACGATTGGATTACCGCCAGTTACCAACGTTCCGCACCCTGTTAGGATGCTTCACGCCTGGAATTGATTGTCTTCCCAGTGTAATTGGCCGGTAACCACCGGATTTCGGGGGGTCATGCATTTGCGGTATGACTTCATGCACACCCCTCTTGTCCGACGAACTCCACCTGCTCGCTTAGGCTAGTAAGCAGCAATCTGCAGGCCTGATGCGTAAGATGCCGCGATGACTTCGCGCCGATATGCCTTGATCAGATTGACCACCGCGGCCGTCTTGGCCGGACCCGCCATGGCCCTGGCCGCCCAACGCCAATCGCTAGGCGATCCCCTGCGGCTCGCTGTCGACGACGCGCTTTTCGATTCAGGTTTAGCCGCCTCCTTGCAGCGCGCTTTCGGGCGTGACACCGGCGTCGCGGTTCAGTTGCTACACGGCCCGGCTTCAGCCGTCCTGGAAGCGCTGGAGCGCGGCGAGCACGATGCGGCGCTCACCAACGCACCATCGGTCGAAGAGTCCCTGGACAAGCAAGGCCTGGTGCACGACCGGCACGCGATTGGCCGAAGCGACTTTCTGATCGTCGGCCCGAGGGCGCTCGCCAAACCGCTGGCGGCGGGTGGTGACGCGGCATTGGCTTTGTCGCGCCTGTCGCAAGCGAAAGTGCCCTTCATCACGCGGGCCGACGGGTCTGGCACCCACCTTGCCGAGTTGTCGATGTGGCGTGCTGCACGCATCGCACCAGTGGCGCCTTGGTACCTGAACGCCGACAAGGACTCGCCACTGCTGACACAGGCTGCGCAGCATCAAGCTTGCGCATTCGTGGAACGAGGCATGTGGCTCGCGGGTGGAGCAGGAATGGTCGGAAAAGGCTACGGCATACTTGTCGAGGGCGATCCGCGGCTTGGCGTCGATGTGCACGTGATGCGCACTTTTCGCGCCGAACGCCAGCACCCGGCGGGAAAGCTATTTGTGGCATGGCTTGCCGGCCCGAAAGGCCAGCGGGTTGCGGCATTGCACCGCGGCTACAAGGCTGCATCCAAGAACTGAGAGGCTGAGAGTATTTCGATCATGCCCGCTCATCACGTCAAAAGACGCCTGCTCGTCGTTGCAAATGCTTGCCATAGCACGAACTATGGCTGCGCTTTGCGCCTAGATCAGGCGCCTTTTGACGCGCTGCTCGGGCACGCTCGAAATAATCTCAGCCTCTGAACCTTCAGAGCGGAACAGACATGCGACGTCGAGATTTCATCGGAGCGTCGATGGCGTCGCTCGACACGCAGCACGCCATCGCGCAAAGCGAGGCGGCCCGGGTCGCCGCAGCCAGTGACCTTCAGTTCGCGCTGCCTGCAGTCGCCGCACGATTTCACGCGGCCACGCCGCATCGCGTCGAGTTCAGCTTCGGCTCGTCGGGCAACTTCGCTCGCCAGATTCAACAGAGCGCCCCGCTCGATGTCTTCTTCTCGGCCGATGAGTCTTTCGTGCTGCAACTGGTCGACGCAGGCTTCACACGCGACCGCGGGTCGCTTTACGCTATCGGACGGATCGCGCTCGTCGTCCCCACCACGTCCACCATCGCGCTCGACGACCGGCTCGACGGCCTACGCCGCGACTGGGCGCAGGTGCGCCGATTTTCAATTGCCAATCCCGAACACGCGCCTTATGGCCGCGCAGCGCGCGAGGCATTGCAGAAGCTAGGGCTATGGCAACAGGCTCACGACCGACTCGTGCTGGGTGAGAACATCTCGCAGGCGACGCAGTATGTAAGTACGGGCGCGGCGCAAGCTGGCATCACCGCCCTGTCGCTTGCCCTCGCACCGCCGGTTGCAGCCTTGACCCGCCACCTGATGCTGCCTGATGCATTGCATCAACCTCTGCGGCAACGCATGGTCCTGCTCAAGAACGCACGGCCGGCAGCCGCCGCGTTCTACGAATTTCTAGCGACGCCCGGTGCGCGCTCCATACTTTCGCGCTACGGTTTCACCTCGCCCGGCGGCGTCACTTGATGGACTGGGATGCGGCGCGCGTTTCGCTCTTGCTCTCGGGTCTTACGGCACTGACACTGCTGCCCGCGAGCCTCTGGGTCTCGCGCTGGCTCGCGACCAGCACGTCGCGATCGCGCCCCCTCATCGAAGCCGCGCTCCTGTTGCCCTTGCTGCTTCCACCCACGGTCATCGGTTTTTATCTTCTGACGGGCCTGGGGGGCGCCTCGACCGTGGGAACATGGCTTGCGCAGCACCTCGGCCTGCATCTCGTCTTCACCTTCGAGGGCCTGCTCTTCGCAAGCTGGCTCATCAACCTCCCTTTCATGATTCAACCGCTACAGCGTGCCTTCGCCGCCGTCCCGCGCAGCGTACGCGAGGCAGCCTGGGTGTCAGGCCTGAGCGACTGGCGCACCTTCTGGCGCATCGAGCTTCCTCTCGCCTGGCCGGGCGTGCTCGCGGGCGCGGCACTCACCTTCGCCCACACTCTGGGTGAATTCGGCGTGGTATTGATGGTCGGCGGCAACATTGCCGGGCAAACGCGCACGCTATCTATTGCAATCTACGACCGTGTGCAGGCCTTTGACAATACCGCCGCGCAACA
>Ga0207678_10003680_pt1 | contig 13780 bp, 9 predicted proteins | sample KBSC63metaG_FD_184319 | JGI IMG/M metagenome (GOLD analysis project Ga0207678, IMG submission 184319) | Corn rhizosphere microbial communities from Kellogg Biological Station, Michigan, USA - KBS C6-3 metaG (SPAdes) (version 2) | ecosystem: Host-associated > Plants > Roots > Rhizosphere > Soil ... | reverse complement strand
AACAGGCTGCGAACGGCGCATCTTCAAGCACTTGCGGCTCGCCATCGAAGCCCGATGTCTCCGCGAACACGCGGCGGATGAAATCGCCGCTCCTGTTTCGCAGGATTCGCGGCGTCCCGCCGCTCTCGACGACCGCGAGATGCGTGCCGTCGCCGGTCACCAGAACTTGCGGGACAGGAGCAGCGGCCGCGGCCGCCGCCCCGATGGCGAGTGGGAGCAGGCCCAACAGGCGCATTCTGCTCGTCCACAGGCACAGCCACAGCCCGCCCGCCACCACCAGGCCGAATGCCCATCCGGGCATTTGTGCAAGGGTCGCGACCGCGCCGCTCGCGCTTCCGACGGTACGCGCGATCCACAGCAAGGCGTCGATCGCCAGACCGGTCAGGTACCAGAGGGGCGCACCGAGCCCAATGGCATCCAGAAAAAGCGCCGCCGCCTCGAGCGGCATGATGACGAACGTCGTAAGCGGGATCGCCACCAGGTTGGCGCCGATGCCGTAAAGGCCGGCACGGTGAAAATGATAGAGCGCGAGCGGAACCAGTGCGATTTCGACGGCGAGGCCGGTCGCCAACATCGCCAGGAACCCGCGTCCTGCTCGCGCGAGCAGGCCTTCATCGCGCTTCATGAAAGTCTGCCGCGCCCATCGGGTCGAATGGAGCGCAATGATCGACCCGACCGCAGCGAAGCTCAGCTGGAAGCTGGCGCCGGCCAGCGACTCGGGCTTGATTACCAGAATCGCGAGCGCCGCGACGGCAAGGAGTCGCATGCTCAGCGCTTCGCGGCCGAGCGCGATGCCGGCCAGGACGAGCAGCGCGACAATGCAGCTCCTGACGGTCGGCACCTGGGCTCCGGTCAACAGCGTGTAAGCAACGCCCGCTATGGCCCCCGCCGCCGCGGCGACGAGGACCAGGTTGAACCTGAGCGCCAGCCGCTCCGACAGCGCGAGCAACTTCAGCGTCAGAAGCATCGTCGCGCCGATCGCCGCCGCGATATGAAGTCCGCTCACGCTCAGCAGGTGCGTGAGTCCGCTCCGCCGCATGGCGTCGGCATCGTCCTTGTCGACGGCATTCTGGTCGCCGTTCGCGAGCGCAGTGGCGATTCCGCCCGCGGGCCCGGGCAGCTTGTCGCGGATATGCCTGCCCAGCCGATCGCGAAGGGCGTTGAGTCCTTTGCGATCACCCGGCGCCAGCAGTTCGGGCTTGCCCAGCGCCCGGCCGACCCCGCCGATCTGCCTGAACCAGGCGTCGCGGGCGAAGTCGTAGGTGCCCGGGAGCGCCATCGGCGGCGGCCCCGTGAGCCTGGCCCGGATCCGCAGCTGGGCGCCGTCGCCGAGGCCAGCGGGCGCATCCTGTGCCGGCGCGGAGACGCGCACCCGCGGTGGAAGCGTCGGGTCCGAGGGGGCAAGCGACAGGCGCACGTCCCCCTTCGCGACCAGCGGCTCGACTTTTTCCACGCGCGCATCGAACGTGACGATCACCGGGCGGTTCAGCCGCGGCCCGGCGACAGTCTGCGATCGCGCCCAGACCAGCGCGCAGCCCAGCGCCATCGCCAGCGCAAACCAGGCGAGGGCGCGCTCGGCTCGCCCGCCCTGAGTCGCGAATCCGGCGATCGCAATGCCCGACGCGATAGCGATGAACGCGACCCATTGGATTTGCAGGTCGAGCGCGAACCAGGCGGCGATTCCCCCGCCGAAGCCCACAACGCCCCACGGTGGCAATTGCGCGCGCTCCGCCTCGAGAAAGGCCTCGAGCCTTCCCCGAACGGCAGAAATCCGCGCCCTCCAATAGCCCCGAGCCCGCTGTGGAAGAGGCGCACCCTCTATGTTAGGGGCGCTCGTCCATTGCATTGCACAACTGAAACAAGAGGAAAGCGCGCCCAAGCGCAAGCGGAGATAATTTGACCAGCGCAAGCGGTTCCAACATCGTCACACGGTTTGCCCCCTCACCGACGGGATTCCTGCATATCGGCGGGGCACGCACGGCGCTGTTCAACTGGCTGTTCGCACGCCACCACGGCGGCAAGTTCTTGCTTCGGATCGAGGACACCGACAAGGCGCGCTCGACGAAGCCGGCGATCGACGCGATCCTCGACGGAATGCGCTGGCTCGCCCTCGATTGGGATGGCCACGAATATTACCAGTCGCAGTTCCAGGCCCGGCACGCCGAGATCGCTCGCGAGCTTCTCGATCGCGGCCACGCCTATCGCTGTTATATGACCCAAGAGGAACTCGCGGCAGAGCGCGAGAAAGCCCAGGCCGAACGCCGCCCCTTCCGCATCCGCAGTCCCTGGCGCGACCGAAGCGACGGGAACCCGGACGTGCCCTTCGTCATCCGATTGAAGGCGCCCCAGCAGGGCGAAACCGTCATCGAGGACAAAGTGCAGGGCCGTGTCGAAGTCCAGAACGCCGAAATCGACGATTTCGTGCTTCTCCGGTCCGACGGCACGCCGACCTACATGCTTGCGGTCGTGGTCGACGATCACGACATGGGCGTCACTCACGTGATCCGCGGCGACGATCATCTCAACAACGCCTTTCGCCAGCTGGCGATCATCCGCGCGATGGACTGGGCCGAGCCAGTGTACGCCCATGTGCCGCTGATCCACGGTCCCGACGGCGCCAAGCTCAGCAAGCGCCACGGAGCCCTGGGGGTCGACGCCTATCGCGACGAGCTGGGGATGCTCCCCGAAGCGGTATCGAACTACCTACTGCGCCTTGGCTGGGGCCATGGCGACGACGAGATCATCAGCCGTGAGCAGGCCATCGAGTGGTTTGATCTCGACCATGTCGGCAAGTCTCCTTCCCGCTTCGATTTCAAGAAGCTCGAGAATTTGAACGGCCATTACATCCGCGAGGCGGACGACGATCGATTGGCGCAGCTGGTCGCCCCGCGAATTGGCGCGCTGACCGCCGACCAACGGACTCTGCTGGTGCGGGCGATGCCCGAGCTCAAGGCCCGCGCGCATGACCTCATCCAACTGGCCGAGGGCGCGCGCTTCCTGTTCGACAAGAGGCCGCTGGAGGTCGATCCGGCGGCGGAGGCTCTGCTCACGCCGGAGGCTCGCAGTCTCCTCAAGGCTGCGCACGGAGCGCTCTCGGATGTTGGGAGTTGGGAGCACGACGCACTCGAGCAAACCATCCGCGACGTTGCCGAACGAGAGGGCGTAAAGCTTGGAAAGCTGGCGCAGCCGCTGCGCGTGGCGCTGACCGGGCGGACGACCAGCCCGGGCATTTTTGACGTGCTCGTCCTGCTCGGGCAGGGCGAGAGCCTGAAGAGAATAGAAGATCAGATTGTGGAGCTGGAAGAATGACCGACGAAGTCACCCTCAAAATGCCTCAGGGGGATCAGGCCTATCCTGTGTTGAAGGGCTCCGTCGGGCCCGAGGTCATCGATATCCGAAAGCTCTACGGCCAATCGGGGATGTTCACCTACGATCCCGGTTTCACGTCGACCGCCAGCTGCCAGAGCGCGATCACCTACATCGATGGCGAGAAGGGCATTCTCCTTCACCGCGGTTACCCGATCGACCAACTCGCCGAGCAGTCGACGTTCATGGAAGTGGCCTATTTGCTCCTCCATGGCGAGCTGCCGACACAGAGCCAGCTCGACACCTTCACTTACACCATCTCGCGGCACACGATGGTGCACGAACAGATGCTGACGTTCTTCCGCGGATTTCGTCGCGATGCGCATCCGATGGCGATCATGTGCGGTGCGGTTGGCGCGCTATCCGCTTTCTACCACGACAGCACCGACATCACCGATCCGCAGCAGCGGATGATCGCCTCGCACCGGCTCATCGCCAAGATGCCGACCCTGGTGGCGATGGCGCACAAATATTCCGTCGGGCAGCCGTTCCTGTATCCGGACAACAGCCTCAGCTACACCGGCAACTTCCTCAGGATGACGTTTGGCGTTCCGGCCGAGCCCTACGAGGTCAATCCGGTCATCGAAAATGCGATGCGGCGGATCTTCATCCTCCACGCCGACCACGAGCAGAATGCATCGACCTCGACGGTGCGCCTGGCCGGATCGTCGGGGGCTAACCCCTTCGCCTGCATCGCGGCGGGAATCGCCTGCCTGTGGGGCCCGGCGCACGGGGGCGCCAACGAGGCCGCACTCAACATGCTTCGCGAGATCGGCCGGCCGGAGAACATCCCGCAATATATCGCCCGGGCGAAGGACAAGAACGACCCCTTCCGGCTGATGGGCTTCGGCCACCGCGTGTACAAGAACTTCGACCCCCGCGCGAAAGTGATGAAGGCGACCGCGGATGAAGTTCTGAAAGAGCTCAACATCAGCGATCCGGTGCTCGACGTCGCCAAGGAGCTGGAGCGGATCGCGCTTCACGACGAATATTTCATCGAGAAGAAACTGTACCCGAACGTCGATTTCTATTCGGGCGTCATCCTTAACGCGATCGGCTTTTCTACAGACATGTTCACTGCCCTGTTCGCACTTGCCCGCACCGTCGGCTGGGTCGCCCAGTGGAACGAGATGATTTCCGACCCCGAGCAAAAGATCGGCCGCCCGCGCCAGCTCTATGTCGGGGCTACCCAGCGCGACTACGTTCCGGTCGGAAAGCGCGCCTAGGCCGCGGGCAGTACCAGCGTAAAGCGCGAGCCCTCGCCGGGCGCGCTTTCGAGTTCGATGTCCCCGCCCATCCCGCGCGCCAGTCGGCGCGCGATCGCAAGCCCGAGTCCGATCCCGTCGCCTGCGGGCGCCCCCGTTTCGTACGGCTCGAAGATTCTCGCCTGGTGTTCGGGTGCGATTCCGGGTCCTTCGTCGGCGATGTGAACGCGCGCCGACCCGCCTGAATTGCGGAACGAGATGGTCACCGCCGTTCCCGGCGACGAATGCCGCACGGCATTGCCGATGAGATTGACGAGAACCTGGATCACGCTTCGCGACTCACCGCGGGCGAGCAATATTTCCACCGGCTCGACGCCAATGACGATGGACCGCTCCCTGGCGGCGGTTTCAACGAGCCCAACAGCCTCCGATGTCAGGACGGCCAGATCCACCTGGTTCGGAGCCGAGCCGTCGGCATGATCGGCGAGCGCGCGGATGACGGATAGGAGATGGCGAGCGGCAGTAGCGATGTCCGTCGCGTAATCGGCATATTCCTGCCGCACCGACGTCTGCGATTGGCCGATCATCTCTTCAGCGGAGCGCACGATGCTGTCGAGCGGCGTACGAAGCGCGGTCTGGATTGAATTGTCGAGCGCAGGACCGAGGCCTTCACTCTCGCTGCCGACCGACGACGCGAAACCTTCAAACCCCGCGAATTCGCCCGACGGGCCGGTTACGGCTTCCCCATCGAGCACCAGCTTGTTTCCGCCCGAACGAAGGCTGACCTGCTGGCCCGAAAAACCCGTTCTCGAAGCGAGCGCCTCGATCAATGGCATTGCGCCATCGTCATTCTCCTCGAGCCGGAAAAGCCTCGTCAGCGGCTGACCTTCGGCCTGAGCAACTTCTACGGACGCAATTTCGGCGAAGCGCGGGGAGATCGTGACGAGGCGCAAATGCTCGTCAACGGCCCAGCGTAGCGGCTCGGGCTCGAGGCGCTCGTGCTCGACCGCACCGATGGAGCTGAGACGCGCGCCGGAAGCAGGCCGGGCGCTCCACCGTTCGATAGTCAGCGCGACTTCGCCCGACTCGGGGACCGCGCGAACCCACATGTCGACATCCTGCGCGTTGCCTGCGGCGAGGACTCGCCGCGAAACGGGGATTTCGAGCCGCGAAGCGACCCGCGCGATTGCCGCGAGCTGCGGGAGAGCCAGAATTGCGCCCACGCGCGATCCGGCTTCATTCTGGAGGCGTTCGAGTTCCGGATCGGCAGCGATCAGCCTGCCGTTCGCATCGACCCGTCCGAGGATCGGGCGCGGGTCAGACGGAAGGGTGGCCATCGTCCGAATCCAGTGCCCAGATCGCCGAACGAAATGCGGGGTCCAGCCGCAACCACTTGCGCGCCGCTTCCACCTCTTCGTCGCCGAGCCGGTCGAAGGCGGCCATGGCGCTTTCCGGGTCGCCGGGAAGCACGTCGGAAGTGCCGGCAACGATCTCGCCGGCAAGCATACGCGACGCACCGCTCATCCGCAGGAGAAGCGCAAGCGACGATGAGCCGCCAAGCACAGATTCCCAGGCTGTGTCGAACTCGATTCCCGCCCGCCGCCCGAGCGCTTCGGCAAGCATCGAGATTTCGCCGGCGTCGAGTGCCGAACGGATCATTCCATCATCGAGCTGTCCGGAGCGCTCAAGCGCGTGAACCACGTCGAACAGCCGCGCCTCAAGGCGATTGCCTTCGTCGTGGCGCGATAGAAGCGTGCGAGCGGCCGTCGCGAGCCGCTCGTCGGCGTCGCCCCCTTCCAGGCGCCGGACGAGATTGCCCCGCAGGCCGGCCGCAATCGCATGGACCAGCGTGACCGCGGCTTCAGCCGACAGGTCGTCGAAGAGGATCTTCGGACCGTCGAACCGGTCGCGACGACGGCCGCGGGCGAGAATGAGCGCCATCGCATCCGCGGACACGCCGGGATCTTCATCGCCGACGAAGAGCTGAAGGAATCGCGACCCGCCCGCCGCTCGGCCGGACAGGATGCCGGCTGCGACGCGCTCCTCCTCTGCCCGGCGAAGCAGCAGGTGAATGAGATCGGGAATATCAAGCAGGCCCGCTTTCCACAGGCGGTCGAACATTTGACCGCCATCGTCGTTGGCAGCCTCTGCCGCGCCGAGGAGGATGACGAATTCGTCGGTGAGGCCGGCAACGAGGTCGCTCAGCATCGCCGTCATCAGCGCCCTCTCCTGCTCGGTCAGGCGCGCCTGGGAATCGAGGAAGAAGTCGGCGCGAACGACGCGCAAGCGGCCACTAACCGCTACGCATGCGGCATGACGCCCACCGGCTTTCTCAGCGGTGGCGATCGGCCATTCGACAGGCACCATCGCTACCTCGTTTAAACGAAGCGGGTTAACGCCCGGTCAACTCCGTACCAACCCGATGGTTTATGTGCTGGACGAAGAAAAAGCTCGCTCCGGCGTAGAGCGCAAGCGCGACGAGATAGGAGGTCCAGGCACCGAAGGCCGCGAACGGGATCGCCGCCAGGATCGCATTGCGCCGGGACACAAGCCAGATTTCGCCGGGCAATTCGAGTTTTTCCCGCTCGATTCGGGCCGCCTCGGCGAATGCAACTGCCGAGACGGCGGCGAGGAACGCACCCCACCCTGCGCCGTGACCCCATTGCCACCATCCGAGCGCGACGAGGGCCGCACCGGCCGTTGGCCAGAGCAGTCGCCTTGCAAGTGTTCGCGCCGGCATCGGAATTAGCCGAAGCGCTGCAAGCCGACGGGCGATGAGCGGCAGCGGCGTGGTCAGCACGAGCAGTGCGAGACCCACCCAAAGCCAGCCGGACCCGAAAGCGACGATCGCGCCCAGCGAGAGCAGAAGCGACGCCTGAACGAGCATTTCCGCGCGGATTCGAGTCTCCACCAGTTTCTCGGTTGCGAACTCCTCGATGAAGGGCAGCACGTAACGGCTTGCCCAGTCGCGGCGCGACCCGCGCGATGCGACAAACAGGCGCCTCTCCAGCTCGGCAAGGTCGTTGGCGCTTTCGGCGAGCAACGGCTCGCCGGAGGCCGCGAAGATGGGCGCAGTCCTCGCGCCCGACTGGAGTGCGCGCCGGAGCAAGGTCGACTGCAGGTCCCAATCGCCGAGCATGGCCGCGGTCGCTCCGATCATCTGCGCATCGACCAGCGCGACTCCCGACCAGCGGCTCACGCCGTCGATCCGCTCGAATCGCGCATGCGATTCATCGTCCGGGAGGGTAACGATGACCGGTTCCTGCTCATCAGCAAGACCCGACAGCAGTTCGGGCGACGGCGCGAGCCCGTCGGCAATCAGCAGGATCAACTCGCCGGCCTCGAAGCGGCTGGATGCCTCGGCGGCGTCGCCGACCGTGACGACCGGCAGCCCGTCCTGCTGCAGGCCTTGCAGGACCTCGTTGAGTGCGATCGGGATTCGATCGACCACGACGACGATGGGAGCGGCTCCGGCGGCCGCCGCGCATCGCACCTGATATTCGAGCAACGTCCGTCCGGCGATCGGAATCAGCGCCTTGAGCGAGCCGCTGTTATCTTCCGAATAGGCTGCAATCAGCGCGCCAAGCGCCATTCAATTCCCCTCGCCCCGATTGTACGATCCCACGGGTATCAAATCCTTCTAATCGCTTTCTTGGGCGAACAAAGATGGTAAACTGCAGCTCATGACCGCAACCAGCCCGCAAGCCGCCTCTCCGGTTCCCCCGGAGACGGAGGTTCCGGCCGCCCCTGGCGAAGTCTCGTCGCCGGCGGCCGGATTCGACCAGGTGCAATGGGAGGAGAGCCGCTCCGACGAGTCTCCTGCGACCGCCGGTGGCCGCACCGTCCTGGCGACGGCGCTGGTCCTGCTTGCTGTTCTGTGGACGGCCTATACCGCCTGGTCCGCCGGTCGGGCGCTCGGCAACGGCTCACTGACGTCGCCGGCGGTCGCGCAGTGGATTGCGGTCGCCGCGGGCCCGCTTGCCCTTCTCGGCCTGGGCTGGCTCGTTTTTGGCCGCACGCGCCGCAAGGAAGCGGAGCGTTTTACCCGGTCGGTCATCACGATGCGGACCGAGGCGCGTTCGCTGGAGGCGCTGCTGGAGGTGCTGTCGCAACGCATCAACGACAGCCGCTCGGAGCTGACGATGATCAGCCAGCACCTGATGCAACTCGGCGACGAGGCGACGGGGAAGTTGGGCGGAATTACTCGCGAGTTCGATTCGAGCAGCGAGAAGCTAATGAAGTACGGTGTCGCGCTCGATCGCGCCGCCGAGGCCGCTCGAACCGACATCGCCGTCCTGCTGGACGATCTTCCGCGCGCCCGCGAACATGCCCAGGCAATTTCCGAGCAACTTCGCGGCGCGGCAAGCGAGACGGCGGCTCGCACGACGGAGTTCGATCGCCAGGTCGCGTCACTTACCGACCGCACCCGCGAAGCCGATGAAACCGTGTCCGCGGCAAGCCAGCGGCTCGTCGCAAATCTTGCCGATATCGAGAATGCGGGCGCCGGAGCCGCCACTCGCGTTGGGGAAGCGCAGGCCAGCTTCTCCGCGGTCCTCGACCTTCTTCTCGACCGTACGTCGAGCACCCTCGAAGAAATCCGCAGCGGGATCGACGTGCAAGCTGCGGCCGTGACGGCACTGGTCGAGCAGGCCTCAGCCGGGATCGGCCGGGCCGGAGTCGATGCCGCAGAAGCCCTCGGCAACAACGTCAATGCCGCTGCCAGCGCCCTCGATTCGCTGTCGGGGCGCGTCGCCGAGCAGGAACGCGCGTCGCAGCACATGATTGCCGAGATCGAGCGCGCTCTAGGCGAACTCGAGCAGAGGTTCGCGGCGCTTGCCGACTCGGGCGACGAACGGGCCGAGCGTTTCCGCGACGCAGTCGGCCAATCGCGCTCCGAGTTGGAAGCATTAGGACAGCAAACCGATGCCCAGCAGCAATCGCTGGATACGCTCTCGGAGCGGACGCAATCGCTCCAGACGGCGCTGGAACGGCTTTCGGCCACCGTACGCGCGCAACTGTCGGACTCGCTCGAACAGGCCAGCGGCCAGGCCGATCATCTCGTCAACTCGACGCGGTCGATCCGGCCCGAAATTGAATGGATCCGGGATGCCGCCCGGGAGGCCGGCGAGCGCCTCGGCGCAACCGGAACCGGGATCGCCGAGCAACAGGATCGCCTCAGCGCGCTTCTCGGCGCCTTGGAGGACGGAGTCGGCGGGGCCGAACAGCGTCTCGCCAACCTCGCGAGCACCATCTCGTCGGCGCAGGCGGAGGCAGCGCAATTGACCGACGACACCGGGCCAGCGCTGGTCCAGGCGATGGTCCAGGTAAAGGAAGCTGCCGCGCGCGCCGCCGAACGGGCTCGCGAGGCGATCGCGACGATCATTCCGGAAAGCGCCGAGGGCCTGTCGGACGCGACCCGCGTGGCCTTGGAGCAGGTCATCCGCGACACCGTCGAGCAGCGGCTCCGCGACGTGGAAACCGTCGCCGCCCAGGCTGTCGATTCGGCGCGTGCCGCGACGGACCGGCTGACGCAGCAGATGCTGGTGCTTGGCCAGAGCGCGACGGCGCTGGAACAACATGTCGAAAAACAGCTGGAAGAGCGGCGGGAAGCGGACAGCGAAGCTTTTGCAAGACGCGTCGCGCTCCTCATCGATTCGATGCACTCGGCGTCCATCGACGTGGGCAAGATCCTGTCCGACGAGGCCGACGAAAAGGCCTGGGACTCCTATCTCAAGGGCGACCGAGGCGTCTTCACGAGGCGAGCCGCGCGGCTCATCGGCTCAAGCGAAACGAAGGCGATCCGCGCGCATTACGAGTCCGACGGCGAGTTCCAGCAGTCGGCCAACCGCTACATTCACGACTTCGAAGCGATGCTTCGGCGAGTCATGGCCGAGCGGGATGGCGGGCCCATCGCCGTAACACTGATGTCGTCGGACATGGGCAAGCTCTACGCCGCGCTCAGCGACGCGATCGACCGCCGCCGTTAGTCGCCGAAAATCCGGCGATACAGGTCGAGGTCGTCGGGGGTGATCCAGCCGAAGATGTAATTGAGGTCGAACAGAGCGACCAAAACCGCCGCGACAAGCGCCGCGCGCAACAGGTGCCTCGGCAGGTTGAATCGGTGCGGCGCGCTGCGCGCCTGCCCTGGCACGATCGCATTGCCGACTTCCTCGTCCGTGCGCACGCCGAATGGCAGCATGACGAAAGCGCTTCCAACGAACAGCAGGAAATAGATGGCGATGATCGACGTCCACTTCATGCCGTCGCCACCTTCAGCACCATCACCTCCACGATCGGTTTCTTGCCGGTCCAGGCGGTCGCGCAGCGCCGCACGGCGAGCCGGACCGCTTCGCGCATCTGCTCTTCGTCCACCTTCGAATCGAACGCCCGCTGGGCGGAATCGACCGCATCGGCGATAAAGTCGTCGCGGTCCTCCTCCACCGGGACTCCGAACGGCCGGATATGCGGAATCCCGGCGAGTTCGCCATTTTCGCCGACCGGCAGCGCGACGGTGATCAACCCGCCTACGCTGATTCGCCGCCGCTCGGTCACGGTCGTGCCGTCCGCCGGCAGGATGACGTCGCCGTCGAGCACGAGCCGCCCGACGCGGATTTCGTCGACCTTCTTCGGTTCCCCGGGCGCGAGGCGGATGAGGTCGCCGTTCTTCTGGACAATGGCCTTCGGAATGCCATGGTCGAGGGCGAAGCGCGCCTGCTCCGCCATGTGCCGTGCCTCTCCATGAACAGGCACAATGATTTGCGGCCGAATCCAGTCGTACATTGCCGCCAGCTCCGGCCTCCCGGGATGCCCTGAAACGTGGACGTGCGCCTGTCGCTCGGTGACGATGTTCACCCCAAGGTCCGACAGGGCATTCATGATCCGGCCGATGGCGATTTCGTTCCCTGGGATGATCTTCGAGGAAAAGATGATGCTGTCGCCCTGCGTGAGCTTCAGGTCATGGTTCCCGGTCGCGATCCGCCCGAGCGCGGCGCGCGGCTCGCCCTGCCCGCCCGTCGCGATGATAAGGACCTCGCGCCTGGGTAGCCGCATTGCTTCGTCGAACGATATTCTCGGCGGGAAATCGAGGAGATAGCCGGTCGCCTGAGCGACATTGAGAATCCGCTCCAGCGATCGGCCCGCGATGCACACGTGGCGGCCGGTTTCGACGGCGACTTCGCCAATGGTTTTCAACCGCGCGGCGTTGGACGCGAAAGTCGTAACGACCACTCGCCCCTTCGCCTTGGCCACCTCCTCGCGCAGGCCTGCATGGACGCCGGCCTCCGAGCCCGACGGCTCCTGCTGGAAGACGTTGGTCGAATCGCAGACGAGCGCGAGCACGCCTTCGTCACCAATCCGCTCCAGGGTTTCGGCACTTGATGGCTCGCCGAGCACCGGGGTTTCGTCGATTTTCCAGTCGCCCGTGTGGAAGACGCGCCCGAACGGCGTTTCGATGCACACACCGTTGCCCTCGGGGATCGAGTGGGCGAGCGCGACATAGCGGACTTTGAACGGCCCCAGCTCGACCTCGCCTTCGCGGTCGATGACGTTGAGCGGCACGTGGCCGGTCAGCCCCTCTTCCTCGAGCTTCGCTGCGATCAGGCCCGCGGTGAACGGGGTCGCGTAGAGCGGGACCTTTAGGTTCTCCGCGAGATAGGGCAGCGCGCCGATGTGGTCCTCATGGCCGTGGGTGAGGATGATCCCGGCGAGCCGGTCCTGCTGGTCCTCGATGAACTCGAGCTCCGGCAAGACCAGGTCGATTCCGGGATATTGCGTGTCGGCGAAGGTCAGGCCGAGGTCGACCATCAGCCACTGACCCCGGCAACCGTACAGATTGACGTTCATGCCGATTTCGCCCGACCCACCGAGGGCGCAGAACAGCAGTTCTTCTCCGGGAATCATTCGCTCGCGATGAGTCGTTCGTGCAGCAGACTCAACCCCTGTATCGTCAAATCGGGCTCAACGGCGTCAAAAACCTTGGTCCGCTTGTCAAACAGCGCGGCGAGGCCGCCGGTGCCGATCACCGTTACTGCGTGCCCGACTTCCGCCTTCAGGCGCGCGATCAGGCCCTCCATCATCGCCACATACCCCCAGTAGATGCCGATCAACATCTGGCTCTCGGTCGTCCTGCCAATGACGCTGTCGTCCTCCGGGACCTCGATCGCGATTCGGGGCAGCTTCGCCGCCGCGTTGACCAGCGCATCGATCGACAGATTGATTCCCGGAGCGATGATGCCTCCCTTATAGGCCCCGGTGCCGTCGACGAGATCGAAGGTCGTCGCGGTGCCGAAATCGACGATGATCAGATCGCCCTTGTACTTGGCGTGAGCGGCCATCGCGTCGAGCGCGCGGTCGGCACCGACACTCTGCGGTTCGTCGACGTCGAGCCGCATCGGCCATGCTGCTTCGCCCTGCCCCGCAATCCACGCTTTCACGCCAAAATACTTGCTGGCGAGCACCTCGAGATTGTGCGTCGCGCGCGGGACGACCGTGCCGATAATGACGGCATTCACGTCGTCGGTCGAATAGCCTTCAAGATCGAGCAGCTGGCGCAGCCACACGGCATATTCGTCGGCCGTCCGCCTGGCATCGGTTGCAATTCGCCAGCGCGCACGAATCTCCCCGGCCTTCACTAGCGCGAAGACCATGTTCGTATTCCCGGCATCGATGGCGAGAAGCATGGAGGATTACCCGAGGGTTACGTCGGCCGCGTGAATGGCACGGACGGTGCCGTCGGGCAAACGCAGGCGCAGCGTTCCTTCGGGATCGATCCCGTCGAAGCGGCCCCGGACAATCTCGGAATCCGCTCCATGGACCGACAATTCCGTGCCGACCGGATGGGCCCGGGCGAGCCACGCCCTGGCGAAGTCTGCCGGATCGCTGCTCCGCCACAAGCGGAGCATCCGGCTCATCGAACCCGCCAGGAGCGGCGCGAAAGCTTCGGGTGCGATCGTTCCGCCGAGATGGGCCGCGGAGCGCTGCGCGATTTGCGGGGCGGCGGCGAGATTGACGCCAAAACCGATGACGACCCGGTCGCCCTGCCGCTCAAGCAGGATTCCGGCGACCTTCACGCCGCCGAGAAGCAGATCGTTCGGCCATTTGAGCAGCAGCGGCAGGCTGGGCCGTGCCGTGTCGAGCGCTTCGATCAGCGCCAATCCGGCCACCAGCGAGAGCGATTGCGCGGGCGGATCGCCGTGCGCCAGGGTGACGAG
>Ga0207678_10003676_pt1 | contig 13787 bp, 11 predicted proteins | sample KBSC63metaG_FD_184319 | JGI IMG/M metagenome (GOLD analysis project Ga0207678, IMG submission 184319) | Corn rhizosphere microbial communities from Kellogg Biological Station, Michigan, USA - KBS C6-3 metaG (SPAdes) (version 2) | ecosystem: Host-associated > Plants > Roots > Rhizosphere > Soil ... | reverse complement strand
GCCGCATCAGTCAGGTCCGCAACCGCGCCAGTCAGGACCACAGCCGCCGTACGAACCGCCTCGCGAGCCCCCAACCTACCAAGGGCCGCCACACTACGAACCACCCGTTTACCAGGGGCCGTCGCCCTACGAACCGCCTACTTACCTAGGGCCGCCGTCCTACGAACCACCGCCGCCCCCCGGCCCTTCGCAGGCAGCGGGCTATGACCCGTACGCGCCACCGCCGCCTGAGCCGCGCGCGCCCGCGGCCGGGCCGTCGTTCACGCCGCACCCGCCTGGCCGCAACGACCGGCAAGGACCTCGGCCCGGGCGGGGCAAGGAGGGCAAGCCACGCCCCACGTTCACGCCGCGAGAGGGATACGTCCCGCCGCCGCCAGGTAGCCGGGCGCGGCCCGCCCCAGTGCAGACGGCGTTCATACCGCCGGTCCCCGCGGGCTACCCGCTGCCGTCCTTCCAGCCGTTTGACTTCGTGGACGCGCCGCCGCGGTCGGCTCCCCGGTTCGTCCCGGCCGACCCCAACGCCCCGCAGCCTCCGCCAGAGGCCGGCAGCGCCCGCACCTCGGTCTTTGACCGGATCCCCGCTGACATCAGGCAGACCGGGCCACAGCAGGTCACCGAGACCACCCAACCGAACCTCGCCAGGTCAAGCAAGGTGATGGCACTCGGCACAGTGGCGTCCCGGGGCACCGGGTTCCTGCGCACGCTCGTGCTGGTGATCGCCCTCGGCCAGGGCACGCTCGCCGAGGCGTACAACAACTCCAACACGCTGCCGAACACCGTGTACTACCTGATGCTCGGCGGCATCTTCACCTCGGTCGTGGTGCCGATGCTGGTCCGCGCGGCCAAGGAGGACCCGGACCGGGGTGAGGGGTACGCACGGCGGATCTACTCGCTTGGCGTGGTCTCGCTGCTCGCGATCACCCTGGTCGCCACGCTGCTCGCCGGTCCGATCGTCGACCTGTACGCCAGCAATGTCAAAGACGCCGGCGAACACCGGGTCATGGTGACGTTCGCCTACTTCTTCATCCCGCAGATCTTCTTCTACGGGATGGACTCGCTGCTCGGCGCGATCCTCAACGTACGCGGCCGTTTTGGCCCGAACATGTGGACCCCGGTCATCAACAACGTCGTGGTGATCTTCGTCGCCCTGCTTTACATGGCGACCAGCAACGGTGTCATCTCCGCCGACACGGTCTCTGGTTTCGGCATCAACCTGCTCGCGGTCGGCACCACGCTCGGCATCGTGATCCAGTCCATCTCGCTGTTCCCGATCATGTGGCACTCTGGGTTCGACATGCGGCTGACCTTTGACTTCCGGCGCCGTGAGATCGGCGAGATCGGCCGGATGTCTGGCTGGATGTTCGGCTACGTCGCCACGCAGTGGCTTAGCAACCTGGTCGCGCAGCGGGTGGCGAACTCCGCCCAGAACTCGGCCGCGAACCTGCACCCGGCCGTCAGCGGCGTCGGCTTTTCCGCCTGGTCCTACGCTTACCAGCTCTTCCAGTTGCCGTACGCGATCGTGGGCATCTCGGTCATCAGCGCGCTGCTGCCCCGGATGAGCGGGCACGCGACCGACCGGCGGTACTCGCTGGTCCGCGACGACTTCTCGAAGGGCGTGCGGGTCGCCTCGGTCATCGTGGTGCCCGCGGCGGTCTTCCTCGGGGTGCTCGGCGCGCCGCTGGCCGAGTTCCTGTTCGCCCACGGGCACACCACAACGGACCAGGCGCGGTATATCGGCGAGGTGTTCGGCGCGTTCTCCGTCGGGCTCGTGCCGTTCATGTTCACTCAGCTTCAGCTGCGGGTGTTCTACTCGTTCCGCCAGAACAGGACTCCGGCGATCCTCGGCATGGTCATGCTGATCGTTGGCGTAATCGGCGACTTGGTCGCCCTGCAGATACTGCCGCCCACCCGTACCGTGGTCGGCCTGGCCTTCGCCTACGACTTGGTGACACTGTCCGGCGCCATCCTGGCTTGGCCCCTGCTGCTGCGCCGCGTCGGCTCCCTTGACGGCTGGCGGATCACCAGGTCGCTGGTGCGGATGCTCCTCGCCACAGTGCCCGGCCTGGTTTTCGCCCTCGTGATCATGGCCGTGGTGGGGTCGTTCATGCATCAGGGCCCGCTATACGGGCTGGTCACCGTGGTTATCGGCGGCGGCGGCGCAATCGTGCTTTACGCGTTGTGCGCGCGGCTGCTCGGCATCGAGGAATTCAAGACGCTGATGAAGTCTGTCGCAGGAAGGTTCGGGTAGTAAGCGCGTTCCGGCCCCGTGTTTCGGGGTCTCCTGGTGTGAACTTTATGACGAGGTGATGACGCCTTGACGAACTTCTCGGCCTACGATGCCGGGTCGCCAATACTCGGCGTGTCTGGGTGTGCGACATCGTCAAAATTCGCATATAACGGTATGGCGGCCTGTCGAGTGCCTTGCGTTACTTGCCGGTCTCGGCGAGCGCCAGACACTACCATGGGACGGTAGCCGTGGGATTTCAGGGGCTGGAAGGAGGTCGAGAGCCGGCCCCGCTCTTGACGCTGACGTATGAGCACGTACACCTCTGAACCTGGAACACGGCTCGCCGGCCGGTACCGGCTCGTGGACCAAATGGTCGTCGGCAACGGCTGGACCATGTGGAAGGCCATCGACGAGACGCTCGCGCGGCCTGTCTCCATCTTGACATTTGCGCCCGGCTTCCCGCGAATCCCGCAGGTTGTGACGGCTGCCCGGGCGGCGAGCAGGCTGACCGACCCGCGCATGGCCCAGGTCTTCGACGTCGAAGACGGCAGCGGCCAGGCGTACATCGTCCTTGAGTGGGTGGGCGGCGACTCGCTCACCGACCTCCTTGACGGCGGCCCGCTCGACCCAGCGCAGGCTTGCTCCCTGGTCTGCGACGCGGCCCGGGCAATCGCCGGCGCGCACGCCCTCGGTCAGGCCCACCTGCGGCTGACGCCGGACACGCTCCGCTGGTCGCGGGGCAGTGGCATCAAGATCACCGGGCTCGGGATTGACGCCGCGCTGGCCGGCGACGGCCTGACCGGCGCCGCCGCCTACGACCCGTCGATGGCGGACACGAGCGCACTCGCCGCTCTGCTCTACGCGGCGCTGACTGGTTACTGGCCCGGCGAGGAGCCGACCCGGCTTCCTGCGGCCCCGGTCTCCGACGGCATGGTGTGCACGCCGCGCCAGGTCTCTGCGGACGTCTCCTCCGCGCTCGACAGCGTGATCACCCGGGCGCTGCTGCAGCGCCCGACCAGGCAGGGGGGGCCGATCCAGTCGCCCGCCGAGTTCGCCGACGAACTCGCCGCCGTGTCGCCGCCCGTACCGCTTCCCGAGCCTGCCCCCCCGGCACCGGTTAACTACGGTTACGGCGGCTACGGGCCGGACCCGAACCACCCCGACACCTGGGCAGGGGACGGCCGGGGGCCGAGCGGCACCGCCCCCTACCAGGCTCCGCCGTCCCAGGCGTTCCCCGCCGCTGGATACGGGGGTATGCAGTACACCGGCGCGCAGTACGCGTCGACCGGGCTCCAGGGGGCGGCTGGCTACCAGGGCAAGCAACGCAGCGGCAGCCGGACCATGGTGACGATCATCGCGGTGCTCGTGGTGGTCGTCATCGGTGTGGTGGTCTGGCTAGTCGGCTTTAACAAGTCCGACAAAACAGCGGGCACCCCGAGCGCTTCGAAGTCAGCGTCGGCACCAGCGGCGAGCACAGCACTCACGCCCGCCAGTGCCGTTAGCTTCAACCCCTTCGGCGACAAACCAGGCAACACCGAAGACGCGGAATCCGTACAAGCGGCCATCGACGGCAACACCTCCACGGCGTGGCATACGTCCTACTACTACAACCACCCCAACATGGGTGGCCTGAAGCAGGGCGCTGGGCTGCTGATCGACATGGGCAAGGCAGTGAAGCTCAGCCAGGTCGAGGTCTTGTTCAGTTCGGACGGCGGCCCGACCACCGCGTCGATCTACCTGGGCAACGACCCGACGGACACGAAGGCGACGGGGCTGAGCAACTTCAAGCTGGTTTCGCCGTCGGTTTCCGTCACCGGTGACCACAAGTTCCCCGTTAGCAGCCAGGACACCGGCCGGTACATCTTGATTTGGCTCACCAACCTGCCCAAGCTGCTGAAGGCACCGCAAGGCGCGCCGCCAACCAACACGTACTACGAGGGCCAGATCTTCAACGTGGTGGTAAACGGTAACGCCGGCTCCGGAAACTCCTGACAGCGGCCAGGTCGCCGATGTCGGATCAGGCGTCAGCCGAGCCATCAGACGCTAGCTTGCTCCGGCGGCACGCCGACGGCGACCCTGAGGCATTCGGCGTGCTCTTCAAGCGGCACTCCGGCCGGCTCTGGGCCGTTGCGCTGCGCATCACCTGCGACCCCGACGACGCCGCAGATGCTTTGCAGGACGCGATGATCTCGGCCTTCCGGCGAGCGGGCGACTTCCGTGGCGAGTCCGCGGTCACCACCTGGCTGCACCGTATTGTGGTCAACGCCTCGCTCGACTTGCTACGCCGTCGGTCGGCCCGGTCTGTCGGCTGGTCAGGCGACCCGGACGACCTACCGGTACTAGAACCTCAGCAGGGGACAGACAGCGCGTCAGGCACTGAATCCCGGCTGGACGTGGACGCAGCGCTGCGCACGCTGCCGCCACCGCAGCGGGCGGCGCTTGTGCTTGTGGATATGCTTGGCTACTCGGTCGCAGACGCCTCGGGGATCCTCGGCGTTTCCGAGGGCACGGTGAAGAGCCGGTGCGCGCGGGGCAGGATGAAACTGCTCCCCCATCTTTCACATCTTCGTAGTGATTATTCACGGGAACGGAACCAGCCGGTCGCGGATGGCGTCTCATTTGAGCAGGGGGGAGGCGCATGAGCGGCGACTGGCCTCCCGAGTGGGATGACCCGGAGGAGGAATTCCCGTCGGGGGCTGAGCAGCAGGACGCGACTGGTTCAGCTGGGATAGGCGAGGCACAACTGGCCGAGGTCACCGCCTACCTGGTGTCTGTGCCCGCTCCCGTCATGCCGGACGCCGTCGCGGCGCGGATCAGCGCGGCGCTCGCGGCCGAGGCCGCGGCACGGGCGGCTAACGGCACGCAAACGGCCAACGACGCGCGGACAGGCGACGGCACACAGGCGGCCGACGGCACACGGACAGGCGGCGGCACGGGGGCCGAGGCGGCCGCCGCGAAGGGCGGAACTGGAGCCGGCGCCACCGCTGACAGCGGCCGGACGCTTGGTACCCCTCCCGCGCGGGCGCGGGTTCGACGGCACGGAGGCGGCGCCAGCGGCCACCATGGGTTCCGTTCGATACCGATCAAGGCGGTCACCTCGGTGATGGCGGGCCTGGTAGTGATCGCCGGCATCGGGTACGGGATATCGCGCACCAGTGGGCCAGCGTACTCAAATAGCGGGCCAGCGTACTCCGGTTCGTCCTCCGCCGGGTCTGCGAGCGAAAACACCTTCGCGGCGGCCGCACCAGCGGCATCGTCGGCGGCATCGGCATCGTCAGCGGCGGGCGCTGGCTCTCTTGGCATAAGCCCGCAGTTCGTGGTTACCGCGAGCGGCACCAAGTACCAGGCAGCGACCCTGGCATCGCAAGTGCGGACTAGGCTGTCCCATTCTCCGGTGGCTTCGAACGGCGGCCCAAGCAGTGTGCCAGGGCCCAGCGGGACAAGTTCGGTGCCCGCCGCGGGAGCCAGCAAAACGGCGGCGGCCGGAGTTGCCCATGCCCCTACGACGGCGTTGCGCGCGTGTGTCCTCCACCTGACGGGCGGCCAGCCGCCCCGGTTCGTTGACCGGGCTACATATCAAGGTGACCCCGCTTACGTCATTGCCACTTCGAACCACGTGTGGGTGGTGGGACTTGGTTGTACCACAGCCGATGAGGAACTCGTCACGTCGGTGGCGCTTGGGTCCTAACTCGGGAATCTCCGCGCCCTAGTATCGGTTGAGCAGAACGCGGCAAACCTTCTAGATCCTGAGCCGGAAGGTGAGTTAGACCGCTGCGGGTATGCAGGATCATGAGAGTTTGTTCACAGGGAGGCGCGTTCAGTGACCGACGTACGAGACGTCATCATCATCGGTTCAGGCCCGGCGGGGTACACGGCTGCGATTTACACGGCTAGGGCCAAGCTTCAGCCGTTGGTGCTTGCCGGCTCGGTGACCGCAGGCGGCGCACTGATGCAGACCACCGATGTGGAGAACTTCCCGGGCTTCCCCGACGGGATCATGGGCCCCAACCTGATGGAAGAGCTGCAGAAGCAGGCCGAGCGGTTTGGCGCGGAGGTCCTGTTCGAAGACGCTATCGAGGTCGACCTGAAGGCATCGCCGAAGGTCATCAAGACCGACAGCGAGACGTACCTGGCCAAGGCCGTGATCATCGCGACCGGCTCCAAGTACAAGGAGCTCGGGGTTCCCGGTGAGAAGGAACTGTCCGGGCACGGCGTGTCCTGGTGCGCCACCTGTGACGGGTTCTTCTTCCGCGAGAAGCACATCGCGGTGGTCGGCGGCGGCGACTCTGCCCTGGAAGAGGCTATGTTCCTCACCCGGTTCGGCAAGAGCGTGACCCTAGTGCACCGGCGCGACAAGCTGCGCGCGTCGAAGATCATGCAGGAGCGGGCATTCGCCAACCCCAAGATCAAGTTCCAGTGGGACAGCGAGCCCGTCGCCGTGGAAGGCGAAGGTAAGGCCTCCGGGCTGCGGGTGCGCAACGTCCACAGCGGCGAGGAGACGGTACTCCCGGTGGACGGCATATTCATCGCAATCGGGCACGAGCCCCGCAGCGAGCTGTTCGCCGGCCAGCTGCCCACAAACCCCGACGGCTACCTGGAGGTCGAGGGCCGGTCTACCCGGACCGCGATCGAAGGCGTCTTCGCCTGCGGCGACGTGGTTGACCACGTGTACCGGCAGGCCATCACCGCAGCGGGCAGCGGGTGTTCCGCCGCGATCGACGCCGAGCGGTGGCTAGCGGAGCACGAGCACGCTAACGCGTAACAACGAGTGGATCCAACACGGAGGGTGATCATCATGGGTGCGACTAAGTCCGTCACCGACGCGACCTTTGAGGCGGAGGTCCTGAAGAGCAGCAAGCCGGTCATCGTCGACTACTGGGCCGAGTGGTGTGGCCCGTGCCGGATGATCTCCCCTCTCCTTGAGGAGATCGCCGCCGAGCACGCGGACAAGATCGACGTTGTGAAGCTGAACGTCGACGAGAACCCGGCCATCGCCCAGCGCTACTCGATCCTCGCGATACCGACCCTGAACGTGTTCAAGGACGGCGAGGTCGTGAAGCAGATCAAGGGGGCCAAGCCGAAGGCTGCCCTGCTCAGGGACCTGGCCGAGTTCATCTAGGTCATCTCTAACGCAAACGGCGGCCGGACCCTATGGTCCGGCCGCCGTTTGCGTTCTCTATTTCGCAGCATTACTCGAAATCGTGTGCTATTACCCTGCCTGCTGTGATTGACTGTGGGTCATGGACAGCTCACGTTTCTTGGAGTGCCTGGCGGCTGACTTCCTGCGGATGCGGGAGGTTGTGGACGGACATCTTGCGGCACGGGTGCCGACCTGCCCGGACTGGACCGTCGCCGATCTCACGCGGCATCTCGGTGAGACGTATCTGCACAAGGTCGAGATGATGCGCCAGGGGAAGCATCCCGAGGGGTGGCCGCCGGATTCTTTCCGGGAGGCCGAGCCGGTGGGGCTGCTTACCCGGGGCTACGGGGAGCTGGTCGCCGAGTTCGCCGCGCGCCACCCGCAAGACGTCACTAAGACCTGGTACGACCCCGACCAGACAGTCCGGTTCTGGATTCGCCGGATGGCCCAGGAGACCGTCATCCACCGAATCGACGCCGAGCTTGGCGCAGGTGCCGCGGTCGCCCCGATCCCCGACGACCTAGCGATCGACGGCATCGACGAACTCCTCAACACCTTCGTCGCCTACAGCTTCAGTCAGTGGCCCGAAGACTTCACCGAGGCCCTCAAGGACTCCCCGGGCCGCACCTACGCAATCAACGCGGCGGAGACGTCCTGGACGATCACGACCTCCCCCACCGACCTGACAGTCGCAGGCGGCCCCGGCACCGCCTTCACCATCCCCGACACTCCAGACGTAGTAGTATCCGGCTCCCCAGCCAACGTCCTCCGCTGGGCCTGGAACCGCGAAACCCCCAACACCCCCACCCCCCTAACCATCAAGGGCACCCCAGAGGCCCTAGCCGAACTCCGCCAGTGCGTGGTCGAGGCAACCCAGTAATACCCCCACCTCACCCCACCCCAGCCCCACCCAGACTCCCGCCACCGCCGTTAGCGTGGAACCTTTTCAGTACATGTCACATTCGCACGTGCCACACGTGCTTTTCTTCCAAATACTGAAAAGGCTCCACACTGCCTTTGCCGCCGCTACGCGCAACCCGCTGAATGTCAGTAACGCCCCGCATACTCGGTCCTATGGATAGCAAGGTTCCGCCGAGCTTGCGCCGGGTGATCTCCGAACAAGCCGATGTGGTTAGCCGCCAGCAGTTGCTGCGCGCAGGCGTTTCCAGAACCACGATTGACTCCAGGCTCCAGCGCGGTATCTGGCAGCAATTCCATCCAGGCGTCTACGGCACCTTCACCGGAACCGCTTGTTGGGAGGCACGCCTGTGGGCCGCCGTTCTCTACGCCGGGCCTGGCGCACTGCTCAGCCATGAGACAGCGGCCGAAGTTCTCGGGCTCACCAACCGCAGGTACCCGATCATTCAGCTAACCGTCCCCGCACGCAGGCGCGTCCACCCGCGGGAAGGCCTGGCTATCCACCGCTCCACCTTTGAGTACCCGCGATGGCGGCCGCTACGTGGTGTCCCGCCGCATACCTTCTACGCCGAGACGATCATCGACCTCGCAGCCGCCGCCGACAACCTAGATGACGTCGTGGGCTGGGTCTCCCGAGGCATCGCACGGAACATGGTTTCCGCGGCCCAGTTGCGAGCGGCCGTCCGGGCACGCCGCAGGTTCCGCTGGCGTGACCGGATCGACGACGTTATCGAGCAGGTAGCAGGCGGCTCACACTTCCCACTTGAGTTCCGCTACGACCGCGACGTGGAACGCGCCCACGGACTCCCCGCGGCCACAAGACAGGCGAAGTTCGCCAAGGCCGATGGGTCTAAGGGCTTCCGCGACCGGTACTACGAGAAGTACGGCCTCATCGTGGAACTGGACGGCAAGGAGTTTCACCCGGAAGAGCAACACGGCCAGGACCGGGCTCGCGACAACGAGGCCATCGCTACGACTGGCGCAACCCTCCGCTACGGCTGGCTCGACGTCACCCGTACTCCCTGCGAATCGGCAACCCAGGTCTACCGCGCGCTACGCAGGCGCGGATACAGGGGAACTATCCGCCAATGCTCCGCAACCTGCCGCGTCTTTCTAGCCGACGCAACCTGCGCCTAGGCTCGGGACGTCGGTGTGGCAAGGTCGGCCAGGTGGCGCAGCGAGCTGGTGGGGTGCTCAGGGCCGAAAGGCGGGAAGCGGAAGTACTCCTGGTCGCCATCTGGGTGGAGAAAAGCGTCTCCACCCAGGTCCACCCGTGCCTCAGGGGGTTCCACCCGGGGTCGAACTCTCGGCTGACGCGCCGGCCAGGGGCGTTTCCGTAACGTCGTGGGCATAAGGAAACACCGCCCCGCCCGGGGAAGCAGGAAGGAAACCCAGATGGACGCCAGCGTGCTGATCCCCAACCTCGTCATCCTGGTCACGGTGCTGCTGTCGGACTACGGCCGCCGCCCCGTCACTGTGCTGCGGCTCGCCCGGCCGTTCATCGCCGCAGCCGTCATCATCCCGTTCTTCTTCCACGGCGTCCAAGGCACCGGCACCGGACTGCTGATCGAGGCCGCCGGAATCGCGGCCGGGCTGGTGCTGGGCGTTGCCGCCTCGTTCCTGATGCGGGTCTCGGCCGACCCCGCGACCGGCAAGGCGGTCACCCTGGGCGGCAAGGCCTACGCGGCCTTCTGGATCGTGGTCGTGGCCGCGAGGATCTACTTCACCTACGGCGCGCAGCACGTCTTCAGCCGGCAGCTCGGCATGTGGCTGTACACCACCCACGTCACGGTCGACGGCCTCACGGCGGCGCTGATCTTCTTCTCCGTCGCGATGTTGCTGGGCCGCACCGGCGCCCTAGCCGTCCGCGCCCGCTACGCCAGCACCGGTGCCGGGCAGGCCGCCTCCGCCCGGGTCCGGGTCCCGGCCGTCATCCGGTAACGCCCGCAACCGAATCGCGGGAAGCCCGCACGACGCCCGGCGCCGTGCGGGCTTCTTCGTTGTCACGCGCGGGAGCACCGTGCCGTGACTTCGCCCTTACCCCCCTCGGTGACTCGGGTGGCGCTGCTCGTGAGGACTCGGCTCCGGCGCGCATCTCGGGAAGATGCCGGCAGCCCGGTTGGGCTGCACCACCGCCGGAGACCCGCACCAACGCAGCCGCAGTACCCGATAGGCGGGACTGTGAGAAGTGGTGGTGGGGCGGATCTGACCACACCCCCACGACCCCACGGGCCCGAAGATCAGACTGACCCACAGAAGATCAGACTGACCCCACGGAGGTGGGATCACCCGAAAGAGGGATCACTCAGCAGCACGCCGACTGGAAGTAGCTTCAGGGGACATAGCCTTGACGATCCGCTCAAGGTCATCGATGGTCGCGAACTCCACGACGATCTTGCCCTTGTTCCGGCCCATCTCCACCTTCACCCGCGTCTCGAACAGATCCGAGAGCCGGTCAGACAAGTGACGAAGCGCCGGGGCAACGGGCTTAGCGGTCACCGGCTTGCGCGCCTGCTTCTCCTTGTCACCGCCGAGCGTAACGATTTCCTCGACCGTGCGGACCGACAGCCCTTCGGAAACGATGCGTTCGGCAAGTCGTTCCTGGGCCCGCGGGTCCTCCAGCGAGAGAAGGGCGCGCGCATGACCCGCGCTGATCACGCCGGCCGCGAGGCGCCTCTGAACCGATGGCGGGAGGTTGAGGAGCCGAAGCGTGTTGCTGATATGCGGGCGGGACCGGCCGATCTTCTGCGCCAGCTGCTCGTGGGTGGCACCGAAGTCATCGAGCAGCTGTTGGTAGGCGGCGGCCTCTTCAAGCGGGTCGAGCTGCTGCCGGTGGAGGTTCTCCAGCAGCGCGTCGCGCAGCATGTCGGTGTCGGGCGTCTCGCGGACGATCGCCGGGATGTACTCAAGGCCGACTTGCTGACAGGCACGCCAGCGACGCTCGCCCATGACTAGCTCGTAGTTTCCGTCGCCGAGCTTGCGCACGACGACCGGCTGGAGCAACCCGACCTCGGTGATGGAGGCGGATAGTTCTTCGAGGGCGTCTTCGTCGAAGCTCCGGCGCGGCTGCCGCGGGTTGGGCGTGATCGACCCGACCGCGATTTCCTCGAAGTAGGCGCCTGCGACCTGGCGCAGTCCCGAGTCCTGCACCTCGACGACGGCAGGTGCATCCGCCGACTGGCCATGGACGATGATGTCGACCGTGCCTGGCGTCGTGCCAGGAGGACCGAAGGCTCCTGAGGCAGGCTGAACGCCAGTCATTATTGCGGTGCCCGTCGCGGTGCCGGTGCGAGGTGCTTCCGGAATCAGTGCCCCGAGACCCTTGCCAAGCCCCCGCCGTTGCTGCGCCACTGCGTCTCCTGCCTACGTGCCAGATGTGTCGCGAAGGCGGCGCGAGGTTCACCCGGGAACTCGCGCCGTCACTCCAATTTAACGGCAACGAGCACTAGATTTGGCGGCTTCGCCATGCCTGGTTTCACGTGAAACAATGGCAGTCGCGCGAACGCCCGCGCATGTTTCACGTGAAACCAGGACCCGTCCGGTCGTATTCGCTAAGCCTTGACCGCGTGAGACGCGGCCGCGATGTCCTTCACGAACGCGTCGACATCGCTCTCTTGCGTATCGAAAGCAGTCATCCAGCGGACCATAGACCCGGCTTCGTCCCACACATGGAAAGTCCAGTCGCGCTGCAATGTGGCGATGCTCTCACGGTCAAGCCGGGCGAACACCACGTCAGACTGGACCGGGTAAGCGATCTCAACGCCGGGAATCTCTGCGAGGCCCGACGCCAGCCGTGTCGCCATCGCGTTCGCGTGCGCGGCGTTCGCAAGCCACAGATCGTCGTCCAGCAGCGCGCCAAACTGCGCGCCAAGGAAACGCATCTTGGATGAGAGCTGGCCGTGCTGCTTGCGCAGATAACGAGCGTTCACCGCGTCGGCCGGCTGCATGACGATGACTGCCTCAACGCCCATCGCGCCGTTCTTCGTGCCGCCGAAGCTGAGTACATCCGCGCACGCCGCAATGTCGGCGAGCGTGCAGCCGAGGTGGGCAACCGCATTGGCGAGTCGCGCGCCGTCCAAGTAGACGCGCAGGCCGTTCGCCGCACAGAACTCCTTGATCGCCCGCAACTCGTCGAGGGAGTAGCAGGTGCCGAACTCGGTCGACTGTGTAACCGCCACGACACCCGGCTGAGCGAAGTGCTCGTCACCGCGCCCGCCCAGTCGGCTGGCTATCAGTTCCGGGGTGATCTTCCCGTTGGGACCGGGGACGGTCAGCAGCTTCGTCCCGAGGACGCGCTCGGACGCACCGCATTCGTCCGTGTGGATGTGCGCCGACTCAGCGCAGATGACCGCCTCGTGCCGACCGAGCAGGAGCCCGAGCCCGAGCACGTTGGCACCGCTCCCGTTCAGCACGAGATAGACCCCGCCCTGCGCGCCCGAGCGCCGCTGAATCTCGTCAGCCGCCTGCGCGGTCCAGGGATCCCCGCCGTAAGGGATGGCGTCTGCGGCGTTTGCCTCGACGATGGCGCGCATCACCGCGGGATGGGTTCCTGCGTGGTTGTCGCTGCCAAAGCTCTTCCGTGATACCGCCCCGGTCATCGGGTCCTCCAAGTTAAGTATTTCTTGATCATCGGCCACAGCATTCCCTGCCGTCGGCCGGGGTACCATGCCAAAATAGTGGCTAGTGCACGCTGACCTGATCGGGGAACAACAGGGGATGTCACGCCGACTTGTCAATATCACGCTGGATAACCTCGGGGACATTCCGCCGAGTTGCCGCTCTTGCGTTTTCTGGGAACTCGACCCGATCAGCAAGACGCGCGCCGAAGCGTCGGACCCAGGACTGGAAAAGGAATCCTGGATCTCCGCTGTGCTCCTCGAATGGGGGAGTTGCGGAAAGATCCTCTATGTCGATGGCGTGCCCGCCGCCTACATACTCTTCGCCCCTCCACAATACGTCCCCCGGTCGGTCGCTTTCCCCACCAGCCCGGTCAGCGCGGACGCCGTCCTCCTCATGACGGCAAGGGTCCTCAGTGAGTTCTCCGGCGGCGGCCTGGGCCGCATGCTGATCCAGGGCATGGCCAAGGATCTCACCCGCCGTGGTGTACGGGCGATCGAGGCTTTCGGCGACAAGCAGTGGACGGCACCGGCCTGCGTCCTCCCTGTGGACTACCTCTTGGCGGTCGGCTTCAAGACTGTCCGCCCCCACCACCGCCACCCGCGCCTCCGCATGGAACTCCGCTCGACCCTAAGCTGGCGCGAGGACGTCGAGGTGGCCTTGGAACGCCTGCTGGGTTCCATGAGCCCAGAACGAGTCCTCCGCCCGGCCCCGGCTCCAGCAGTAGTCCACAGCCAACTGCAACTGCCGTAGCCGAACTCGACGCGCTTGCGCAGTCGAGGCCGCTCCGCGCAGGGTCTTGCCGCCGTACGCCGAGACGCTCTGGGACGGACGGCGGGGCGTCGGTGATCCACTCACCCACCGCCGGCAGGGAGGTCGCTCCGG
>Ga0207678_10003674_pt1 | contig 13795 bp, 12 predicted proteins | sample KBSC63metaG_FD_184319 | JGI IMG/M metagenome (GOLD analysis project Ga0207678, IMG submission 184319) | Corn rhizosphere microbial communities from Kellogg Biological Station, Michigan, USA - KBS C6-3 metaG (SPAdes) (version 2) | ecosystem: Host-associated > Plants > Roots > Rhizosphere > Soil ... | reverse complement strand
CGCACCATGATCGCGTCGATCTTGCAGTTGTGGTGGCCGACAAATATACCTAAACCGGGGCAAACTCCGGCACCACAAGTGCAAGATCAACGCCATCCGGGGGCTATTTGACGGCCATCTCGCCCAACTCGGACCAGTCGTCCTGTGGAACGGTGAAGTTGACGATCCGTGGCGTCTCGGCCAGGTACTGCGGCAACGTTCGCTGGGCCTTCTTGAAGTGGTCCGAATTCACGTGCGCCCCGCCGGCATCGCCGTCGCGGAACGCCTCCACCAGCACGTACTCGTTGGCGTCGTCGAGACTGCGGGACCAGTCGAACCACAGGCAGCCGGGTTCGGCCCGGGTGGCCTTGGTGAACTCGTCGGCGATCTCGGGCCAGCGGTCGGCGTGTTCGGGCTTCACGCGGAACTTGGCCGTAATGAAGATCATTAATCCCCCTCGAGGTCAGGACGCCGGCGTGACGATGCCGTACTCGTGGATCTTCCGATAGATGGTGGCACGGCTGACCCCCAACGACTTGGCGGCCTTGACCTTGTTGCCGTCCGCGTCGCGCAGGCTCCGCACGATCGCGTCGCGTTCCAGCGACTCCAGCGGGCTGAGCAGCCGCCGGCTGACCGTGTGGCACTCGGGCGGCAGGTCGTCGGGGTGGATGGTGCCGGTGCGCCGGTGCTGCACCACCTTGCGCAGCACCTGCCACAGCTGCTCGGTGTTGCCGGGCCAGGTGTAGCGCATCAGCACCTGCATCGTCTCCGGCGAGCAGTGCAGCCGCCGGTCCGCAACCAGCCGACCGAGCAGGAACGGCACCAGGTCGGGCAGGTCCTCGATGTGGTGGCGCAGCGGCGGCACCTCCACGGTGCGCGCGAACAGCGGAAGAAGGGCGGCGGCCTCGCCTTCGCTCGGCCGGCGCACTTCCGGTCGCGGTCGGCCGAGTGTGGCCGCGACCCACACGCCACCGGCTTCGCCCAGCACCGCGCGCAACGCGCGGGCCGCGTCGTGGTCGAGGCGGTCGATATGCCTGACGACGAGAGCGCCCGTTCCGTCGGCGATTTCCCGGCCGACGGCGGCCGGCAGGTCGGGGCCGGCCTCGAGCACGGCGAGCCGCCCACCGGGGTTGCGGCGCTGGTGCACCGCTCGGACGAGGGCCAGCTTGCCGGCGCCCGGTTCGCCCTCGACGGCGAGCCACTCCCCCGCCGCGTACGCCGCGTCGACGAGCTGCCCGACGCGCGTCCACAGCGGAACCGAGCCGATCAGGCCGGGCAGCAGGTGCCGCGGCTGCGGCGCCGGCGCGGTCACCGGATCGATCAGCTTGACCTGGAGGATGCCGCCGGCGAGCCGGCCCTCGGCATGTACCGGCCGGCACTGCAGCTGGCTGGTCGAGCCGTTCGGCAGGTCGACGACCGACATGGCGGCGTGTCCGCCGACGAGCGCCTCGGCGGCGTGGCTGAGCAGCACCGACTGTGCGGCGTGGTCGAGCACCCGGCGGGCGTGCTCGTTCATCATCACCATGTCGTTGTTGAACGCCAGGACCATGCCCGCGCCCCGCCGGCACGCCCGCACGTACTCGCGGGTCAGGGCGAACTCGCCGGCCCCGCTGTCGGCCAGCAACGCCTGCTGGATCTGGTCGGTGGTGCTCTTGGCCAGCGCGATCAGCAACGGGTTCGCGTCGCGGCACCAGCACGTCAGGTTGAGCGCTCCGACTGTCTTGCCGGTGATCGGGTGGTGGATCGGCACCGCGGCGCAGGCGAGGTTCTCCAGGTTCTCGGCGTAGTGCTCGTGCCCGAACACGTGCATCGCCCGGCCGCCCTCGAGCGCCGTGCCGATGCCGTTCGTACCCACCCACTCCTCGGCGTAGCTGAAGCCGGGCACCAGCAGCACCTTGTCGAGATGGCGTTCGAAGTCGGCGTCGCCGGTCATCCGGGTCAGCACCAGCCCGGCGGGATCGGTGAGGATCACGCTGATCGGCTGGCCGTCGAGGTGGTCACGCAGGCCGCGCAGCACCGGCAGGGCGCTTCGGGTCAGCGGGCTGTCGAGGTCGGGATCGCGGACGTAGCGCAGCTGGATCCGGTCGGCCGCGACGTTCCAGTGCCGTGATCGCTGCCAGGACGCGAGGATCGTGTCGCGCACCTGGTCGGGCTCGACGGCATCGGACGTCAGGAACCGCTCGCGTGCCTGCGCGAGCCGGTCGCCGCTCGTGTGGACGGCCGGCCCCGGTCGAGTGGGCCGCACCATGCACCTCCGTCCCGGCCAGCGTAGGTCCGCACACGCTATCGAGGCGAGCGCTGCGTCGATGTCTCAAGTTGAGACCGCCGCCGCGCGGGCGAGGCGATGTCATGGCGCAGAAGCGGAGAAGGGCGGAGCCATGTACGAGAAGGACGGCGAGAAGTACTTCGTGGTCGACGCGCACATCCACTACTGGAACGCCGCGCCGGACAACTGGGTGCCCGGGCAGGAGCAGTACGCCAAGGGCTGGATCGAGTGCTTCTACGCCTACCACGGGCTGGGGCCGGAGCACACGCGGTGGACGCTGGACAAGTACATGAAGTACTCCGAGCAGGACACGATGCACGACCTGTTCGAGGTGGGCCACGTCGACGTCGCGATCATGCAACCCACGTACCTGAAGGAGTGGTACAAGGAGGGTTTCAACACCACCGAACGCAACGCCGGCCTGGCCGAGAAGTACCCGGGCAAGTTCGTGCTGAACACCCGCTTCGACCCCCGCGACGGCGACGCCGGACTCAAGGAGCTGGCGGACAACGTCGCGCGGTACGGCTGCAAGGGCGTCAAGCTCTACACCGCCGAATGGAAGGACGGCTCGCGGGGCTGGAAAGTCAGCGACCCGGAGGCGTACCGGTACCTGGAGCGCTGCCAGGAGCTGGGCATCAAGAACGTGCACCTGCACAAGGGCCCGACGATCTGGCCGCTGGACAAGGACGCGTTCGACGTCGCCGACGTCGACCACGCCGCCACGGACTTCCCGGCGCTGAACTTCATCGTGGAGCACGTCGGGCTGCCGCGCATCGAGGACTTCTGCTTCATGGCGACGCAGGAACCCAACGTCTACGCGGGCCTCGCCGTGGTGCTCGGCGGGCTCATGCACGCGCGTCCGCGGTTCTTCGCGAAGGTGATGGGCGAACTGCTGTTCTGGGTCGGCGAAGACAAGATGACCTTCGGCAGCGACTACGGCATCTGGGAGCCGCAGTGGCAGGTCGAGGGGCTGGTGGACTGGGACTACCCGCCGGGCGAGGAGTACGACGACTACCCGCGGCTCGGCACGGCGGGCAAGAAGAAGATCCTCGGCCTTAACGCGGCCAAGCTGTACGACATCCCGGTGCCCGCCGAGTACCAGCTTCCGGCCGACGCCGGCACGCCCGCGGCCCGCGACGACGCCCAACTCGTCGAGTCGACATGACCGAGCGCAGCGAGGTCATCATCAGGCTCAGCCGGTCCCGGCAGGGCGCGACACCGCGAAGCGGGGTTGCGACATGACGGTTAAGGACCGGGTGCTCACGGCCCTGTCCACCGTGCGCGACCCGGAACTGGACGAGCCGGTGACCGCGTTGGGTTTCGTCGCCTCGTGCGAGGTGTCGCCCGGCGGCGACGCGGAGGTCCACCTGCGGCTGCCGACGTACTTCTGCGCGCCGAACTTCGCGTTCCTCATGGTCGCCGACGCCTACGACGCGGTGTCCACTGTGGACGGAGTGCAGCACGCGGTGATCGTGTTGGACGAGCACTTCGCGTCCGACGCCATCAACGACGGCGTCGCGGCACGGGCCGGCTTCGCGCAGGCGTTCGCCGGCGAGGCGATCGGCGAGCTCGACCAGCTGCGGGCCGACTTCCTGCGCAAGGCCGTGCTCGCCGGCACCGACCAGGTGTGCAGACCGTTGCTGAAGAGCGGGCTCACCGCGTCGGATCTCGCGACATTGACCATCGACGCGGTCCCGCGGACCGCGGCGCTGGACCGCCTGCGGCGCCGCCGCGCCGACCTCGGACTTCCATCCGGTGACGGCGATCCGCTGCTGGTGGATCCGGTGACGGGTGCGGCGGTGGCGGCCGAGGCGCTGCCGCTGCACCTGCGGCGGGCCCGCACCGTCCGCACGAGCATCGAGGCGAACACCGGGATCTGCCGGGGCATGCTGCGGGTGCGCTACGACGACAAGGGAGAGGGCGAGGAGGAGCTATGAAAGCGGTCCGACTGCACGGATACCACCAGCATCCCGTCGTCGAGGAGGTGCCGGAGCCGACGGTGCGCGGGCCGCTCGACGTGGTCGTGAAGATCGGCGGTGCCGGGGTGTGCCGCACCGACCTGCACATCATCGAGGGTCAATGGGCCGACGCGATGGCGCCGACGCTGCCCTACACGCTCGGGCACGAGAACGCCGGCTGGATCCACGAGGTCGGGTCGGCGGTGACCAACGTCGCCGTCGGTGACACCGTGATCCTGCACCCGACGCCGACGTGCGGGCTGTGCCGGGCCTGCCGGGCCGGGCAGGACATGCACTGCAGCGACAGCAGCTTCCCCGGCCTCTCGCACGACGGCGGGATGGCCGAGTACCTGCTGACGTCGGCGCGGGCGTGCGTGAAGCTCGATCCCAGCACCCGGCCGCAGGACGTGGCGGCGCTCGCCGACGCCGGAATCACCGCCTACCACGCGGTGCGCAAGGCGCTTCCCCTGCTGTATCCGGGCACCACCGCCGTCGTCATCGGTGCCGGCGGGCTCGGCCACATCGGCATCCAGTGCCTCGCCGCGCTTACGGCGGCGCGCGTCGTCGTGGTCGACCGCAATCCTGACGCGTTGAAGCTCGCCGAGCAGATCGGCGCGCACGACACGGTGGTGGCCGACGGCAACCACGTCGGCGCCGTGACCGACCTGACCGGCGGCGGCGCCGACGTGGTGTTCGACTTCGTCGCGGAACAGGGCGCCGAGCAGGACGGGTTCGCGATGACGCGGCCGGCCGGCTCGTACTACGTCATCGGCTACGGCGGCACCCTGAACGTGACGACGCTCGACATCATCTCGACCGAGCGGAACATCGTCGGCAACATCGTCGGCACCTACAACGAGTTGGCCGAACTGATGGCCCTGGCGCAGTCGGGGAAGGTCACGCTCCACACGCGCACCTACCCCATGGATGCGGCGGTCGAGGCGTTCCAGGACCTCGACGGCGGACGCGTCCGCGGCCGCGCCATCCTCGTCCCCTGACCGGAGGTTTGTCCGGCAGCCTTCGGGACCAAGATCCAGGACCGTTCAGGCGAGCGGATCGAGACGGTAGCCGGCGCCGCGCACGGTGCGGATCGTCTCCCGCCCGAACGGACGGTCGATCTTGTCGCGGAGGTGCCGCACGTAGACGTCGACGAGATTCGACCCGCCGTCGTAGGCGAAGTCCCACACGCGCTCGATGAGGTGGGTGCGCGAGAGCGTCTCGCCCGCGCGTCGCATCAGCTCGTGCAGGAGGGCGAACTCGCGCGCGGACAGGTGCACGGGAGCGCCCGCGCGGTGCACCGTGCGCTCCGCCGGGTCCAGGACGAGGTCACCGACGTGCAGCGTCGTGGGCCGCTGCACCGGCTCCCGGCGGACCAGCGCCCGCACCCGGGCCAGCAGCTCGTCGACGGCGAACGGCTTGGTGAGGTAGTCGTCGGCGCCGGCGTCGAGGCCGCGCACCTTGTCCAGGACGCCGCCGCGGGCGGTCAGCATGAGCACCGGCACCCAGCGCTGGCGGCCGCGGATCTGGCGGCACACCTCGAAGCCATCCGGCGCGGGGATCATCGCGTCCAGGACGACCGCCGCATAGTCGGTCTCGGTGATGTGCCAGACGGCGTCGGTTCCGGTGGCCGCCGTGTCCACCGCGTAGCCGGCCCGGCGCAGGGCACGGCCGAGCATCGTGGTCATGGCCGGATCGTCCTCGACGACGAGCAGCCTCATGTCGACAGCATAGGAAGCCGTCATACGCGTCAGCGTCCGGCGCGGCACATGACAGGATCGTGAAATGGTGCCGCGGTCGCTCCGGACCAGGTTGGTGGCCCTGTTCTCGATCGGCACCGCCGTGGCGCTGGTGGCGTGCCTGCTCGCCCTGTACGTCGTGCTCGACCACCGGCTCCGCTCCGCCCTCGACGACGACCTCGGCATCCGCAGCGAGGACCTGGTGGCCAGCGTCGGCGCCGGCAACGTCGACATCGTGGCGACCGACCCGTTCGCCCAGCTGTACGCCGCGGACGGGACCCTGCTCGCCGGTTCGCCGTCGCTGGCCGGCGATCGGCTGCTGGACCCCGCCCAGGTGCGGCGGATCTCCGGCCCGACGCTGGACACCCGCCAGGTGCAGGGCGTCCGGCCACTGCGCGTGCGCATGCTTTCCCGCCGCGTCGCCGCCACCGGCCAGGTATTGACCGTCGCCGTGCCCACCCGCGCCGTCGACAGGGCCAGCACCGACGCCCTCGTCCTGCTCGCCCTCGCGGCGCCGCTGCTGGTCGCCGCGCTCGCCGTCGCCGGCTGGCTCGTCGTCCGGGCGGCGCTGCACCCCGTCGACGTGCTGCGCCGGGAGGCCGCCGAGATCTCGACCCTCGACGCCGACCGCCGGCTCCCCGCCGTCTCGGGCGACGACGAGATCGCCCGCCTCGCCGGCACGCTGGACGCGATGCTGGGCCGGTTGCACGTCTCGTTCGCCCGCGAGCGCGCGTTCGTCGACGACGCCAGCCACGAGCTGCGCACGCCGATCGCCGTATTGCGCGGCGAACTGGACCTCGCGCTCGCCGCGCTGGAGGACTCGGACCTGTCCGAGGTGGGGCAGTCGGTGCGGGCCGCGCACGGCCAGGTGCTCCGGCTGTCCCGGCTGGCCGAGGACCTGCTCCTGCTCGCCCGCGAGCGCGAGGGCACGCTCGTGGTCAGCCGCGAACCGGTCGACCTGCTCGCCGTGGCAGAGGAGGAGGCGCACCGGCTCGCGCCCGTCTTCGGCGTCGCCGTCGAGGTGACCGGAGACGTGGCGATCGCCGACGCGGACCCCGACCGGGTCCGTCAGGTGCTCGCCAACCTCGCGGCCAACAGCGCCGCGGCCGGCGCGCGCCGGATCGCGGTCGGGGTCGGGCCCGGCGGCGCCGGCGGCCGCCGCCCGCCGATGCCCGGCACCGAGCGGCGACCGGCGGCCGCCGCGATCGAATGGGCCGACGACGGCCCTGGCTTCCTGCCCGACCTGCTGGATTCGGCGTTCGAGCGGTTCGTCCGGGGCGATCCGGCCCGCGCCTCCGCCGGCGGCGCCGGCCTCGGGCTGTCGATAGTGCGGGCGATCGTCGCCGCGCACGGCGGGCGCGTGGCGGTGCGCAACGGTCCCCCGCTGGGCGGCGCCGTCGTGATCGTCGAGTTTCCGCCGGACTGAGCCGGCTTTCAGCAAGCTTTCATCTTCGTTCCGGCACGGTGTGCCCATGAGGGTCGATGTCGCCCGCCGCCTCGGCGGGGTCGCGGTGGCCGGCGCGGCCGGCGTTCTGCTGTGGCCGCACCGCGCCGAGATAGCCGCGCTGGGCCGCGAGTTGCGCGCGGCCGACCCGGCGTGGCTCGCGGCGGCGGGCGCGTTCCTCGTCGTGTGGTGGGTGGCCTGGGCTGCGCTGCACGCGGGCGCCCGCGGCCTCGTCGGCGTCGACGGTTGGACCGCCACCGGCCGGCTGGTTCCGGTCACGATCGGCGCGGTCGCGATGAACCTGGCGGTCAAGTCGGGTGGGCTGGCCGGTCTCGGCATGTTCGTCTCCGACGGCCGGCGGCGCGGGGTACCGCCGGGTCGCGTGGCCGCCGCGTACCTCGTCGCCACGGTCGCCAGCGAGATCGGGTTCGCGCTGACGCTGGCCGGCGCGGTCGCGATGATCGCGGCCGGTGGCGCGCTCACCCGGATGGAGGCGGTGGCGGTCGCGGCGTTCGCGGTGGTCCTGGCCGTCCGGGCGGCGATCGTCGTGGTCGGGCTCCGCGACGAGCGCACGCTGCGCCGCTGGTGGACGGCGCCGGCCCGCTGGTGGGACCGCATCCGCCGACGCCCGCAGCGGCCGCACAGCACCGCGGCCGTCGACGATCTGCGGGCTGGGCTGGCCGCCCTGCGCCGTCGCCCGCTCGGCGCGGTGCCGGTGGTGGCGACGGCGTTCGCGGTCGACGCCGCGGGAGCGGCGATGCTGTGGGCCTCGGTCGCGGCTGTCGGCGGCGGCACGCGTCCCGTGCCGGCGCTCGTCGCTTATGCGATGTCGGCCCTGCTCGGCATCGTCGGCCCGCTGCCCGGCGGGCTCGGATTCGTGGAGTTGGGTGCGGTCGCCGTCCTCGTCTCGTTCGGCGTCCCGATCGCGGTGGCCGGCGCCGCCGCCATCGTGTTCCGTGCCTGGGAGTTCTGGCTTCCGCTCCTCGTTGGCGTGGTCGCGGCCGGTCTGCTGAGGGGCGGCAGGCCGGTCGCGTCCACCACCGCGGCGGTGCCGCGGTGAGGCGCGGCGGCGTCGCGGTGCGCGGGGTGGGCGCGCACCGCGGCGCCGTCGCGGCGCGACTGTTGCGCGCGGGGCCCGGCGGCGGCGCGAGGCTCGCCCGGGGCGACGGCGCCGCGCGCCTCGCCCGGTGGCCGCGGTGGACGTGCGCCGTTGTGGTGGCCGCCCTCGGCGTGACCGATCTGGCGCTGGCCGGTCACTCGAACGCTCACCGGGCCGGGCTTTTCGGCGTCGTCGGCGCGCTCGTCGGTCCGCGGTACGTGCTGCTCGCCGCCGGACTCGTCGCGCTGCTGATGACGCGCGGCCTGGTGCACGGCAAGCGGACCGCGTGGTGGACGGCGCTCGCCGCCACCGTGGCGTCGATCCCGGGGCGGCATCACCCGGCCGGCACCACCGCGCTGCTTGCCGCGATCGCGGTGGCCGCTGCCGCGCTGCTGCTCGCCTGCCGGCCGTGGTTCCGGGTGCGTTCGCATCCGGCGCTGGTCCGCCGCGGCGTCGTGCTCCTGCTGGCGGGTGAGGCCCTGGTGCTCGGCTACGGCACCGCCGGCCTCTACTGGCTCGACGACTTCCGGCCGCCGACCACGTTCGCCGCGTCGGTGCGGGCGGCCGTCCGCCTGCTGTTCCTGCTCCCCGTCGACGTCGCGCCGGTGAGCCGGCACGGTCACATGTTCGTCGACTCGATCCGGGCGGCCGCCCTCGGCGTGGCGCTGCTCGGGCTCGCCTGGTTGGTCGCGACGGCCGCCGGTGGACCCGGGCACGCCCGGCACCGCCAGCAGGTCGCGGCGATCCTCGACCGGTGGGCGGTCACACCGCTCGCCCACTTCCATCTCCTCGACGACAAGTCGTGGCTGATCGCGCCCGACGGCGAGGCGTTCATCGGCTACCGCGTCGTGGGAACGGCGGCCGTGGCTCTCGGCGAGCCGATCGGCGCACCGGAGTCCACCCGACAGGTCGTGGCCGACTTCGTCGCGCTGTGCGCCTCGAACGGGTGGACTCCCGTGTTCCACCAGGTGAGCGACGCCGGCCGGGCGGTGCTGTGCGCGGCCGGGTTCAAGGCGCTGAAGATCGGCGCCGAGGCGATCGTGGACGTACGGCAGTTCACTCTCGAGGGTCGGGCGGTCAAGCAGATCCGCTCGGCCGTGCGGCGGTGCGAGCGGGCCGGATACCGCGTCGTGGAGTTGCCGCACCCCGTCGACGACGAGACGCTGCACCGGTTGCGCGAGGTATCCGACGAGTGGCTGGCCGCCGGCAACCACCGCGAGCGCACGTTCTCGCTGGGCCGCTTCGACCCCGACTATCTGCGCGGCACGCCAGTCGTCGCGGTGGTCGACGCGGCCGGCGGGATCCAGGCGTTCGCGAACGTGCTGCCCGCATACCGCGGTGTCGACGGCACGTTCGATCTCATGCGGCGGCGGCCCGGCGCCGTCAACGGGGTGATGGACCTGCTCTTCGTCGCCCTGATCGCGCGCTTCCGCGAGGCTGGGTACGCCGGGATGAGCCTCGGCCTCGCTCCGTTGTCCGGTTCCGGCGCCGATGTTGCCGGCGGTGCCGATGTTGCCGGCGGTGCCGATGTTGCCGGCGGAGCGGCGGAGCGGGTGATCCGGCTGCTGTACCAGCGCGGCGCCGCGTTCTTCAACTTCGCCGGGCTGCATTCGTTCAAGGACAAGTGGCAGCCGCGCTGGGAGCCGCGCTACCTCGTCTACCGTTCGGACGCCGATCTGCCGAAGGCGGCGATGGCCGTGGCACGGGCCGGTGAGCTGCCCGACCCGCGCTCGCTGCGGCACCGGGTGACCACGCTCGCCCGCCGGTACCCGTTCACGCTCGGCTTCGCGACCCTCCAGCTGTGGCTGATGAGCGTCACCGCACGGCACCCGGAGATGCACCGGTACCTCGAGCGGCGGTACGGCCTGCGCTGGGACGATCTCGTGCACGGCGAGCTGTGGCGGCTGTTGACGGGTCCGCTCGTGCAGACCAGGCCCGGCTTCGCCTGGGCGAACGTCGCGCTGCTGGCGGTGGTGCTTCCGCTCGCGGAACACGTGTTGCGCAGCGCGCGCACCGCCGGGCTGTTCTTCGGCGGCGATCTGCTTTCGACCCTTCCGGTGCTGGTGGGCGCGCGACTGCTCGCGACAGCGGGCTGGCCGCCGGCGATCGCGGTGATCGGGCACCGCGACAGCGGCTCGTCGGCCGGCGCGTGGGCGCTGGCCACAGCGCTCGCGCTGACCGTGCCGGCCGGCGCACCACGACGGGTCGCCCTCGGTTCGTTGTTCGGCTGGCTGGGCGCGGCGCTGGTGGTCCGGCCCGACCTGTCGAACATCCAGCACCTGGTGACCGCGGTGGCGGTCGCCGCCATCGCCTGGACCAAGCACGCGCACTCCGTTTCCCGGAAGGGGCCAGATCAGGCGGACGGAGCGTAGAACAAGAAAGGTGTGCCGCGAACGGCTCGCGCGACGAGACGCTGGACGCCTCGACACGGTTCGACATCGGTGGATGCGACAACATCTCGAAGTTGCGGCGCAAGCTCGGCACCGGACTGCCGGCGTCGTTGCTCGTGTGGTGCGACCGCGAACCCCTGCCCGTGGTCCGGTCCTGCGGCTCGGCGGTGATGTCCATAATGGACAGTGCGCATCGACTCATGCGCCTCTACTGGCGGAAGGCCGCGTCGGAGTGGCTGCCCCGGCAGCGGCGTGACACCGCGCTGCAGCGGCGTGACGCCGCGCCGATGCGGGTCGTGGTTGTCAGGCCAGGGCCGGAGCCGTAGAGACGCGGCGCCACCACCCAGCCGGATGCATGGACACGCTGAACATGGACTCCACCTCGGTGTTGCGCTCCCACTCGTCGTTGTCTACCAACAGCGTCTCGACGGCTTCGAGTGGTCCGCCGTCGGCAAAGATCGGGTCATTCAGCCATCGCACAATGCCGTCCTCCACGACGAGATGACATCCGACGCTCACGAATGGTCCGTACAAGGCAATTTCGTCGGCAACATGTTTCGTTTTGTGGTCCGAGTCCAGGACCACCATGCAGCGCCGGTCTCCCACCAGATCCCCTACTCTGTCTGCTATTTCCGGCGAACCGCTGTCTCCGGTGATCCACACAATGTCTTCGTCGTTGTGGCCCTTGCGCTCAACGTTGTCGGTGATATCCACCGTGATGACCTGCAGGCCATGGGCGGCAAACCACCTAGCCGACGCGCCGCGCCACGTACCGCACTCCACCAGTACCTCGGGCCTGTCCGCGGCGAGAACGGCACGGTATCGATCGAGGTCCTCTTCCAGCTTTACCAGCTCCACAGGAGGCAGCCACTGCCTGGAAAATGCCCCTGCCGAGGCCACGACGTCGATGAATGGCTCTTTCATTGTGAAACCTCTTTCCCCCGGTAGCCCAACTGTAGATGCCGCGCCATCCAGTGGACGGCAGATGGTCATCTTGGTAGCGGGGCATTGTGCGCTGGTGACGGTGTGCCGGTTTCGGACGGCTACCCTGGCAGCGTTCGCGTGCCGGAGAACAACCGGAGTGATCCGCCAGTTAACGCCGTTGCAACGGCGGCTCGCTCGCCCGTGTAGAGGTCGGGAATCGCCGTGCCGCCGAAGAATGTGACGGGAGTTGGCCTGAGGGGCCGGCGACCTGCCAGATCAGTCGCCGGCACGAAGATACAGGTCCCGCAGGAGCGCGATCTCGGCGCCGTGATGGACCAATTCGTCCAGCAGGATGCCGACGATGTGTCCGGCGCGGAGGTTCTCGCCGAGATGGTTGGGGCGCGGCTCATCAAGGTCGGCCGGCGTGGCCGCGGCAAGCCAGGCCGCCACCGGAGCCGCGCTGGCCCGCCAGTTCTGTATCGCGTCATCCGCCGTCGACGGCACGCTCAGATCGGGGAACGCCTTGGCGGCGGTGCCGAAGGCATAGTCCCAGTAGATCCAGTTGTTGGCGGCGAGATGCACCAGCCGCCACGCGATCGTCGTGACGGGCGCCGGCGGTGGCGGGGCGAAGTCGTAGTCATACGTCCACCCGGCCGCCCCCTCGTACACCGTCCAGGCATCCGGGACGGGGGCCCAGAAGTACTCAGCGTCGGTCAGACCGGACAGCCGCCTGTCGAGCCGTTCGCCGGCGCGCTCCCACATCGTCAGGAGGTCACTCATTATCGACGCATACCACAGGCGTTGCGTGTCGGCCAGCGCGCCGGGACCCCCTCGCGCGCACCGCGGACGTGCTTCCTGGCAGAGAACGCGGCTCGCGGGCCGTCTTGGTCACGCACCTGGTCACACGACACGAATTGACCGGGCCGTTCGTCGTGGTAGCGGGGACAGGATTTGAACCTGTGACCTCTGGGTTATGAGCAGCCCGGCAACTCGATCCGGTCCGTCGTCTCACCAAGTGCGAGGTACTCTTCCTCGCTCCACGGGCCGACGTGGTCGACGACCTGAACGCTCATATCCCACACCTCCCAAGAGCCGAACTACCTCGCGCTGCATCGCACGCGAGTGGGCCGCTGATCGAGGCTGAGCCGGCTTTGGTCGACGCCGAAATCCGCTTCTTGACAGCGACCGGCGGGCCGACCGCACTGGACTGGCGCCGGCTACACCGCGTCGAGCAGCGCGGCCTGCGCCAGCCCGCGCCGCGCGGGCCGACGAAAGACGAAACGGCCCTCGGGAGGATCTCCTGAGGGCCGTTTGGGCACGTCCACTGGGACGCGCAGATGCCGCCGCCCCCACTGGAACGGGTCGCGCGGAGATGTCGTGAGCGTCTGGAATTCAGTACTGCTGCGGCGCGGGCGGGGGCGTCCCGCTGTAGCCGACGCCGTGGTCCTCGCCGAGGTCCTTGGGGTTCGGCCCATGCTGGTTGGCCGGCTGGCTGTCCTGCACGAAGAAGACGAGGAGAATGATCCAGCCGACGAACGGAATGAGGCCGATGAGCAGCCACCAGCCCGAGCGGCCTGTGTCGTGCAGGCGCCTTACGCCCACGGCGAGACCCGGAAGGAGCAGGGCCAGCTGGAGGATGCCTTGGATCGGCCCCGTGCCGTACGTTCCACTGCGGATACCGAGGATCGCGTCGAGGATGCCGCCGACGGCGCCGACGATCGCGGTGAACAGGGCGAAGAACCAGTACTCCGAACGGCGTGCACGGCCATGGAAGTCCGCGTACTTCCGCTGGAGGCAGGTCCTGATGGCGTCCTGGAACGACATGAGGGGACCCTCCCTGAGGATGTCGACGTTGTTGATCACCGTCGATCGCTGTCGATCCTAGGCCCATGCGGGGGTGACTAGGAAGGACGACCTCGGGACCACGCTTGGGCCTGCTGCCGGCCTCCGGCCGGCTGGGTTCGAACCAGCGATCCCCCACGTGTAAGTGTGCCGTCGT
>Ga0207678_10003673_pt1 | contig 13798 bp, 11 predicted proteins | sample KBSC63metaG_FD_184319 | JGI IMG/M metagenome (GOLD analysis project Ga0207678, IMG submission 184319) | Corn rhizosphere microbial communities from Kellogg Biological Station, Michigan, USA - KBS C6-3 metaG (SPAdes) (version 2) | ecosystem: Host-associated > Plants > Roots > Rhizosphere > Soil ... | reverse complement strand
CGGAGCCCCGGGCCGCGGGGCGCGGGTGACCCCGGCGCAAAGACGGCATCATTTCACGAGCCGTGACGGCCTCTTGTGCCCGCGCGACACAGGACTACAGTCGCCCCGAAAATCTCGCCGAGGAGCAAACCATGCGCATCTCTCCGTTCGCCGCCTTGCGTCCCCAACCCGAGCTCGCCGCTCGCGTGGCAGCGGTTCCCTATGACGTCGTCAACACAGAGGAAGCCCGGCGCCTGGCAGACGGCAATCCCCTGAGTTTTCTGCACGTTTCGCGCTCCGAGATCGACTTGCCTCCGAACACGGATCCGTACTCCCCGCCTGTGTATCAGCGCGCGCTGGAGAATCTGCGCAAGCTGGAGCGGGAGGCCCTGCTGCGCGAGAGCTCGGCCAGCACCTACGTGTATCGGCAAGAGACGACCCTGCTCGGCAAGGCCGTGCGCCAGACGAGCCTGGTCTGCTGCGGGCACGTCGACGAGTACGCGAGCGGGATCATCAAGCGACACGAGAAGACGCGCCGCGACAAGGAGGACGATCGGACGCGTCATACGCTGACCTTGAAGACCAACACCGGGCCCGTCTTCCTGATGTATCGCGACCGCCCCAGCATCGACGCCCTGATCGAGCGCGAGGTGAGCCAGGCGCCGCTCTACGACTTCGTCGCGGTTGACGGCGTGCGTCACCAGGTCTGGCGTTGCGCCGCGGCGCGGCCCTATGTCGAGGAGTTTGCGCGCGTCGAGGCTTCCTACATCGCCGACGGTCACCACCGCGCCGCCTCGGCGGGGCGCGCGGGCATCGAGCTGCGCGCGAGCAATCCGAAGCACGACGGCAGCGAGGAATACAACTGGTTCCTGTGCGCGCTCTTCCCGTCCTCACAGCTCACCATCCTGCCGTATCACCGGGTGCTCAAGGATCTGAATGGGCTGACGCCGATCGCGCTGCTCGACAGGTTGAAGCAGGTCGGTGAGGTGTCGCCCACGGAGCTCCCGGAGCCACCGGCGCCGGGCTCGTTCTGTGTGTACGTGGCCGGCAAATGGCATCGCGTGAGCTTCCCCGCCCACTCGATCGACGCGCGCGACCCGGTGGGCTCGCTCGACTACTCCTTGCTCGGCGATCGCGTGCTCGGACCAATTCTCGGCATCGGGGACATCCGTACCGATCAGCGCATCGACTTCGTCGGCGGCATCCGGGGACCCGGTGAGCTGATCAAGCGGGTGGACAGCGGGCGCGACGCAGTCGCCTTCTCGATGCACGCCACCACGATCGAACACCTGCTGCGAGTGGCGGATGCCGGGCAGATCATGCCGCCCAAGTCGACCTGGTTCGAGCCGAAGCTGCGCTCGGGCCTGTTGCTGCACTCGCTCGACTGACGCTCTCGCCCGATCTCGCCGCGGCCGGCTGCCGCGGCAATCTGCGGCCACCTCTGCCGTGATAGCGCGGGCCGGCGCGTGGTTTGCCCGCCATGCGCCGGAACGCTTCTTGCTCGACGCATGCGCGGAGGACTCTCATGCAGGTTTCGAAGCTTACTGTCTGCGCTGGGCTGCTGGGGCTGTTCGCATGCGGCGGGGACCATCGCGCTGGCGCAGAGGCGAGCGCAGACGTCGACGGGCTGGAGGGCGAACGCAGCCCGGCAGGCGCCGACGACGGGTCTGGTGCGCCGTCGAGCCGCAGTACCCAGGACAGGTCAGCGTCGAGTGTGTCGAATTCGCAGGCAGGTGCCCCTGGCGCCATGCCAGCACGCCGCAGCCCGCCGGCGGCCGGCGCCGCGGGCGACACCCAGACGTCAGCGCGTTCGGAGGGCTCCGAAGGCTCCGGTGCGGCGGATGGTACGTCCGCTTCGAGCGCGCTGCAGAGTGCGGCACCGCTGCCGGACCTGGTGCTCGACGAGGCGTATTTGCTCGACTCGACCCGCTTCGACATCCAGTCCATCCAGGACCCGTGCGCCGTGCAGCAGGGCTGCGCCACCGGGCTCGGCGATCGGCGCGTGGTGCGCTTCGGTTCGCGCATGGGCAACATCGGTGAAGCCGACTTCCTGCTCGGCCCGCCCGAGCAGCAGAACCCGCTCTGGACGCAGGATTCCTGCAGCATGCGCTTCAGTCTGGCCGGCTTTGCGCGCTACGAGCTGCGCGACGCCAGCGGACAGCTCGTGCTCACCGGCACCAAGAACGAGTTCTGCATGACCGACGCTGAGGAATGGCTCCCCGAGTCTGGCGCTCAGTGCCACAAGTACACTTGCCAGAAGCAGGGCATCGTTCCCGGCTGCGCCGACAACTATGGGACTGACCTGCCGTGCCAGTGGCTCGACGTCACCGATGTGCCGGCTGGCGACTACGAGCTGAGTGTCACTGTCAACGCCGTGCATGCCATCGCGGAGCAGGACTACGCGAACAATAACGTCAAGCTGCGCCTGCGCATCGGCGAGGACGGCACGGGCAGCGTACTGCGCTGAAGGGTGCTCGCGGCTCCGCCTCTGGCAGGGCCGACACGCAGACCCGCCACGCCTCGGCCAGGTTGCTACAGTGTCCAGCTGCAGCAGTGTCCAGCTGCAGCAGTGTCCAGCTGCGGTAGTGAACTGTCGCAGAAGATGGGCGCGGGCACGCGGCTTGCTCCAGGAGCCCTCATGAATGGATCGCGTAGCCCGGCTCCCATCCCCGCGTGGATCCCCTGGCTCATCGCCTGCTTCGCCTCCACCGGTTGCGAGCTGGTGAAGGGTATCTTCAAGGCCGGGGTCTGGACCGGTGTGATCGGTGTCTTCGCCGTTATCGCGTTGGTGATCTACGGCCTGACGAAGCTCGCCCGTCGCTGAGTTCCGGCCTCACTCCGTCAATTCCGCAGGTGCAGCCTGGGCAGTGATGCCCTTGGCCGCGAGCAGCGGCGTGAGCTTCTGCTTGTCGCCGACGATCACCACCGCCAGCCGATCGGGCGTGATGCGCGCCCCTTCCGCGGCGGCCATGCGCTGATCGACCTCCAGGATGCGGCCCGCGTAGCGGCTCTGATAGTCGATGGGCAGGCTGTCCACGTACAGCTCGGTCGTGTCGGCGAGGATCCGCTTCACGTGCTCCAGGTTGCCGCCGAGTTGGTGGATCAGGTCCGTCTTGGAGCGATCGAGCTCATCAGCAGTGATCGTATCTGCCTTGCCCGCGGCGATGTTGCGCAGCTCCAGCGTGAACTGCTCCAGCGCGTCCGCCGTGTTCTCGGTCTTGATGCTGCTCTGGCCCACGAACGCTCCAAAGCGACGGGTGGCCAGCGCGGTCGAGCGCACGCCGTAAGTAAAGGCGTGCTTCTCGCGCAAATTGAGGTTCAGACGCGAGGTGAACAGCCCGCCCAGCAGGTTGTTCATCACCTGGCGTGCCTCGTAACCTGCGGCGCCGCGTTCAGGGAACGCCTGGCCGACGAACAGCGCGCTCTGCACGGACTCCGGTCGATCCACGATCCAGACGGTGGTCTGCGTGGGAGGAGGCGGCAGCTTCACTGCGGGCAAGCTGGGAGCGTTGCGCGCGGGCAACTTGCCCAGCCCCTTCTTCACCAGCTCGGTGAGGTGATCCAAGGTCAGATCCCCGACCGCCAGCACCGCCAGGTTGCCGGCCACGTACCACTGACGATGAAAATCGATCAGGTCATTGCGCTTCAGCTTCTCCACGTCGGGCACACTGCCGCGCACCGGGGCGGCCAGCGTGGAGCCAAACAGGGCGCGCATGCCAGCGAGCGAAGCCAAGCGGCTCGGCTCCTGGCGTTCGCTGCGTAGCGAGTCGACCCATTGCTTGCGGATCCGCTCGACATCTGCCGGCGCGAAGCGCGGCTGAGTGATCACCTCGGCGAGCAACGACAATGCTGCTTCCGCATCCGACGGCAACACCTCGACCGAGACGCTGCTGCCGTCGCGGCCTGTGTCAAAATCGATGTTGGCGCCCAGCGTCTCGGCCGCCTCGGCCAGCTGGAGACCGGTCTTCTGCTGGGTGGACTCGGTCATCAAGCGCAGGGTGAGCGCCGCGAGCCCGCTGCGGCCGGCGCTGCATGCCGCGCCGCCCGCGAGCGCGTTCACCGAGAGCGCGACCGTGCCCGACTTACGCGGCACCAGCCACACCTGTACGCCATTGGGTAGCCGGGTCATCTGCGCTGCCGGGTACTCGAAGGGGCGCGGCGCGCCCGCGGTGGGTGGCGTCTGCCGCCAGCTCTGATCTCCCGCTTCGCTCGCGGCGCCCGCCGATGCTGTTTCCCCGGGCGTGGCTCCGCCCTTGTTCGGGGTGCCGGCGCAGCTCAGCGCGAGCAACGCGAGCGCACCCCAGCGGTCGTAGCGGAAGCAATTGCGGGTGCTCATGGTGCTTTGCCTTTCTCGCCCGCAGCGGGCTTCTCGTCGCTGTCAGGTGCCTTGGCCCTGGGCAAGGTGACCACGACCACCCGTTGCTGCGGGGCCAAGTGAGCCTGCATGCGCTGTTGCACCTCGGCGGGCTCCACCGACTGGAGCTTCACCATTTCGCTGGGCAGCCGCCCCGGGTCGCCGAGGTAGTGATTGAGCTTCTGCAGAATGCCGGCGCGACCTGCGTCTCCGGCCCCACCGTTCAAGAGCTGCAGCGAGCTCGAGAGCTCCACCACCACGCCCTTCTTGGCGCGGCTCAGCTCTGCGCTGGTCGGGCCGCTGCTCGCGAGCTTCGCGACACTGGCTTCCATCGCCTTCTCCACCCGCTCCGCGGGGACTCCGCTCGACACCAGCGCCTCCAGCGCGAGCACGCCGCCGTATTCGTTGTCGTCGAGCCACGAGTCCACTTGCGTGGCCAGCTCGGTCACTACCAGGTCCTGGTACAGTCTCGATGCCTTGCCCGCGCCCAGCACATGGCTCGCGAGCAGCAGGCCAGGTTCCTCGGGGCCGAATGCGGGGGGGATCAGCCAGGCCATCGTGACCCTGGCCAGCGAGACATTCTCCCTCACCTCCAGGCGCACGGGCTCCTTGCGCGGCGGTGTCACCAGCTGGCGCCGCTCCAGCTTGGGGCGCTTGCGCAGGGGCTCGAAGTAGCGCTGGATGAGCTGCTTGGTGCGCTCCACGTCGAAGTCGCCGACCAGCGCGAGCGTGGCGTTGCTGGGCGCGTAGTAAGCATCGAAGAAGGCGCGGACATCGTCGAAGGTGGCTTGATTCAGGTCGTCAATCGAGCCGATTACGTTCCCGTGGTAGGGATGGCCGGGCGGAAAGAACGTATCGTAGAGCGTGAGCTCGCTGGGGCCGTAGGGGCGGTTTTCGTAGCTCTGCCGGCGCTCGTTCAGCACCACGCCGCGCTGGACCTCCAGGCGATCTGGCGTGAGCGCGTCGGTCATGAAGCCCATGCGGTCGCTCTCCAACCACAGCACGAGCTCGAGCTGCTCGCTCGGCACGGTCTCGAAGTAGTTGGTGCGATCGAAGCTGGTGGTGCCGTTCACGTTGGTGCCACCCGCGGCCTCGATCAACGTGTCGAATTGCCGCCCGGCGTACTTGGAGCCCTCGAACATCAGGTGTTCGAACAGGTGCGCGAAGCCGGAGCGTTTGGGAGGCTCGTTGGCGGGACCGACGTGATACCAGACATTGACGGCGACGCGCGGCAGGCTGGGATCGCGAGCCAGGATGACCTCGAGCCCGTTGTCGAGCGTGTACTTCTCGAATGGGATCTCGAAGCCGCTCTTCGGTGTCGGTCCCGGTTGAATCTCCTGGGCCATTGCTTGCGGGATCCCTGCCGGCGAGATCCCTGCCGGCGAAACACCCAGGAAGGCCCACAGCGCGATCAAGGCACTCGACGCGAGCGGTCGGACACGCGAGAACGACATGTCCGCGTTCTACACCGAATTGTCCTTGGAGATACAGATCCGCGGGCTATTTCGCGGCTTGCGCCCCATCTCGCCGCAACGCTACCCTCGCGGACATGGAGCTGAGTGTGGGGCCCGCGGAGTCCGAGGCAGAGCGCGCCCTGGCGCGCGCGATCCGCCACGCGGTCTTTGTCGAGGAGCAGGGCGTGCCGGTGGAGGACGAAATCGACGGCCTCGACGAGCAGTGCCGCCACTTCCTGGTGCGCCGCAGGCTCGAGAGCGGCGGTGAGCAAGCCATCGCCACCGCGCGCGCGCGCGTCACGACGCGCGGCTGGAAGATCGAGCGTGTGGCGGTTCTACGCGAGCAGCGCGGGCGCTCGGTGGGCGCGGCGCTGGTGCAGCACGTGCTCGGCGCCGCGCCAGCGAACCAGGTCGTTTACATTCACGCACAGCAGAGCGCGATCGGCTTCTGGCAGCGGGTTGGCTTTGCCGTCGAGGGGCCCGAGTTCTTCGAGGCGGGCATCCCGCACCGGCTGATGCGGTGGGCCCCGTCGCCCCCGGGCTGAGCGCTCAGCGTGCCTCGGGTTCGCGTCGAGCGTGGAAGCTCGCTTCGTATGCCGAGTCTTCGATTTCAAGCGCTGCTGCTGTCGGCAGGAGCCGCAGGCGGCAGTCGAGCATCACCGCGACCTCCTGCGTGTGGCGCGCGCCGGGACTGCTCTCGTAGCGACCTGGGTGTGGCCCGTGGGGAACCCCGCGCGGGTGGTGCGTGAGGCTGCCGCGCCCCACGCCAAGCCGCGAGGAGAACTCGCCGTCGACGTAAAACAGCACCTCGTCGATGTCGACGTTGCTGTGCGGATATGGACACGGCACCGCGTCGGGATGAAAATCGAGCGGCCGCGGTACGAAGCTGCAGATCAGCGCACCGGTGGCGTCGAAGGTGCCGTGCCAGGTTGGAGGCAGGTGCACCGAGCTCACGCGCGGCTGAAACGCCAGGATGGGGAAGGCCCACGGATACACGCTGCCGTCCCAGCCGACCACGTCCAGCGGGCTGTGCCCGTACAAGAAGCGCTGGCGCGTCTCGCCCGCCTTCACCCAGACCTCGCGCAGGCCCTCGTCGCGCGGGCCCAGGAAGGCGGGACGCCGGAAGTCGCGGTGGCTGTACGGCGCGTCCATGCGCAGCTGTCCGACGGCGTTGCGGAAGGCGCGCGGAATGCCCAGCCCGTCGCCGAACTCCAGCGACAGATAGTGCTGCGGCTGGCTCGCGTCGATCAGCAGCCGGTACAGGATGCCCTTGGGCAAGCACACGTAGTCGCCCGCCCGGAAGTCGAGATCGCCCAGCGGGGTGCGCACCGTGCCGCTCCCGGACTGCACGAACAGTAGCTCATCGGCGCCGGCGTTCAGGTGGTAGCTCGTGTCGTCGCGCGTCGGCTTGCGGCAGCCGATGACCAGATCCGCGTTGTACAGCAACGGAGTCGAGGCACCGGCGTGCTCGCTCGGCAGCTCGTTCGTGCGGTAGTGGCGGCGCGCGAAGCCGGGGCGCGGTGCGCGCGGCGGCTCGGAGCCAGGGCGGCCCTCGAGGGCAAGCGGGACCGCGAGCGGGTCGCCTGCCGCTTCGAGCGCCTGCGGGCGTTCGAGATGATAGGCGATCGTGAACGGTCCGTCGAAGCCCTGCCGCGTCGAGCAGGACTCGTAGCGCAAGCGCCCGTCGGGGCCCCGCAGCGCCGTATGCGGCTTCGCAGGCAGCTCACCGAAGCACAGGCGCTCTAGCATGCGGGCTCCCTGTCTGGAGCCGCGTCCGCGCTGCGCGTCTGCTCGCGCTCGATGCTCTCGAACAACGCGCGGAAATTGCCGGCGCCGAAGCCCTGGTCGCCTTTGCGCGAGATCAGCTCGAAGAAGAACGGCCCGGCGTCGGCGCTGCCGTACAGCCCGGCAGAGTCCTTCAGGAAGATCTGTAGCAGATAAGCGCCGCGCGCCTGCCCGTCCACCAAGATGCCGAGCTCTTCCAGCTCCTCGATGCGCTCTTCGATGCGCTCCACGCCTTCGCGCCGAAGCCGCTCGGGCAACAGCTCGTAGTAGGCGTGGGGGGTGGGCATGAACTCCACGCCCCGCTCGCGCAGGCCGCGCACGGTGCCCAGGATGTCGGCCGTGGCGAGCGCCACGTGCTGCACGCCGTCGCCGCGGTTGTCCTCGTGAAAGATGTTGATCTGCGAGTTCTTGAAGGCGGGCCGATAGGGCTCGTTGTTGGCGAACTTGATGCCCGTCACGGGATCCCACATCACGCGCGAGCGCAGGCCCGAGCCGTGATTGCTGGCTGGCGGCGGGGCTTTTCCGCCCGCCTGCGCCTCGGTCACGTCGCGCGTGTGGAACTGCACCTCCCAGAGCTGCTCGAACCCCATCACGTGCTCCATCCAGAGCAGGGCCGGGCTCATGGTCTGAAAGTTGGATGTGACGTGATCGATGGCGGAGAAGCGAAAACGATTTTGCCCGCCGCGCGCTGCTGGATACGGCTGCAGGCCGGGGAACAGCTTGGCGTAGTTGCGCCGCTCCACGAAGCGGAAGGTGGTATCGCCGAATGGCGTGGCGAGGGAGAAGGTCTTGAGCCAGCCGTCGCCTTCGCGCGTGGTCTGGATTTCACTGATCGGGTTGCCCCCGCGGCGATCGAGCTCGGCGAAGGTGTGTTCGATGTTCTCCACCTCGAAGGCGAGAGTGCCGACGCCGTCGGGATGGCGGCCGAGATAGCGAGCTGCGCGGCCGCCGGGGCCGACCGGCTCGGAGCACACGATGGCGCAATCGCCGGCCTCAAATACCAGCGAGCGCTGGCGGCCGGCCGCCGTCAGCTCGGGGCCGCTGGCGCCTGTCTCGGCAAAGTCGAGCAGCTCGGTGTAGAAGCGCCGGCTGCGCTCGAGGTTGCGCACGTAGTAGTGCAACCCGAGCAGGCGCTTCAAGCCGAGCGGGTTCTCGCGGGTCACAGTCTGTGGGCTGGAGGTGGGGGCGGGGGGCTTCAGGGTCGGGGTTTCTGTCATGGCGCGCTGACCTCCTGTTCGATGGCGCCGAAGATGCTTTGACCGGCGTCGTCCAGCATCTCGATGCGGATGCGGTCACCAACGCGCAGAAAGGGAGTGACGGCGGCGCCTTGCTCGAGCAGCTCGCGGCTGCGCCGCTCCGCCAGGCAGGCGACCCCCGCGCTCGCGTCGGGGTTCGAGACCGTGCCTCCGCCCAGGATCGTGCCGGCGGTGAACGCGCGGGTCTTGGCGATGTGCGCGATCAGATCGTGAAACGAGAAGTGCATGCCCACGCCGGCGTTGGGCGCGCCGACGCGCTGCTCGTTGAGCGTGCAGAGCAACGGGCGGTGCAGGCGCCCGTCGCGCCAGGCAGCGCCCAGCTCGTCCGGGGTGACCGCGAACGGCGAGAATGCGGTCGAGGGCTTGGAGTTGAAGAAGCCGAAGCCCTTGGCCACCTCGGCCGGGATCAGGTTGCGGTAGCTCCAGTCGTTGGCGAGCATCACCAGCAGGATGCCGTGCTCGGCCGCGTGCGCGCCGATGCCGCGCGGCACATCGCCCAGCACCACGCTCACCTCCGCTTCGAAATCGAGCCCCCAGTCGGCGTTGGGCAAGGGGAAGGCAGCATGCGGGCCGAGCAACACCCCGGAGCCGCCCTGGTAGACGAGCGGGTCCGTCTCCAGCGTGGCGGGCGGCTCGGCGCCGCGCGCGCGCCGCACCAGGATCATGTGGTTCAGGTACGCCGAGCCGTCGACCCATTCATAGGCACGCGGCAGCGGGGCGAGCCAGCGAAAGCGAATGGTTTCGGCTCCGTCGTGCTCGCCCGACTCCAGCTGTGCCGCCAGCTCGCGCAAACGCGGGGCGCAGCGCTGCCAGTCGTCGAGCGCGCGCTGCAGCGTGGGTGCCACGCTGTCCGCCGGCAGCAGGCGATTGCCGGTTCGGTTCACCACCACCAGCTTGCCGTCGCGGCTGCCATCGTCGATCGTCGCGAGTTTCATCGGGTGTGGCTCCGCGGGTGGGAAGGTTCAGGGCAGAGGACGCGCGCCTCTTTCCAGGGATCTGCGTTCCAGGTAGTCGAGCCCCAGGGCGATCGGGTGCTTGCCTTCATGATAGTGCTCGAGCTTCAGGAGGCGAGCCTTCAGCTGACGTCCGAGGGCGCCATCGCTCAGCCCCAGGTCGGTCAAGCACTCCAGCAGGTTCCAGCGCAGCAGCCATTCGTGCGGCAGCTCGGCCTCCAGCTCGCGTTCGATGGCCGCGATGAGCACGGGTCGTTCACCCGGCGGCTGGCCGCGCAGGCGCTCGGTCGCGAGATACCAGTCGTCGAGCTGTAGCTCGCTCGCCGAGCGCGAGCGGCCCTTCGGAACACGCGCTCGCTGGCGGTGCGCGGTTCCGAGCGGCGACGCTTTGAGCGGTGAGACTCCGAGCGGCGAAACGGCGTCGCAGCTCGAGCCCGCGCGCGCCGTGAGCAGGCGATCGACGAGCGGCACTGGATAGCGCCCGCGGAGCTGCCGGGGCTGCTGCCCGGGCAGCTCGATGCGCACGTCGCTCAGCCACAGGCAGCTGGTGCCCGGAGCCGCGGCGTCGGCGAGCGTGCCCTCGAGCTGGGCGCCCGAGGCGTAGCGTAAGCAGACGGGGCGCGGGCGCCCGGGCTGGGCCGCGGCGCGTGCCGCCAGATAATGGCGCGGGTCGCTCCCGTCCGCGAGGGGTCCGACCGGCACGACGTACGCGGATTCGACCTGCCCCAGAACGCGGCCTGCCTCGACCACGGCTGCGCCCGGCTCGAAGCCGAGCCAGAGCCCGCGCTGGCCGCTGTCGTTTGGCCCCGCGTCGGCGTTCAGCTCCGAGAGCGTGCCGATGAGCTCGACGCCGCCCGTGAGCTCGACGCTGCAGAGCTCGTGGCTCTCGAGCGCCGCGTGCAGCGCCGACAGACCCCCGCGGCGGTAGGCGAGCGAGCAGCTCACTTCCTCCAGCACCTCGTGCAGGTGCTCGAAATCGCGTGCGACGAACAGCTGCGGCTGCGGGCGGGTGATGTCGAAGCCGGTCTCGATGCAGGCCGCCGAGAGCGGCGGCTTGCGGACCTCCGGGCCGTGGCAGAAGTGGCTCTCCGCCAGGGACGACAGCAAGCCAGCTCCGTACAGGCGGTAATCGGAGGGCGTGCCCACGAGGCCATACTCCGCAGTCCACCAGTAGAGCCGCGCCATGCGCGCCGCCTCGCTGGCGGGACCGAGCGCGCCGATCGCGGCGTCCAGCTCCAGCTCCGCCGCGCGCACGTCGGGTGGCAGGCTGTCGCGCGAGTCTTTCAGGTCGGAGAGGAGCCGCACGGCCCGATCCACGCGCCCGTCCGCCGGGCTCGCGAAGGCGCGCGATGCCACCTCGCCCGAGGCGCGAATGTAGTCGGCGTAGCGCCGATCGATCAGGATCGGTGCGTGGCCGGCGGCCTCGTGGATGATGTCGGGCGCGGGCGTGTAAGGCAGGTGGTCCGGGGTGCGGATCTCGGCCGCGATGGGCAGCACTCCGAGCGCCTGGAACGCCGTGAACGCGCGGGGAGGGATGAATCCGTCCACGCACACCGCCCGCCAGCCAATGGCCGCGAGCCGACGATTCATCTCACCGATGCTCGGAATTCTCTCCGGCGAGATGCCGCTCTCGGCCAGGCCACGCACGTACGAGGGGTGCGCCGTGCGTTCCAGCCGGGCATGCAGCTGCAGCAGCACAAACCGCCACACCGCCTGATCGACGGCCGTGTAGCGGCTCATGTCCTGGTCGACGACGAACGGCTGCAGGTAGTCCGGGATCGCCGGAGCCGGAATCGAGCTCGGGGGGATGGTATCCCCGCGGATGGCACGCCGGGTTTCCACTCGGGGATCTTAGCGCAAAAAGCGTGATTATCCTTGCGACTCGCGATATTCAACATCCGGCCATGAGAGCGTGTCGCTGCTGGTCCGTGGCAGTCTGGTCGCTGGCGTTTGCTGAAGCGCTCGCCGTTCCGCTGAGAGCGGAGCGTGCGACAGCTGCAGAGCCGGGTGCGACAACGGCGCCCGTTCCAGGTCCGGGCACCGCCCCGAGCCTGCCCCTCGCTGCGAATCCAGTTCCCCTGAGTGCGCCCGTCCCCGGCGCGCCCGGGACCCCGGCGGCCTCGCCGGCCGCGGTGCGCGCGCCATTGCCGAGCTACTTTACCGTCGAGGTAGGACCCAACGGCGCGCTGTTCGCTGACGGCTCCGCGCTCGGCAACGCGGCGGAGCTGGAGCCGCTCGCGCGCACGGCGGCCGCGAGCGGCAGCTTCGCGGGAGCGGTGCTCTTCGCCGATGGGCGGGCAGGAGCGGCAGCCGACGAGGCGGCGGGCGTGCTTCGGCGTGTGGGCTTCGGCACGCTGATCGAAGCGCGGCGCAGCGCCCCGCCGGAGTTGAGCCCGCTCAGGGGCGCGGAACGCGAGCGCGCGGAGCGCGAGCGCGCGCGGCAGGCACGCCAGCGCTTGATCGCCGCCGGCATCATCGAGGGAGATGCGCCGGCTCCGAGCGCGAGCCGTCCCGCTGCGGCGCCCGTCGCTGCGGCGCCCGTCGCTGCGGCGCGCCCGCGCGCGCCGGCGGTGGAGCTGCAGACCGTCGGCCTGTATCTGTCGGGCCCCTCCAACACCGACGCGACGCGCCGGCAGCTGGTGAAGCTGTTCGAGCGCAGCTTTCCCGCTTTCCGGCGCTGCCACGGGGACGCGGGCGAGCACAGTGAGAACCTGTCCTTCGGCGTCGACCTGTTGGTCCCCAAGGAGGGGGGAAGCGCCAAAGTGCGACAGACGCGCACTCGGCTCACGGGCACTACCTTCAAGACCTGCATGGAGCGGGCGTTCCAGGGAATTCGCTTCGAACCGTTGCCCAGCGCACGGCCGGAAATCGTCAGCTACTCGGTGCTGTTCAGGCCTGAAAAGCGCTAGCAACGGCGCACGGCGCTCCGCCCGCGCGGGCGACTGTCCTGGATCGGCATACTGGTTTTGCCGGTTCCAGTGGAGCACCCTTTTAAACCCGCCCGTGGCGCTGCCGTTCTCCCTGGGGTGGACTTCGCGCTGCTGGCACCCGTCTACGATTTTTGCCCGCAGCTTCCCCCCCGATGACGACCGAAAAACGTACCAGTGAGGCGCTGATGGGAAGGATCTCCTATCGACCCGAGCAAAACACGTTGATCGAGGACGTCGAGAGCCCCTCGCTCGCGCCGCGCCCGCCGCCCAAGAAGGACCGCGCGCTGCTCACGCTGCTCACCGGGCCGCTGCAGGGCACCATCATCCAGCTGGATGCTCGCAATGATCTGACGCTCGGCCGCAGCAAGCAGGCAGGCGTGCTGATCCCAGACCCAGGGCTGTCGCGCATCCACGCGCGCGTCTTCCGGCGCCAGACGCCGACCCGTACCGAATTCTACATCGAGGACTGCGGCAGCACCAACGGCACCTTCGTGGCAGGTCAGCGCATCACGACCCCGACGGCGCTCGGCGACGGATCGCGCGTGGGCCTCGGGCGCCGCACCGTGCTGCGCTTCTCGCTGCAGGATGCGCTGGAGGAGGAGGCGCTGATCCGAGTCCACGAATCGGCGCTGCGCGATCGCTTGACCGGCGCCTACAACCGCGGCGCCTTCGACGACCGACTGAGCAGTGAGTTTCAGACCAGCCGCACGCGTGGCACCCCGCTCGCCCTGCTGCTGTTCGACATCGATCACTTCAAGAGCTTGAACGACAACTACGGTCATCAAGCCGGCGACGCCGTGTTGCGCGATGTGGTTCAGTCGGCACAGCGCGCACTGCGGCCCGAAGATGTGCTGGCCCGTTACGGTGGGGAAGAGTTCGCGGTGATCCTGAAGAACGTGTCCTCACGCAGCGTGCACGTGATGGCGGAGCGCGTGCGCGTCGCGGTCGAAGAGCTGCAGATCGACTGGCAGGGGCAGCCGATCCGCGCCACCATCAGCGTCGGCGGCGCATACCTGGCACGCACGGCGGTGATCGAGGAGCCCTCGGCGATGGTGGCCGCGGCGGACGAGGCGCTCTATCAAGCCAA
>Ga0207678_10003672_pt1 | contig 13798 bp, 10 predicted proteins | sample KBSC63metaG_FD_184319 | JGI IMG/M metagenome (GOLD analysis project Ga0207678, IMG submission 184319) | Corn rhizosphere microbial communities from Kellogg Biological Station, Michigan, USA - KBS C6-3 metaG (SPAdes) (version 2) | ecosystem: Host-associated > Plants > Roots > Rhizosphere > Soil ... | reverse complement strand
CGAGGAGGTCGGCCAGGCCGACCTGATCCTGCATGTCGTGGACGCGGCCGATGCGGATCCAGAAGCACAGATCCGGGCCGTACGGGAAGTATTCGGCGACATCGACGCGCTAGGTGTTCCGGAGCAGATCGTCTTCAACAAGATCGATGTCGCGGACCCGGACATGCTCCAACGGCTACGCCGCCTGGCGCCCGATGCGGTATTCGTCTCGGCCCGTACCGGGGCCGGAGTGGACAAACTCCAGGCCGTTCTCGAGGATCGGCTGCCTCGGCCGGCTGTCGAGGTGACTGTGCTGTTGCCGTATGCCCGAGGTGACCTGGTCGATCGGGTGCACCGAACGGGTGAGGTGCTCTCGACCCGCCACATCGGCGGGGGCACCCTGCTGAACGCGCGGGTGACGCGGGAGTTGGCGGCGGTGCTCAGGCCCTTCACTCAGCCGGTGGGCGTAACCTCGTAGACGCTCGCACGACTAGGTCGCGCCCGCGAGGAGGCTTACATGGGTTCGCTATCGCCGACCCACTGGATCATCGTGCTTATCGTCGCCGCGATCCTGTTCTTTGGTTGGAAGCAACTGCCCGATATGGCCCGGTCAGCGGGGAAGTCGCTGCGCATCTTCAAGACGGAGATGAAGGGCCTCACCGAGGACGACAAGGCCCGGGAGGCGCATCAGGCCGAGCAGGCTGGCTCGCAGTCCACGGCCCCGCCGGCGGTGCCGCCCGCGGCGACTCAGCCGACGCAGCCAACATCTGGGGTGCAGCCACCGGCGCCCGATAACCAGACTCCGCGTGCCGAGTGAGCGCAGCGAGCGACGCCGGCGCGCACTGAGCGAATTGCCGGGGGCGCCCCGGTGGTGGATGGTCGGGCTCGCGTCCGTCGTCTTGGTTCTCACGACGGTCGCGGTCGTACGGGGCAGCGTCCTGGTTCACATCGACGACGCCGTTTCCGACCGAATGAAGGACTGGAACCTGCGGAACAGCTGGGCGAAGCCGTTCATCTACGCGTTGACGCTGCCCGGTCAGCGGGGCACCGTCCTCGTCGTCAGTGGGCTCGTTGTCGGCTATCTCTGGTGGCGGACCCGCAGCGTGGAGTCGTTATTGCGCTGGCTCATCGCGGTGGTCATGGTCGCCGCGGTGGTCTATTCGTTCAAGGAACTAGTGGTACGCGTAGCGCCCTCGGCGCCGCCCGGTAAGCCCGCCCCCGCCAATTCCTATCCGTCCGGGCATGTGGTGAATGCCGTGGTCATCTGGGGAACGCTTGCGTGGTGCGCCGCGCGCGCCCAGGTTGCCCACTGGTTGCAGCACACGCTCCGCATCTTGGCGATTCTCGGTCCAATCGCCGTGATCGTGGGTATGACCTTGCTCGACTATCACTGGGCGACTGACTTCCTAGCCGGCCTCTGCATTGGCGTGATCCTGCTACCGCTGACGGAGGCCCCGTGGTGGACGACGCTTGCGACGCGCCTCGACCGCCGTTGGCCAGGCCATCGGCCGTCTGCTGATGCCCCCCTCGTGACGACCTCACGGTCGTGACGCACTCCAGTCGACGTCCGCAACGATTTGCGAGCGTCGCGTCAGACCTTCCGCAGGACCGCAACGACACGACCCAGGACGGTCGCGTCGTCGGCCGGAATGGGGGCGTAAGCCGGGTTGTGCGGAAGTAACCAGGCATGACGGTCCCGCCGTCGCCAGGTCTTGACCGTGGCCTCGCCGTCGATCATCGCGGCCACGATCTCGCCGTTCTCGGCGGTCGGCTGCTGGCGAACGACCACCCAGTCACCGTCCGAGATGGCGGCATCGATCATCGAATCACCGGCGACGCGGAGGAGGAACAGCGTGCCCTCGCCCACCAGCGCCCGTGGCAGCGGAAAGACGTCCTCGATCAGTTGTTCGGCCAGGATGGGACCGCCCGCGGCGATGCGCCCAACCACCGGGACGAACACCGGGCTGGGCACGGCCTCGCCGCTCGGGCCCGTCACCACCTCGGCGCCGGCGGAGTCGGCGAGGCGGACATCAACCGCTCGAGGGCGATTCGGGTCCCGGCGCAAGTAGCCTTTGCGCTCCAGCGCGCGAAGTTGGTGGGCGACGCTCGAGGTGGAGGCCAGGCCGGCGGCGTCGCAGATCTCCCGGATGCTCGGCGGATAGCCACGGCGTTCGACGGAGTCGCGGATCGCGTCCAGGATTGCGCGCTGTCGGGCCGTCAATCCGTCCCCTTCGTCACGGTCGGGCAGCGGGGAGACGACGGCGGGCTGCGGATGTGGGGCGGCCTTCTTGGGCACGACATCCTCCTGCTCTCTCGGCCGTTTTGACGCTAGCCCGATCCACCACCAATCTCAAACATTTGTTCGAACGACACGCCGCGCCTGGCTGTTTCTGTCGGACCCCGGTGGTAAATCTCGTCCGTACGTTCGATCGAAAGCATGTTCGACACGAGCGTATGCCGATCCCGGCCCTCCACGTCGAAGCCATCGAGGAGTCGCGATGTCGACAGCGACCGAGTATGCCCCCAGCATCCGCATCCCCGACCATGCTCGTTCGCGGCGAACGGCGGCAGTCGTCCTGCCCTTTCCGTGCGATCGGGTACCGCGGGCGGTGGTCGCCGAGGCGACTCCGCTTCGCGTGGCTGTGGCTCCGCGCGGCGAGGCGAGACCGATTCGACTCACCCGGCGAGGTTGGGCAGTAGCTGTTCTCGCGGTCGGGATAGCACTCGCCGGTGCACTCTGGCTTGCCCACTCCAGCGCGATAGCGTCATCGGCGCCCCACCGGTCCCCGCCATCGACGGTCGTCGTCCGCCCCGACGACACGTTGTGGTCGATCGCGACACGCATCGCCCCCGACCGAGACCCGCGCGCGGTGGTGTCAGAGCTCGAGCAACGCAATGACCTGACGGGTCCGACCGTGCAGGTGGGCCAGGTGCTCCGCGCTCGCTAATCGCCGGTCGACACGGACTGTGCGATCGGCACGAAACGCTTGCGCGGGGACCGCGAGCGTTCTACCGTCTACCCCTACATCTAGTAGTTACAAGCGTGTAAGTCATCCACAGGTTGGGGTAAACTGTCCACAGGCCGGATCGCGTCGTCCACATCGTGATCCACATCCTGTCCCCATGGCCGGTCTCGGCTGGGTGGGAGGCGCCGCTCTTGCGGCTGATCGAGCGAGGCAGAGGAGGCTTCGATGCGGTGTCCGTACTGTCGGCACCCCGACTCGCGTGTCGTTGACTCCCGCGAGCAGGACGAAGGCCAGGTCATCCGTCGCCGACGTAGCTGCCTCGACTGTGGGCGTCGGTTCACGACGGTCGAGGAGGCCACCTTGGCCGTCATCAAGCGAAGCGGTGTCACCGAGCCGTTCAGCCGGACCAAAGTCATCAACGGTGTCCGACGGGCCTGTCAGGGTCGCCCGGTAGATGAGGATCAGCTGGCTCAGCTGGCCCAGTCGGTGGAGGACGCGGTGCGTGCGACAGGTGCTGCCGAGGTGCCAAGCGACGAGGTTGGCCTCGCCATCCTCGGCCCGCTGCGACAGCTCGACGAGGTGGCCTACCTCCGCTTCGCGAGTGTCTATAAGGCGTTCAGCTCCATCGAGGACTTCGAGAAGGCCATCGCCGACCTGCGCGCGGGCGACGGAAAGCCGTCACCGGCGGGCCGCGCATGACCGAGCGCGCACCGTCCGGCGCAATCACCGACCAGCACATCGTCGAGGAGAGGAACCCAGCGGCCATGACCGAAGCTTTCCAGCGCACCGGTGGAAGCGGCAGCTCCAGCGGATCACCGGCGAACGGTCGCGAGTCCGACCCGACCCCACGGTTTCCGAGCAATGGCCTGCGGGTCGAGCGGGTGTATACGACGTCCGGCGTACATCCGTACGACGAGGTGAGCTGGGAGCGCCGGGACGTAGTGATGACGAACTGGCGGGACGGCTCGGTGAACTTCGAGCAGCGCGGCGTCGAGTTTCCTGACTTCTGGTCGGTCAACGCGGCGAACATCGTGACCACGAAGTACTTCCGCGGGGCCGTGGGTACCGATGCCCGTGAGTGGTCCTTGCGTCAGCTCATCGACCGGGTGGTGCACAAGTACCGCTGGGCCGGGGAGGTCTACGGCTATTTCGCCTCGCCCGCCGACGCCGAGGTGTTCGAGCACGAACTCGCGTGGATGTTGTTACACCAGGTGTTCAGCTTCAACTCGCCGGTGTGGTTCAACGTTGGCACGAGCTCACCGCAACAGGTGTCGGCGTGCTTCATCCTGGCGGTCGAGGACACGATGGACTCGATCCTGAACTGGTACCGAGAGGAAGGCCTGATCTTCAAGGGTGGTTCGGGGGCCGGACTGAACCTGTCGAGAATCCGCTCCTCCAGGGAGCTGCTTTCCTCCGGCGGCACCGCCTCCGGTCCCGTGAGCTTCATGCGTGGGGCGGACGCGTCCGCAGGCACGATCAAGTCCGGCGGTGCGACCCGCCGGGCCGCCAAGATGGTCGTGCTCGATATCGACCACCCGGACGTCGTCGAGTTCATCGAGACCAAGGCCAAGGAAGAAAACAAGATCCGGGTGCTGCGGGACGCCGGATTCGACATGGACCTCGGTGGCAGTGACATCACCTCTGTCCAATACCAAAACGCGAACAACTCGGTCCGGGTCTCGGATGCATTCATGCGCGCGGTTGAGGAAGGTGCGACGTTCGGGTTGCGCGCCCGCAAGTCGAATGAGGTGCTCGAGACCATCGACGCCAAGGTGTTGTTCCGTCAGATCGCCAAGGCAGCGTGGGAGTGCGCCGACCCAGGTGTCCAGTACGACGACACGATCAACGACTGGCACACGAACCCCGAGACCGGCCGGATCACGGCATCGAACCCATGCTCGGAATACATGAGCTTGGACAACACGTCCTGCAATCTGGCCTCGCTCAACTTGTTGAAGTTCTTGCGGGATGACAACACGTTCGACTCAGCCCGGTTCGTCAAGGCAATCGAGTTGATCATCACCGCGATGGACATCTCGATCTGCTTCGCCGACTTTCCGACTGAGGCGATCGCGGTCAACACCCGCGCCTATCGACAGCTGGGCATCGGATATGCCAACTTGGGCGCCCTACTCATGGCGTCCGGCCTGGCGTATGACTCGGACGGTGGTCGGGCCTTGGCCGGGGCAATCACATCGCTCATGACGGGCACGTCCTATCGCCGGTCGGCGGAGTTGGCCGGCGTGGTCGGTCCCTACGAAGGCTATGCGCGCAACACCGCGGCGCATGCCCGGGTGATGCGCAAGCACGCCGCAGCGAACGACACCGCCCGTCCGCTACACGACACCGACCGTCGTCTGTATGCCCTCGCCGCTGAGGAATGGGCCACCGGTAACCGGCTGGGCGAGATGCAGGGCTGGCGCAATGCACAGGCATCGGTGCTCGCGCCGACCGGAACCATCGGACTGATGATGGACTGCGACACGACCGGCATCGAGCCCGACTTGGCGCTGGTGAAGTTCAAGAAGCTGGTCGGCGGGGGCTCGATGCAGATCGTCAACCAGACTGTGCCGCACGCCTTGCGCGTGCTCGGATACCAGGAGGAGCAGGTCGAGGCGATCGTCGAGTACATCGCTGAGCGCGGGTACGCCGTCGACGCTCCCGGCCTGCGTCCCGAGCACTACGAGGTCTTCGACTGCGCGATGGGCACCCGCGCGATCAAGCCAATGGGACACGTGCAGATGATGGCGGCGGTGCAGCCCTTCCTGTCCGGGGCGATCTCCAAGACGGTCAACCTGCCAGAGACGGCCACGATCGAAGACATCGAGGACGTCTACTTCCAGGGTTGGAAGCTCGGTCTGAAGGCTCTTGCGGTCTACCGCGACAACTGCAAAGTCGGCCAACCCCTCTCGGCAGGCACCTCGGCTGCCAGTGCGGCAACGGCCGCGCCGGAACCGGTCCTGGAGAAGGTCGTCGAGTACCGGCCTACCCGAACCCGGCTGCCGAAATCCCGTCCGTCGCGCACTACCTCGTTCACTGTCGGCGGCGCCGAGGGATACATGACCGCGGGCTCCTACCCGGATGACGGGCTGGGCGAGGTTTTCCTGAAGCTCGGCAAGCAAGGTTCGACGCTGGCCGGCGTTATGGACGCATTCTCGATCGCGATCTCGATTGCCCTGCAGTACGGCGTGCCTCTCGAGACCTATGTTCAGAAGTTCACCAACATGCGGTTCGAACCCGCGGGCCTCACCGACGACTCGGATATTCGGATGGCGCAGTCCGTGCTGGACTACATCTTCCGGAGGCTGGCCCTCGACTATCTGCCGTTCGAGACGCGCTCGTCCCTCGGCATCTATACCGCTGCTGAGCGCACCCGCGCGCTGGCGACGGGCAGCTACGAAGCTGCGCCGGACGAGGAAGACTTCGAGTCGTTGGCCCAATCCGCGCCGGTCAACCAGACGCGTTCCGCGCTGGCGAACCAAGTGCACGACGAGGTCGTGGTCGACACGGCGCACGAGGCACCGCCGACTGCGCACAGCTCGACCGAGCTCGTCGAGTCGATCATCGGCACGTCAGCGGATGCGCCGCTCTGCATGAACTGTGGGACAAAGATGCGCCCGGCCGGCAGCTGCTTCGTCTGCGAGGGCTGCGGTAGCACCAGCGGCTGCAGCTGAAAGGTGAGCGGTGTTGGCGCCTGTTCATGCCGTAGGGGTCACTGCTTGGCTGGGGTGAGCGGGGACTGGGAATGAGCACTGGGGCCAGGAGCCCGACCACGGCGCCGACCACGGATGGACGGGCACCTGCGCCAACCCACGCCCGAGGAAGCGGGAACATCTGGTCACGAAGAGCGCAGTCGCGGACTCGGGGTGACCTGTAACTCGCGAAGGTCAGGTGCCGAAGAGTGCCTTCGGCCGGCTTCGTGTCTGCCGAGAGGTGCGGGTCACTGGCGCTCTTGCCGACCACGACGTGGTAGCTGCCTTGGTTGAGGCGCCACTGGCCGGCCGTTCCGTCGAAACGCGCCAGCAGCCGACGATCGGCCGTCAGGGTCACCCGGGGTGACTCGCCGGGTGGTATCTCGAACCCGTCTTGCGTACGAAGCGGCGTACGAAACCCCGCGGAAGCCGCTGCCGCCGACCGGATTTCCCGCGATCGCTCCCGGCGAACAACGACGGGAACAACCGGGCCGCACCATGCATTGAGTCTCGTGAACTCAACTTTCGGAGTGGTTTACGTGACTGAAACCTTGCGCCTGCCGGTCCTCTCGCTGACGGACCAGGTGGTACTTCCCGGCATGGTGGTGCCGGTCGAATTGGACGAAGCCGCCCAGGCAGCTATCGATGCTGCGCGGGCTGGCGCCGAGGGGCAGCTGCTGCTCGCCCCGCGTTTGGATGACCGCTACCCCTCGTTCGGGGCGGTAGCCACGATCGAGCAACTCGGTCGGCTGCCTGGCGGCAAGCCGGCGGCGGTGCTGCGTGCCGAGGCTCGCGCCCGGATCGGATCCGGCGTGACCGGACCCGGCGCCGCACTGTGGGTGGCGGCCGAGGTCGTCGAGCCACCGGCGCCGACGGAGCGGGCGGTAGAGCTCGCAGCCGAATACAAGGCACTGGTCGTGGCGACCCTGCAGCGGCGCAACGCCTGGCAGATCATCGATACCGTCGAGTCCATCACGGACCCGTCGACGCTGGTCGATACGGCGGGCTGGGCCGCCTACCTCACCCTGGCTCAGAAGCGCCAGCTGCTCGAGACGCCTGACGTCGAGGAGCGGCTCACGGCGGCGATCGCCTGGACTCGTGACCACCTGGCCGAGGTCGAGGTGGCCGACAAGATCCGAGACGACGTTCGCGACGGTATGGAGAAGAACCAGCGCGAATTCCTGCTCCGCCAGCAGCTCGCGGCGATCCGCAAGGAGCTCGGCGAGGACGAGCCGGACGGCGCCCAGGACTACCGTTCACGGGTCGAGGCCGCCATGCTGCCGGATAATGTGCGCGAGGCCGCACTGCGCGAGGTGGGTCGTCTGGAGCGGGCCAGCGATCAAAGTCCGGAATCGGGTTGGATCCGCACGTGGTTGGACACCGTCCTCGAGCTTCCGTGGAACGAGCGAACCCAGGACAGCACCGACGTCCGGGCGGCTCGCGGCGTTCTCGACGCCGATCACCACGGGCTGCAGGACGTCAAGGATCGGATCGTCGAATACTTGGCCGTGCGTGCCCGCCGGGCGCAGCGGGGACTGGAGGTCGTTGGCGGCCGCGGTTCCGGTGCGGTTCTGGTGCTGGTTGGGCCTCCCGGGGTAGGCAAGACGTCGCTCGGTGAGAGCGTCGCGCGTGCCCTCGGGCGCAAGTTCGTCCGGGTTTCTCTCGGCGGCGTCCGGGACGAGGCCGAGATCCGGGGACACCGTCGGACGTATGTCGGCGCGCTGCCGGGACGGATCGTGCGGGCAATCGGCGAGGCTGGCTCGATGAACCCGGTCCTGCTGCTGGACGAGATCGACAAGGTCGGAGCCGACTACCGGGGTGACCCGGCGGCGGCATTGCTCGAGGTGCTGGACCCGGCGCAGAATCACACGTTCCGAGACCACTACCTGGATCTGGACCTCGATCTGTCCGATGTGCTGTTCATCGCCACGGCGAACGTCATCGACACGATTCCGAGCGCGCTGCTCGACCGGATGGAGATGGTGGCCCTCGATGGGTACACCGAAGACGACAAGGTCGCGATCGCTCGTGAGTATCTGCTGCCACGCCAGCTGGAGCGCGCTGCGCTGACGGCGGACGAGGTGCAGATCACGGATGCGGCGCTGCGCGAGATAGCCGCCGACTACACCCGCGAGGCCGGTGTCCGCCAGCTCGAGCGGGCCATCGCCAAGGCGCTGCGCAAGGTGGCGACTCGCCTGGCCGCCGGATCGGACGGCACCGGACCGCTGGTGATCGACGAGTCGGACCTGCGCGAGTACCTGGGCCGGCCGCGGTTCACCCCAGAGACGGCCGAGCGGACGGCGGTGCCGGGCGTGGCTACCGGTCTGGCTGTGACCGGACAAGGTGGCGACGTGCTGTTCATCGAGGCGAATGCGACCGACGGCCGCGCTGGCCTGACGTTGACCGGTCAGCTCGGTGACGTGATGAAGGAGTCCGCGCAGATTGCGCTGTCGTACGTGCGGTCGCATGCCGGTGAGCTCGGGCTTGATCCCGCGACGCTCGATCGCAGCGTGCACGTGCACGTCCCTGCGGGCGCGGTCCCCAAGGACGGCCCGTCGGCCGGCGTCACGATGGTCACGGCGCTTACGTCACTAGCGTCCGGACGACCGGTGCGCAGTGACGTCGGCATGACCGGTGAGGTGACCCTCAACGGTCGGGTGCTTCCGATCGGGGGCGTCAAGCAAAAGCTGCTCGCCGCCCAGCGGGCCGGGCTCCGCGAGGTCTTTCTGCCTCAGCGCAACGAGCCTGACCTGGACGATGTGCCGGCCGAGGTTCTGCAGAAGCTGCAGGTCCATTTGGTGGGCGACGTCGCCGAGATCCTGGCCGCGGCGCTCGAGACAAACGGCGCAACCGAACAGCGGGCCGCCGCCTGACCTAGCACCGCTCCGCGAGGACTCGCCAGCTGACCTGGCGAGTCCTCGCTTGGCGTAAGGGGCCAGTCATGACTGCGGACCCAGGGTGTCGCCTAGAGCGTCGTCCTCGCTCTCGTGGGTGATCACGTGGAGCACGGCGTTGATCAAGGCCAGATGAGTGAACGCCTGCGGGAAGTTGCCTAGCTGGTGTCCGGTGTGCGGATCGATTTCCTCCGCGTAGAGCTCGAGCGGGCCGGCGAACGACAGTAGCTTTGCGCACAGCTCCCGGGCACGGTCATGCTCGCCGATCTCGGAAAGGGCCGACACCAGCCAGAACGAGCAGATCGTGAACGAGCCCTCCACGCCACTGAAGCCATCGTCGGTCTCGTCCACCTTGTAGCGGAGCACGAAGCCGTCGACGGTCAGCTCGTCGGCGATCGCGATCACCGTGTTGCGGCAGATCGGATCATCCGGAGGCAAGAAGCGCAGTAACGGGGCCAGCAGCAGCGACGCGTCGAGAGCGGTCGTCTCGTAGTGCTGAGTGAGCACGCCGCGGTCGTCGACGCCGTGCGCGAGGATGTCGGCCTTGATCTCGTCGGCGTGCATCTGCCACTCGGACGCCATAGCGTCCTGCCCGATCACGGCGGCTAACTTCGCCCCCCGATCCAAGGCGACCCAACACATGATCTTCGACGACGTGAAATGCCGTAGCGGGCCGCGCACCTCCCAGATTCCGGCGTCGGGTTCTCGCCAGTGTTTGAGTGCCGCGTTGATCTGCTTGGACAGAATCGGCCAGATGCGGCCGTCGAGGTGATCGGCATTCTTCGCGTGCAGGTAGACAGAATCCAGCAGCGCACCCCAGACATCGTGCTGATGTTGCGCGTAGGCGGCATTGCCGACCCGAACCGGCCGCGAGTTCGCGTAGCCGCCGAGATGGTCAAGCTCGTATTCTTTGAGCTCTCGTTCGCCTGCGACTCCGTACATGATCTGCAGGTCTTCGTCGCCGGTGGCCACATCGGCGATGAAAGAGAGGAAGTCGATCGCCTCCCAGTCGAAGCCGAGGGAGTACATGGCCCACAGCGCGAACGTGGTGTCACGGATCCAGGTGTAGCGGTAGTCGTAGTTGCGCTCGCCCCCGAGGGTTTCCGGAAGCGACGTCGTCGCGGCTGCAGCGATGGCACCAGTCGGCGCGAAGGTGAGCCCCTTGAGCGTCAAGGCGCTTCGCTGTAAATAGCTCCGCCACGGGTGGTCCGGGAACTGCCCTCGGGCGAGCCAGTGTTGCCAGTGGTGGGCCGTCCACACCTGCCGCCGGTAGGCGTCGTCATAGTCCAGCGGAGGCTCTTTGCCTCCCCACGCCAAGGCGACGTAGCGTACGTCGCCTTCCTTCAGCAAGGTGCGGGTTGCCGCCCGTCCGCCTTCGAAGCCAAGCCTCATGTCCGTGGTCAGGATCAGCTTGATGTCCGAGCCCGCCCACTCGCTCACCCCCTGGTGATAGACGTGCTCCGTGTAGGACCACTTAGCCGTTTGACGGCCGTAGTCGTATACCGGTTCGCATTCGGTGATGGTCTGCACCTCGCCGGAGACGCAGCGGATCGTACGCAGCAGAATGTGCTCGGCGTCGTAGTCGGTCGGTGTGCGGCGATGCGTGTGTGAGAGCTCTGTCTCATGGCGCCACGGACCGACCAGCAGGGCGTCGCGCACGATGATCCACCCGGTGGCCGTTCCCCAGCTCGTCTCGAGGATCAAGGTTCCGGGCAGGTAACGCCGAGCTGCCGGAACCGTGACGTCGGCCGGGGCGACCCGGAAGCTGCCCGCGTGGCGACCGAGGAGCGCGCCGAACACGCTCGGGGAGTCGAGCCGCGGCAGGCACATCCAGTGCACGGCCCCGCCGGGTGAGAGCAGAGCAAGCGCCTCGCCGTCGGAGAGGAAGCCGTAGTCGCCGATCGGGACCGTCTTCGGTGTGGTCGTGATCGGGCGGGCGCGTCGGCCGTCGTATCCGTCCATGATCGCCAGCATGAGGCACGCGGGCCCGAGCGACAAGCGGCCCTGGCGGTGCTGCGACCTCAGTCGAACGTCGCGGTCGCCGGCTCGCCATCCAAGCTCGTGACCGGGATGTGGGCGCGGCGTACCGATACATAGCGGTGTAGCCGGATCGCCTGATCCTGAAGGACCAGCACGAAGCCGAGCAGCGCGGTCGCGACGATGCCGTCCAGCCAGAAGTGGTTCGCGGTGGCCACGACGACGAACACCGTCGCGACTGCATGTCCCACGCCAAGCCAGCGCCATCGGCTGGTGGTGAGCGTCCAGGCCGCGATGGCTACGAGCACCGCCCAGCCGACGTGCACCGACGGCATGGCCGATAGCTGGTCGGGACCCACCGCGCTCAAGGCCGTGTATACCGACTGGCCGTATTCGGCGGCGGTGTCGACGAATCCGAACTCTGGCAGCAAACGGGGCGGAGCGACAGGCAGTAGCTGAACGAGCAAGCACGACGCGGTGAGCAAGACGATGGTCGTGCGCCAGAACTCGTACCGGTCTCGGTGGCGAAGGAACATCCACAGCAGCAGGATGAACAATCCGGTGAAGTGCATGGTCGCGTAGTAAAGATTGATCACCTCGACCAGCCAGGGATGCCCGGTGATCAGATTCTGGACTCGAGTCTCGCTAGGTAGGTGCCAGTCCTGCTCGACGCGCACAACCCATCGGGCCCGGGCGAAAGCTCCCTCCGTGTGTTGCACCGAGGCGCTGCCCGCGAACTGCCAGAGGGCATACAGCCCGGCAAGAACACCTACCTCGCGGGCGAACGGTGCGATCGACTTGAGGGTGCGTGCACCGGACGACCGGAGCAGCAGCGTGAGCCCGAACAGGACTCCGCTCAGAACGGCCGCTTCGCGCCAGGACAGCGCGACGTTGGCCATACGCTCACTATGCCGGGTCAGCCGCTAGGACGCGCCGGCACCGGCAAGCCGGGTCAGCAACCAGCTGGGGGATACGGCCGTGACGTCTGGATTGAGCTGACTTCGGAGCCGCCGGTCGGCGCTCACCACGAACACCTGGTCGCCACGCGAGCTGCTTTGCCCGGCCAGCTTGACGACATCAGTATCGCCATCCCGAGCGCTGGCATGAATGCGCAACGCGGCGACCCACCATGGCGGCGTGTCGCCGACCGGGTCGTCCTTGATCTGACGGGCGGCGCCCTCGACGACGAGCATGATCCGCGGCAGCAACACCGGGAATCGCCCAGCGTCGACGTCGGCTGGCAGGTCGCGCACCGGAAGCCCGTCCCGGACGAGTGGCGCGAGCTCGTCTCGCAACCTCCGGGTGGCGCCGAGCCGGTCGCGCCACCATCCATCCGGACGCGAACCCACGACGTTCGCCGCATCGATGACCAGGGTGAGCGGACGGACCGGATGGCGCACTTGAGGCCACGTGCGAGCGAATCCCGGGTGCAACGGTAAGTGATCAATACCGGCCGCTGGCCACCACCGGATCTCCGTACTCTCCGCGTTCATCGAACGCGGTTCGAAGAACGTTCGCGGCTGGGCCGCTACGGTTGTGTACGACCAGCCGCCGTGATCGTCGACCGTCAACGCGACGGGCGCCACGAAAGTGGCGTCGATGTCGGCTTCTTCCTTGGCCTCCCGCAGGGCCGAGGTGACAACATCCTCGTGGCTGTCCCGGGCGCCGCCGGGCAGCCCCCAGGTGCCGCCTTCGTGGGTCCAGGGCGCCCGGTGTTGGAGGACGAAGTCATCGTCTGCATTGACGAGCAGGCCCGCCGCGCCGAATCGGCCCCAGTGACGGTGACCCAGCGCGCACTGCACCCAGCCATCGCCGTCGCCCATACGCGGTCCCTGCTGCTGCAGCCTGATCCGAGGCGGCGCCGACCCGCCAGGTCGCCTCACGGCGAAGGGCCGCTCGCAGCGGCGATTGTGGGACCGGGGGCCATGGATCGGGCCGACGCCGTGGTCAACGTTACGCGAAGCGAGGGTGGGCAGGAGCTTCGAGTCGTCCCTACCGATGCTGCTCCTATCGTGGGTTGTGTGCGGCAACGTGAGCAGGGAGTCGGCGGGCTCCGGAACCCGGTCGCCGGGCGGGCGTACCGACCTGTCCTGGTCGCGGACATCACGGCCCTCATCGATGCGGTGGGCGGCGCGAACTCCTCGTCGCGCGAAGAGGTCGCCGATGCGACGGCGACGGCCGTCATATCGGCCGGCGCCGCGCGGTCGTCGGATTGTGCGCACACGCTCGTCACGCTCTCCGATGTCGTGGGCCTGGACACGTTAGCGGCACTGTGGAGCGATGCCGATCC
>Ga0207678_10003671_pt1 | contig 13799 bp, 9 predicted proteins | sample KBSC63metaG_FD_184319 | JGI IMG/M metagenome (GOLD analysis project Ga0207678, IMG submission 184319) | Corn rhizosphere microbial communities from Kellogg Biological Station, Michigan, USA - KBS C6-3 metaG (SPAdes) (version 2) | ecosystem: Host-associated > Plants > Roots > Rhizosphere > Soil ... | reverse complement strand
GGTCTTGCCGGTGGCCGCCCAGATGCGCAGCAACTCGTCGCCCATGGTCATGCGGGTCTGCTCGTCGAGGGCGGCGAACGGCTCGTCCATCAACAGCACCGGCGGATCCTGCACCAGCCCGCGCGCGATCGAGACGCGCTGCTTCATGCCGCCCGAGAGTTCATGCGGATGACGTTTGCCAAAACCGTCGAGGCCGACCAGCCTGAGTGCATCCTGGGCTTTGGCGCGGCGATCGCTTTTGGAGGTGCCGCGCAATGCCAGCGGGAATTCGACATTCTCTTCCGCCGTTAGCCAGGGAAACAGGCTGGCCTCCTGGAACACCACGCCGACCCTGTCAGGATCGGGCTGCGGGATCGGCGCGCCGCTGATGGTGATGGTGCCGGAGGTTTGCTGGCGCAGGCCTGCCATCATCATCAGCAATGTCGACTTGCCACAGCCGCTCGGGCCCACCAGCACGACGAATCGTCCGGGCTTGACGTCGAGCGAAACGTCTTCCAGCGCGACGACGTCCTGGGTCGTCGTCTTGAAGATCTGCCCGACATTGCGGACCTCGATCGCGCCGGCCGGCTTGAGCGGGGTTATGTTCGCCAATGGCTGCATCTCGTTTCCACCCATCGAACCAATTCGTTGAACGTCATTGCGATCGCAGCGATCATCACCACACCGGCCAGCAATTGCTTCATCTGGAAGTTTTCACCCCAGGTCGCGATCTGATGGCCGATGCCGTCGCGCGAGGCGTACATTTCCGCGAGGATCACGCCGGTGAGATTGAAGATCATCGAAATCCGCAACGCTTCGAGCAGCACCGGCAGCATGCTCGGCAGATAGACGCGGAACGCGGTCTGCAGCGGCGTTGCGCCGTAGGACCGGGCGACCGTCAGGTGCTCCATCTTGACGGACTCCACCGCCGTCGTCGTCGACATGATGACGATAAAGATCGTGGAGAAGAAACCAAAGCCAACTTTTTGCGAGAAGCCGACGCCGAATACCAGAATGAACATCGGCAGGAAGATCGATTTCGGGATACTAAAGGCAAAGAACAGCAGCGGCTTTGCAACTTCTGCAAAGTAGCGATTCTCCGCGATCAGGAACCCGATCAGGGCGCCGAAGGGGACAGCGAGTGCGAACGCCGTCAGCACCTCGGTTGCGGTGACCGCCAGATCCTTGCGCACGCTCGCCCGCTGCAGCAGATCGCCCAGCGTCGCCAGCGTGTCGGAGGCAGACGGAAGCAGTCGCGGATTGACGATGCCGGTCCGCGACAAGAATTCCCACAGCGCAAATATCGCTACCACGATAGCGATGCGTGCAAGCTTTACTGCGAGCGAACCGGGCATCGCTGGTGTCTCAGGGCTTTGTCGGGACCGGCTTGAATTGCGTCGAGATGACATCCGTTCCCGGCGAAAGATCCTTCATGCCGCCGGCCTTGGCCATATCGAGCGCCAACTGCACCTGCTCGGGAATATGCGACCCGCTCATGCTACCGTCGGTTTCCAGCTTCATGATGGTGTTCTCATATTCCAGCGCGGCGATCTCTGCGGGTATTTCATAGAGTTCGGAGATCAGCTTGACCGTGACGTCCTTGTTGCCGCGCATGAACATCAGCGCGCCATATAGCGCGTTCAGCGACTTCTGCACCAGCTGCGGCTTCTCCTGGGCGTATTTGTCGAGCACGATCCAGCCGGCGGCGAGATTCGGCGGCACTTCCTTGGAGTAGTCGAGGATGGTACGCGCTTCTCCTGATTTGGAGATCTGGAAGCTCAGCGGTGAATAGACCACGGCGGCATCGACATTGCTTGCGAGGAGATTCGGCACCAGGCCGCCGCCGCCGACAGGCACGCGCGTGAAGTCGATCTTCTTGTCGGCAATGGTCCACAGCGCGAGCAGGTCGGAGCCGGAGCCGGCTGAGGTGATCGCGACCTTCTTGCCGTTGAGATCCTTGACCGTCGCCGGCGATTTCGCGAGCACCATCAATTGCCAGCCATAATAACCCATGGCGGCATTAGCGACCACTTTCGACATCACGCCCTTCGTGCGCCCGGCGGCGGCGAGCGAAGTTGCATCGAGAATGACGTCTGCGGCGCCCGCGGCCATCGCTTCAAAAGTCTCGGCGCCGCCGCGATAGATCGTGAGCTCGGCCGCAATACCTTCCTTCTCGAACAGTTTCTGCCGCACCGCGGTTTCGGCGATCGTCGTCGGCCAATAGGTTTTTGTCGGAAGACCGATACGCACCGTGTCGGCGGCATCAGCCATTCCGGAAAATGCGATCACGGTAGATGCCGTCATCGCGGCCAGCACGTGGCGTCGTGTGATTCTCATTGTGACGTTCCCCTTGCATTTTTTATGAGTTGGCTTGGTGTCTTGGAATTGGGTCTTGGAATTCTCGATCAGGCGGTGTTACTGCCCGCTGCAATTCCTGCATCTGCAAGTTCTACGAGATGCATGGTCGTCAAGAAATGTTCCGAAAGTGCCGCGACCGCGGCATCGGCATCGCGCTTAAGAACTGCATGCACGATTGCGGCGTGTTCGGCTTCGACGTTGCGCGACTTTTCGGTGTCGCGCCGGATCGACAGCCTTCGATAACGTTCGCTTTGCTCGTGCAAGACGTCGCGAAAGCCGAGCAACCATGGCGAACCGCAAGCGTTGACCAGCGTCCGATGAAAAATGCGATGACGCACGACCCATTCTTCATAATGGTGGGTCGGATCGTCGGGATAAGTGTAGGGAACGGCGGCGAGCGCCACAAAAGACTGCTCCACCGATGCGAGCCAGGTCCGGTCGCCGCGTTCGATCGACCGCCGCAGCGCCAACCCCTCGATGTCGACGCGGGTTTGGGTGACATCGCGCAGGTCGGCCGGAGATACCGGGCTGACGCGAAAGCCGCGCTGGTCGGACGCCTGCACCAGTCCGTCCGCGACCAGCCGCGACAGCGCCTCGCGAACCGCGGCGAGGCTGACGGAAAAATGTTTTGCGAGGCCGGCGATATGGAGTTTTTGGCCGGGCAGAAGCCGGGTCGACAGGATATCGGCTCGCAGCCGTTCCTGAACGGCCGACGTCAGGCTTCTTGGCCTGTCATCGGCCAGGTCGTCACCAAAACTCAACCCGATACTGCTCATGGCGCCGCAAGTTGACGGATCAGGCTGGTGTCGTCAATCGAAAATCGATTTTTTCTTCAGTGATAAGCGGCAGCTTTGTCATTCGGCCTGAGCAGCACTCGTCATCTGGACGCCACCTCGCGAGCTAGCCTAGTTTGCGTCGTCAAAATGCTGCGCCCGGGGGAAACAGTGAACAACAATAACAATAACGATGCTTCCGAATTCGATTACGTCATCGTCGGTGCCGGCTCGGCGGGATGCGTGCTCGCCAACCGCCTGAGCGCGGACGGCAAACATTCCGTGCTGCTGCTTGAGGCGGGACCTAAGGACACCAATCTCTGGATCCATGTGCCGCTCGGCTACGGCAAGTTGTTCAAGGAAAAATCCGTCAACTGGATGTACTCGACCGAGCCTGAGCCCGGCCTCAACGGCCGCCAGGTGTTTCAGCCGCGCGGCAAGGTGCTCGGCGGCTCAAGTTCGATCAACGGCCTCTTGTATGTGCGCGGCCAGCACGAGGATTACGATCGCTGGCGTCAGCGCGGCAATGCCGGCTGGGGCTATGACGACGTCCTGCCCTATTTCAAGAAGGCTGAGAACCAGCAGCGTGGCGCCGACAAATATCATGGCGCCGACGGGCCGCTGCCGGTGTCGGACTGGCGGCATTCCGACCCGCTGTCGGAGGCTTTTGTCGTGGCTGCGGCCGAAACCGGCATTCCGACCAATCCGGATTTCAACGGTGCTACGCAGGAGGGCGCAGGATTTTTCCAGACCACGACCCGGCGTGGCCGACGCGCCAGCTCGGCGTTCTCTTATTTGCGTCCCGCGCGGACACGCAGCAATCTGCATGTCGAAACTTCGGCGCTGGCGCAGCGCATTTTGTTCGAAGGCCGGCGCGCCAAAGCTGTCGAATACCGGCAGGAAGGCCGCTTGCGCACCGCGAGGGCGCGCAAGGAAATTTTGGTCTCCAGCGGTGCATATAATTCGCCGCAATTGCTGCAGCTCTCCGGCGTCGGACCTGCAGATCTCCTGAAGCAGCATGGCATCGATATCGTGCTCGACGCGCCCGGCGTCGGCAATGATCTGCAGGATCACATGCAGGTCCGCCTGATTACGCGTTGCGCACAAGCCATCACCCTCAATGACATCATCAACAATCCCGTGCGCCGCATCTGGGCCGGCGCCAAATATGCGGCGCTGCGCAAGGGTCCGCTGACGATCGCGGCCGGCACCTCCGGCGCGTTCTTCAAGACCAGTCCGCGGCTGGCGTCGCCGGATATCCAGATTCATTTCCTGCCGTTCTCGACCGACAAGATGGGCGAGAAGCTGCATTCGTATTCCGGCTTCACTGCTTCCGTCTGCCAGCTTCGCCCGGAGAGCCGCGGCTCGCTCAAGATCAGGAGTGCCGACCCGTCGGTGCCGCCGGAGATCCGCATCAACTATCTTGCGAGCGAAACCGATCGCGCCGCCTTCATCGACGGCATCCGTATTCTGCGCAAGATATTGGCGGCACCCGCGCTAAAACCCTACGCCGTCGAAGAGGTTCACCCGGGGCCGAAGGTGACGAGCGACGAGGATTTGCTGGAATTCTGCCGCCAGACCGGCAGCACGGTCTATCATCCGACCTCGACCTGCCGGATGGGCAACGATCCGCTCGCCGTCGTCGACCAGCGGCTGCGCGTGCGCGGCATCGACGGCCTGCGCGTAGTCGATGCTTCCGTTATGCCCGACCTGATGTCGGGCAATACCAACGCGCCCACGATCATGATCGCCGAAAAGGCTTCCGACATGATTCTGGAAGATACGCGGTGAGCTGAGCGGTTCGGCCGACCGGCCGCGCCGCGGATATTCGCGCAGGCGCCATGGTGTTCCCCTGGCAGTATTGCTTCGCGGCTCTCGATTGTTTGATCGATGCCGATGACGTGATCGTCAGATCCGCGCCTTTGCATTCGATTCTGGAATCTTAAATCGGTTTTTAGTTGAGGTCGTCGTTTCCGAACGCCATCTTCGTATTGCTCCCGCCGTTTTCGAGGGAGATCAAAAGGCGACGCTCCCAAGGAACCTGTTTCGTATAGCGACGCCACGGCTGCACCCCAAAGGCGCGGCACGAGCGACTTTGTCTGGAGATAAGATGAACCTGCTCTCTCACTCCTTTGTTCGCAATCGCGTGATATCCCTTGCCACGACTTTATCCGTCGGGGCTACATCCCTTGCACTGGCGCATGGACCGATGCCGGGGCATCGCCTCCACGATTTCATCCAACCGGTCCAATATGTCGCGGATCGGCCGGATCATCCCGACGAAGCGCCGTATCTCGCCGCGAACGACGCCGCCATGAACAAGATGATGTCGAACATGGCGGTGAAGCCGAGCGGCGACGTCGATCGCGATTTTGTCGAGATGATGGTGCCGCACCATCAGGGCGCGATCGACATGGCGCAGGCCGTGCTCCGCTACGGCCATAACGAGCAGTTGCGGCGGCTGGCGCAGGAAATCATCGTCACCCAGCAGCAGGAAATCGCCGCAATGCGGCTCGCTATCGGCGATCCACTGCCGCCCTCGGTCGCATCACCGACCCAACCGGATAGCAAATCAGCGACGGGGATGTCGCACGGTGCGATGTCTCACGATTCCATGTCTCATCATTCCATGACGATGAAGTAGGAGCTACGATGAAACTTACCTCTCTCGCGTTGGCTTTTCTGGCTTGCGCGGCCATCGCTCCCGCCATGGCGGGACAGGCGCCGGCCGCGGCCTCGGACCCCGACATTCCGGTCAGCCATCGCGACCGCGTCTATTCCGCGGAACAGTTTTCCAACACCGTTTCGGTGACCGATCCCGTCGACAACAAATTGGTCGGCGTCATCCGGCTCGGAGATCCCCAGCCCGGCAATTTCAGCCCGCTATACAAGGGGCAGGTGCTGGTTCACGGCATGGGATTCTCGCCGGACCACAAGACCATCGCGGTGGTTTCGATCGGCAGCAACTCCGTCACCTTCATCGATACCGCCACCAACGCGGTGAAGCATACGACCTATGTCGGCCGTTCGCCGCACGAAGCGTTCTTCACACCTGATGGCAAGGAAGTCTGGGTCACCGTGCGCGGCGAGGATTATGTCGCGGTGCTCGACGGTCAGAATTTTGAAGAGAAGTCGCGGATCAAGGTGCCGGCCGGCCCGGGCATGCAGATCTTCTCGCCCGACGGCAAATACGGCTACGTGTGCTCCTCGTTCAATCCGGAAACCGTCGTCATCGCTGTCGCCGATCATCAGATCGTCGGCCGCGTCAAGCAGGATAGTCCGTTCTGCCCGAATATTGCGGCGACACCCGACGGCAAGCAGGTCTGGTTCACGCTGAAGGATATCGGCAAGACGATGGTGTTCAACGCCCAGCCGCCGTTCAATGTGCTGAAATCGATCGATACCGGCCCGATCACCAATCACGTCAATTTCGTCCACAACGCCAAAGGCACCTTTGCCTATGTGACGATCGGTGGATTCAACGTGGTCAAGGTCTTTCGCACCGATGACTTCACGCAAGTTGCGACCATCCCGGTAGGCAAACTGCCGCACGGCATCTGGCCGTCCGGCGACGGCAGCCGGATTTATGTCGGGCTGGAAAACGCCGACGGCATGGTCGCCATCGACACCGTCACCAACAAGGTGATTGCGACCAGCCAGGTCGGCCAGGCGCCGCAGGCGATCACCTATGTTCCGAACGCCGTGCCGGAAGGCGACGGAACCCAGGGACTGCAACTGCTCGGCGTCGCCGGACAAGCCACGCATCTGACGCTCGGTGCGCTGGAAGGGCAGCGAACCGTGGGCGGCACCGCTAATACCGCAGGTGAAGATAAGGCTCCGACGAGTGTCTCGCTCTTCGATCAGGGACTGATCCAGATACTGCAAGCGTCGGTGACCGGGCTCGAACCGAAGCAGCCTTACGTTCTCGCACTGGCTCGCAAGTCGGACGGCAAGGGGCCATTGGAGCCGCTGGCCGCCTTCATGACCAACCCGGCGGGCTCGGCAATCGTCAACGCGGCCGGGCCGATCCGGCAGATCGTGCACGGCGAAGACGAGGCCCAGCGCCGCTATTTGGTGATCGCCCAGGGGCGTTCCGACAGACCCGGTCCGATCGCGCAGGTTCAGTTGAGATAATGCAGATGAGATAACAGCACCGCCCGTTGCGCTGTCGGCGCAGCGGGCATGCGGCAAGGACAGACAATGGGCATTGTTCGCTTCGCCCTCAGATTTCCGCATACGCTCTATGTGGTCGCGGCGCTGATCCTGTTTCTAGGAATCGTCGCGTGCCGCGAGATGCGCACGGACGTCTTCCCGCAAATCGACATTCCCGTCGTGACGGTCATCTGGAGCTATACCGGCCTGTCGACGCCGGAGATGGAACAGCGCGTCACCACCTACAGCCAGTACGCGATCAGCTCGAACGTCAACGGTATCAAGGATATCGAGGCGCAGACGATGGCGGGTCTGTCGGTGCAGAAGATCTACTTCCAGCCGGACGTCAATCTCGATCTCGCGATCGCGCAGATCGTGTCGGCGACGAACGCGATCCGCGCGCTGTTGCCGCCGGGGATCCAGGCTCCGCTGGTGGTGCAGTTCAATGCTTCCAGCGTCCCGGTCCTGCAGATCAGCCTGAGTTCCGATACGCTCAACGAACAACAGCTCTATGACTACGGCATCTATCGGATCCGCCAGCAGCTGGCGCCGATTCCCGGCATCACCCTGCCGACGCCGGCGGGCGGCAAGTATCGCCAGATCATGGTCGATCTCGATCCATCAAAGTTGCTTGCCAAGGGGCTGACCCCGCTGGACGTCGTCAACGCGGTCAACGCGCAGAACCTGACGCTTCCTGCCGGCACCGCAAAGTTCGGCGCCACGCAATATGCCATCCGCACCAATGCGACACCCGCGAGCATCGAGGACCTCAACAATATCCCGGTGAAGGTCGTCAACGGCGCAACCGTGTTCGTGAAGGACGTCGGTCAGGTGCACGATGGCTGGCTCGTGCAACAGAACGTCGTGCGAGAGAACGGCCGGCACTCGGTGCTGCTCAGCATCATCAAGAACGGCAATGCGTCGACGCTTAGCGTCGTCAATGCCGTCCACGAAGCCCTGAAGACGGCGCGTGCCGCGGCGCCGCCCGGCATGCAGATCAGAGAACTGTTCGACCAGTCGGTTTTCGTCAAGCAATCGGTGGCCGGTGTGCTGCGGGAGGGCGCGATCGCCGCCGGGCTCACGGCGCTGATGATCCTGCTGTTCCTGGGGTCGTGGCGGTCGACGCTGGTGGTGATGATCTCCATCCCGCTCGCGATCCTGTCGTCGCTGGTCGCGCTCTATTTCCTGGGTGAGACGCTGAATACCATGACGTTGGGTGGCCTCGCGCTCGCGGTCGGTATTCTCGTCGACGATTCCACCGTGACGATCGAGAACACCCACCGGCTCCTGACCGAGGAGGGCCAGCCGTTGGCGTTGGCGACGCTGCACGGCGCCGCCGGCATCGCCGTGCCGACGCTGGTCTCGACGCTTGCCATCAGTTGTGTCTTCACGTCGGTGATCTTCCTCGACGGGCCGGCAAAATATCTGTTCACGCCGCTCGGCCTCGCGGTGGTGTTCGCGATGCTGGCCTCCTATGGCCTGTCGCGGACGCTGACGCCGATCACGATCGGACTGCTGCTTAAGAGCGAGCGTCACGGTCCCGCGGATCCGGCCGCGGCCGGCCTGTTCCGCCGCTTCCATGCCGGCTTCGAGCGCCGCTTCGAAGCGATGCGCCACGGCTATTCGCGGCTGCTCACGACGTTGCTCAATCATCGTTTTATCGTGCCTGTTGTCATCATATCGGTGCTCGCGCTCGGCGCGGTCATGTTCTCGTTGGTCGGGCGCGACTTCTTCCCGGCTATCGACGGCGGGCAGATCCAGCTCCATGTCCGTGCGCCGGCGGGAAGGCGGATCGAAGATACCGAGCGCATCTTCCAGGCGGTTGAGAACAAGATTCGTGAAATCATCCCGGCAAGCGATCGAGCGCTGGTGGTCGACAACATCGGACTTCCGGCGCGCGCCTATAATCTGGCGTTCACCGACGGCTCGACCATCGGCGTCAATGACGGCGTGATCCTGGTGTCGCTGAAAGAAGGCCACGCGCCGACCGCCGATTATGTCCGCAAGCTGCGCGCGGCGCTGCCGGCGGCGTTTCCGGAGGATACGTTCTACTTTCAGGCGGCCGATATCGTCACGCAGATCCTCAATTTCGGGCTGCCGGCGCAAATCGACGTACGCACGGTCGGCTATGACAAGGCGAATAATCTGCGCGTCGCCAAGGAGCTTCGCCAACGTATTGCGGCCATTCCCGGCATTGCTGATGCACATCTGCAGCAGGAAGTCGATGCGCCGGCCTTCTACGCCGATATCGATCGCACGCGCGCGGCGCAGCTCGGGCTCAATGCGGATACGGTCGCGACCAACCTCAACATCAGCCTGAGTTCGTCGGAACAGGTCACGCCGAATTTCTGGACCGATCCGAAATCCGGGATTCCCTATTATCTGGCGGTGCAGACCCCGGAGAGCAAAATCTCCTCGATCGGCGATCTCGGCAACACACCGGTATCCAGCACGCTGTCTGCGGCCAACACGGATGTGCCGGTGCCGGGTCTACTCAGCAACGTCGCCACGTTCAAGCGCGGCAGCATCCCGACCAACGCCAACCAGGCCAACATTCAGCCAGTCTATGAAGTCTACGCCAGCGTTCAGGATCGCGATCTTGGCGGCGTCTCCAGCGAGATCAGCAAGATCGTGACCGACATGCAGAAACAGCTCAAGCCCGGAAATACCATCCAGGTGACCGGTCAGATCCAGAGCATGAACAGCTCGTTCGTCAATCTCGGCATTGGCCTGCTGTTCGCCTCGGTATTCGTCTATCTCCTGATGGTCGTGAACTACCAGACCTTCGGCGATCCCTTTGTCGTCATTCTCGCGCTGCCGGCGACACTGTGCGGCATTCTGACCATGCTGTTCATCACCGGGACCACGTTGAACGTGCCATCCCTGATGGGAGCGATCATGGCAGTCGGCGTCGCCTCGGCAAATTCCATCCTGCTGGTGACGTTCGCGCGCGAACAACAGCTGGCCGGCAAGAGCGCATTCGAGGCTGCCATCGAGGCGGGCCATACCCGCATCCGGCCGGTCCTGATGACGGCGGCGGCGATGATCGTCGGTATGATCCCGATGGCCATTGGCGCGGCCGGTGAAGAGCAGAACGCGGCATTGGCGCGCGCCGTGATCGGCGGACTACTTTTTGCGACGCCGACCACCTTGCTGGTCGTGCCCTATCTGTTCGCGATGTTACGCAGGGGCAATGACGGCAAGCCCCATCATGGCGTGTTTGACGAGGTGCTGGAATGAACTTCAATCGTCCTCTAGATCTGGAGCCCGCGCCGGCGGCCGACGAGACGGCCGTACCGGCATCACAGACGCACCAGCCGGCTAAGCGTCGATGGCGCGGTCGGTTGGTTGCAGGTGGCCTCGCATTCGCGCTGGCAGGATCGCTGGCGGCAGGAGCATGGGCCAAGCATGCACAGCATCGCGAAGTCGCCTTGGCGACGGAGCAGCGCCTCGACTTCGTTCCGCAAGTCCGCGTAGCGATCGTGCAGCCGAGCGACAACACGACAACCGTTAGCCTGCCTGCCACCACTTCGGCCTTCGCGACCGCCAACGTCTTCGCCCGCGCCAGCGGCTATATCGACAAGCGCGAAGTCGATATCGGCGATCACGTGAAGGCCGGCCAATTGCTGGCCGAGATCGTCGCGCCTGAGCTCGATCATCAGATCGCGCAAGCGGAGGCGACGCTCGGGCAACTGAAGGCATCGCTGCAGCAGGCGCAGGCCAACAGCGAATTGGCGAAGGTGACCTGGGATCGCGATGGCCCCCTGGTCAAACAAGGCTGGTTGACGGCGCAACAGGGAACCATCGACGTTCAAACGCTCAAGGCGCAGCAAGCCGCAGTTGCAGTCGCGCAGGCCAATGTCGTTGCAGAGGACGCCCAACTCCAGGTGCTGCACCAGCAGAAAATCTATCAGCATGTCGTGGCGCCGTTCGATGGCGTCATCACCCAGCGTAACATCGACATTGGCAGCCTGGTGCAGGCCGACGCCACCACCGGTACCTTCATGTTCACGATCATGCAGGGCAACGTCATTCGAACACAGGTGTTCGTGCCGCAGGATGCGGCCTTCGGCGTGCGGCCGGGAATCGATGCGGTGGTGAAGGTTCCGGAAATCCCGGATCGCAGCTTTCCGGGAACGGTCACGCGGATCGCCGACGCCCTGCAGCCGGGCTCGCGAACGCTGTTGACCGAGATCGACATCCCAAATCCGGACGGTGTGCTCACCTCGGGAATGTACTGCACGATCGAATTGCACATCCCGCGCAAGACGCCGAGCTTCAAGGTCCCGGCGGACGCAATCATTTTCAATGAAAAGGGATTGCAGGCGGCCGTAGTCGAGAACGGCGTCGTGCATTTGCGCAAGGTCGCGGTGATCCGCGATTTTGGCGAGGAGGTCGAAGTCAATAGCGGTCTCAAGCAGGGCGACCGGGTCGTGCTCAACCCGGCGGTGGATCTTGCCGAAGGGAGCAAAGTGCAAACGCGGCCGGCGGCGCAGATCTCGTAATACTCCCGGAGGTACCCTAAGGCGGCTACTTTAAAACGCAATTTAATGGTGCGTCCGGCTTGTCGGACCTATGTATTTGTACAAGCGTCCTCACCGCGCTTACCCTCGAGGCGGTGTCAGGGCCGCGGAGCGGCGGCAGCTATCTCGCCCTGTCTTGGGGAGGCAGCGCGCCGCGGCGCTCTCAAAGGACCGTGTAAGGGAATGTATGACTACCGCAGCAACTGGCACTAAGCTCACTGCAGCAGTCCCGCGCAGGGGGCCCGTCAACAACGGAGCCCTCGAATTTCCCGCTGTTGGTAAGCCGCTCATGACAAAGATACTGCTGATCGAAGATGACGGCGAAACGGCGGAAGAAATTGCCGCCGAACTCGTTGAACGTGGGTTCGACGTGGAATGGAGCGCCGACGGAATTGCGGGACTTGATACGGCTCGTTCGTCGCACCCCGACGTCATGATCGTGGATCGGATGCTGCCTGGCATGGACGGTCTGTCGATCATCGAGACGTTGCGGCAGGAGCAGGTGCGTACCCCCGTGCTGGTTCTGAGCGCACTCGGCGCGGTCGACGACCGTGTGCGCGGATTGCGTGCAGGCGGCGACGACTATCTTACCAAGCCGTTCGCGATCCTCGAACTGGTTGCCAGGATCGAAGCGCTGCTGCGTCGTCCCGTCGAAACGCGGGAGACCAAGTTGCGGGTCGGGTCGCTGGAACTCGATCTGATCGAGCGTTCCGCCAAGCGGGGAGACCGTGTGATCGATTTGCTGCCGCGTGAATTCCGCCTACTCGAATACATGATGCAGCGCCCCGATCAGTTGCTGACGCGCGCCATGCTTCTCGAAGAGGTCTGGAACTACAAATTCGTGCCCGCCACCAATCTCGTCGACGTGCACATGGGCAGGGTGCGTCACAAGGTGGACGGCCCGGACGAGCTCCCAATGATTCACAATGTCCGCGGCGCCGGGTTTGTTCTGCGGACACCAGCCTGAGGGACCGAATGATCGGCGCCGATCTCGTTCGTGCTGCGCCGTTTCGGCTGGCCCTGACGCTGGCCGCGGCACTTGCCGTGACCGTCGTCGCGCTGTTCGGCTTCGTCTACTGGAAGACCGACGATTATCTGACGGCGCGATCCGATCAGATGATCATGACACAACTCAATGTGCTTTCCCTGCTGCACGACCAGCGGCTGCTGGACGCGATCGACGAGCATTTGAGGCAAGACGCCCGGGGCGTGCAGTTCGCGGGCCTGTTCAGGCCCGATGGAAGCCGTATCACCGGCAACATCGCGAAGGTGCCGGCTGACGTCAAAGCCGGCGCCCCCGCACATCGGGTCGAGATCATGGCGGCACGCCATGCGGGTCTCGAACACCAGGTCGTACAGGGTGTTGCGCGGCAACTGCCGGACGGCGTCCTGCTTGTGCTCGGCCGGCACGTCGATGAGACGAGCGGCATCGCACACGTCATCGGGCAGGCGCTGGCGCTTGGCCTGGTCTTGGCGTTGGCCCTGAGCCTGGTGATAGGAACGCTGGCGAGCCTTCGCGCCAGGAAGCGGGTCGAGGAGGTCAACCGGCGGGTTCAGCGGATCGTTGCCGGAGACCTTCGCGAACGGCTTCCGTTGCACGCCGGTGGCGAGGTGTTCTCGAAGCTCGCCGCGATCGTCAATGGCATGCTGGATGAGATGGAAACCATGATCCATGCGCTTGCCGGCGTCGGCAACGACATCGCCCATGATGTGCGAACGCCGCTGACGCGGGCGCGTCTGGCGCTGGAGCGTGGCCGCGCCAATGCGACGACGCTCGAACAATTGCAAACCGCCACGGACAAGGCGATCGCAGGCATCGACCAATCGCTGACGATTGTCACGGCTTTGCTGCGTCTGGCGGAGATCGATCACGTGGACGACAAGGCCGGCAAGCCGGTCGGCATCCAGCAGATGATCGGCCGGCGCCCCATCCTCGCGTTCGGCAATTCCGATGGCGACTTCGAAATGCTCGAGTGGACGACGAGCGCGCCCGGTCCGCGGCTGGGTCTGATCG
>Ga0207678_10003670_pt1 | contig 13803 bp, 10 predicted proteins | sample KBSC63metaG_FD_184319 | JGI IMG/M metagenome (GOLD analysis project Ga0207678, IMG submission 184319) | Corn rhizosphere microbial communities from Kellogg Biological Station, Michigan, USA - KBS C6-3 metaG (SPAdes) (version 2) | ecosystem: Host-associated > Plants > Roots > Rhizosphere > Soil ... | reverse complement strand
GCCGACCGCGTACAGGTAGGCGCGGCACGCCTGGAACGTGGTGTACATGTCGGCGACCTTGCCCTGGATCAGCTGGAACTCGCCGATCGACTGGCCGAACTGCTTGCGGTCGTGGATATACGGGACCACCGCGTCGAGACACGCGGCCATGATGCCCGTCGGGCCGCCCGAGAGCACCGCGCGCTCGTAGTCGAGGCCGCTCATCAGCACCTTCACGCCGCCGTTGAGCTGGCCGAGGATGTTCTCCTCCGGCACCTCGACGTCCTGGAACACGAGCTCGCCCGTGTGCGACCCGCGCATGCCGAGCTTGTCGAGTTTCTGCGCGACCGAGAAGCCCTTCATCCCCTTCTCGACGATGAACGCGGTGATGCCGCGCGAGCCGGCGTCGAGGTCCGTCTTCGCGTAGACGACGAGCGTGTCGCAATCGGGGCCGTTGGTGATCCACATCTTCGTGCCGTTGAGCACGTAGCGGTCGCCGCGCTTGTCGGCGCGCAGCTTCATGCTGACGACGTCGGAGCCCGCGTTCGGCTCGCTCATCGCGAGCGCGCCGATGTGTTCGCCCGACACGAGCTTCGGCAGGTACTTCTGCTTTTGCGCGTCGGTGCCGTTGCGGTGGATCTGGTTCACGCACAGGTTCGAGTGCGCGCCGTACGACAGGCCGATCGACGCCGATGCGCGCGAGATCTCCTCCATCGCGACCATGTGCGCGGTGTAGCCCATGTTCGCGCCGCCGTATTCCTCGGCCACCGTCATGCCGAGCACGCCGAGATCGCCGAACTTCTTCCACAGATCCATCGGAAACTGGTCGGTGCGGTCGACCTCCGCCGCGCGCGGCGTGATTTCCTTCGCCGCAAACGTCGCGACGGCGTCGCGCAGCATCTCGATGTCTTCACCGAGCATGAATTGCACGCCGGGCAGGTTGATCATGTCTCCTCCGTCTCCAGAAAGTGGGGCGCACGCGCCGATTTCTGAGTTTCGCTCAAATCGGATCAATGCGTCGATTCATTAAGCCAATACAGCGGAAATTTTGCACAGTTTCGCGCCTCGTCCGGCTTGGCGTCAATAGTTTTTTGAGTGATACTCAGATATCATCGCAGCATGACAGCCGCTCCCGCCGACACCATGACCGCAACTGCCAGACCCGACCGCGCCGAGCCATCGCGCGCACCTGCCGGGCGCAAATCCCAGCAGCGCGTGCAGGACATCCTGCGCGCCGGTCGTGAAGTGTTCGCCGAAAAGGGTTACGAGCATGCGACGGCCGCCGAGATCGCGCAGCGCGTCGGCGTGTCGGAGGCGACGGTGTTCAGCTATTTCCGCGGCAAGCGCGAGCTGTGCGCACGCGTGATCGCCGACTGGTACGACGAAATCATTGCCGCGTTCGAGCACGGGATGCCCGTGGAGGCATCGGTGCAGCAGCAGTTCGCGTTCATCGTGCGCACGCACCTGCGGCTGATGCTGGTGAACGGCACGGGGCTGTGCGCGCTGGTGCTGTCGGAGGGTCGTGCGAAGCAGCATGCGCTGAGCGACGAGCTCACCGCGCTGCAGCGCCGCTACACGGCGCCGCTGATGGACGTGCTCGCGCGCGGCCAGGCCGCCGGGCAGGTGCGCCGCGACATGCCGCTGAGCCTGCTGCGCTCGATGGTGTTCGGGCCGATCGAGCACGTGCTGTGGGATGCGATCCTCGGGCACCGCAAGCTCGATACGGAAACGACGGCCACGCAGCTGGTCGACATGCTGTGGGCGGCCGTGCAGCCGCCTGCGCCGGAGCAGGCGGCGTTGGTGCGCTTCAGGAACGAGGTCGCGGAAGCGGTGCGGCGGCTGGAAGGGCACGCGTCACGCGCGTGACGCTGGCGGGTTTCGCCTGCCTTCACCTGCCCCCGCCGCTTCTACTTCATCTCGCGAAAACCGCCCGCTACGAATCCTCGCTCACCCGCAGCGGCGCGCGGCTCTGCTCGTTGTTCAGATGGACGAACTTGCGCAACAGCCGCATCAGTTCCTCCGAATCGTCCTCTCCCATCCCGTCGAACAGGCCGGCACGCAGCTCCTTCACCGACGGAATCAGGTGCGTGAGCAGTTCCACGCCCGCCGGCGTCAGCAGCAGGCGCCGCTGACGCCGCGGCAGCACTTCGCGGACGATCAATCCTTTCGCTTCGAGCCGGACCGCGAGATCCGCGGTGGTCGACGTGTCGAGCGCCACCCGCTGCGCGAGCGTCACCTGGTCGAGCCCCGGGCATTCGTAGAGCATCCGCAGGACCGCGTACTGCACCGGCGTCACGTCCCGGCCCAGCTTTTCGTAGAACATCGCAACCGCGATCTGGTGCGCGCGCCGGATCAGGTGCCCGGGTTCGTCGTACAGATCGAGCGGGAATGCCGGCGCGTCGGCGGGATTCGTTTTTTCCATGGATGAGTCGATGACATAGGCGGCGCACGCCGTTGCGTGCACCGACGGCATGACGCTGCCTCGCGCCATTTCCCGGGAAAACCAGTATACCGCCCGCCTTGCTCCCGCCAATCTCGATGAGTACACTGAATCACATTCAGTACACGGAATGACGACGTGCCGCGTATCGGCGGCACCGCCCTGAAGGAGACGATGAACGTGTTTCTCAAGAACGCTTGGTACGTAGCCTGCACGCCCGATGAAATCGACGGCAAGCCGCTGGGCCGCAAGATCTGCAACGAGCCGATGGTGTTTTACCGCGCGGCGGACGGCCAGGTCGCCGCACTCGAGGACTTCTGCCCGCACCGCGGCGCGCCGCTGTCGCTGGGGTTCGTGCGCGACGGCGTGCTCGTGTGCGGCTATCACGGGCTGGAAATGGGCTGCAACGGCAAGGCGACCGGCATGCCGGGCCAGCGGGTCGGCGGCTTCCCGCCGATTCGCAGCTTCCCCGTCGTCGAACGGTACGGCTTCATCTGGGTGTGGCCGGGCGATGCGTCCGAAGCCGATCCCGCCCGGCTGCCCGCGCTGTCGTGGGCCGAGGATCCGGCCTGGGCGCACGGCGGCGGCCTGTATCACATCCGCTGCGACTACCGGCTGATGATCGACAACCTGATGGACCTCACGCACGAAACGTACGTGCATGCGACGAGCATCGGCCAGAAGGAAATCGACGAAGCTGCGCCGAAGACGACCGCCAACGGCGACGAAGTCGTCACGAGCCGCTTCATGCAGAACGTGATGCCTCCGCCGTTCTGGCGGATGGCGCTGCGCGGCAACGGGCTGGCCGACGACGTGCCGGTCGACCGCTGGCAGATCTGCCGCTTCACGCCGCCGAGCCACGTGATGATCGAAGTGGGCGTCGCGCATGCGGGCCACGGCGGCTACGACGCGCCGGCCGAGCTGAAGGCCTCGTCGATCGTGGTCGACTTCATCACGCCCGAGACGGACACCTCGATCTGGTACTTCTGGGGGATGGCGCGCAACTTCCGGCCCGACGATCACGCGCTGACCGCCGAGATCCGCGAGGGCCAGGGCAAGATCTTCGCCGAGGATCTCGAGATGCTCGAGCGCCAGCAGCTCAACCTCGAGCAGTGGCCCGACCGCAAGCTGCTCAAGCTGAACATCGACGCCGGCGGCGTGCTGTCGCGCAAGGTGATCGAGCGGCTGCTCGCCGCCGAACAGGCGTCGAGCCCGCAGCGCCCCGTGATTCCGGTCGCGCAGGTCAAGGAGGCGTCATGAACGCCGAGACGCTGACGGTCCGGGTCGCCCGCAAGTGGCAGGAAGCGCGCGACATCTGCGGCTTCGAATTCGTCAGCGACGACGGTTCGCCGTTGCCGCGCTTCGACGCCGGCGCCCATATCGACGTGCATTTGCCGGGCGGCCTCGTGCGCCAGTACTCGCTGTGCAATCACCCGGAGCACGGCGACCGCTATCAGATCGCGGTGCTGCGCGATGCCGACGGCCGCGGCGGATCGCGCGCCATTCACGACGAAGTGCGGCAAGGCGATACCGTGCGGATCGGCTTTCCGCGCAATCAATTCCCGCTCGCGCCCGACGCACCGCACCACCTGTTGCTCGCCGGCGGGATCGGCGTCACGCCGATTCTCTGCATGGCGGAACGGCTGTTCTCGTCCGGCATCCCGTTCGACATGCACTACTGCGCGCGCTCGGCCGACCGCATGGCGTTCGTCGAGCGGATCGACGCAGCCGCGTTTCGCGATCGCGTGCGCTTCCATGTCGACGACGGCGAACCCGCGCAACGCTTCGACGTGGACGCCGTGCTCGGCTCGGCGCCCGACGGCGCGCATCTGTACGTATGCGGCCCGCGCGGCTTCATGGATGCGGTGCTGAACGCAGCGCGCCGGCGCAACTGGGCCGACGAGCGGCTGCACTACGAGTTCTTCGGCGGCGCGGCGGCGACGTCCGGCGCGGATCGCGCGTTCCAGGTGCGGATCGCGAGCAGCGGCAAGGTGATCGACGTGCCGGCCAAATGCACGGTCGTCGCGGCGCTGGCGGCCAACGGCATCGACGTGCTGACGTCGTGCGAGCAAGGCGTATGCGGAACATGCATGACGCGCGTGCTCGAAGGCGAACCCGACCATCGCGATTCGTATCTGACGGAAGCGGAACAAGCGGCCGGCGACCAGTTCATGCCGTGCTGTTCGCGATCGCGAACCGACCTGCTGGTACTCGATCTGTAGACGGACCGCGCGGCACGCGGCGGAAAACCACAATACTGGAGACGATCAATGGCGCATCATGCCGCACCACCAATCAATACTACTAAGTTTCCTATCGACCGATGGTGGGTCGCCGCGCTGTCATCCGAACTGACGGACAAACCCGTCGCGCGCACCCTGCTCGGCCGCCCGGTCGTGCTGTTCCGCTTGCCGTCGGGGGAAGTCGGTGCGCTGGAGGATCGCTGCTGCCACAAGTCGCTGCCGCTGTCGTGCGGCTCGCTCGAAGCGCGCGGCCTGCGCTGCGGCTATCACGGCCTGCTGTTCGACCGCGGCGGCGCCTGCGTGGAGATTCCCGGCCAGGACCGGATTCCGGCGAAGGCATGCGTGGCGTCGTATCCGGTGCGGGAACAGGACGCCATCGTGTGGATCTGGATCGGCGCCGACGCGCACGCTGAACCGACCTGCGCGCCGCCGCGCTATCCGTTCCACGCGGATCCGCACTACCGGTTCGGCGGCGGCCACTACCATTACGACGCGCCGTATCAGCTGATTCACGACAACCTGATGGACCTGAGCCACCTCGGCTATGTCCATCTGAAAACGATCGGCGGCAACGCGTCGCTGCACATGGGCGCGGAAACCCGCGTCAGCGCCGAGGGCGACACGGTCACACTGGTCCGCCGCATGCCGGATTCGGAGCCGCCGCCGACCTACACGGCGGCATGGCCGTTCGCGGGCCGCGTCGATCGCTGGCAGGAAATCGAGTTCCACGTGTCGCACATCCGGATCTGGACCGGCGCGATGGACGCCGGCACCGGCGACCTGCACGATCCGGCGCGCGGCGGCTTTCACATGCGCGGCTTCCACGGCATCACGCCCGAGACGGAAACGACCACGCACTACTTCTGGACCGTCGCGACCAATCCGCGGCACGACATCGAACGCGTCGCGCGAACGGTCATCGAGCAATCCGCGGCGACGTTCGACGAGGACAAGACCGTGATCGAAGCGCAATACCGGAATCAACTGCGGTTCCCGGACGGCCGCCAGATCGACATTCATGTCGACGCGGGCCCCAATCGCGCGCGGCGCGTGATCGAGCGGCTGCTGCAACCCGAACCCGCGTAGCCAGCGCGCCGGCGCGCGTAACCCGGGCTGCCCGTCAGCCCACGCATTCGCTTTCGTCCCATTCGCTACGGCAGTGCGTCGATTTCATCCCCATCAATTAGTCATACTATTCTTATGAAGGATCTTTGACGTGAGCGCAAATATCCGCAATACGATCGACGAATCCCCGATGAGCGCGTTCCAGACGATGGCGGTCACGGCCTGCGTCGTGCTGAACATGCTCGATGGTTTCGACGTGCTGGCCATCGCGTTTGCCGCGCCGCATCTGGCCGCCGAATGGAAACTGAGCGGCAAGGAAATCGGCCTGCTGTTGAGCGCCGGGCTGGCCGGCATGGGCATCGGCTCGGTGCTGATCGCGCCGTTGGCCGACCGCGTCGGCCGCCGCCGCATCATCCTGCTGTGCCTCGCCGTGATCTCGACCGGGATGCTGGCCTGCGCGGCTACCCACAGCACGCTGCAACTCGCGGCCGCGCGTGCGTACACGGGCCTCGGCATCGGCGGCATGCTGGCGAGCCTGACCGTCATCAGCGGCGAGTATGCATCGAACAAATGGCGCAGCGCCGCGATCGGCATGCAGTCGACCGGCTACGCGATCGGCGCCACCGCCGGCGGCGTGATCGCCGGTTACCTGCTGTCGACGTGGGGATGGCGCAGCGTGTTCGCGTTCGGCGGCATCCTGACGCTGATGTCGATCCCGATGGTGCTCGCGCTGCTGCCGGAATCGCTCGACTTCCTGCTCGCGCGGCGTCCGGACGACGCGCTGCCGAAAATCAACCGCATCCTCGCGAGAATGAAGCGCGCGCCGATCGACACGCTGCCGGCCGCGACCGCTTCCGTCGGCACGGCGAACCCCGCGTCGAGCTGGACGGCCGTGCTGCGCGCACCGCTCACGCGCCGCACGATCGCGCTGTGGATCGCGTTCTTTCTCGTGATGGGCAGCTTCTATTTCGTCGTGAGCTGGACGCCGAAACTGCTGGTCCAGGCCGGCATGTCGGCATCGCAGGGCGTGACCGGCGGCGTGCTGCTCAATCTCGGGGGCATCGCGGGCGCGTCGCTCTTCAGCCTGCTGTCGACGCGGTTCGGGCTGCGCAACCTGCTGGGCGCGACGCTGCTGCTGGGCGGCGCGCTGATGGTCGTGTTCGGCGCGAACACCGGCTCGCTCGGCATCGGCATGACGGTCGCGGTGTTCCTCGGCGCGGTGATCAATGCGTGCGTGGCCGGCATGTATGCGCTGTCGCCGACGCCGTATCCGGCCGAGATCCGCACGACCGGCATCGGTCTCGCGGTCGGCATCGGCCGCCTCGGCGCGATCCTGTCGCCGATGACGGTCGGCGCGCTGCTGGACGACGGCTGGTCCGTGTCCCATCTCTATCTCGCGTTCCTCGTGCCGCTGGCCGGCGCGGCGATCGCCGTCGCCGTGGCGGGCGCGCGCGCCGCGGCACCGCGCCGGCAACGCGATCCGGCGCTGTCGTAACGCACGACACCCGCAGGCTCGACTGATACCCGTCGGTACCCCGGGCAAGTCCGGGCAATCAAAAAAACGATAAGTAGATCTACATACTGTTTGGAGACAGCCATGAAAACGAAACTGGGCGCCGCGCTCGCGACGGCGATGGCGCTGGCCGGACCGGCCTGCGCGCAAAGCAGCGTCACGCTGTACGGGATCATCGATACCGGTGTGTCCTACTACAACAACGCCGCGCACGGCGGGTCGTTCACCGGGATGCCGACGCTGACCGGCGAGGTTCCGTCACGCTGGGGCCTCAGAGGCACGGAGGATCTCGGCGGCGGCTACCAGGCCTTCTTCGTGCTCGAAAACGGCTTCCAGCCCGGCACCGGCGCATTGAACTATGGCGGCCGCCTGTTCGGGCGGCAGGCGAACGTGGGCGTGAACAGTCCGTTCGGCGCGCTGACCCTCGGCCGCCAGATGAACATGACGATGATCGTGCTGACCAATGCCGACGTGATCGGCCCGTCGATTCATTCGATGGCGGATTTCGACTCCTACCTGCCGAACTCGCGCAGCGACAATGCGATCGGCTACAAGGGCACGTTCCACGGCGTGACGCTCGGCACGACCTACAGCTTCGGCCGCGACGCGGCCGGCCCGGCGGGACCGTCGGCGACGGGCTGCGCCGGCCAGGTGCCCGGCGACATCGTCGCCTGCCGGCAATACACGGCGATGCTCGCCTATGACGCGAGCAATTTCGGGCTGGCCGCCTCGCACGACGTGATGCGCGGCGGCGGCGGCGCGCTCGCGCCGCTGAACAATTCGGCGTACACCGACACGCGCGACATCGTCGCCGGCTACGTGAAGATCGGCCCGGCGAAACTCGGCGCCGGCTGGATCCGCCGCAACCTCGCGGCGGCCGCACACCTGCAGGCCGACATCGTGTTCGCGGGCGGCACGTATTACGCAACGCCGTACCTCGCGCTCGACCTGCAGGGCGTGCGCTACCTGCAGCGTCGCGAAAGCAGCGAAGGCACGAACGCCACGCTGCTCGTCGGCCGCGCGAACTATTTCTTGTCCAAGCGGACGACCGTCTATACGTCGGTGGGCTACGTGTTCAACAGCGCTACCGCCGCCAATGCGGTGGCCGCGGGTGGAACCGTCGCGACAGGCAGCAACCAGTTGGGCGTCATGGCCGGGATTCAGCAGAAATTCTGACGGCCCGGGCAGCGCAATTCCGGGCGGCTCGCCGCCGCCCGCGACCCGCGCGTGCCGGAGTTAGCCTTCCAGCCGGCAATGCGCCAGCTTCAGCCCCGGCAACACGGGCGCATCGATATAGCCTTCGTTTACGCAGCTGAAGCGGAAATTCGCGGCGCCGTGAACGGCTTGATCTCGCCGCCGGGGAATTTCGGTTTCAACGCAGCCTGATCGGCCACGTCGAAGTGCGTGTCGAACTGTTCGCCGTCGGTCGTCAACGCGCCGAAGTACGTGCCGCCCGGGTCGCTGCCCATCCGGATCACGGCGCCGACGAACACGAGGCGCTTGCCGTCGTACTTCGTCTTCGCGGCGGCCATGTCCCGCGTGTAGGCCTCGATCACGGCGCCGTAATGCGCGTCGATCGCGGACTCGGCGGCCGAAGCCGCGCAAGCGGTCTGCTGAATGCCCGTCAGCAGCGCGCAGGACGCAAGCGTCACCGCCGCGAACGGCGCGGAAATCTTGTTCATGGGTGGTCTCCCCTCTAGCGTGGTGATTGAAGTGATTGAAGCCCGGCGCTACGCCGGATGAATTCGCTTCCGTTGCTTTATGCGTTCGAATGGCGGAACACGGCTGCGATCACTTCATCACCCGCACGGTCGACCGCGCTGCACGCGACGTGACAGGAAGATGACATGGTGCGGCCCCCGGCTCTCATTGGATTTCACTGCGTCTGATTTTGGCCGCTACGGTAGCAGACGGCCGACGGTCCGGCAATCGCGGTTCACGGTCCGCATCAGCCCCATTACAATTGCAAACGATTCTCATTACATATATTATGCGCATCCTGCCGCAGCGGCGCAGTGAAGCGCTGCGGCCTGTGCCCTCGTCCTTAGCACTCCGTCACTCATCGATTCATGCCATCCCGTCGAACGCCCCGCCGCGCGCGGACCTTGCGCCCGTGGCGCGCGAGCCTGCCTGCCCTGATCACCCTTTGCGTCGCCAGCGGCGCGCATGCCGACGCGGAGCCCGCCAAGGCGGCATCCGCGCCCGCACCGGCATCCGTATCGCCGCCCGAACGCGAACTGCCGACGATCAGCGTCAACGCATCGGCGGTCGCCGACCCGACCGTCGGCTATCAACCGCGCACCAGCAGCATCGCCGGCGGCGACGAGCGCCCGCTCAAGGAGATCCCGCAATCGGTCGCCGTGGTCAGCAGCAGCGTGATGCAGGATCAGCAGGCGCGCTCGCTCGACGACGTGCTCGGCAACATCAGCGGCGTCACGCAGACCAACACGCTCGGCGGTACGCGCGACGCGTTCATCAAGCGCGGTTTCGGTTCGAACAACGACGGCTCCGTGCTGGTCGACGGGGTCCGCACGCCGGTGCTGCACAGCTATCTCGCGACGATCGATCGCGTCGAAGTGCTGAAGGGCCCGGCTTCGCTGCTGTATGGGATGCAGGACCCGGGCGGCGTGATCAACCTCGTCACGCGCAAGCCGGAGGACACGTTCGGCGGCTCGATCTCCGCATCGCGCACGAGCCACGGCGGCAGCAGCGCGCAGTTCGACCTCACGGGCCCGCTCGGCAAGCCGGGGCAGGTCGCGGGCGGCACGCTCGCGTTCCGGCTCACCGGCGAATACGACACGAGCCGCTACTGGCGCAGCTTCGGCCGCGAACGCAACGCGCTGATCGCGCCCGCGCTGTCGTGGCACGACGCGAACACGTCGATCGACGTCAGCTACCAGTACGTCGACTACACGATGCCGTTCGATCGCGGCACCGTGCTCGTGAACGGCCACCCCGACGATGGGCTGCGCTATCGCCGCTACGAGGAAGCCTGGGCACAAAGCAGCGGGATCCAGGAAACGCTGCGTGCGCGCGTCGAGCACCGCTTCTCCGACGCGTGGCGCGTGCGCGCGACGTACGGCTGGGGCCGCGACCGCTACGATCAGTACATCGCCCGCGGCACCGCCTTCAACAGCGCGACCGGCGCGATGACGCGCACGTCCGACGCGAACCTCGGGCGCAACGACTCCGACCAGATCGCGACGCTCGGCCTGCTCGGCAACCTGACGCTCGCGGGGATGAATCACGCGCTCTACATCGGTGGCGAATACGAACGGCAGCGCAGCTTCCGCGGCGACACGATCCGCGGCAAGGCGATCAAGGGCTTCGATCTCTACGATCCCGTCTACGGCCTGCTCGCGCCGGGCGGCACGCCGAACGCGAAGTCGAGCGATTCGCTGTCAAAGGTCCACACGTATTCGATGATCGTGCAGGACTCCGTGAAGATCACCGACCGGCTCACCGCGGTCGGCGGGCTGCGCTGGGAGGACTGGCAGCAGGAATCGGGGATGGGGCGGCCGTTCGCGTTCGCCGACCGCTCGCACGGCAACGTGTGGCTGCCGCAGTTCGGGCTCGCGTATGCGCTCACGCCGTCGCTGACCGCGTATGCGAACGTGAGCCGCTCGTTCAAGGCGAACGTCGCGTCGAATGTCACGTCACCGCTCGCGCCGGAATTCGGCCGCGTGCTGGAAGCCGGCCTGAAGTTCGACCTGAAGCCGGGCATCACCGGCACGCTCGCGGCCTACCAGATCGACAAGCGCAACGTCGCGGTAACAGTGGACGACATCACGTCGACGATCGGCACCGCGCGCTCGCGCGGGATCGAACTCGACGTCGCGGGACAGATCACGCGGCACCTGAGCCTGATCGGCAGCTATGCGTATACGAACGCGAACGATCGCGACAGCAACACGTCGCTCGTCAACGTCGCGCGCCATACCGGCAGCCTGTTCGCCGTGTATGACACGGCGCTCGCGAACCTGCCCGGCCGCTGGCGCTTCGGCGGCGGCGCGCGGCTCGTCGGCGCACGGCCCGGCGACACCGCGAACAGCTTCACGCTGCCCGGCTACGTGACCGTCGATGCGTTCGCGGCGTACGAGACGACGATCGGCAAGTTCCCGACGCGCATCCAGCTCAACGTGAAGAACCTGCTCGACAAGACCTACTATCCGTCGAGCAACAGCAACCTGATCGTCGCGGTCGGCGAGCCGCGGCTCGTCACGCTGACGACGACGGTGTCGTTCTGACACACCGTCGCGCCGGCCGGCGACACGAACCGGTATGAACTGAACGCGCGATCAGCCGCCCGCGAAATCGAGCAGGATCTTGCAGCTTTCCGCGGGATTGCGCTCGGCCATCTCGAACGCCTGCGCGACGTCGCGAAAGCCGACCTTGTGCGTGACGATGTGCTCCGGCTGGATCAGCCCGCGCGCAATCCAGTCGATCACCTGCGGGAACATCGCACAGTTGAGCCGCGATGCGGCGAGCGTGAGCTCCTTCTTCGTCAGCTCGGCCTGCACGATCGCCGACGGCTCCGACGAAAACCCGAGCACGCCGATCCGGCCGGCCGGCGCGGCGATCGTCACGGCCTCCTCGAGAATCGACGGATGGCAGACCGCATCGAAGATCAGCGTCGGGCCGCCGTCGACGCCGCGCTTTTCCAGCGCGTCGGGCAGCGACTCGACGCTCGTGTTGATGATCTCGTCCTGCGCCGCGCCGCATTTGCGCGCGAGCTGCAGCCGCGCGTCGAGCCGGTCGGTGATGAACGCGCGAATGCCGTACACGCGCTTGAGCACCTGCAGGATCGTCAGCCCGACGGTGCCGGCGCCGTAGATCAGCGCGACATCGCCCGGCAGCACGCCGGTGCGCGACGTCGCGTTCGCGGCCACCGCGAACGGCTCGACGATCGCCGCGCAGGTGTCGGCGATCGCCTCCGGAATCCGGTAAGCATTGCCGGCCGGCACGCACGTGTACTGGCTGAAGCCGCCGTCACGATGCACGCCGAGCACGGTCAGATGCCGGCACACGTTGCGCCGGCCGATCGTGCACGCGTGGCAATGCCCGCAGCTGATCACCGGATCGACCGCGACGGTCTCGCCGAGCCGCGCGGCATCGACGCCCGCGCCGACCGATTCGATCGTGCCGACGAATTCATGGCCGATGATGCGCGGGTACGACACGAACGGGTTCTTGCCGTGAAAGATGTGCAGGTCCGATCCGCAGATGCCCGCATAGCGCACCTTCACGCGCACCTCGCCGGCGGCGGGCACGGGCAGCGGCACTTCACGCACGCCCATGCTGTTCGGACGATCGACAACGACGCTCAACATTTCGGTTCTCTCCTTCGGATCTTCGCCGCTCACCAGTTCCACATCGAGCCGTCGCGCAGCCGCGCGACCGGCAGGTACGCGCGCTCGTACGGATACTTCGCGGCCAGCGTCTCGTCGATGTCGACGCCGAGGCCCGGCACGTCGTCCATCACGAGATAGCCGTCCTCGAAGCGGTAGTTGTGCGGAAATACTTCGTCGGTCAGCGCGCTGTGCGGCATCAGTTCCTGGATGCCGAAGTTCGGCGCCCACAGCCCGAAGTTCACGGCCGCCGCCATGCAGACGGGCGACAGGTCCGTCGCGCCGTGGAAGCCGGTGCGCACCTGGTACATCGCCGCGTAATCGGCAATGCGCCGCACGTGCGTGATGCCGCCTGCGTGCACGATCGTCGCGCGGATGTAGTCGATCAGCTGGTCGCGGATCAGGTCCTTGCAATCCCAGATCGAGTTGAACACCTCGCCCACCGCGAGCGGCGTCGTCGTGTGCTGGCGGATCAGGCGGAATGCATCCTGGTTCTCCGCGGGCGTCGCGTCCTCCAGCCAGAACAGCCGATGCGGCTCGAGGTCGCGGCCCAGCCGCGCGGCCTCGATCGGCGTGAGCCGGTGATGCGCGTCGTGCAGCAGGTGCGGCGCATCGCCGACCGCGTCGCGCACCTTGCGGAACAGTTCCGGCGTGTGGCGCAGATAGAGCGCGGTGTCCCACGGCTCCTCGGGCGGCAGCCCCTTCTCGGCCGGCTCGTACGCGCCGGCCGTCTTGCCGACGCCGTACACCTTGTCGAGCCCCGGCACGCCCGACTGCACGCGGACCGCGCGATAGCCGGCCTCGATGTGCGCGCGCACCGCGTCGACCGCTTCCTCGTGATCGCGCCCGTTCGCGTGCCCGTACACCATCAGGCCGTCGCGGCTCTTGCCGCCGAGCAGCCGGTAGACCGGCATGCCCGCGAGCTTGCCCAGAATGTCCCACAGCGCCATGTCGATCGCGGCGATCGCCGTCATCGTCACGGGCCCGCGCCGCCAGTACGCGCCGCGATACAGGTATTGCCAGATGTCCTCGATGTTGCGCGGGTCGCGGCCGATCAGGCATGGGATGACGTGATCGTCGAGGTAGGCCTTGACGGCAAGCTCCCGGCCGTTCAGCGTGGCGTCGCCCAAGCCGTGCACGCCATCGCCGGTGACGATCTTCAGCGTCACGAAATTACGTCCGGGGCAAGTCAGGATCGTATAGGCTCGTTCGATC
>Ga0207678_10003669_pt1 | contig 13803 bp, 9 predicted proteins | sample KBSC63metaG_FD_184319 | JGI IMG/M metagenome (GOLD analysis project Ga0207678, IMG submission 184319) | Corn rhizosphere microbial communities from Kellogg Biological Station, Michigan, USA - KBS C6-3 metaG (SPAdes) (version 2) | ecosystem: Host-associated > Plants > Roots > Rhizosphere > Soil ... | reverse complement strand
CCGAGCGCATGATTGCACGCCTCATCAGGACCGGCCAGGTGCAGCGCTGCGGCGTTCCAGCGTGAGACCGTCAACACGAATGACTACGGGAGTGGCGTAGGAAGCACAGCTCGACCCTGACCGTCAGCGATCTCGCGGCGCGATCGCCATCCGAGGAGCAGTTGCCGCATTCCGGCAACAAAGAAAGCCTGCACCTCATCCAGATATTCCAACCGGCCGCGAACCGTCGCTGGCTCCTCCGCAAAGTCCGGAATCGACGCCGCGACGAGATCGTGCAGCGCATCCCATCGCTCGAGTCGGTACGCCACGATTCCTGCAAAAAAATCCGGCGCCATCTCGTAGTAATCCTTACGGTCGCCCGCTCGGCTGCTCCGGCGCAGCCAACCGTGGCGCAGCAGCAGCCGCGCGTCCGTGCTCACGCTCCCCTTGCTCACGTTCAGCGCCTCCGCGATCTCGTCCAGCGTGCACGGGCCCGGACTCAGCAAGAGGTGCCCGAAAAGCCGCCCCGCAATCCGTGGCAACCCGTCCGCCTCCGCCGCCATCCCGACCTCTTCGATGAATCGCTCGCGCGCTGCCATCATGCAATTCCTCGAGTCACCAAACTTTGTTATGTTTGTTTAGTACACATTGAACGTAAACCTCCGCGGCGGCGGATCAAGCGCGCGGGGCATAAAACCTCACACAAGACGGCACGAACAAACCGTGCAGAACCAACCGATCGATCTCATTACCGTCAGTCGCGAGTTCGGAGCTGGAGGGAGCGATTTCGCGGTAGAGCTGGGGAACCGTCTCGGCTGGCCGGTACTCGACCAGGATATCATCCGCCGCGTGGCCCAGCGGCTCAAACTCCAGGTCAAGGCGGTCGAGCGCCTCGACGAACACCCGCCAAACTGGCTCGCACGCGTCACCTCGGCACTGCTCATCGCGCCGCCGGAGATGCCGGTCGGGATCGACACACCCCACATGCTGCACATGGACTCCGTTGCGGAGGCCGCCCAGAGTGTCATCGTCGAAGCCGCACAGAACCCGCCACTCATCATCGTCGGCCACAGCGGCCAGAACATCTTCGCCACGCGCCGCGGTGCCCTGCACGTGCGCCTCGTCGCGCCGCTGGAATCACGTGTCGAAAGGCTCAGGGCGCGGTTCGGCTGGGACCACGACACCGCCGTCGATCGCGCGCGCCACATAGACGCCGATCGCGCCGCCTACGCGCAGCGCTACTACCACCGCGAATGGGGTGATCCCCTGCTCTATCACGTCGTAATCGATACCGGCAGAGTATCGATCGCCGAAGCCGTAAAGATGATCGAGGCGATGACGCGGTGACATCAGTATCCGGGGCTCTGGAGCGAGCTGAGCCTGCGGAAGGGACGCACAAGTGGGTGATAGCCGGCACCGTGATGACCGGCTCCATCATGGCGTCACTGGATTCCAGCATCGTCAACGTCGCGCTGCCGAACATGAGCGGCACGCTCGGCGCAACCATCGAAGAAATCACGTGGGTCATCACCGGCTACATCCTCGCCAACGTGATCATCATGCCGATCGTGGCGCTCCTGAGCTCGCGATTCGGCCGCAAGAACTTCTACATGGCGAGCGTGGTGCTGTTCACTACGGCATCGATGGCCTGCGGGCTCGCGCCCTCGCTCCTCGTGATGGTCATGTTCCGGATCATCCAGGGCATTGGCGGCGGAGTGCTCATCACAGTGTCGCAGGCGATTCTCCGCGAATCGTTTCCGCCCGAGGAACAGGGAATCGCGATGGGCGTGTACGGACTCGGCGTCGTGCTCGCGCCCGCGCTCGGACCCACGCTCGGCGGCTGGCTCACGGATAATTACTCGTGGCCGTGGATCTTCTACATCAATCTTCCGATCGGGATTCTCAATCTCATCCTAGTCGCGCGCTTCATTCAGGATCCGCCCTATCTCATTCGCGAAAAAGGAGAGATCGATTTCCTCGGACTCGGGCTGCTCGTCGCAGGACTGGGCGCGCTGCAGCTCATGCTGGAAGAGGGCGAGCGCAACCAGTGGTTCGAGTCCGGATTCATCCTGCGGCTCGCTGCGATAGCCGCAGTTGGATTGATGCTCTTCATCTGGCGCGAGATGAAAGCGCACAGGCCAGCTGTCAATCTGCGGATACTCGGCAACATCTCATTCACTTCGGCGACGGCGATCGGTGGCGTGCTGGGACTGGCGCTCAATGGAAGTCTTTTTCTGCTGCCGCTGTTTCTTCAGGATCTGATCGGTTTCGATGCGACGCAATCCGGAATCGCGCTCATGCCGCGCAGTCTGGCCATGGCGCTGCTCATGCCGATTGCGGGACGCTTCTACAACAAGCTCGGTCCGCGCGTCCTGATCGGGTCGGGACTCGTCATCTGTGCGTACGGTTTCTGGGGCCTTTCGGTTCTCACGACCGACGTCGGTTTCTGGGACATCTTCTGGCCGCAACTCTGGCAGGGAGTTGGCTTCTCGCTCATCTTCGTTGCGCTCAGCACCGCTGCGCTCGCAACTATTCCCAAACCGCAGATGACACAGGCGACAGGCCTGTACAACGTGGTGCGGCAGGTGATGGGCAGCGTCGGGATCGCGATCGCCGCGACTCAGCTCACGAGCGCTACTTCACGTTACCACGACGTGCTGTCCGAGAACACGGGAATGTGGAACCCCGCCACCGTCCGGTTCCTCAAGAACGCAACGGCTGCGATGATTCACGCTGGCGCCGACAAGTTCACGGCCCAGCAACGCGCACTCGAGCTGCTCGATATTTCAGTGACACGACAGGCGACGGTACTCGCCTACAATCATGTCTTCCTGATGGTCACCGCGCTGTTCGTGCTTGGTCTTCCGCTCGTTCTATTGCTCAGGCGCGGAGAGCGGCCGGCCGGCTCGGAGGTACACGTGGACTGACTGCGGCGATCGCGTCTGTCGCCTTGCGAATGAAGGCGTCCGGCGTGAACGGCTTCCTGAGGATCATGACTTGATCGCCCGAAACGCCGCTCGCCATCCCATCGTCCGCTACCCCGGACATGATGACGACCGGCAGATGCGGATCCTTCTCGCGTAACGTCGCGGCGACCGCAGCGCCGGTCATCGTCGGCATGATCATGTCGGTGATCAACAGCTTGATGTGGGCGCGATGCTCAGCGTACAGCGCCAGCGCATCCGGACCGTCGTTCGCCGCGAGCACGGTGTAACCTGCGGATTCGAGAATGCGAGTCGCCACGTAGCGCACAGCGGCTTCGTCATCCGCAAGTAGCACGACTCCCGACCCGCGCGTGCACGCTGCCGGTTTGGCCGGCTGGGCCGCCTCGTTATCAGCGTCAAAGGTCGACGCGGCCGGCAGATGTATGGTGAATGTCGTCCCCACACCTTCCGTACTGCAGACGGTGAGACGGCCACCGGACTGACTCACGATTCCATGCGCGGTGGAGAGTCCCAACCCTGTTCCTCTGCCGACTTCCTTGGTCGTGAAGAATGGCTCGAAGATACGATCCTGAATTTCGGGCGGCATACCGCAGCCCGTGTCGCTCACCGAAAGCATGACCTCGGCTGTGTGGCGTGCGTCGACACCATCCGCGCCATTTGCAGCATCCCGCGCGACATTCGCAGTCGTGACGGTGAGCGTTCCGCCATCGGCCATTGCATCCCGTGCATTGACCACAAGATTCATCAGCACCTGTTCGATCTGCCCCGTGTCGGCAAAGACTACGTGTAGTTCGGGATCGAGCGACGTCACTATCGTTACCGTGGGAGGAAGCACGCGACGGAGCATCTGCTCCGTTTCGCACACGACCGAGTTGAGGTCTATGAGCGTGGGCACCAGCACCTGTCTGCGACTGAATGCCAGAAGCTGTCGTACCAGGGCGGCGGCGCGTGACGCCGCTCCTCTGATCTCCAACAAGTCGGCGCGCTTCGGCGCAGTCTCATCGACGTCCCCGATGAGCAGCTCCGCGTACGCCGTGATTACAGTAAGCAGGTTGTTGAAGTCATGAGCGATTCCGCCGGCGAACTGTCCCACAGCCTCCATCTTTTGCGCCTGTAGTAATTGTGCTTCGAGACGTGTGCGTTCTGTAAGATCCACCGCGAGGGTGACAAAGCCGGCCGGAACGCCCGTTGCGTTGTGAATCACCGCGACCGATACATCGACCTTGACACGGGTCCCATCCTTCCGCGCGACTTCCGTTTCGCGCCCGGAAATTTGCATGTTGCCGGGCAGGACGTCATGAAGTCGATCCTTGCTGACACCGTTCGCATCCACGGCCATCAGCGGGCACTGCCTGCCGATAATTTCGTCAGCGCGCCAGCCGAATAGACGCTCCGAAGCGCGATTCCATTGCACGACGTGCAGGTCGAGATCGGTTGCTATGATCGCAACCGGAGAGCTGCCCAGGACCGCGCGAACGAACTGGCTCGACTCACGAAACGCGGCTTCGATTTCGTTCTTCTGAGTCACGTCGTTGATCAGTACGAGGCGCGTCGCACGATCTCCGAACGGAAGCGAATGAATTGTAAGATCGACGTCGATGAGCGTGCCGTCCTTCTTGCGATGGTGACGCCCCGTAAGCTCCACTGATCCCTGCTTCAGGCGCTCTTCGACGGAAAGGACCTCGTGCGCGTATTCTGGCAACCGCACGTCGAAGACCGTCATCTGCAGAAATTCATCGCGCGAATATCCGTAGTGCTCGACAGCAGCGTTGTTGACCGCCAGGAAACGGCTCGTCTCCACATCGAACGCCCACATCGGCATCGGGTTCGTCTCGAACAGGAGCCGGTACTGCTCTTCCGACGCCTTGAGTGCCTCTTCCGATGCCTTGGCGTCGACGATGTCGCGACTTGTGGTGATGACTTCCATCACCTCTCCCGTCGTCGGATCACGGACCGCGGTGCCAACGGTCTCGAGCCACACGAAGTGGCCATCGGCATGCCGGAATCGATGCTCCGTACGCACGGCTTCCTTGAGCGAGAGGGCGCGATGAATGGCGGTGCGCGTGACGGCTGCATCGTCATCGTGGTGCAACGCGAACGGGTAGGTGTCCACCACTGCCTGCGGTTCGTAACCGAGCACTGCCTTTATGGCCGGCGACACGTACAAAACGCGACCATCCGGCGCAAACCGCGCGATGATGTCGGTGGAGTGATCGGCCAGCAGTCGATAACGCGCTTCCGACGTAGCCAGGCCGCGAAGGTTCTCGGCGCGCTCCCTGTGGCCGCGAGCGAGCACGAGCCAACTGACTATCGTCAGGATGACGAGGACAGTAGAAATCTCGTGCAGGAGGGTCGCGTCCGCGGTACGATACAGTGTCTCCGGATTTGCGCGACGCACCAGTCCCCACGGAAGCCCGTCGATATGAACGGCAACAGCGGGAACGTGACCGTCCGGCGAGCGCACGATTCCAGGCGCGCCCAGAGACTGGAGCACGAGCGGGCCCGCCTGCGACGCTCCCATCGAGTGAACGTGGAATCCGCTCCCACGCTTCGATAGCGTGTATGCGTATACCGAGTCCCCCACGCGGGCGACCAGAGCGGTGTGCTGCGCCGTCGGGCCGGGCGGCGCGACACCAAGCCTGCCGAGCGACTCGCCCTCGAGCGTCGTCGCCATCACGACGGCGCCGATCATCGACGAACGGCCGGAGACTCTTCCGCCCGTATCCGCAGCGGACAACACCGGCTGAACGAACACGACGCACAGTTGACTGTCGTTCAACGGAAATGGACCCACGACGATCATCGAGTCCGTATCGCGCGCTTTGCGCATTGCCGCAACGACGACGTCAGGCGGAGCGCTCCGCGATGCAGAGCCGACCATTACACCGGAGCGGTTCAGCAACCACAGGTCCGAAAATGGAGCTGCGGACTGCGCGGACGCCTGATCGAGCTGGTTGAGGACAGTCGCAAGCCTGTGCGTCAGCGCCGAGTCGGCCAGCGGAGGACCCAGCGCCGCCGATCTGGCGAAGAGTGCGGGGCTGCGAGCACCGCTTGCACCAACGATTCGAACCGCAGCTGCGCGCTCGGCGACCCAGGCCCGCGCCGAGCCGCTCGATATCTGTACGACCGACGTCGATCGGCGCGTCCACTCCGCGACGGCTGAGCGATGCAGATCGTTGCGACGGATCGCCGCCAGTGCGAACAGAAGGGCAATTGCTACCGCGCCCGCAACAGCGCGATAGGTGACCCGCGTGCTAACGATCTTGGGCACCCAGGTCGGGTACGATCACCACGACCTCCTGATCCAGAAGTGCGCCCGGCATGGAGTAGCGGAGACGTTCCGTGAGCGCGCGACCTACTTCCTGTCCGCGAGCGGCCAGGAGCAGGCCATTCGCCCCGGTAACGTCGACAGCGAATACCATTCCGGGAACCACCTCCCCCAACCGTACGTGTCGCACGCTCACGGGCGCGGTATCGCTCTCGATCGACTTTACGAATGCTCGCAGAACGCGCGGATCGTAAACGTTCGCGCGATCCGACAATGCTGCAATCGCAACGCTCGCTGTCATGCCACCAGCTTCGAGCGCGTCGAGATCGGTCGCGACTTTGAGAATGCGCGCACCGAGCGGAATCTTCTCGCCACGCACGCCGCGACGCGGAGAGTTGGCGCCATCGAATCCAGTGTTCTGGAAGACGAGAATTTCGTGAACACCGTCCAGCCTGGGTATTTCCGCTATGAATGACGCAGCCAGCGCGGGGACACTATCGGCGAGACATTGCTCCTCCTGACTCAATTCCTTCCCGGCGTGCAGTTTGTCGACGAGCGCCGGTGGCAGCGATACGGTCCCGAGCCGCGAAAGGAGCGCGGCGATCTCGACCTCCCACTGATTGTCCACCTCCAGTGCGTCGGCAACGCGAGCGACGTATCGCTTGAGTCGCGTTCCACGGGCGAACGCCGACGGATTGACGAGCGTGAGGATATCGATGAGCGCCTTGACCGACCCATGCAGGGTTCGTTCGAGCAGCACACGTTCCGACATGGCGAGCCGATAATGCTCGGCGGCGGAGGAGACGGCGGCGGTCAACGCGCTTGCCCCGCACGGCTTGGTCAGAAAGCGGAATATGGCCCCGTCGTTCACGGCGGCAATCGCACTGTCGATATTTGCATGCCCGGTCAGCAGCACGCGAACCGTATCCGGTGCCATCTCACGAACACGCTTGAGCAGCGCGATTCCATTCACACCCGGCATCGCCAGATCCGACACGATGACCGCGAACGGCGACGACGCGGATTCGTCGATCAGCTTGAGTGCCGAGATCGGATCCGAAGCAACGTGGACGCTGAACTTCGAATGCAATATCCGCTGCATCCCAGCGAGCACAAACTGATCGTCATCGACACAGAGCACGCGCGGAGCGTTGGGCGATGCGTCTCGCTGCACGCCCCGTGCGGCCGGCACGCTGCTCACGAACGCCCTTCGCTGCTATCGAGGACTTCCCGCACTTTCCGCGTCAGATCCGCCGCCGTAAACGGCTTTGGCATGAACGCGCGCCGGGCGTCCGGCCCACGGCGGACGATGTCGTCACCGGTATAGAGCGACATGAAAAGCACCCGTACGTGCGGATATTCGCGCGCAAGTGCATCTGCGAGCTCGCCGCCATTCATCACTGGCATAATGGCGTCGGTGATGACGAGATCCACGTTCCCTGCCCATGCACGGACCGTATTCAGTGCTTCAGCACCGTTCGCAGCCTCGATAACTGCATAGCCTTCGCTGATGAGCATGCGCGATGCGAGCGAAAGTACACCCGCGTCGTCCTCGACGACAAGGATGACTTCCTTTCCGTGCGCCGTCTGCACTCCGTCCGTCAATCCCGCGTCCTCATCCGGCGCCGCCGAGACCGTCGGGAGCAGGATGTCGAAGCAAGTGCCCGCCCCCGGCGTTGTGGCCACCGATATGTAGCCCGAAGATTGCCGGATCATTCCATACACGGTGGCGAGCGCAATACCCGCCCCGGGAGGTTTCTTTGTCGTGAAGAAAGGTTCGAACACGCGCGCAAGCGTCGCATTATCCATTCCGGATCCGGTATCGGCGATGGACAGTCGAACGTGGGGCCCGGGCGTTGCCTCGGGATGTTGTCGGATGTCAGCCTCGCCCACCATGTAGTTGCGCGTGGTGATTCGCAGCTCGCCGCCGCTCGGCATTGCGTCCCTTGCATTCGCGGCCATGCTCAGTATCGCGCTTTCGAGCCGCCCGTAATCGACCGAGACGCGGCCGAGATCGCTGGCAAGATCGATCGCGAGAACGACGCCGTCGCCAATTTCACGAACGAGCGTTGGTTGCAGCGCGATGATGCAGGCATTGAGATCGACGACTGATGCCTCGAGTTCCTGATTCGTCGTGAACGCCACCAGCCTGCTCGTAAGCGCTGCCGCACGCGACGACGCATCCCTGATCATCACCGCATCGGCGCGACGCGGGTCATCCTCGGCCAGGCTCGTCGTGAGGAAATCCGAACAGCCATGGATGACGGTGAGAATGTTGTTGAGGTCGTGGGCGACCTTGCTCGCCAGCCGACTCACGGCATCCAGCTTCTGCGCCTGGCTGGGTAGTACTTCGCGGTAACTGCCTTTGGAATCTACGGACGTGGTCATTTTGCTACATTCGGCGGCGGCATTGCGTGCATTGTTCAATGACGCATGAATGCAACAGCCGCAACCACATTCCCCTGTCGACCCCCGCCCGCATGACGATCCCCGTACTCGCGGCCCGCCCAGCCGCCCTGTCGGCAACCCGGCTCTAAACGTACACTTGATGAAGTAAGCCTGCCCTCGCACCTTCCCAGCATGCTGCAGCTCTGCACGCTCGGCGGCGCCTCCCTGCACCGCGCCGACGGGTCAGCCATCGCAGTCCAACGCCGCCCACTCGCGCTCCTCGCGTTCGTGGCCTCTGCGGGATCGCGCGGGACTACCCGCGAGAAGACTCTCGCCATCTTCTGGCCGGACGACGAGGACGAAAGGGCACGCCACTCGCTCGCACAGACGCTCTACGCACTGCGTCGCGCCTGCGGCTCCGATGTCATCGAAGGCGCCGCGACATTGAGAATCGATGCGAGCACGATCGGCACTGATATCGGCGATCTCGCGGCCGCGCTGGCCGCGCACGACCCCGAACGCGCGGCGTCGCTCTACACGGGCGCATTCCTCGATGGTTTCCATCTTCCAAACTCCGGTGAGTTCGAACGCTGGCTCGAGTCCGAGCGCGCGCGATTGCACCACGCGGTCGCGCGCGCGCTGGAATCCTGCGCCAGACGCGCCGCCGATCGTGGCGACAAAACAGATGCGGCAAGCTACTGGCGCAAACTTTCCGCGCTCGACCCACTCGATGGACGCGTCGCACTCGCGTTCGTCCAGTCACTCGCCGTGATCGGCGATACCGCCGGCGCCTTCAGACAGGCGCAGTTGCACCAGACGCTGCGTCGCTCCGAGCTCGGCCTCCCGCCGGAAGCTGCGCTCACCGATTTCGTCGCAACGCTGCGCGCGCAATCACAGGCAAGTGCACGTGCAAGCGCACAGGCAGCGGGGACCGGATCGAACATCGCCGTCACACATTCGCGCGCGCATTCGGTCCCTGAGACCGCATCGCAATCGGACGCTGCGACTACAGATCGGCTCTCACAGTCGGAGACGCGACCCGGGCGCAGGCACGTCCTGCTCTGGAGCAGCGGAATCGCGGCTGCCCTGGTGATGTTCCTCGCCGCGCGTTGGCTCCAGTCGCGCCACAGGTCTGCGCTCGATGATCGCAGGGTCGTGGTTGCAGTCTTCCAGAATCAGACTTCCGACACCACGCTCGCACCCCTCGGTGACATGGCAGCCGACTGGATTTCCTCCGAGCTCGCGCGTACTGGGCTCGTCGACGTGGTCGATTCGCGCGCGGTGCTCAGTGCGGAATCCGAGCGAGCCGCGTCGAAAGATCTGCCCAGCGCTGCACACGTCCGTGAGCTCGCGCGCAGCGTTGGCGCGGGCATCGTGGTGTGGGGCACTTACTATAGATATGCCGACAGTCTGGAATTCCATGCGCACGTCACCGACGTGCGCGACGGCGCTCTGCTGCGCGAGATGCCGCCCGTGCGTGTTCCCGCACGTGATCCCATGATCGCCCTTCAGAAGCTGGCGTCGCGCGTGATGGGCGCGCTCGCCACCATCGAGAACCCCCGACTCGCTGAATGGGCCGTGCGCGGTGGAACACCACCAGCATACGACGCGTATCGCGAGTTCGTCGACGGCCTCCAGTACCACGTGCACATGGACGCTGTCGATGCGCTCGTCCACTACAAGCGTGCGCGCCAGATCGACCCGACATTCCTGCAGCCGCTGCTCTTTGCCAGCGATGCGGAGAACATGCTGGGCAATTCAGCTCTGGAAGAGTCGATGCTCGACAGCCTGAAGAACCGACGCAACGACCTCACGCCGGCCGATCGCGATCTGCTCGACTTTCAGTTGGCACAATCGCACGGCGAGCCAGACCGGGCATATGACGCCGCCAACGATATGGCCCGCCGCAGTCCCTCGTCCGAATCGTTTGTGATAGCAGCGCAGGCCGCGCTGTACGTCCGGCGACCCGGAGAAGCGCTTGCGTGGCTCGAGCGCGTGGACCCCAACAAGGGCTGGGTGAAAGGATGGGTGGAATACTGGATGGAGGCCGTGACCTCAGCGCACATGGTTGGAAACGACATGGAGGCGCTCCGGCTCGCCCGTGAAGCCCGCCGCGCATCACCCGACCAGCTCGCAACATATCTCACAATGACTGTCCCGCTTGCCGCGACAGGACATACTGCCGCGGTACTCGCCGAGATGGACAGCGCCAGTTCCGCGACAGGGCATGACGGATGGCGCTACGACGAGGCACTCAACTTCGCGGCATCCGAGCTCGCAGTGCACGGTTACAGAGCAGCCGCGCAGAAATTGTGGACGCGCGCAATAGCGTGGTACGACGCGCGACCGCGCAACGTTTCATGGCCGCCCGACATGCTGGATACGGAGGTCCGGATCCTCGTCCGGGTTGGCCGCGCCAGTGACGCCGAACGGATTGCGCGCAGCCTCGTGACGGCGCACCCGGGCAATCCGACCTACATCGGAACGCTGGGCGTCGCCGAGTGTGCTGCGGGTGATTCGTCGGGCGCGCGAGCCGCGGCGGCGAGCCTTGCCGGTCTGGACGCCCGCGCCACCCCGGCCGATGGCGGCGCGCGTGGAGCGATCGCACGAGCCAGGTCCCGCGTATTCGCAGCGCTGAGCGATAGCGCCGCGGCCGTGTCGTCCCTCCAGCAGGCGATGACAGACGAGACGATGTGGATATTCCACCTCCGCCACGAAGTGGTCTACCACGCGCTGCAAGGATATGCGCCGTTCCGCGAGCTGGAGCAGGCGCGCGGGTGACTTGCCGTCGTTTTCTTTCTGGAATTTCCGAAATTTTTCGCCCACTGATTTTCTCCTGATGGGGCGCTGACAGCTCCCGAATAACCTCCCCGGCACAGAGGCGCTACCCCGCCTCGGAGCGACGGCAATCCGCTGTCGCCCGCATACCACAAGGAGGTTCTTCGATGTCGGGTCCCCCACTGCATCGGCGCATCCCGGCGACGCTCGTCGTCGCTGCAATCAGCGCCTGTCTACTCACAAATCCGTTATCCGGACAGACGTCCGATCGGACAACCCAGAAGCCGGCTGCTTCGGCCATCACCGATTCAACCGCTGATTCCCTGGCAGCCACCCAACCCGCCGTAGCGGCCAAACACTCTCGCTTCGGCAGATTCGGAAGCGCACTTAAAAGCGCAGCGAGCACGGTCCAGAAAAAGACGGGCATTTCCGGCGAAACCGCCGCACGCATAGCCGTCACGGCGGCGACGGGCGGCGCTGCCGCTTCGCTGCTCAACTCTTCCGGACCGGCTGCGTCCGCTGCATCTGCTGCGTCGGCGGCAAGGCAGGCCACCGCACTGGCAGCCATCCGGGCAACCCAGACAGCAGCAGCCAGCGCAGCGTCGGAGAGTCTGATCCCCGGACTGGCAGCCACGAACTACAAACCCGCATCCGGCAACAGCGAACAGGCAATGCGCGCAGCTCAGGACTTGAGCCAGATCGCAACGCGCGCATCACAGGGTGATGCGAGCGCCAAGCGGGCGATGACCGCACTCAACACTGCGATGACTGCTCCGAACAGTGAGTTCGCGCAATTCCAGCGTCAGGCAGCCTCCGGTGACCCCACGGCCGCGCAGAAGATGCTGATTCGCGAGGACCAGATCGCGCGCGCCGCGCTCGGAGGATCGCACCCGTGAACCATCCAGCCACCACTGCCCGCGGACACGTATTGCGCAACCGGATTCTTGCCGGCGTGTGCGTAGCGACGGTCGCGGCGCTCGCAACGATGGCCGCGTGCAGCAATGACACGATCGCGCCCGACGCATCACACGAAGTCGACGGCCCGTCGGTACCGGTCGGGAGCGGATCGGCGCATACGTTCATCACAACGAGCGGCAGTCACGCAACGGGTATCGGCATTGCGTTGACCGACGGCGTCTTCACCAACCTTCCGGACTCGATGGCGGAATATCAGCTGCCGCTTCCGTCCGGGACATCGCTGCCTCCGTGGGATCACGCAACTCTCAACTGGAACCCGCAGGGACATCCGCCGCCCAACATCTACATGGTGCCGCACTTCGATTTCCACTTCTATACCATCCCGGTGTCCGCGCAGATGGCAATCGCCGGCGGACCGGATACCGCCACCGTACCAGCGAAGTACATGCCCCAGGATTACGAATCCGAAGTCATGTCGGTACCGGCGATGGGAGTACACTGGAATGATTCGCTGTCGGCCGAATGGAAGGGCCATCCCTTCGACCGAACACTGATCTACGGATTCAGTCACGGCCAGCTGAATTTCATCGAGCCGATGATAACGGTCGACTACCTCAAACAGCATCCGAACGTGACTGCTCACGTCAAGCAACCCGCAGCATTCCAGGCCGCAGGAGAATATCCGGACAGTTACAGCATACGCTACGATGCATCTGAACACATCACGCGTGTGGCGCTCGATTCGCTCGTAGCGCACTGACGTCCTCGCGCAGCTCTGCACGATACTGTGCAGAGCCGCGCGTCGACCGTTGTGATCGATGGCCCTGCTGCGAGCGTGGCCTTCGTCATCGCGGGGGCATTGACTGCCGGCAATGGTCGTTGTATGTTCCGGTCACAATCGAAGCTTCGTGGTCATTTGCTGCCTATTGCCGCCACGTAAAACAAAGTGCTAAAACGCAATCTGCCCGGCGGCTCTACCGTCCGGGCATTTTCGTTTGCGAGTCATGGAGAGCGTCGCGCAGTCTCACCTGCGTGCTGCCTTCCGTGACCGCGTGCGCCCTGTTTACGCGCGGCAAACGACGGCTGTGACTCCGAGAACACACCGGACAAGCCACATGCGAGACAAGCGCAAGCCGCTGTCCGCCAACAAACAGGATTGCGATAGATGGCACAACTCGAGACACCCACGCCGAGCCGGGCTGCACGCGGAGCCGACAGATTCGCCGCTGTACTCCCCGATGCATTCCCCGCTGTAACTCCATTATCAACACCGTTACCGCCCTACGAAGTAACCGGCCCGCCCGGAGCGCCGCTGGTGGTCACACTCGGCGGAATCTCCGCCGGCCGCCACGTCACATCGACGGTTGCCGATACGTCGGACGGTTGGTGGCAGGAGGTGGTTGGCGCCGGACGCGCGATCGACACGAGAGAGTATCGCGTCCTCAGCCTGGATTACATCGATGGCGACTGCACGAACGACGGACGGCCGGCGACGCTCGTCTCCACCCACGACCAGGCCGATGCGCT
>Ga0207678_10003666_pt1 | contig 13807 bp, 6 predicted proteins | sample KBSC63metaG_FD_184319 | JGI IMG/M metagenome (GOLD analysis project Ga0207678, IMG submission 184319) | Corn rhizosphere microbial communities from Kellogg Biological Station, Michigan, USA - KBS C6-3 metaG (SPAdes) (version 2) | ecosystem: Host-associated > Plants > Roots > Rhizosphere > Soil ... | reverse complement strand
GGCGGTCGAGAAAGCAAGGCCTTGGATCGCAACCGCCGCAGCCCTCACCCCAACCCTCTCCCAGAGGGAGAGGGAGCAATGTCTGCCGGAGAATGAGGCGTTACTTGTGGCACGTCTAGTAAGCGGGAAACGAGCCGCCTTACAGATGGCTCATCGCATCGAAGCCGCAGGCTGCCCATAGCCAGCGCGCACCGCAGACCGACGGCGCATCGAAGCCCCGATCCGCGGTAGAGGGCTTCGATACCTCAGCCCGAACGGGATAGGGGTCAGCTTGACCGGGATAAGGGTCAGCCCGACCGGGATGGGGTCAGCCTGAATGAGATGGGGATCAGCCTGAATGAGATGGGGATCAGCCTGAACTAAGAAATATTCCAAGCAAGCCCCAAACCAACCCCAAGTCCGCATTAAGGCCGCTGCATTGGCAAGACGGGGTTGGAGCCCTCACTCAACAGGCTTTGCGCGCTGTTGCCCGCGGCGTCGCTCGCGCGCAGGTCGGCACCTCGTGCGGCCAGGGCCTTGAGCACTTCGATGCGTCCGAACAGTGCTGCATACATGGCGGGTGTCTGTCCGGCGTTGTTGCGCTGGTTCGGATCGCAGCCTGCCTTCATGAGCATCCGCGAGATGGTCAGCTCGCCCTTGAAGATCGCACCCATCAGTGCCGTATTGCCGCGCGCATCAGTGGCGCAAGTATTGGCCCCCGACTCGATCAGCAAGCGGGACGCGTCTTCATGCCCGTGATAGGTGGCCAGGATGAGCGCGGTGTAGCCCTTGGCGTCCCGCATCTCGAGGTCATACCGGGAGGCGACGAACTCCTTCAGCATGGCGACATCGCCACGACGCGCGGCGTCAAAGAAATAGTCCTTCAGCGCCTGCTTGATGTTGGCCTCATCGCGCTCGGCCACCGCAGCGACGCCGCCGGGCGGCTGCGCTGCGGTGACGCTCGCGGCCGTCGCCGCGAGCGCAAAGACCAACGCCATGAAGCCGTGCTGAAGCACAAGCGTGCGAAATGGCGTCATCAGATTTCTCACTCGATTCCGATCACTCGCTCAGTGTCTCTGCGAGTTGCTGCACCTGCTTGGCGTCGGCATTCACCGCCTTGGCCAAGGCCGTACCGTACTGGCTGTCTGCCTTATAGAAGTAAGACAGCATCGTGAGCTTGGTTGTCGCATCCTTGACCTGCCCCAGGTCGCCGGCCAGGTTCGCAACCAGGTTCGCCTGCTCCTGCTTCGACAGCGAGCGATAGAAGTCGCCCGACTGCCGGAAGTTCAAGGTCTTGGCGATGCGGGCTTGCTGCACGCTGCCACTCAACGCCTGCACGCTGTAGCGGAATGCGCTGTCCTGCGGCTTGGGCGACAGGCGCGAGGGCTCGTAGTTCACCTTCCCGTTGCGCGAGCCGCCGTTGGAGGCGCCGTCCTGGTTGTTGTTGTTCACTGCCACCTTCGAGGCGTTGATCGGCAATTGCAGGACATTGGCGCCGACACGATAGAGCTGCGTGTCGCTATAGCTGAACACGCGGCCCTGCAGCAGCCGGTCCTCCGAAGGCTCGATGCCGGGCACCAGGTTGCCGGGCGCGAAGGCGGCCTGTTCGGTTTCCTGGAACACGTTGGCGGGGTTGCGGTTCAGCGTCATCGTGCCGACCTTCACCTCAGGTACGTTGGGCCAGACCTTGGTGGGATCGAGCGGGTTGAAGTCGAAGCTGTCGAGCTGCTCCGGCTTCAACAACTGCACGTACAGATCCCACTTCGGGAAATTGCCGGTGTTGATGGCCTCGATCAGGTCCTCAGTAGCGTGGTTGAAGGTCTTGCCCTGAACGGCGGACGCATCCTTGGCTGTCAGGTTCTTCTCGCCCTGCAGGCTCTTCCAGTGGAACTTGACGTAAGTAACGCCACCCTGCGCGTTGACTAACTTGTAAGCATGCACGCCGTTGCCGTCCATCATGCGATAGCTCGCCGGGGTGCCGTAGTCGGAGTACACGCGCGTGAGCATGTGCGTGGACTCGGGCACGTGGGAGAAGAAATCGAAGACGCGGTTGGGGTCCTGCACATTGGTGTCCGGGCTGGGCTTCAGGCTATGGACCATGTCCGGGAACTTGATCGCATCGCGGATGAAGAACACTGGCAAGTTGTTGCCAACCAAGTCCCAGTTGCCTTCGGTGGTGTAGAACTTGGTGGCGAAGCCGCGCGGATCGCGCAGCGTCTCAGGGGAGTGGTTGCCGTGGATCACAGTGGAGAAGCGCACGAAGACCGGCGTGCGGGTGCCGGGAACGAACACCTTGGCGCGGGTCACTTTGGAGAGATCGCCAGATGCAACGAATTCGCCGTGCGCACCAGTGCCTCGTGCATGGACCACGCGCTCGGGCACGCGTTCGCGGTCGAAGCGCTGCAGCTTCTGGATGAGTTGGACGTCCTGCAGCAGCACCGGCCCCCCGGGTCCTGCGGTCTGCGAGTTCTGGTTGTCCCCAACGGGGGCTCCGTTGTCGCGGGTCAGGTTTTGGGCAATGGCCAATGACGAGTTGCCGAGGAGCCCGGCCAAGCCGAGTGCCACGACTGGAACGTAATGAGGAAGCCTTTGGAACATGCTGTGCCTTTCTAGGTTTTTGATCGTGGGGCGCAGCTTATGAACTCATGCGGGCGACGGGAAATTGGGATCCTCTATTTCCGCGATCGACAAGCATGATTGCCCTTGGGCGGCCTGTGGGCGTTCGACGCATCGAAGCACTGGATGCGATAGCTTGGTATGTGAAAACATGCTGCCCTTCTTTACATCCCTTGACCCAGCTGCAGCATGCGGGATACGCACGGACGCCACAGTAGTGTCGCGTCAAGCCTCAAGTGTTGTTTGATCGCGCCGCTGTCGGAGCGCAACGCCGCAATGCGTTTTGAGAGCAAGCGCTGCAACAGCGTTGACAAGGCCGGCGGGAGTGCCATTTGCTGGAGCAGCTTGGGCGACGCTCAGGGCGAGCGCTGCCCGCCTCATTCGCGAAGAAAGTAAAAGTTAAGCCATGGAAGAGGAACACGAGGAACAACGCAAGGGCCATCCGCATCCCGGAGCGAGCCTGGTTCATGCACCCGCTGGTGGCAGCGTGCCAACGCGGCGGCATCGCTGGGTGGGCAGTGCGGTCGCGATCCTCGCCCTGGCTGCGCTGGCCGGATTCGCCTGGTACTTGACCCATCAGACAGCCTCAGCCGACGGCGCATCCGGAGCCAGTGCGGCCGGCCGCTTTGGTCCAGGTGGCGGCGGACGAGGCGGGCGAGGCGGCCCCGCCACCACCGTCGGGGTGGCAAGCGCCGAGCTGGCCGACATTCCCATCTGGCTCGACGCCCTCGGCACTGTCACCCCCTCGGCCACCGTCACCGTCAGGCCGCAAGTCTCCGGCGTGATGAAACAAGTGATGTTCAAGGAAGGCCAGATGGTGAGTGCCGGTCAACTCCTCGCCGTGATCGACGCGCGGCCTTTCGAGATGGCCGTCATGCAATCCGAGGGCCAGCGTCTGCGCGATCAGGCACAGCTCGACAACGCGAAGCTGACCTTGCAGCGGTTCCGAACGCTGCTGCAGCAAGACTCGATCGCACGGCAGGACGTCGACACGCAGGCCGCATTGGTGAAGCAGCTCGAAGGCACCGTCATGTCTGACAAGGCGTCCGAAGGCACGGCACGGCTCAACCTCAGCTACACGCGGATCGTGGCGCCCGTGAGCGGACGTGTTGGATTGCGCAGCGTGGACGTCGGCAACGTGGTGTCTCCGGGCGATGCCAACGGAATCGCGGTCATCACGCAACTGGCGCCCATCGACGTGGAGTTCTCGGTGCCGCAAGACCGCGTGCCCGACGTTGAACAACGTGTGGCCCAAGGCGCGACGCTGCCTGTGACGGCTTATGACAGGACTCGCACCAAGGAGCTCGACAAGGGCATCTTCTCGACACTCAACAACCAGGTCGACACGCAGACTGGCACCGTGCGTGCGAAGGCACGTTTCGCCAATCCGAAGAGCACGCTCTTCCCAAGCCAATTCGTGAATGTGCGCATGCTGCTCGACACGATTGTGGGTGCGGTGGTCGTGCCCACCACGGCCTTGCGGCATGGCAGCGATGGTGACTTTGTTTATGTGTTGAACGACGACCGCACGGTGGCGCTGCGCAAGGTGACACAAGGACAAGCCACAGGAGATCGCGTGGCCATCGCGTCTGGGCTCGCGGTCGCAGAGAAAGTCATCACCGAAGGTGCGGATCGATTGAAGGACGGCGCTCGCGTGCAACTGCCCGGCGACAGGCCTGCCTCCGGTGCGTTCGGCGGACGCGGCGGCGCTTCAGGCAGCCGGGCCTCGGGCCCGCGCGGCGGCGGTTCGTCGCCATGGGCAGGACGCGATCGGGCAGGCACGGCGGCTGATGCAGCCAGTGGCGCTTCGGACGGCGCGAGCCGCCCGCATCGTCGGCACGCGAGCGAAGTGGTGGCGCCATGAGCGAATGGCTTGATGGGATCCCGCCAGACCGTTTCCAGGCTACTCCCTCTCCCGCTGGGAGAGGGTGGGCGTGAGGGCGACGGCTGTCGAGAAATCAAGGTCATGGATAGCAACGGCCGCAGCTCCTCACCCCAACCCTCTCCGAGAGGGAGAGGGAGCAAAGCATGCGGCGGAATGCCGAAGAACGAGCCTTTACTTGTGGCACACATAGCATGAGCCCATCACGCCCCTTCATCCTGCGCCCGGTGGCAACCTCGCTGCTGATGCTTGCGATCGTGCTCGCGGGCATGGTGGGCTTTCGCTTCCTGCCTTTGTCGGCATTGCCACAGGTCGACTACCCGACCATCCAGGTGCAGACGCTCTACCCCGGCGCAAGTCCCGAAGTGATGAGCCGCACCGTGACCGCACCGCTCGAAAAGCAGTTCGGCCAAATGTCGGGCCTGCAGCGCATGAGCTCGACCAGCGCCGCCGGCGTGTCCATCATCACCTTGCAGTTCTCGCTCGGCCTGGTGCTCGACGTCGCCGAACAGGAAGTGCAGGCGGCCATCAATGCGGGCAACTCGTCCCTGCCCGCCGACCTGCCCGCGCCGCCGGTGTACGCCAAGGTCAACCCCGCCGATGCACCCGTGCTCACGCTCGCCATCACATCCGAATCTTTGCCCCTCACCGAGGTGCAGAACCTCGTCAACACACGACTCGCGCAGAAGATCAGCCAGGTGTCTGGCGTGGGCCTCGTCACGCTGTCGGGCGGGCAACGGCCCGCCGTGCGCATCCAGGCCGACACGCAATCGCTCGCGTCCTATGGCATCGGGCTCGACACGATTCGCAGCGCCATCAGCTCGGCCAATGCGAACAGCGCCAAGGGCAGCTTCGATGGGCCGACGCGCTCCTACACCATCAACGCCAACGACCAGTTGCTCACGGCGGACGATTACAAGAACCTGATCGTGGCGTTCAAGAACGGCAGCGCCATTCGCTTGTCGAATGTGGCGCGCGTGGTCGACAGCGCAGAAAACGTGAAGCTCGGCGCCTGGGCAAACCTGAAGCCCGCGATCATCGTCAATGTGCAGCGCCAACCGGGCGCCAACGTCATCCAGACCGTCGACGCCATCAAGAAGCGACTGCCCGAACTGCAGGCCGGCCTGCCCGCCGCCTTGCAGGTAGACGTGCTCAGCGACCGCACCGCCGGCATTCGAGCCTCCGTCAAGCATGTCGAAATCGAACTCGTGCTCGCCGTCGTGATGGTAGTGCTCGTCATCTTCGCGTTCTTGCACAGTTTGCGCGCCACCGTGATTGCGAGCCTGGCCGTGCCCATCTCGCTGATCGGCACCTGCGGCGCGATGTACCTGCTTGGCTACAGCCTCAATAACCTGAGCCTGATGGCGCTCACCATCGCCACAGGCTTCGTGGTCGATGACGCGATCGTGATGATCGAGAACATTTCGCGATACATCGAGGAGGGCGATCCTCCGATGGAAGCGGCCTTGAAAGGTGCGACACAGATCGGCTTCACCATCATCTCGCTGACGGTGTCGCTCATCGCGGTGCTGATCCCGCTGCTCTTCATGGGCGACGTGGTGGGCCGGCTGTTCCGAGAGTTCGCCATCACGCTGGCCATCACCATCCTCATCTCCGCCGTCGTGTCGCTCACGCTCGTGCCGATGATGTCGGCGCGCTGGCTGCGCCATGACGAGCATCCGCATGGCATCGGGCAGCGCATCCAGCGAGGTTTCGATCATGTCATCTCGCGCTACGACGTGGCGCTGCAGTGGGTGCTGCGCCGGCAGCGCGCCACGCTGTGGGTGGCGCTCGCAACCTTCGCACTGACGGTGTTTCTCTATGTCGTGATTCCGAAGGGGCTCTTTCCGACGCAGGACACTGGCCAGTTGCAAGCTCGCATCGAAACTTCGCAGTCGGTGAGCTATGCGCGCATGGCCTCGTTGCAGCAGGCGGCGGCGAAGGCGATTCTCGATGACCCCGATGTTGCCAACCTCGCATCATTCATCGGAGTGGATGCAGTCAACAACACCATGCTGCATACCGGTCGCATGCTCATCAACCTGAAGACTGCAAGAGGCAACACGCAGCAGCAGACCATGGACCGGCTGCAGCAGCGCGTGCGGCAGGTGGCTGGCGTGACCATGTACCTGCAACCCACGCAAGACCTGACCATCGATGCAGAGAACGGGCCGACGCAGTATCGCGTGTCGATCGAAGGTGCCGATGACGCCACGGTGGCGCTGTGGGCGACGAAGCTCGCGCAGAAGCTGCAAGACGTGAAGCAAGTACGCAACGTCGTGTCAGATGCGAATGCGCGCGGTCTCGCGATGCAGATCGACATCGATCGGGACACTGCCTCACGCCTGGGCGTCAGCGCGTCGACGGTCGACGACGCGCTCTACAGCGCTTTCGGCCAGCGCATCGTCTCGACCATCTTCACCGAGACGAATCAGTACCGCGTGATTCTCGAAGCCCGTCCGGACGCAATCGCAAGCCCCCAGTTGCTTGGCAACCTGCACGTCCCGACGAGTGGTGGCGAACCGACGCCGCTTTCGGCCATTGCCAACATTCACGAGGTTCAAGCGCCGCTTCAGATCACCCACGTCGCGCAGTACCCGGCGACGACCCTCGGATTCGACACGGCGGACGGTGTCTCGCTGGGCGGGGCGGTTGATGCGATTCGTGCCGCGGCCAAGGAGATCGACCTGCCCCCCAGCGTGAGCATGACCTTTCTGGGCGCCGCTGGAGCGTATGAAAAGTCGCTATCCAACCAGTTGTGGTTGATCCTCGCCGCCATCATTTGCGTGTACATCGTGCTGGGCGTTTTGTACGAAAGCTATGTTCACCCGCTCACAATCTTGTCGACGCTTCCCTCCGCCGGCGTGGGCGCCCTGCTCGCGCTCTTGATCGGCGGCCATGACCTGGGCGTGATCGGCATCATCGGCATCATCTTGTTGATCGGCATCGTGAAGAAGAACGCGATCATGATGATCGACTTCGCAATCGATGCGCAACGCAATGATGGCAAGGCACCGCAGGATGCCATTCACCAGGCAGCGCTGCTGCGTTTCAGGCCCATCCTCATGACGACGATGGCTGCTCTGTTCGCTGCTCTGCCGTTGATGTTCGGCTGGGGTGAAGGCGCGGAACTGCGCCGCCCGCTGGGTCTTTCGATCTTCGGCGGGTTGATCGTGAGCCAACTGCTCACGCTCTTCACGACACCTGTGATCTATCTTGCTTTCGATCGGCTGGGAGCCCGATTGCGCGGAGGGCGTCGCCCTCACCCCAACCCTCTCCCGGCGGGAGACGGAGCCGCACGTCCCTTGCTTGGGGGAGGGGGACTCCTTCCACCTCTGGGGGACGGTCGGGACGGAGGCCCGGGACGATGAACCTGTCGTCTCCTTTCGTCAGTCGGCCCATTGGCACGGTGCTGCTCACCATCGGCATTGCGCTGGCGGGCGTGGCGGCATTCTTCGTACTGCCTGTGTCGCCTTTGCCGCAGGTGGACTACCCCACCATCTCCGTGTCGGCAAGCATCCCCGGCGCCAGTCCCGAGACCATGGCAACCAGCGTGGCCACGCCGCTTGAACGACGGCTCGGCATCATTGCCGGCGTGAACGAGATGACCTCGTCGAGCGGTCGCGGCTCGGCCCGGGTGAGCCTGCAGTTCGACCTCGACCGCAAGATCGACGGTGCCGCGCGCGAGGTGCAGGCCGCCATCAATGCCTCGCGCACCGACTTGCCCGCCACGCTGCGCAGCAACCCGACCTATCGCAAGATGAACCCGTCGGATTCGCCGATCATCATCCTCGCGCTCACCTCGAAGACACGCACGCCGCAGCAGATCTACGAGGCGGTGTCCAACATCGTCCAGCAGAAAGTAGCGCAAGTCGACGGTGTGGGCGACGTGGAGATTGGCGGCGGTTCGCTGCCCGCCGTGCGCGTCGAGTTGAACCCGCTGGCGCTCAACCGCTTCGGTGTGCCGATGGAAGACGTGCGCGCAGCCATCCAGGCGTCGAACGCGACGCGCCCCAAGGGCAGCATCGAATCGGATGAACGCCGGCTTCAGATTTACACGGGCGCCGGCGGGCACACCGCGGCCGATTTCCGCCCGCTGGTGGTCGCGTGGCGCAATGGCGCCGCGGTGCGATTGAGCGACATCGCCGAGGTGACCGACGGTCCAGAAGACGTGCGCACCTTGGGCCTCTTCAATGGCAACCCTGCCGTCATCGTGCTCGTGACGCGGCAGCCCGGCGCCAACATCATCCAGACGGTGGACGGCGTTCGCGCGCTGCTGCCGCAACTGAAGGCGCAATTGCCGAGCGACATCGACGTGCAGGTGGCATCGGACAGCACGAACTCCATTCGATCATCGCTGCACGAAATCGAAGTCACGCTGCTGATTTCCGTCGTTCTCGTGGTGCTGGTCGTGAGCGTCTTCTTGCGCAGCGTGCGCGCGACCATCGTGCCGGCGGTGGCCACCATCGTGTCGCTGCTGGGGACACTGGGCGTGATGTACCTGCTCGGCTTCAGCCTCAACAACCTGAGCCTGATGGCGCTGACGGTGGCCACGGGCTTCGTCGTCGACGACGCCATCGTGGTGCTCGAGAACACCAGCCGCCACATCGAGCAAGGCATGGGCCGACTGCAGGCTGCCTTGCTCGGAGCGCGCGAAGTCGGCTTCACGGTGCTGTCGATCAGCTTGTCACTGGTAGCCGTGTTCATTCCGCTGCTGTTCATGGGCGGACAAGTGGGGCGCCTCTTTCGCGAGTTCGCGGTCACGCTGTCGGCGGCCGTGATGATCTCGCTCGTCATTTCGCTGACCACCTCACCAATGATGTGCGGCTGGCTTCTGCGCCCGCCACAGAAAAAGAGCAAGCCGCCAGGCCGCCTCGCACGCATCGCCGAATGGGGCTATGCACGCACGTTGCGCGTCTACGAACACAGCCTCGATTGGGCGCTGCATTCGAAAGCGCTCGTGATGCTCATCTTGCTGTCGGTCATCGGGCTCAACGTGTGGCTCTTCATCGCAGCGCCCAAGGGCTACTTTCCTCAGCAGGACTCCGGACAGTTGAACGGCGGCTTGCGTGCCGACCAGAGCATTTCGTTCCAGGCCATGCAGTCCAAGCTTCGGCAACTGGTCGACATCATCAAGGCTGATCCTGCTGTGGACACCGTGGTCGGTTTCACCGGCGGCTCTCGCGCTGGCGGCGGCTTTCTCTTTGTCAACCTGAAGCCGCTGGCCGACCGGAAGATCGGCGGGCAGGCGGTGATTTCACGGCTGCGTCCGCAACTGGCGCGTGTCACGGGGGTGAGCTTGTTTCTCAACCCCGTGCAAGATCTGCGCATGGGTGGCCGGCAAAGCAATTCGACCTATCAATACACCTTGAAGAGTGACAACGCCGCCGATTTGAAAGTCTGGGCCCGCAAGCTTGCAGATTCGATGAAGCAGCAGCCCGCGCTCACCGACGTGGACACCGATCAGGAGGAGAACGGCGTCGAGTCCTTCGTCAACATCGACCGAAACACCGCCGCACGGATGGGCCTGACCAACCGCGACATCGACAACGCGCTTTACGATGCCTTCGGCCAGCGACAGGTCGCGACGCTTTATGACCAGTTGAACCAGTACCACGTCGTCATGGAAGTAGACCCCAAGTTTGGACGGAGTCCGGCGGCATTGAACGACGTGCAGGTGCCCTCCAGCAAGACGACCAGCACATCTGCAACATCATCGGCCGCGTCCGCGGCGAGCGCCACGCCCACCATCAGCGCCAACCCCGGCCTGCGCGACGCTTCCACCGGCGCCACGGTCAACACGAAGGTGAGCTCGATGGTGCCGCTGCCGGTCATCGCACGCTTCGCAGAAGCGTCAACGCCCAGCAGCATCAACCACCAGGACGGCGAACTCGCCACCACTGTTTCGTACAACCTCGCTGAAGGCAGCTCGCTGTCGGATGCCCGAGAAGCAATCGCGCAAGCAGCCGCCGACATCGGCTTGCCCACCAATGTGCGGGGCAGCATGCAAGGAACGGCCGCCGCCTTCCAGCAGACGCAGAATCAGCAACCGCTGCTCATCCTCGCATCGCTGGTGGTCATCTACATCGTGCTCGGGGTTCTATACGAAAGCCTCGTGCACCCAATCACAGTGCTGTCCACCCTGCCCTCGGCCGGCGTGGGTGCTGTGCTTGCACTCTTGATGTTCAAGATGGAGTTCTCTCTCATTGCATTGATTGGCGTATTCCTGCTGATCGGCATCGTGAAGAAGAACGCGATTCTCATCATCGACTTCGCTCTTGAAGCAGAACGATCACGCGGCCTGAGCGCCTTCGACGCCGTGCGCGAAGCCTGCCTGCTGCGGTTCCGCCCCATCATCATGACGACACTGGCCGCGGCATTGGGAGCCCTTCCACTGGCCATCGGATTCGGCGAAGGTGCAGAGCTCAGACGGCCCTTGGGCATTGCCATCATCGGCGGACTCATCGCCAGCCAGTTGCTCACACTGCTCACCACCCCGGTGGTCTACCTGCTGATGGACAAGCTGCGCCGCCGCAGCGCGAACGAACGCCTGCTGAGCCGTGTCCACGGCGAGATGCCCCTGTCGGGGGCCGAGGGCGAAGCGCGATGAACACCATGACAACCACTCGAACTCCCCTAGTGTCGCTTCACACATCAAATGCCGGCTGCTCGCTTGCTGTCGAAGCGCATTGCGGCGTTGCACCTCCTCGCCATAGCGATGGCAATGACTCGTCGGCGCGACTTGCACTGCGCTCCGACAGCGGCGCGATCAACCGACACTTGATGCGAGAAGCGACACTAGCCGCGGTGCTGGCCTTTCTGCTTTCGGCCTGTGCCCACGCGCCCAATGCCGAGGCGCCAACGGTGCCGACTTCCTCATCTTTCAAGGAGGTGCCGCCAGGATGGATCACCGCCGCTCCGGCCGATGCGCTCGACCGCGGACCGTGGTGGACCTTGTTCAACGACGCTGCTCTGAACGAACTCGTGCAACGCGTGGAGGTGTCGAACCAGAACGTCGCCGCTGCTGCCGCGTCCTACGCACAAGCACAGGCACTCGTGCGCGAGCAACGGGCTTCGCTGTTTCCGACCTTGTCCCTGAGCGGCGGCGCATCGCGCTCGAGTGGTGGCAACTCGCTACCGGGCACCGGCTCGAAGTACCAAATTGGGCTGGGTGGCAGCTGGGAACCCGACTTGTGGGGACGCTTGAGCGGCGGCGTGAGCGCTGCAGGGGCGAAAGCGCAGGCCAGCGCTGCGGACCTCGCGTCCGCGCGCCTGGCGGCGCAGGGCGAACTCGCCACCAACTATTTCTCGCTTCGCGAAGCCGATGCCGAAGCCGCGTTGCTGCGAACCACGATCACTGCCTACGAGCAATCTGCCAGGATCACCAAGAACCGATACGACGCCGGGATCGCACCCAAGAGCGACTTGCTGCAAGCGCAGACACAGCTGGCCAATGCGAAGGCCGATCTCGCCGGTCTCGAGCAGCAGCGCGCACAGTTGGAACACGCGATGGCGGTGCTTATTGGGGAGACGCCCGCGAACTTCGCGGTGGTGCCGGTGGAGTGGAAGCCATCGCCTATTCCTGCGGTGCCTTTGGTCGTGCCATCAGCGCTTCTGCAACGTCGACCGGACATCGCCGCCGCGGAGCGTCGAGTGGCCGCTGCCAATGCCTCCATTGGCGTGGCCCGAGCGGCCTTCTTTCCGACATTCAACCTGAGCGGCAACTATGGCTTGGGTGCAGCAAGCGTCGGCGATCTATTCAGCGCGTCTGCCGCAACCTGGTCCTTGGGTCTGTCGCTTGCGCAGACGCTGTTCGATGCCGGTGCACGCAGCGCTCGTGTCGATGAAGCGCGCGGCGCGTGGGAGCAAAGCGTGGCGCAGTATCGGCAGACTGTGCTCACCGCCTTTCAGGAAGTCGAAGACCAGCTCGCCGCCGCTCGTGTGCTTGAACAGCAGGAAATTTTGCGGCGGCAGGCCTCCGAGGCGGCCGACCAGACCGAGCAGCAGGTGATGAATCGCTACAACGCGGGCCAGGTGAGCTATACGGAAGTCGTGACGGCCCAGGTGTCGGCGATGAGTGCGCGCCGTGCATTGGCGCAGATCGCGGCAAGCCGGCAGAACGCGGCGGTGGCGCTGATTCGGGTGTTGGGTGGGGGTTGGAAGGTTGAGGGATTGCTTGCTGATGAAACCCTTTTTTGAGCTTGATGGGCCTCTCGCCTGCAAGTTCTGACACGTTGGCGCGCATCTGCTCAAGCGTCGATGAGAAGGTCTGTACCTGCGCAAACGACGAGCCGGCCACCGCATCAGACAGGGCCGCATTGTTTAACCTTCCCTGTGCGTACACCATGTTGGACAGCCCGACCGCCCGTTCAAGCGACTTCCGCTTCAGTCTGCCTTGGCACAGCGCAATGATGGCTGTCTCAATGTACCGCGGCCAAGCCTTCAGCAGCACCGCCGCAGGGCCTCACACGGGGTGGCATCTCTACCGACGCAGCTGACTCAGGACATCGCCCGAAACAACTTGCCGTTTTGGGGACGCTGGGCGGTTGGGCGGGCGCGCTGCTCCTCACTTGTGTGGCTCGCCACACAGCGCTCGGAGTGCCTTTCCTCGCATCCCGCCCAGAACGGGAACTTATTCCGGGCCATGTCCTCAGCGCCGATCGTCATCGTCTGGCATGCGACTGTCGGGCGGCTGCGCCATGAAATACAACTCGCCCGGCTGCTGCAACTCGTCGATCATTGCGGCGATCTCTGAGTCCTCGGCGCTGGCAGGTCCGGGCAAGTTCGTGGGCATCGAGCGGGCTGCAAGCTCGCTTGGGCGGGGGGCGTCGGCTACCTCATCCCATGCGCGTGGTGTAGGGACGAATTCCGCCTGGTAGGGCTTCGGGAAGGGTTGGCGCGACGCGCGCTCGGGCGTTTGGGCCCGCTGCGCTTCCGGTTCTTTGGGGAACAGATTCCACTCCGGGGCCGCCACGGCGCTAGCGTCGCGCGCAGCCTGCTCCAGTGCTGGCTGCATGTCGTGCGGATACAGCCCGGCTTGTCCATCGAACACCGGGCTGAGGGTACCGCTCGGCTCGGTCAGCCGCGACCGCACACTGCGGACCGGAGCCTCGTGGGACGCCGTCGTCTCGAGCTGCGGCACGTTGGCGCGCATCTGCTCAAGGGTCATTGCGAAGGTCTGTACCTGAGCGGCCGACAAGTCGGCCACGGCAACGGAAAGCGCCGCCTGGTTTAACCAGTTCCCCTGTGTGTCCACTACGGCTGCCAGCACCCCAGCGGGCAACCCGGCCGCCTGTTCGATCTCCTCCCGGTTCAGTCCGAATCTGCCTT
>Ga0207678_10003665_pt1 | contig 13808 bp, 15 predicted proteins | sample KBSC63metaG_FD_184319 | JGI IMG/M metagenome (GOLD analysis project Ga0207678, IMG submission 184319) | Corn rhizosphere microbial communities from Kellogg Biological Station, Michigan, USA - KBS C6-3 metaG (SPAdes) (version 2) | ecosystem: Host-associated > Plants > Roots > Rhizosphere > Soil ... | reverse complement strand
GCAGTGACGTTTTATGCCGGCACGAGTTTGGTACGGTTTGACGGTCGCGAGCCAGCGAGTTGTAACCAGCCATATGCGAAACGGTCAGAGGTTTCAGAATTCTCTGAAAAGGGCCGCCGAAGGCATAATTCCCTAACCGGTGGCTATCGTTCGCCTTGCTGCCCTGGTTTAAGTTTCGATTGGCGATACGGCTTGTGCTGACGATAAAGCTCAAGGCGTCCCTGCATTGCCTTGCGGGTGGTTGCGTTGATGCCCTTCAGATTGAGAGCTTGCGTCTCGTATTTTACTGCATTATCGAAATCGCCGATCTCCGCCCAAGCAGCAGCTACGTTGTCAACCGGGTGATAATCCTGCCAGTGGGTCAGGTCGCACGCCCGTTTTGATTTTTCAAGTGCCTGCTTTCCGTTTCGCAGTGAGTCTTCTGGGCATGTAGCTTGGAACCAACCGAAATTCGTTAAAACATCAGCATCCTTCGGAGAAAACCGAGTCCCCTTTTCATAGTCCGACACCGCACCGCGATAATCTCCCTTGGCAGAGCGGAGGTTACCTCGCTGCATGTAACCCCTCGCATACGTCGGATTGATCCGGATCGCTTGGTCACAATCAGCGCTGGCCTTGTCCCAAGCGCCCATCTCTTGATAAGTTCCGGCGCGATTAAGATAAAAATCAGACTGCATAGTGCGGTCTTGGCGACGGATCGCATCGCTGTAATCACGTATCGCTTGGTTGTAGTCACCCTTGTCAGTATAGGCATTACCTCGGTTATTGTAGGCTCGGGAAAAGTTTGGATTAAGCTGGATTGCGGTATTGAAGTTGCTGATCGCCTGATCTGGATTGCCGGTTCGGCGGTAGATGATTCCGCGTTCATTGTAGCCGTTGAAGTATCGCGGATTCAGTCGAATTGCTTCGTTCGCGTCACTCATACCCTTGCCAAATTCGTCGTTCTTGCCGTATGCGCCGGCACGCCAGCTATAGATAGCGGCGGCCGTGATGGTTTGTGGCTTCATCTGCAGGGCCTCGCTATACATCCGAATGGCCAAATCATATTGTTTGAGCTCGAATGCCGCCTCCGCCTTCTTCACGAGAGCCGCGACCTTGGGATCGATAGGAACTGTGTGAGTAATCGTGGCTGCGCTGAATACGGTGACTGTAACGCTGAATGTGGTTAAGAAGACCAGCGTGATGTGATTTCGCACGCACAGGGTTGTAGTGGGCAATCCTTAACAAACGCAAGCGGAAAGGTGCGACTCTGAGCTGTTTCTCCATAGACTTTTGGCGACACCTTCGGGCAATGCCAAAGGTGTGCCAAAAATCCCAAATAGATTGGTAATACTCGCCAGTTCTACCGATTGTTCTCCGCGACTTGCTGCGTAGGCTTGTTCGCTTCAAGCTGTGTGCTCACTTTTTGCACGGTCGCAGTAAGCGCATCGATTTGCTTCTGTTGGGCGTCTATCTGGCGACGTGCTTTGAGAAACTCGTTGAGCAACATCGCGTTCACCGCTTCGTAACGAACCGTATACGGTTTGCCTTGTTTATCAGACAGCACCAACGCCGGATTTATCTTTGCCACTTCCTCGGCAATCAAACCAAATTGCGGTGTGCTCTTTTCATCGCTCTTGTACTCAAACGTCACCGGTTTGAGCGCCAGGATGGCTTCGCTGGTTTGATCCATCGGTTTAATGTCTGTTTTAAAGCGCCGTGACGAAGCCGGCGGTGTCGTGCCGAGTTGACCAGTAGTTGTGTTTATAAAGACGGCCGTTGGACTGCCCTCGTCCGCTCCGGTTATACCGGCGATAAAGGCAGCTGTGTGAACCTGTGGATTGCCGATGCGAATGGTGTTGTCCTCGGTGGCAACACCCAGATTGCCGACATAAATGTTGTTATTGCCCGTCGTAAGAAGTGTGCCAGCTCCGGCACCCACGCCGGTGTTATTGCTACCGGTATTGTGTAGGAGCGCCCCGGTGCCAAGGGCTGTGTTAGCGGCGCCGTTTGTGTTGTCTTGGAGCGCACTGAAGCCAATAGCTGTATTGTTGTCGCCATCTGTGTTGTTGGTGAGCGCGTTATCACCAACGGCGGTACCGCTGTTTCCTGTGGTGTTGTGAAGCAACGCTGACGAACCAAAGGCTGCGTTGCTGAGACCGGTGGTGTTGAAAAAAAGTGCGGCTTCGCCGGTCGCCGTGTTGAAGCTGCCACTAGTATTGCTTACGAGTGCCGCTGCGCCGGTCGCTGTGTTTTGGTTTCCGAGGTTAGCGAAAAGTGCTCCGGCGCCGACCGCGGTGTTGAAGCTACCGACCTTAACTCCCTCGAGCGAAAAGAAACCGATCGCCGTGTTGTATTGCCCCGTGGTGAGGCTGAAAAGAGCATTCTGCCCTTCTGCAGTGTTGCCATTAGGATAGGCTCCGTCCGGCGGGGGCATGACTGCTTTAGCGTTTGGCAGAAGCGAAACGCAGACTAGCGAAAGTATGACGAATATTGATGACGTTTTTGTTTTCATAGAAATCAAGTTTGGAGAAAACCTTGGTGCGTCAAACCAATTCCCCGCGGATGAGAATCGCTGCTTCGAGTTCGATCCATGTCGTCCAGTTTTTTATTCGCACGCACATGAAATGTTTTCAGTCGCGCTGGCCGACAACAACATTTTGATAAATGCAGTATTGGCTATGATGCGATCGATTCCATGAAGTACGACTGGAAAGAAGCGGGCGAGGAATGGTCGGGACCGTGGGGCAGCTCTGGCGCGCAATGGGGAGGCACAATTTTTCCGCGGATTCGCGAGTGTCTGCCCACAGGCACGATCCTGGAAATCGCGCCCGGATTTGGTCGGTGGACGCATTATCTGAAGGATTACTGCAACGAACTGTGGGCGATCGATAAGTCAGCTGACTGCATCGAGGCGTGTCAGCAGCGTTTCGCGAGTCAGTCGCATGTCCGCTGCGTCCTGAATGACGGCCGTTCATTGTCCATGATTGGCGATTCGTCAGTCGATTTCGTTTTCAGTTTCGATTCCTTTGTTCATCCCGACCGGGACATAATCGAAGAATACCTGCGCCAACTCGGAACGAAGTTGAAGATCGGCGGCAAAGGTTTCATTCATCATTCGAACTTTGGCGAATACGTTAATTCGCCGCGTGAACGGCTTCCGGAAGCGCTCGCGAAACCGTTGATCAAGGCGAAGATTCTCGACTGGGCGCATCATCGAAATCCAGGTATGACCGCCGAGTTATTTCGCAGTTTGTGCGAACGAAACGGTCTGCAATGCCTGAGTCAGGAATTGGTGAACTGGCGTGGTAGACGGCTGATCGATTGCCTCTCGCTGTTCGTCCGCAGCGATTCAGCTCCGGAAAATCCCACGAAAATAATCCGGAACCCGAACTTCATGCGTGAAGCGGCCCGAATTCGGCGGCAGTGGGAGCAACCAGGCTAATGCTGTAGGGCGTCTGTGTCAGACGCCAAATCCGAACGGCGTCTCACAGAGACGCCCTACAATGGCCGCCTCACCAACCCAGGGGAGAGGCGGAATAGCGCGAGGCAAAAAACGCATGAGAATTGTTGATAACTTGTTGGCGTGGTTTGTTTTCTTTGATTCAAGATCGCGGCATGCCCAAAAAAAATATTCTGGTCATGTGAAAGATTTTGGCTTGGACTTCGTATTTCTCTTTAAACTCTTATGCCCGAAGTTCCCTCTGTAGCGCCGCCCCCTTTGCCAAAATCACAGCCGTGGTTTGGAAAACGTCATAGCACAATCCTCAAGTTGCTCGGAGTCGGAGCGCTGGTTCTGGTGTTGCTCATTCCGTTGATGATGATCACCGGCGTTTTAAACGAACGATTGCAACGGCGGAATGAGGCCGTTGCCGATATCACTTCGTCCTGGGGCAAAGAACAAAATGTCATTGGGCCAGTGCTCGGAATTCCTTACCAATACAAATTTAAAACCGTGAAAGAAATTCCGGCGCCGGACGGAAAAGTGGAGCGCCGTGAAGTGGAAGAGACAGCTACAGCAAACGCTTATTTCTTGCCGGAAACATTGAATCTTTCCGGTACCGTGCAGACACAGAAGTTGCATCGCGGGATTTATGAAGCGGTGGTATATCGCGCGCAGACTGTTCTCTCAGGAAAATTTGCTCCGCCCGATTTTGGGCCGCTTAAGATCGAGCTGAAAGATGTGCAATGGAAGGATGCGTTTATCACGATCGCAGTGAACGATCTGCGCGGCACTCGTGAAGGAATCGTGCTCGATTGGGGCGGGATAAAACGTCCGATGTTACCTGGCTCGCAGGTGCCGGGATATACGACAGGCGCGACGGCGTCGCTCGGCGGTGACCAACCAATTTCGACAGAAGTTCCATTCTCGATCCCGCTGGATTTCAATGGCAGCGAGGGAATTTTCTTCGCGCCATTCGGAGTTCAAAACGAAGCGACGCTGAAATCGAACTGGCCCGACCCTGGATTTCGCGGCGCGTTTCTTCCCGCAGAGCGGTCGGTTCGTCCGGACGGTTTCGACGCTAAATGGAAAGTCTCGTATTATGGCAGGGATTACCCGCAATCGTGGACAAGCCGCACCGGTAACGAGCGTTTCACTACGCAGGCGGTTTCAAATTCGCTTTTCGGCACGCAATTTCTGTCGATTCTGGACGCGTATCGTTACGTCGAGCGCTCGATTAAATATGGCGTGCTTTTCCTCGTGCTCGTGTTCACTGCTTTCTTTCTATTCGAAGTTACGGCGCGCCAAAAAATTCATCCGTTTCAATATCTGATGGTCGGCGCGGCACTTTGCATATTTTACCTGTTGCTGTTGTCGATTTCGGAATTCATCGGATTCAGTTGGGCCTACCTCGTCGCTGCGGTGGCATCGACGCTCTTGATCACGTGGTATTGCCGGTTCTTCCTTGGAGGCGGCGTGCGCACGTTCATGATCGGTGCCGGACTGGCTGGCGTTTACCTGTTTCTCTACATCACTTTGCGGCAGCAGGATTACGCGCTGCTCATGGGCGCCATCGCGCTCTTTGTTGTGCTGGCAATTGTCATGTACGTGACTCGCAAAGTGGATTGGTACGCTCGCGACGCTGGTTAGGCGTCGACCGGCCGAGATTGACAGGAGCGGCGTGGTTTTGTATGACGCGAATTGCGTCATGGCTGAATTCACCGTCAATACGAAGCGTTTCGATCCCTACAAGAGTTTTAAGTTCCGTGTGAAATGGGATGGTCGCTACGTTGCAGGAGTCAGCAAGATGAGCGGATTGCGGCGCACGACAGAAGTGATTCACCACAGGGAAGGCGGCGATCCCAGCACGACTCGCAAATCGCCGGGACTTACTGAGTTCGCACCGATTACACTTGAACGAGGCGTTACTCACGATCCTGAGTTCGAGAATTGGGCGAACAAGGTATGGAGCCTTGGGGCCGGTCTGGGCTCGGAAGTTTCTTTGAAGGACTTCCGGAAAGACATTGTTCTGGAGCTTTATAACGAGACTGGACAGATCGTTCTGGCTTACAAGATCTATCGGTGCTGGATTTCGGAATACCAAGTCCTCCCTGAGCTCGACGCCAACGCGAATGCGGTCGCTATCGAGTTCATCACACTCGAGAACGAAGGCTGGGAACGTGATCACTCGATAAAGGAACCTGTCGAGCCATCTTTTAAGAAATCGTGATTAATTCTGTCGGTCGAAGCTCCTGATCGACTTTCGTGTGTGACGATTACACTTCGCGGAGCAATTCTAGTCGTCTCGGCCGTTGCAGTGTCTATCGGGCTATATTTGTTCTGGCTTTGGCGACCCGAGCATCAGGTCCGCCTCCACACAGAACATTTTTTTCACGCAATCGACGATCGAAATTGGGAAAAAGTCGCCGGGTTCATCGGCGAAGACTATCGAGACCAGTGGGACCAGGATCGGACGCGACTTATTGAACGTATGCGGGAAGGTTTCCGGTGGCTGCGCGGGTCCACGATTACTGCACCCGACGCAGCGGTGCGGGTTCAAGCATCGCGCGCGATGTGGGTTGGCAAAATCAACGTTTATAGCAGCGACGATGGCGTGATGCAGGCGTTGGATGAACGTGTGAACCGGTTGCCTGCGCCTTTTGAGCTGGAGTGGCACCACGTTTCGGGAAATCCATGGGATTGGAGGCTCGTGCGCGTGAGCAATCCGGCGTTCCAAATCCCTGCCGACGTGTCTTATTGATTGCACAATCGACGCTAGAGACGCCGTGCCGCGGCGTCCGGTCGGCGCAGCGCGCGACCCTATCTGTTATTTCCCCTGCGCTTGCCGCAATTGACTCTTTGCCGCATCAACTTCCTTTTGCGTTTGCTGGCAAAGAAGAACCCCGCGGAGCTTGTCCCCTTGATAGTATCGGGCGATGAACTTTTTCTTCGCGTAGGTTCCCTCGAGATTCACACGCGTAGGCTGCAGTGTGAAATCGCCCACGAAATCCATCCGCAAATCGAACATCTCTGTCCAAAAATAGGGGATCTGCTCGTAACGAATGCGCTTCTTGCCCGTCATGTTAGCTCCGGCTACCAAACCTTGCTCCCGGGCGTTTTCCCAGTGGGTCTGACGCCGCATGCCACCCATGATCCTGTCCGGGTAAAAGGCGAGATCGCCGATCGCATAAATTCCTTTTTCTTCTGTCTCGAGATACTCGGTGACAGGGGACCCGTGCGGTCCTGCCAACGGAGTGTTGCGCACCAGGTCCAGATTCGGCTCCGCGCCACATGCTACGACGGCAAGCCCGACCGGAAAACGGTTACCGCTCTTGGTTTGAATGTTTCGTAGAACGGTTTTTCCTTCGAATCCGTTAAGAGCTTCTCCCATCGAAAGCACCACGCCGTGCTTTGCAAAATATTCAGTCAACCATGCGCCAGTGTCAGGATCGATGTAGCGATTCAACAAGTGGGAGTCGCGATGCATCAAGCCGACCTTCATTTTCATCATGCGCAGGCTTGCTGCGGCCTCGCACGCCAGCAAACCACCTCCCACGACCATGATCGTTTTCTCCAAGTTGGCCATTTCCCTTAATGCGAGCGCGTCACGAATCGTTCGCAGATAAATCACGTTGCCAAGACCTGTCCCTGCCATTGACGGACGGACCGGCCGGCTACCCATGGCCAGGCAAGCTTTTGTAAATTCGATGCTTTCGCCATTGGCCAGAACAGCAAGACGACGCTCGATGTTGAATTGTGTGACTACTGTGCCGAAGCGTGCCTCGATCTTGTGCGATTCCAGCCAGCGTTCATCGACTTCCTGGAGCTTCTTAGTGTTTGCGTCCTTTTCTCGCAAAAAGCTCTTCGAAATAATCCAACGCTTGTAAGGCGGAAATGCTTCCGCGCCAACAAGCGTGACGGAGCCGCGCTTGTCGTATTTGCGAATTCCTTCGCATGCGCTCGCTCCGCCGATACCGGCACCAACGACAATATAATCGCGTCGAATCATACAGGGAAACTCTGACCATAATTTCAGCGGAGGTGCGCCGACAAGCGAAATTGTTAAGGCACCGCAACTATGCCGTGCCGGCTATTCTGTTCGGCGAGCAGTCTAGCCAGCAAAATGTCGAATCAAGCGACGCCATTCCTTCTTGCATTGTCGCTCTTTCTTTAGGCACACTGCCGTCGCCATGAACGAATCCACAACTCAACTCAAGGATACGACAGCGAATCCGGCGCCCCTTGGACTGCTCGGCTTCGGCATGACCACTGTGTTGCTAAACCTCCACAACGCTGGGTTTTATGAACTCAACAGCATGATTCTGGCGATGGGGATCTGTTATGGTGGCACGGCGCAAATTGTGGCTGGGATAATGGAATGGAAGAAAGGCAACACCTTCGCCACCACCGCTTTTCTTTCGTACGGCTTGTTCTGGTTTTCGCTCGTCGTGTTGATTATTCTGCCCAAGTTGGGATGGGCCACAGCCTCCAACGACACCGCCATGGCGGCCTATCTTTTCATGTGGGGCCTGTTCACCGCGGTGATGTTTATTGGCACACTGCGCTTGCACGTTGCCGGACAGATCGTTTTCGGTTCGTTGACAATTCTTTTCTTTCTCCTCGCCATTGGCGATTTCATCAACGCGGGTCCCGGTTTCAAACATTTCACCGGTTACGAAGGAATCTTCTGCGGGCTTTCTGCGATATACGCCGGCCTGGCACAAGTGCTCAATGAAGTCTTCGGCAAAGTCATCCTGCCGCTGGGTCCCGTGATGAAGTAATTTTTCCACCACGAAGGACACGAAGTTCGCGAAGATGGAATTTGATGAGTTGTCGCGCAGCGTGATCGGATGCGCGATCGAGGTTCATCGGACGCTTGGGCCGGGGTTGCTCGAATCAACTTATCGGCAGTGTCTTGCATATGAGTTTTCGCAGAGACAAATCCCTTTTCAAATGGAATTGGCATTGCCGGTTCGTTACAAGGACGTTCTGCTGGATTGCGGCTATCGAATTGATTTGGTTGTCAGCGGCAACCTGATCGTGGAGGTCAAATGCGTAGAAACGCTTCTGCCAATACACCAGGCGCAAATCCTCACTTATATGCGTCTTACGAAGATTCCAATCGGCTTGCTGATCAATTTCAACGTAACGAAACTACAGAACGGCATTAAGCGCTTCGTCCTTTAAATATGCTTCGTGATCTTCGTGTCCTTCGTGGTGAGATTAAGGCTTCTCTTTCAGCAAACTCGCTGCGAGCTTAAGCGCTGAGTCGCTTTTGCCGCCAAGCATCCTGGCGATCTCTTCCTGGCGCGTTTTGCCTGCAACTTCATGCAGATTGGAAAACGTACGGCCGCGTGAGACGTCCTTCGTCACAACAAAGTGCGACGAAGCGCTCGCGGCGACTTGCGGCAGATGCGTGATGCATATTACCTGGTGATCCTGCCCCAACGTTTGCATCTTGGCACCAACGGCGTGCGCGATTTCGCCGCCGACGTTCGTGTCGATTTCGTCGAACACGAGCAGCGGGATTGCGTCGTGCGCAGCTAACGCGGATTTAATCGCCAGCATCAATCGCGAAATTTCGCCGCTAGAGGCGATCGAGCGGAGTGGTTTGAGAGGCTCTCCTGGGTTTGGTGAGAAAAGCAACTCGACTGAATCAAATCCACTGGGTCGAGACTCTTCCAACAGGGTGAGCTTTGCTTCGAACTCCGATTGCCGAAACCCGAGGTCACGCAGGTTGCGACGAATGTTCTCGGAAAGCTTCGGCGCAACCTTTCGGCGCGATTTGCTCAAGACTTCACCGGCGTGGTTCATTTTGGTGCGGACATTTTCGATGTCTTTAGCGAGTCGCTCCAATTCTGCGTCCCGTCCTTCAATCTTTCGCATCCGCTCGGCGGCGCGTTCACCGAACGCGATCACGTCGGCAATTGAACCGCCGTATTTGCGCTTCAACGTTTCAAACAGCGAAACGCGTTGCTCGAGAGCAGCAAGTTGTTCCGGATCGAGATCGAGTTTATCCGCGTAGGCTGACAAGGTGCGCGCGATTTCGGAAAGCTCGACAACGGCAGAAGCGTGCGTCGACGAGAATTGTGCGATCGCGCTATCGATCTTTTCCAATTCTCGAAGCAGCCGTTGTGTTTCCGCTAGTTGCGAGAGAACGGAATCGTCTGCATCGGAAAGTTTGTTCGCGATGGCGCTGGCCAGTTCGACTAACCGCTTGCTATTGCTGACGAGTTTGTAGCGTTTCTCGATTTCTTCTTCTTCACCGGCGATGAGTTTCGCCGATTCAATCTCGGTGACCTGGTGCCGAAGCAAATCCAGTTCCTGTTCCCGCGCCGTTTCCGCTGTGTTAAGCGCAGCATGTTCCGCGAGGAGTGTCTGTAGTTGCCGATAGTGCTTTCGATATTCCTCAAGTTGTTGTTCGGCGCGCGCGAACGAATCAAGCAACCGCAATTGCGTGTCAGGTGAGAGCAACGATTGGTGATCGTGCGGTCCATGAAGATCGACCAGGTCGTCCCCCAGATTTTTCAGGATGGACAACGTCGTTGGCGAACCGTTGATAAACTGTCGATTCGTTCCGGCTGAAGAGAGAGTCCGCTTCAGGATCAGATCGTCCTGACAAGGCTCGATTCCGGCTTCGGCGAGCTGCGGATTCAACGTCTGCAAATCGTCTCCGCTAAATACTGCTTCCACTGTGCAGAGATCGGCTCCGGTGCGAATTAGCGATTTGTCCGCGCGCTCACCCAGCAAAAGTTGCAGCGCGCCAATAATGATTGATTTTCCCGCGCCCGTTTCCCCGGTGATCGCGACAAATCCCGGCCCGATCTGCCACTCGAGTGTTTCAACGAGCGCGAGATTTTTAATTCGCAATAGTGTGAGAACGGCGGACATCCGGGAGCCTGATGAAATTCATGCGCGCAGCCCGCAGTTACAAATCCTATCGAACAATCCCGCGCTGGCTTGTCTCGAGGAATTGGATGATCTCGGTGATCTCCTCGGTTTGAGGTAATTCCTTCTGCATTGCTTCGATTGCCTGGCGGCGATTGCATTTCGAGCGGTAAATCAGGCGAAAGGCTTCTTTGATCAGCTTAACTTTCTCCGCTGGATAATTTTTCCGCTCTAAACCAATCAGATTAACGCCGCGAATCTCGGCCGGATTGCCATCCGCGATCATGAACGGCGGAACGTCCTGGACAATTTTCGAGCATCCGCCAGTGATGGCAAACCGTCCGATCCGACAAAATTGATGTACAGCTGTGAGGCCGCCCATTACTGCATGGTCTCCAACCTGGACGTGGCCCGCTAACGTGCCGTTGTTAGAGAAAACGACGTGGTCACCAACGGTGCAATCGTGCCCGATATGACTGTAGGCGAGAAAATTTCCGGAGTTGCCGACGAGCGTCTTGCCATCGCTGGCTGTGCTGCGGTTCACGGTAACAAATTCGCGAAAGGTGTTCTCGTCGCCGATTTCCAAGTATGTCGGTTCGCCGCGATATTTTAAGTCTTGCGTCTGTTGGCCAATAGAGCAGTAGGCGTAGAATTTGTTCTTCGCGCCAGCCTTCATTGGTCCGCAGAGAGTCACGTGATGTTGCAACCAGCAATTTGGACCAAGCACGACGTCCGGTCCTATTATGCAGTACGGACCCACGCTTGTGCCGGCACCGATGTCTGCTCCCGGATCAATGATCGCGGTCGGGTGAATCTGCGCGTCGCTCATTTATCGAGGAACGTGAACATCAGCTCGGCCTCAGAGACGATCGCGTCGTTTACTACGCAATAGCATTTCGTTTTCGCCATGCGATTGCCACGCGCCCTCGTCAGCTCGGCGTGAATGAAAATCGTGTCGCCTGGAAAAACCGGTTTGCGAAATTTCACCTCGTCCGCGCTCATGAAATAGCCGACCCGACTCGAAGTCTTCGTCAATTTGAACAAAAGAATACTGGCCGCCTGTGCCATCGCTTCTATTTGCATTACTCCAGGCATGACTGGATGACCGGGGAAATGCCCCTGGAAAAACGGCTCGTTGATCGTGATGGATTTTATGGCCGTAATCTTGTTTTCGCCTTCGAAGCCGATGACCCGGTCAACCATCAAAAAAGGGTAGCGGTGCGGAAGGATCTTCATCACTTCGCCAGTGTCCAGACCGGAATCGCCTATTGGGATCGCGCGCGGTGCGCTCATCGCGCTTCTGCGCGTGTGCTCGCGAGCGAGCGCGCGCGCCAATTCCGCATTTGAAGCATGTCCGGGCTTCACCGCCACCACGTGACCGCGGATACGCCGACCGACTAGCGCGAGATCGCCGATAATATCGAGGATTTTGTGCCGTACGAATTCGTCTGAGAAACGCAAGGGTTCCTTGCTCAAGACCGCCTCGCCGCGCACGACAATCGCGTTTTCGAGGCTGCCTCCCTTAATCAGATTTTTGTCCATGAGTGCCTCAACATCCTCGTAGTAAACAAATGTGCGTGCCGGAGCGATCTCGCCCTCGAAAATCGATGGCGTAATTTCCAATGACAAAAACTGCGTGAATTGATTGTTTGGTCCGGCTTGTGTGCACGAAATGCGAAATTTGTCGTCCGGCAGTAAAACGAGCAGCGCACCTGTTTTTGCTTCGACGTGCATCGGTTCGCGCACGTCGAAAAATTTGCGCGGCTCCTCCTGAGCAGTTACGCCGGTCTTCTTGATGAGATCGACATACGGTTTCGCGCTTCCGTCCCCTATTGGTGGCTCGTTTGCGTCCATTTCCACAATGGCGTTGTCCACGCCCATTGCCGAGAGCGCGGCCAGTACATGCTCGACCGTATGGACGCGCACCGAGCCTTCGCCAATTGTAGTGGCGCGCTCGACTGTCTTCAGGTTCTCGATTTTGGCGTCGATTGTCGGCTCATCCTGTAAATCTTTCCGTTTGAATTTAATTCCGTGATCCACCGGCGCGGGATGCAGTTTAAGGGTAACTTTTTCACCGGTGTGCAACGCCGTGCCGGTAAACCCGGCAATCTTGCCGATAGTCTGCTGAAATTCAGGCGTAGAGGGCATGAGCGCGTAATTAACAGAAATTTAGTAACGTGACCAGATGTTGTAGCGGGGTTCGCCACGGCGAGCACCGTTCTTTATTTCGGCCGTGCGAGACCGCCGCTACACTTCATCTAAGCTCAAACTCGCCGCAATCGAAGGCCATCATCTGATCGACATTTGAAATGCGAAATTGATGTACGCTCGTGCCGTCATCCTGCCAGATATTTACGGCGTTCTCACTTTTAGCAGCGATCCCCGCGCGGGTCACATTCGGTGTCTCGCTGACTTTGAGCAGCGGCAGACCATCGCTCGTTTTCAGGTAAGTCCCCTCGCTGTTGAATCCAATGCCAAGTTCGACAAGCGACTTCTTATCTTTGTGCAAAGGATTGCGGACCAGTCGGACCTTTACAGTGTTCCCGTCGGTTTCCGTTGGGCTCGGCGAAGCCTCGCCTAGATCTTCGCGCTTTAGTGCTCCGACCAGATAGCCGCGCGCGCGGTATCGTCCAGGCGGCAAGTCCTGGCGTCCATCATCCTTTCCATCCCATCGCGTCACGAGCGCATCGGCGCCTATCGCGAAGTCGTTCAGTTCCGCGTTCTGATGCAGGACGCGCACGATTTTGCCAGCCTGATCGTAAATCCCAAGGCTGATCGTGCCTTCCATTGGAGGAGGAATGAAACTGATACGGACACTTCTTGCTGAAGAGGGGGACGGCGTTTGTTCCGGGGTGGGCGAGGGCGGCACAGATTCTTCTGGCGAAATCGAAGCAGACGGAGACGCTCCCAGCGTCGGGGAAGGAGTTGGAGTGGGCGATTCTTGTGCCGCGGCGATTGCGACAAAGACGGCGCAAGAGAGCAAAGTCACAATCTGGGAACGGAGGCCTGCGATCGGTGATTTAAGCATAGTATCGCCAGTTCACGTTCGGAAAAAGGTTGTCCCGCCATTCGCAGTCACGCAAAAATTCTTCATCGAGATCATTTGCGACAAACTGATCGTGCAGACGATTGAAGCGAGCAAGATGATCAATCGTGCGTTGAGTGGCGTATTCGCGGGCAGTCCCGGTTTTCATTAGAAATGCCCAGTCGCTTGATTGCGCCAGCAAAAGCTCGCGGGCGAGTTGTTTGAGTACGCGATCGCAAGTGTCTGTTATGTTTAAGTCGCTCGACGCATATCTTCCCGCGACTTCACACATTCGCAGGGCTGCCGCATTGAGTTGCGGATAAATCCACGCGTTACTCGGGTCCAGCCAGACGGCGAGATGGCCGTTCTCACCCCACGTGGAAGCGGCAGGCTCAACGATTTGCTGCGTCGGATGCGCAGTTAAATATTCACTCGGCGTTGTAAGCCGGAAATCTCGTTCGTTTGCTGCATGGA
>Ga0207678_10003663_pt1 | contig 13810 bp, 14 predicted proteins | sample KBSC63metaG_FD_184319 | JGI IMG/M metagenome (GOLD analysis project Ga0207678, IMG submission 184319) | Corn rhizosphere microbial communities from Kellogg Biological Station, Michigan, USA - KBS C6-3 metaG (SPAdes) (version 2) | ecosystem: Host-associated > Plants > Roots > Rhizosphere > Soil ... | reverse complement strand
GGAAGACCTCGACCTCGTCGTGGACCGGCAGGTAGAACGGCGCCTGGGCGTCGGTCGTGACTTCAAGCATGAGTGAACTCCCCCGTCTGCTCGGTTTCACCTTCATGCGCGTTCACTCCTAGTTCCTCGCTCGGCATCATGCCGAGCCGAGGGAGCGGGAGCGCAGCAATGCGCTCCCGCTACCCGACGAAATGGAGACCGCCTACTTCAGGTGAAGTCGGTCCTCGGCGGCTGCGTCCTGCGGGTGGCCCCTCAGCGGCGTCCTCCGGGACTTACCGGGCGCCTGCGGTGCCGGCCACGCGCTCGGTGTACTCCGGCGCGTCCTCAAAGAAGTGGACATTGTCGTAGCCGAGATGCCGGAAGACACGGTTCCGCACGGAGATCAGGTGCAGTGGCGTGCCATCGGAAGCGAAGTGCTGGGCGATCGTGTTCTGGGGCACGTAGATCGTGTCCCCCTTGCCGAACTCGTGGCGGGTGGGCTCCTTGGCGATGCGCGCGTAATACTTCTCGGCGATCTCGGCCTGGACCTCCCACTGCAGTGAATAGCCCTCGCCGTCAAGGACGTAGAGGACCTCGTCGGCCATCTTCCAGTACTTGCCGGTATGGCCGCCGGCGGGCGTCGTGACTTCGAAGACATCAACCGAGAACTGCCGGTGGTCCGCTGTCGCCGGGCTGTTCATGTCACGCACGTGACCCATGGGGGTGTACTCCCACTGGCCGTCGGTCGGCTTGATGACCTTCTTCATCTGCTCGACGCCTGGAGTCCAGACGGGCGACCAGTCCTCTCGCTCACTGAACTCGTCTGGACGGGTGATCGGCCCGCTGCGGCCCTGCTGTATCAGGCCCATGAACATCCACGTGCTCTTCGCCTTCATCACCAGGCAGACCGCTTGCTCGTCATACGGGTTGTAGTGCCGATGCACCGAGTCAGTGTGGACGAAGACCAGGTCGCCCTTCTCCCAGTCGTACCGCTTGTCATCGTGGATCTCGTAGCCGCGGCCCTCGAGGATGTAGAAGGCGGCTTCGTTCTGGTGCCCGTGGCCATTGTTCGAGCTGTCGGGCGGCAGTTCGACGAAGTGGACCTGGATGGTCTGCGTGAGGAACGGCTCGTCGCCCGGGCCGATCCGCCACCAGGTACGAGACTTCGCGGAGTCACCGGAGTGCCCGGCGTTGTCGCCGGTATCGACAATGACCGAGTCGTTGCGTACGCGGGGAGCGGCGAGCTGAGCGTTTCGGAACTGATTGAGCGTGTACGTCTCGGACGTCATGCCCCGCACGAACGTGCGGTCCTTTTTAGCCATGGTCTCTCGCTTTCTCACGGTGATGCTGCACACTTGGAAGGATAGGACTAAATGTCTGACCCTTCTACCCTCCCGCAGCGGTGGTCTGCCAGGTAGGTGGCCTAGGCCGTCGCGATGCCGTACATTATGGTATAACCAATAGACCTAAGGAGCCTCGGGTGGCCGTAGCGCGCGTCGGAACGCTCATCGTCGGTGCCAGCCAGGCCGGAATCCAAATCGCCACCTCACTGCGGGAGCTCGGGGATGAGGAACCGATCCTGCTGGCCGGTAGCGAGCCGCGATCGCCGTACCAGCGCCCGCCGCTCTCTAAGGCCTATCTGGCCGGGAAGGCAACCGCCGAGTCACTTGAGCTGCGCTCGCCCCAGTGGTACGCCGAGAAGCGGATCGACCTTCGCCTTGAAACACCGATTATGTCGGTTAACCTCGACGAGACCAGCGGCGGAGCCGGGGTGGCGACCACGCGCGCAGGCGAAAAGATCGGCTTCGCGCGACTCGCGCTAACCGTCGGCGGCCGGGCGCGACGACTACGGCTTCCTGGCGCCGGCCTAGACGGCGTCTGTTACCTGCGCCACCTGCGGAACGCCGACGAGCTTCGCCGGCACCTCGCTGTCGCCACCCGTGTCGTCGTCATCGGCGGCGGCTTCATCGGCCTAGAGGCGGCCGCCGTGGCTACCGGCGCGGGCAAGGACGTCACCGTTGTCGACGTCGCCGACCGCCTCCTCGGGCGCGCTGTCGCACCGGTCGTTTCGGAGTTCTACCTCCGAGCCCACCAGCGCCGCGGGACACGGGTGCTGCTGCGCACTACCGTCGCGGCCATCGAGGCCGACGCCGATGGCAAGCGCGTCGCGGGCATACGGCTCGCCGACGGGCGGCTGTTGCCCGCCAGCCTCGTGCTGGTCGGGATCGGCCTCGAGCCACGCACCGAACTAGCCCAGCAGCTCGGCCTGGAGATCGATGACGGCATCGTCGTGGACTCCCACGCGCGAACCAGTAACCCCGCGGTGGTCGCGGCGGGCGACTGCACCACGCTGCCTCATCCGCTCACCGGCAAGGGGCGGATAAGGATCGAATCCGTCCAGAACGCGATCGCACAGGCCCAAGCCGCGGCGGCGTCACTCCTCGGCCGCCCGCCCAGGTCCGGGGCGGTGCCCTGGTTCTGGTCCGATCAGGCCGACCTCAAGCTACAGATTGCCGGGCTCTCCCACGGCTATGACCATGTCGTGGTGCGCGGAGCGCCGTCCAGCGAACGGTTCTCGGTGCTCTATTACGCCTCGGGCCGACTGATCGCAGTCGATGCCATCAACGCTCCGCGCGACTACATGGTCGTGCGCAAGGCCCTCGCCAGGGGCGGCACGATCCCGGCGGACCGTGCCGCAGACGTGAGCGTGCCGCTCAACGAACTGGTCACCGCCGCGCCAGGTCCCTGAGCGGGCCGGTGACCTTGGCGCTGGCCATCCTCCGTTCCAAGTCGGTCCTCTGGAGAGGGAGTCAGATGACAAACGCCTCGAGCGCCTCGGGCGCGAACAGCTGCTCGGGGGTACGAAGCCCCCGGGAGAGTCCCTGCTCGTGGTGGTAGCGCAGGAAAGTCGCCAGTACGTTGTGGTCGGCCTGGCCGAGGCCGTAGGACCAGTAATCCTCGCCGAGGAGCCGCCGCGCGTCTTCCAGATGCTGGTTCAGCCACGGCTCCATGAACCGCAGCGCGGAGGCGTCGTAAATGCGGGCGTATGCCTGCTCCTTGGCCTCGATCAGCGCCTTGGTCAGTGATTGCGCAACCCAGCGATACCGCTGGTAGATCTCCCGCCGGAGCACGACAACGTGCATGATGGGGAAGATCCCGGTCGAGGCGTAGTAATCCTTCTCCGCGGCGACGGTGTCGGGAAAGAGCCTGGTGACGCGGCCGTCGCCACAGGTAAAGGAACTGGGGATGCGCGGCGAGTAGAGCGCGTCAATATCGCCGGCGGCCAGCATCGCCGAGAGGGTCTGGCCGACCGGGATCGGGCGCACGTCGAAGGGAACGTCCACCGCGCCCTTCTCGATTCGCCCGGGGGTCTCCTGACCGCCGGTTACGTAGCGCACCGAGCCGGGTGACACCTCGTACCTGTCCGCGAGGATGCCGCGGATCCACACGCAGGCGGTCAGCTGGTACTCGGGCGAGCCAACCACCTTGCCACGCAGGTCCGCAGGTGCCTCGATGCCGGCCGCGGCGTTGATGAAGATCCCGCCATGGCGGAACATCCGAGAGGTGTAGACGGGCAGGGCGATGAACGGCGGCTCCTGGCCGTCCTCCAGCACGTTGAGGGTGGCGGTGTAGGTAGAAAGCGACATCTCTGCCACGTCAAACTCGCGATGGCGCAGCATGCGGAAGAAGGTCTCTTCCACTGGCAGGCGCAGGTACGTGACGTCGACGCCGTCGACCTGGACGCTGCCGTCCTCGATGGCCCGGGTCCGGTCGTAGTCGCCGCAGGCGAACGTGAGGTGCACGCGAGCCATTACGCCACCGCCCCGCCACGCTGGCCGATCAACTCGGGCATCAAAGAGATGTGGATTGCGTCCTCGTCGGTCTCGCCAGCGAGGACGCGGATCGCATGGTCCACCTGGTCGATTCCGTACCGATGGGTCGCGAGCCGCTCTAGTGGGAACCGGCCGGAGGCGAGCTGTTCCAGCGCGAGTTCGCAGGCCTTGTAGGAATGCCCGCGAGCGCTCTTGATCGTGATCGCCTTCTCCGTGAGCTTCTTGACCGGGAAGTCGGGAAACGCCGCCAGCTCGCCCTGGATGAGGAGCGTGCCCTCGCGCCTCTTGAGGGCGTCGATGCCGAGGAGCACCGGCGCGGTACCAGCCCGTGACGTGCAGTCAAGCACGAAGTCGACGCCCCGGCCCGCCGTCAGGTCGAGGACCTTCTCCAGGGGGTTCTCCTGAAGGATGTCGATCACGTGGTCAGCGCCGAGTTGCTTGGCCAGTTCCAGCCGGGCCTTGTCCCGCGTGGTGCCGGTGACGATGATCTTCGATGCGCCGGCCTGCCTGCAGGCCACGACCTGGGAAAGCCCCTGCTGGCCCGGCCCCTGAATGAGCACCGTGTCGCTGTACCCAACGCCGGCGGAGCGCAGCGCCCATTCGATTCCGTTGGATAGTGGCGTGACCAGGCCAGCGAGCTCTGCGGTGACCGTGTCAGGTACGCGGTGCAGCACGGCATTCCATGGCAGGTACATGTACTCGCTGAACCCGCCCCACAAATGGCCAGGATTGTCGGCTGAGGTATAGCCGTAGCGGCGACCGTCGGGGTTAGTGCGCCAGTCGGTGGCCTCGCAGTGGCGATACTCGCCGATGCGGCACCACTCGCAGTTGAAGCATCCGACGTAGTGCTCGACAAACACGCGGTCACCCTCGGTGAGGCCGTGCCGCTGCTTGAAACGGTCACCCGCGTGAGCGATGACACCAACATTCTCGTGACCCATGATCACGGGTCCGCTGATCATGGCGGGCGGGCTAGAGTACATTTTCACGTCGGTGCCGCAGATTCCGGCGACTTCCACTCGCAGGAGCGCGGAGTCGGCATCGATCTCTGGCAGGTCGAACTCGCGCATCTCGGTGGTACCCGCGGCTACCCGGACGGCCGCCTGAACCTTCTCCGTCATCAACTGGCTCCCTTGGGCGAGGCCACGATGGCCGTTGGCAAAATGGTTAGGCCAATATACCATGTAGTGGCCCACGTCACTCGCGTCGCAACCGCACGGAGATTTCCATGACAGAGCACCTGACCGCCGTCTCCCGCACTCAGGGCAATAACCGGGCGCTCAAGGAGGAAACCGTTGTTCCGGTCGGCTTCCGTCTCGCATTCGAGGAGGTGCCGGTGCTCGTGGATGGCTTCCGCCGCATGGTGCGAGAGTTGGCATACGACGTCTCTGAGATGGCCCTGACGACCTACCTTACCGCCCGTGAATACGGTGTCCGGTTCACCGCGCTACCGGTGTTCCTCGTGCGTGGATTCCACCACGGCGCGGTCTTGGTCCGCCGGGATGGACCGATCACCGAGCCGGCCCAGCTCGCCGGCCGCCGGGTCGGGGTCAACCGCGGTTACACGGTGACGACCGGCGTATGGGCCCGCGCGATCATGGCGACCGAGTACGGGCTTGACCTGGACCGGGTGACGTGGGTGCTGTCCGGCGATGAGCATGTGGCGGCGTACACGCCGCCACGCAACGTGGTACCGGCTGGATCAGGCAAGAAGCTCGGCCAGATGCTGCTCGATGGCGAGATCGACGCGGTGATCGGCGCAGCCATCGACTCCCCTGACGTCGTACCGCTCATCCGCGATCCCGTAGCCGCCGCGACCGCGGCATTGCGCGATCACGGGCTCTATCCGATCAACCACCTTGTCGTGGTCAAAGACGAGGTACTCGAGCGCCATCCCGAGGCCGCTACCGCGATCTTCGAGGCGTTCGCCGAGTCGAAGCGCCGCTACGTCGCCAAGCTGCGCTCAGGCGCCATCACCACACCAGACGCCGCTGACCGCCTGCACGCGCAGGTCATGCAGGCAACCGGCTGGTCCGACCCGCTGCCGTACGGCATCGAGCCCAACCGCCACGTGCTAGACATGCTCGTCTCTCAGGCACGGCGCCAGCACATTCTGCGGACCGCGGTTGGCTTCGACTCCTTGTTCGCGCCCTCCGTCAGGCAGCTGGTCGGCTGATGCACGTCGCACTCGCTGCCGACCATAACGGCGTCCGGCTCAAGCGCCGCCTGGTCGACTGGCTCATCGACCACGGCCACACGATCACCGATGCGGGCAGCCACGATCCCGAGGAGGTCGTTGACTATCCGCCGCTGTGCGCGGCCGTTTCCCGCATGGTTGCCACCCGGTCAGCCGAGCTTGCCATCGTCATCGGAGGCAGCGGCCAAGGCGAGGTCATCGCATGCAACAAGGTCCGCGGTGCGCGAGCGGGGCTAGCCTATAGCCGGTTCGCCGTGCAGATCTCGCGCGGGAACAACGACGCCAACGTCATGGTCATCGGGACCAAGGTCATCTCTGACGAGGATGCGGTCGAACTTCTCGCCCTGTGGCTGGCAACCCCGTTCAAGGGGGGGCGCCACCAGGACCGCGTCGATCAGATCACCGCACTGGAGGCGGACTCGTGAGAACGAGCGCGGTCGGCATGATCGGCACCGCGGTCGGCACCCTGAGCTGAGCCGATAGAAGTTCATCATGACCGCCGGGACGACCGGCCCCGGCGGTGCGGCAGGAGAACAAGCAGAGCTGGCGGGGGTACCGGCGCGCACCCGGTGCTCGCAGGAAAGCCGCGAGAAAGCCGCAGGAAAGGATGCGGTGCGATGGCTATATCGGCTTCACGGATCTGAGGGCTGGCGCCGTCAGGCTCCCGCAGCACGACGGCTGTGCTCGCGGGACAGCAGGCAATGGTTCAGGCCTGGTGATCGTCTGGCCCCTCCTCGTGGCTAACCCGGCGCGCTGTGCGGGAAAGGTGCACGATCGCGATCTTGCGCGCGGCGGCCAAGTCGCGTTCCCTGATCGCATCGGTCAGCTTGATGTGCTCGTCGATACCCCGCTGGCTCATGGGCGCGCTCTGATGGGACTCGGTCAGTGACATCAGCAGCGGGCCGCGGAAGCTTCGCACGAGCATCGCGATGGCCGGATTGTTGGTGCACTCGGCGACCCTGATGTGGAATGCGGCGGACATCCCCACGTTGTACGTCCCGGCGTCCATCGCGTGCTGTGCCTCATCCGCCATTGCGGACAAGGCGGTGATGTCCGCTCCCGTGGCGCGTTCCACGGCCAGGGGCAAGATACCGAGTTCGAAGATGATGCGCGCCTCGGTGACGTTAACCGCCGTGAGGTGAGACAGCGAGATCAGGTCGGCGAGGCCCTCGCTGATCCGCTCGGTGGACGGGGTGATGAGGAACGCGCCGCCGCGGGCCCCCACACGGATGGTCAGCAGGCCGCTCGCCTCAAGGATCCGCAATGCCTCGCGCACCGTGACACGGCTGACGCCCAGACGCTGACACAATTCGCGCTCACTCGGGAGGCGATCGCCAGGCTGGAGACGGCCTTCTCGGATGAGCACCTTGATCTGGTCAACGATGACCTGCGAGACACGGTCGCTGTTGACCGGTCTGAACATATCAGGCATTTCTGCGCTGCCAGCAGCCTTGTCGGCCATCGATCCCCGTCCTCGTTCTCACCAAGTTCACACCATGCGGCGCCGTCTGGGCGCTAACCCTATGCATTTCGTAACAGCGAGGCCGTCCGGGGCTGATTCCATGCTTTCCTTCCCGATGCGCTTGAGTCAGCTTAATGGTCTTATGGTAAGGCACTAGGCGTGCCATGGGGCCGTGGTGGAGCCCACCGGCGCAGCCAGGGAACCGACGGCCCGCCGAAGGGTCTCGAAGCGATCCGGGCCGGGGGGTCGCTACACTTGACACGAGGCATACTGGTATTACCATTGGACCAAATCGGAGAGGTGGAGATACAGTGGCCAAGGACGCGCTGGTTCCGGAGAAGTTGGCGGAAAACTTCGTCAGGGAGAAGGATTCCCCCTACACCCGGTGGGTGGAGGCAGAGGGCCTGGACATCATCGCCGCTCACTACGTCCCCGACCTTAATACGGTCGACCTCAAGCCCTGGGACCGTCGCGGTGGCCGCGGGGTCTTCATCAATCACGAGGCCTCCCGAACCTCCAACGACTGCTATGTCTGCGAGATCCCCGCGGGAGGCAAGCTCGCTCCGCAGCGTCAGTTGTTCGAGGAGATGATCATGATCCTCTCCGGTAGCGGCTCGACGACCGTCTGGAATGACGCCGGCGCCAAGGTGACCTTCGAATGGGGGCCCGGGTCACTCTTCGCGATTCCGCTCAACACCTGGCACCAGCACTTCAATGGCTCGGGCGCGAAGGCGGCCCGTTTCGTCTCATCGACGAACATGCCTCCGATCATCAACCTGTACGACGAGCCGGAGTTCGTGTTTAACACCCCCCACGACTTCCTCGGCCGCTTCAACGGCGAGCCGGACTATTTCGCCAACAAGGACGAGCGGGAAGGATGGCTGCTCAGGACGAACTTCGTCGCCGACGCGATCAATCTGCCGCTCCCCACGGCTAAGGAGCGGGGGGCAGGCGGCGGCCACACCCGGTTCATGATGGCCAAGGGCTCGATGAACAGCCACCTCTCGCAGTTCCCCGTGGGAACCTACAAGAAGGGGCACCGGCACGGCCCGGGCGCCCACTTGATCATCCTGACCGGCGAGGGCTTCAGCCTGATGTGGCCGGAAGGCGAGCAGCCCAAGCGTTACGACTGGAAGCCCGGAACTCTTGTTGTCCCGCCGAACATGTGGTACCACCAGCACTTCAACACGGGAAGCACGCCAGCCCGCTACCTCGCCTTCAAGCACGAGGTCGTTTCGATCCGCAACGCCCAGGGGGTACCGAAAGCGTGGATCAGCCAGCGGATCGGCGGCGACCAAATCGACTACGCCGATGAATTGCCGATCGTGCGCGAGACCTTTGCCAAGGCCCTGACCGAAAGGGGACTAACCCCGGCGATGGACGACGTGTACGCGTCGGAGCGCGAGGATCTTCCTCCGCTTCCCGGCGAGGCAACGCAGACCGCATGACCGGACATGACGGTGGCCACCACGATCACGGTGGTGGCCACACCCATGGCATCGACGACGAGCATGACGATGGGGCCGATCAGCCACTTGAAGAGAACGCCATCTGGCAGCAGGACAACGTCCTGCTGCACAGCGTTGGCATCGACATCGGCTCATCGGGTACCCAGGTCGCCTTTTCCCGCCTGCACCTGCGTCGGCTAAGCGAGAACCTCACCAGCCGATACGTCGTTGTGCGCCGCGAGACTCACTTTGAATCCGATGTACACCTCACGCCCTATACCGATGGGCTGTCTATCGATGCGGCCGCACTGGGGGGCATCCTCGATGAGGCGTACGCCGATGCTCGAGTGGCACCTGAGGACGTTGATACCGGCGTGGTGATCCTCACCGGTGAGGCATTGCGGAGGCGTAATGCCGAGCTCATCGCGTCGGTGGTCAGCGAACGCGCCGGAGACCTGATCTGCAAGACGGCCGGCCACCACATGGAGGCCATGCTCGCCGCGTACGGTTCGGGTGCTGTCCGGATGTCACACGAGCACGGACTCCGCCTGCTCAACGTCGACATTGGCGGGGGCACCACCAAGCTGACGCTGATCGACTCCGGCCGGATCGCGGCGACCGCGGCCTTCCACGTTGGAGGCCGGCTGATCGCGGCCGGCGAAGGCGTCGTCACCCGGGTCGAGCCGGGAGGTGCCCGTCACGCGGAGCGCGCCGGGACCCCGCTGTCGCTCGGGGCACCGGTGTCAGCGGGCGAGCTGGCATCGATCGGCGCCCGAATGGCGGATGAACTGCTCGCCGTTCTGGCCGGCCGGCCAGCCAGCGACCCTAAGCTCTGGCTCACCCAGCCCCTGCCACGGCTCGGCTCGCTCGACGGGCTGATCTTCTCCGGCGGCGTCGCCGAGTACATCTACGGCGAAGAGCAGCGGGACTTCGGCGACCTCGGCCCTTCACTCGGCGATGCCCTGGCCCGCGCGGGACGCGCGGGCCGGCTACCGGCGCCGGTGCTGCCAGCCGCGGCGCGCATTCGGGCGACCGTTCTCGGGGCCTCTGAGTACACCGTTCAGCTCAGCGGTATCACCAGCTTCATCGGGTCCCCGGAGCGCGCGCTGCCGCGTCGCAACCTTCCGGTCGCCAACCTGCAGTACGAGCTCGGTGAAACCATCGTCGCGGCCGAGGTCGGTGAGGAAATCCGCCGCCATGTAGGGCGCTTCGGCCTTGCTCCCACCGACGACCTCGCGCTGGCGTTGCACTGGGGCGGGCCACCGGAGTACCACCGGGTACGGGCGCTCGCGGAGGCCGTGGCGACGGGCCTGAGTGACCGCCTCCTGGCGGGGGCGGCCGTCTACCTCGTGCTGGACGGCGACATCGCCCGGACGCTTGGGCTGATCCTGAGCGAGGAGCTAGGAGTGAGCAACGACCTCGTCGTCCTCGACGGTGTTGTCCTCCGTGACTTCGACTACGTGGACCTCGGCCGGGTGCGTCAGCCCTCAGGGACCGTTCCGGTGACGATTAAGTCGCTGGTCTTCGGCGGGGCTTACGGCAGCTGATGACCGCCAGGGTCCTTAGCCTCGAGGAAGCCAACACGCTGCCTGGATCCGCCACGAGCAGACGGGGGAGTTCACTCATGCTTGAAGTCACGACCGACGCCCAGGCGCCGTTCTACCTGCCGGTCCACGACGAGGTCGAGGTCTTCCGCGCCGCCTACCAGCGGCGGATCCCGGTGCTGCTCAAGGGGCCCACCGGGTGCGGCAAGACCCGCTTCGTCGAGCACATGTCCTGGCTGCTGGCCCGCGACCGCGGCCGCGACCCCGCCGGCAACCTCATCACGGTCAGCTGCCACGACGACCTCACCTCAGCCGACCTCGTCGGCCGCTACCTCCTGTCCAGCGACGGCACCACCTGGCTCGACGGCCCCCTCACCCAGGCCGTCCGCAACGGCGCCATCTGCTACCTCGACGAGGTCGTCGAGGCCCGCAAGGACACCACCGTCATCCTCCACGCCCTCACCGACCACCGCCGCACCCTCCCCATCGAGCGCCTCGCCACCTCCCTGCCCGCCCACCCCGACTTCCTCCTCGTCGTCAGCTACAACCCCGGCTACCAGGCCGCCGCCAAGGACCTCAAGCCCTCCACCCGCCAGCGCTTCATGGCCATCGAGTTCACCTACCCCACCCCCGAGCGGGAGACCGAGATCATTGCCCATGAGTCGGGCGCCGATGCCGCCACCGCCGAGGCGCTATCGTTCCTCGGCGGCAAGCTGCGCGGACTCGACGAAGCCGAAGTGATCGAGGGGCCGAGCACGCGGCTGCTCATCCACGTGGGATCGCTCATCACGGACGGCATCAGCCCCCGGCGGGCCGCCGAGGCAGCGCTGGTGCAGGCGCTCAGCGATGACGCGGACGTGCAGGCCGCGATCCGTGACGTGGTCGACGCCGTCTTTGGCGCCTGAACGGGCTGTGGGCTGGCTCGCCGCTACCGCAGGCCTAAAGGCCGACGCGGCCCGCGGTGCGGGTGAGGTGCTCACGCATGATGCGCGACGCCCCGTCCACGTCACGGCGACGGACCGCCTGGATGAACAACTCGTGCTCCTCCGTGCCGACGTGACCCATCTCCGGGGCAGCCTCATGGGCTTCCTGCAGCGACATCAGGATCGGCCCGCGGAACGACTCGACCAGCATTTCCAGTGCCGGGTTGTGCGTCGCCTGCGCGACTCGCGCGTGGAACTCCAGCGACATGTCCATGGAATATTCGTCGGCGCGGAGCGCTTCCTGGGCACGCGCGCAGATCTTCTCCAACTCGACCAGGTCCTCGTCGGTCGCCCGCTCGCAGACAAGCGGGACGATGCCCACTTCGAGGATAAGGCGGACCTCGGTGACGTCGGCTGCGCTGACCACCGACATGAAGAGCAGGTCGGTCAGGCCCTCGCCAACCCAGTCACTCGACGGTGCGGTCACAAACGCACCACCCCGGGCACCCACGCGAATCTCTACCAGGCCGCTGGACTCAAGCATTCGCAGTGCCTCGCGCACCGTGACCCGGCTAACGCCGAAGCGCTCGCAAAGGTCACGTTCCGGCGGCAGCCGGTCGCCGGGCTTCAGCTGGCCCTGGCGTATAAGCAGGCGGATCTGCTCGACAATTATCTCGGATATCCGGCCGACGCTGACCTTGCTGAACAGTTCCGGTCCGGTGCCGGGAGCTGCTTTCGAGTTCACTGCCCGCCCACTGTTCCCGACCCAGGCATCTGGTCCTCCTCCTAGAGGCTGAATCTCTCCAGCGCCGCTTTGTCAAGACCTAATTATAGGTTAGGCATTATGGTTCGGCCAACGGCTGCATGCGCTGCCAGCGGTCCCTCCGGCGGGGTACGTCGCCTCAGGTAGTTAGGTAGGTCTTGGAATCCTTTTCGTTGGCTGCGTTCTTCATCGGCAGCCAGGTCAGACGACGTTGAACGGGTCCAGGCTCCCTTGCCTCGCCCCATCGATTCCGGCTTCCCTGGACGGCTTCGCGCTGGTTCCGGCCGAGTGTTACGCCTGGAACGTTGGGCGCTAGACGCGGACTAACCATCAGAGGTATAAATATCATACCAACGCCGGTGGAGGAGTCGCGATGGCGAATACCAGGCAAGATTTCGACTACGGAATGACCCCGGATCGCCTCGGCCCGAAGGGATGCCGCACGGCACAGCTCACAGCGCTGGGATCCGACGCGCTCGGCGCTGAGGCGGCCCGGGCATGACGGCCCAGGGAGAGCAGGCGGCGGCCGGCTGGCGGGACGCGGACTTCGCCCAGTCCTGGGCCGAGCGCGACTCGTTCCGTGACCTGCTGGACTTCCCGCGTCGGCTTGCCGCTGCCATCGTCGCCGACGACAACCCGTCGCCCGGCACAATCCTTGACGTCGGCGCCGGGCCTGGCGCCGTGCTGTCGGTCTTCCTCCAGGAGTTCCCGAGCGCGCGGGGGATCTGGACCGACGCGTCCCCCGCAATGCAGGACCTGGCATGTGAACAACTCGCGCCGTTCGGTGACCGGGTCGACTACCTCATCGTGGACATGACCGGCCTTAACGGCGCGGCCCTGCCGTCGCAGGTCGACGTGATCACTACCTCCCGGGCGGCCCACCACCTGGACCGCGGCGGCCTGTTCAGCTTCTACGCGGACGTCGCCGCGCGCCTGGCGCCCGGCGGCTGGATCGTCAACCTCGACCACATCGGCCCGGCCAGCCAAGCCGGGCCTGCGGGCGCTGCCGGGTTCGACGACGTATGGGACCGGCGGCTGCGGGCAGCGCGCAAGAGGTTCGGCGATACGCCTGACGGTAACAAACACCATCACAACTACCCGCTCACCAGCTTCGCCGACCACGTCGGCGCACTCGATGCGGCTGGCATCACCGACGTCGAGGTGCCATGGCGGTCGTTCTACACGTGCCTGTTCATGGGCCGCAAGGCGGGTTCACTGGCCGGGGCCTCCAGCGTGAGGGTGCCGCGGCCGACGGGCAGGTAGATCAGCTGCCCGGGGCTCGCGGCGGTGTCCGCTACGGTGACCTGGCCGGTGTCGACAAGGACGCCGTGCTCGAATGTGGGGTCGACCTCGAGGCGCAGCGTTCCGTCGACGGCCAGGGTGATCTCGGCGCCAAGCAGCGGGCTGCGGGTGTCGGAAGCGACTGGCGCGGACATCGAGCACCTCGGGCTGGTTCCCGCGGTCGGCATCATCGACGACCATCTTCAGCGTCTGCGTCCCTTCCCTCGGCGTTGGCCGCCGGCTTCCCTTGATCACTTGGGGGAGGTGCGCCGCGCCCTGCGTCAGCTCTGAGTGCTGGCTAGACGTATCAGAGACAGGCTTCGGGGCACCTAAGTACTGTGGCAAAAAAGACGTTGACCTGCCGAAGCTCCGCTGAGGGC
>Ga0207678_10003661_pt1 | contig 13811 bp, 15 predicted proteins | sample KBSC63metaG_FD_184319 | JGI IMG/M metagenome (GOLD analysis project Ga0207678, IMG submission 184319) | Corn rhizosphere microbial communities from Kellogg Biological Station, Michigan, USA - KBS C6-3 metaG (SPAdes) (version 2) | ecosystem: Host-associated > Plants > Roots > Rhizosphere > Soil ... | reverse complement strand
CGACGCGGCGGTCGAAGATGCTTTTCCGGGTGGTCGTGTTTCCGTAGCCAACATAGAAGGGAGGTTCGCCCTGACGATGATCCAGCATGGGCTGTTGCGGCCGCTTGGCACAGCGGAGTTGTCGGACGGGACGCTGCGGTACCTGCTTTGGATTGCCGCCTTGCTAACGCCACGGCCTCCAGCGCTGATGATCCTCAATGAGCCGGAGACGAGTCTGCATCCTGACCTGCTTGTTGCCCTTGCCCGCCTCATTGCGAGGGCAGCCGAGCGAACTCAGGTCGTAGTCGTAACCCATGCAAGCCCAATTGTTTCGACACTCGCAGAGCACTCTGGTTGTCATTCCATCACGCTTGAAAAAAAGTTCGGTGAAACTCAGATCGCGGGAACCAGGGGCCTTGGGGGGCCAGCCTGGCATTGGCCTTCTCGCTAGAGACGGCCTGGTGCCATGAAGCAAGCGGCGGAAAGCTGCAAAACTCAGGGTCAAAACCCGCGGGCGAGGGCGCCGCTCCACACCGTCTTGGCGCGCAAAACAAAACCGCCGGACCTGAGTGTTTCAGGAGCCGGCGGCTGTCTTTACTTCTACCTCGTGCTATGTCTGCCGCGACTAGGTCTGGATGATGCGCGGCGTGATGAAGAAGATCAGCTCCTGGTTGGAGGTGCTGACCGATTGCCGTTTGAACAGGTTGCCCAGGTACGGGATGCTGCCCAACAGCGGTACCTGCTGGACGTTGACTGAGTTCTGGGTCTGGATCACGCCGCCGATGACCACCGTGCCACCGTCGGTCACGAGGACCTGGGTGGTTGCCTGCTGGGTGATCAGCGTCGGGTTGCCCTGGACCGTACGGCCGAAGTCAGGCGTGGTGTTTTCCACATCCACGTTCAGGAAGATGGTGCCTTCCGAGGTGATCTGTGGAACCACGGTCAAGCGCAGGAACGCGTCCACATAAGTCACGGTGGGCGGTCCACCCAACTGCGCCTGGGTCACGATGGGTACGCGCACGCCCTGGCGAACCAGAGCCTGAATGTTGTTCTGCGTGACCACTCGCGGACGGGAAAGGATCTTCAGCAGTCCGCGCGACTCCGCCATCGTAAGGATGGCATCAATGCGCACATTGTTGCTGGCATTGACGAAGGTCAGACCGCTGGTCGGGCTGGTGACGGGAAAGTTCGAGAACAGTGGAATCTGGCTTCCCCCTCCGGTGCTGCTGCCGGCTGTGATATAGCCGGGGGTCAGACCGCCCACCGTGGTCGGCGAAGTCCCGACTGCAGAGGCGCCGCCGATCGCGGTTTTTCCATCGCCCCAACCGAAACCAAGCTGGGTTCCGATATCGCGGGCGAAGCTGCGGGTTGCGGCCACGACGCGGGCTTCAATTTCCACTTCCTGGGTCTTGCGGTCGAGCTGGGTCAGGAGGCGGTCGATGGCCGGCATCACCGAAGGAATATCCTGGATGATGAGAGCGTTGGTCCGGTCGTCGGAGATGACGTCGCCCCGCTGGGTGAGGAAATTCTTCACCGTGGGGACCACATCCTTGGAATGGGCATAGCTCAGGAAACGGGTGACCGTGACCTTGTCCACCGCCAGGGCCTCGGCTTCGATCTGGGCGCGCCGGGATTCAGCTTCCTTGCGCATGGTCTCAACTGTGGCGATGCGCAGTACGTTGCCTTCCAGCTGCCGCGACAGATCGTTGTTCTTCAGAACGATGTCGAGCGCCTGGTCCCACGGCACGTCGTCGAGCACGATGGTCAAAGTGCCTTTGACGTTGGGGTCAAGAACGACGTTCAGTCCGCTGATTTCGTGAATCAGGCGGAAGAAATCCTTGAGGTCCACATCCTTCAAGTTCACCGAGATGGGTTCACCGGTGTACTTCGGTCCGGTGATCGCGGGCGCCTGCGCAGCCTGTACTTTCTGCTCGGCAGCCATGTTCACGGCCGGTTGCATACCGCTGGACTGCATGGCCGCGCTGGGCGCAGGCAGCAGATTGCCCTCGGGACGGACGGCAAACTTTCCGGCGGCCGCAGTGGCGCGCGCGGAAGGATCCACCACAGCCGGCTTGGTGTCATCGGACGCGGCTGAATCCTTGGGCCGATAAGAAGGTTCGATGAAGGCGAAATCGGTGGCACGGGCCGAGGTCTGAATCAACTTGGCTTCCGTGGCGGGCGCGACAATCTGCGCGACCGGGGGCGCGACCGCAACTTCATTCCTGGCTACGGCGGGCTGCGCGGCCGGGGCCTTGACCACGACCGGCGCCGCTTTGGCCACCGCTGCCCTGGTGTACAGCTTTAGGACTAGAGCGTTGTCGCTGCCCGAAACCAGCTCGTGACGGCACGCCTGGGTCAGATCGACCACGATGCGAGAGGTGGGAGTGCTTCGGCCGTCCATGCCGAGGCGCACGTCCTTCACGCCGTCACCGTTGACGCTGATCAGACCATGCGCGGTGGCGACTACCGTATTCGGCAGATCGACCACGATGCGGGCCGGATTGTCCAGCGTGCTCAGTCGCGGTTTCACAGTGCCGTGGGCCCTGATCTCCACGCTGACGCCGTCGGCGGTGCGCACGACGCTGACCTTCTGCAGTGCGGCGTGCCGCGGAGCATCCGTGCCCGCGCCCTGCGTCTGGGCCGAAGCGGTAATGAGCGCCATTACCAGCATCAGCAGTAAAACGGTCACCAATTGCTTTCGCATTTCACTCTCCCCACGGGCTTCGCGCTTGGCTCGCCCCGTATCTTTCTCGCAAGATTCGTTTCTGCCGGGTTCCCGGCTCAACATCCCCGCCGCCCTAGACTGCTGACGTCGTAATCTTCTTGGTCACTTCCCGGGTCATGGCCTTGCCCAGGCGGTCCTGAATGGTTTCCTTGAAAATGATCGAATCGCCGGTGATCTTGACCACGTAACCGTTGAACACCGGATCGTTCTCCCGCAGGAAATACGCCTTGTTCAAGCTGTTGACCACGACCGCGATCATTCCCGAGTCCGCCTTCACCACCCCTTTAAGATTGATCTGGTCGATGGACAGGCAGCGTTTTCCGACGCTGCAGCCCGAGCCCATCATGCTGCGATTCACCACCGGGCTGACGAAGGGATCCCGCCGGCTGGACAGATTGATCTGCTTGGGCGCATCCCCTTTCGCCTTCGCGGGTTGCTTCTGGTTCTCCACCGCGATCTGCTGTTTGGGCTGCGATTTCTTGTGTCCGGCGACGGGCTTGGCTTTGGCCGCGACGGCGCTCCCCGGCTGGGCTGCGTGCTTGGCAGGCAGGGCTGGATTGGCCGCGACTCCCTGCGAGGGCGCCAAGGCAGATTTCGAGTTGACCGCCGGTTGGTGCTGAACTGTCTTCAGCGTGTCCCGTGTGTTGTTGATGGCGTTCGGGTTCTGCCCCCAGGCAGTTCCCGCCACCATCCCCAGGAAAACAATTCCAGTCGTCAGCTTCATATGGTCCCCTGCTTTTTCGCCGCCGCGGGCTGGCCCGGTTTTCCCGGCGCGCTCGCTGGCGGTGCCAAGTCATGACTGTAGAAGGTCGTGGCCGTGCAGGTGGCCACAACGCTCTCGTTTGGCGCGTACTGATAGGTATGCTTCGCCTTGGCCTCGGTCGGTCTCTTGGTGTTCGCCACCATCAGACCCGAGACATTGACGATGCGCTCGAGCTTGCCCACCTTGTCGAAGAAATTCAGCATCGAGTAGTACGGTCCGTCGAGTTCCATCTCGAACGGCACCTCGGTGTAGTATTCCTTGGCTGCGGTCGGCCTGGCGGTATAGCGGCGCAGTTCGATCCCGGCCTTCATGGCCTCGGCATTCATCATCTTCATGAAGCCAGGCACTTCTTTCTCGTCGGGCACGATCTTGCGCTCGATCTCCAGCTGCTGTTTGAGGCTGGCCAGCTGGCGTTCGATATCCACCAGCTTGGGCCGGTAAGACTCCAGTTCCGCGTTTTCACGCAGCTTGGCGTCCAGGGCGGCCTGGGCCGTCGCATTGGCTTCCCGCTGGGTCTTGAACAGGGTGAAGTAAAGGGCGCCGGTCAGCAATGCCGCTACGCCGACCACACTTGCCCACTGTTTAATGCCCGACATTTCGCTAAAGTTGGCCATAGTTTTCTGCCTTCCTAGGACTTCGCCTTTTCGCAGGTCAAGGTGAAATTAAAGGCCTGCATTTCTTTGAAAGTGTCGTCCTGGTAGGTCTCTTTGATTTCGATGTTGGAGAAGTATCCGGTCTTTTGCAGATTGGAGATCAGGCTCGCGACCGCGTCGTTGCTCAGGGCCATGCCGTCGATATCGACGCTGGTGCCCTGGTCCTTCATGCTGTTCAGCCAGACTGCTTCGGTGCTGTTCACCGTCTGGCCAATCGTGTTCAGCAGGTTGACCGGGCCGGCCTGGGCCGCGCGCAGCTGGTCGATCACATCCACCCGGCGCTTGTAGTTTTCGGCTTCGCGCTGGCGCTCCATGTAGCGTGCTTTGACGTCCGCCAGTTCAGCGTTCTTCCGCAGCGCCACTTCCATCTTGGCAGCGATGTCCTTGTGCTGTTTGTCCAGCTGGTACCAGTAGCCCGCGTTGACCAGGCCAGCCAGGACCAGCACCACCAGGACCTTCATCTTGGGAGAGCCTACGTCACCCACTTCCATGACGGCGGCCGCCGAAGCTGCGGATCGCTTGTTCTTTCCCTTTTGTGCACCCAGCAGGTTGATTCGGATCATAAGTCTTCAAAACTCCTTAAGGCCAAGCCCACTGCAACTGCCAACTGGCCCGCGTTCTGCTCGATCAACTGCACTCCCGGTCCTTCCGTCGGCAGGCCGATCTTCTGGAACGGATTGAAGATCTCCACCGGCAGTGAAAACTCCTGGCGCAAGGCTTCGACTAAACCCGGTACCTTGGACGAACCGCCCGCCAGATAAATCTTCTCGATGTGCTCGCCCGCCGAACTGGCGCGGAAGAAGTCGAACGTCTTCTGAATTTCGAGCACGATGATCTCGGTCACCTGCTGCAGGATGGGTGTCTTGGCGTCTTCACTGACCGTGCCCACCTTGTGGCCCAGCTTCAGGGATTCAGCGTCGTCGAAGCTCAGGTCCAGTTCTTTCTGCAGCGAATCGGTGTACTGGTGCCCGCCTACGCTGACGTCACGCGGGAACAGCGGCGTGGTGCCCTTCACGATATTGATGTTCATCACGCTCGCGCCCAGATTCAACAGAGCCACCACCTGTCCCGGCGCGGGTTCGTAGTTGTACTCGTAGCAGTTCTGCAAGGCCAGGGCATCGATGTCCACAATAGCCGGAGTCTTGCCTGCCATCGAGAGTACGTTGGTGTAGTTGAGGATCTTGTCTTTCTTGACAGCCACCAGCAGAACGTCCATCTGCGGGTTGCCGGCGTCTTCAGAAAGGATCTGGTAGTCGAGGTTCACGTCGGCCAGATCGAAGGGAATATGCTGCGCTGCTTCCTTCTCGATGGTTTCGGCCAGTTCCTGGTCGCTCATCGAAGGCAGCGAGATCTTCTTCACGATCACCGAGTGCCCGCTCACCGCCGTGGCCACGGCCCGCGCCTTGATGGCGTTGTCCAGGAACAGCTTTGAGATCGCGCTCGACACCGTGCCGGAATCCACGATCATGGAGTCCACAACGATATCCGGCGCCAGCGGTTCCAGGCCCAGGTGCGCCACTTCAATTCCGTTGCGCCCTTTTCTAAGCTCCACAGCCTTGATGCTGGAGGAGCCTACATCCAGACCAACAATCGTTTTCGATCCGAATCCAAACATGTGCCCGCCTTTTACAGTTGCCCGGCAGCCTTACCAGCCGCCTTCGGTTTCCTCTTGCTCTTGACTTCCATCTGGGTTGACTTCTCTTCCATCCACTGGTCCAGCCTCGACTTCTTGAAGCGCCAGCGGTTGCCCAGCTTGAAAGCCGGAATCTTCTGTTCGCCTACGTACTTGTAAAGCGTGTCCGGACTCACTCCCAGGTATTGCGACGCCTGGCGAATGTTCATCACTTCCCGCGAGTCGGCCATAGTTCCAAACCCTTTCCACAGATTCAGGCCCGGTATCGGGCAAACGTTGGGAGAAAATTCCTCGCACAAAATTGCGTTCGAGTGAATTTAGGTGTGCTGAGCATATATCAACCCCGAAAGTGCCAAGGTCAAGGCGTATCTTCGGGTTTTACCGGGTTTTATACCTGTTTTCTGGAAAGTGACCCGGCGGGAGTTGCAGGTTGATACTACAAATAGCGCTTCCAAGGAGGTTGGATACTACTAATAGCAGTGTTTATACAGTCGGTTCGAGCCGTACCCCCATTGCGTAACCAAAGTACTACAGACGTTACTCAGGTATCTGGACAGACGGGAAGGGGTGCAAAATCGTAATTGGCACCTGCAACTGGCATTTAGCTGGCAATTGACCTTTGTAGCGCCGGCGTCTCGCCGGCTGTCCTGCGGGCGTCCCGCCCGCAGAGGGCAGACAGACAGGGTTAGAGCTGACGGCGAGGGCAGGATGCCCTCGCGACAGCCGCCGGGACGGCGGCGGTACGAAAAGCTAATATTCCGACAGCTCCTTCATGGCCTGGAACAGGTCCGCGGTCTGGGGCAGGATGGCGTTTTCCAGGTCGGGGTGGTAGGCCACAAAGACGTCCATGGCGGCCACCCGGCGGACTGGCGCATCCAGGTGCTCGAACATCTGGTCGGCGATGCGGGCGGCGATCTCGGCCCCGTAGCCCCAGCTCAGAGTGTCTTCATAGGCCACCAGGGCCCGGCTGGTCTTTTGCACCGAGGCGGCAATGGTCTCCCAGTCGAAGGGATTCAGGCTGCGGAGGTCGATCAGCTCGGCTTTGACGCCGTGATCGCGCTCCAGTTTCTGAACTGCCTGCAGCGCCCGGGGAACGACCGCTCCGTAAGTAATCACGGTAAGGTCGGTTCCCGACTGCACTACTTTGGCCTTGCCGAACGGCACCATGTAGTCCGGGCCGGGATAAGGCGCGCGGCCGTAAGTCTCGCGATAAAGCCGCTTGTGTTCGAGGAAAAGGACAGGATCGTCGCAGCGGATCGCGGTGCGCAACAGGCCGGCGGCGTCGAGCGCATTCGACGGAAACACCACCCTCAGTCCGGGAATGTGGGTAAAGACACTCTCGCCGCATTGCGAGTGGTAGATGGCCCCGCCGGTAAGGTAGCCGCCGATGGCCACGCGAATGACGCAGGGCGCGGAGAACGTGTTGTAAGAGCGCCAGCGGATCAGCGGCAGCTCGCTGCGCAGCTGCATCATGGCGGGCCAGATGTAGTCAAAGAACTGGATCTCGACCACCGGCTTCAGTCCGCGTTGGGCCATGCCGGTAGCGCGGCCCACAATGTTAGCTTCGGCGATCGGAGAGTTGAACACCCGGTCGGACCCGAACTCTATCTGCAACCCGGCGGTGAGCTTGAAGACCCCACCCTTACCCTTGACCAGTTTCTGCTTGAGATATTCTTCGCGGCTGCAGTCGGCGACATCTTCTCCGAAGATCACGATGCGCTCATCGCGGCGCATCTCGTCGCGCAAGGTGGCATTGATCAGGTCGGCCATGGTCTTGGGCGCGGTTTTCTTGCCATCGGACGCCGCCTCGGGCTTGGAAGGCGTCGGCTGGGTGTCGAAGGCGGACGAGGTGGGATCGAGGTTCGGCGAATACACATACTGCAGCACCTTGTCGGGAGAAGGTGCCGGCGCCTGCAGGGCACGGTCAACCGCGACTTGCAGATCATCATCTACCTGCTTTTCCAGCCGGTTGATGCCTTTTTCGTCCAGAATGCCTTCGCGGATCAGGAACATCTGCATGCGGGTGATGGGATCGCGCTGGGCATCGCGCTGGCGTTCAGCGTCGGGCCGGTAGAGGCGTTCGTCGTCGGAAAGGGAATGAGAGTAAGGACGGATCACGTGGGCATGAACGAAAGAAGGGCCATGCCCGGCGCGGCTGTGTCTCACGGCGCGCACAAAGGCGGCATAGCTGGCGACCGGGTCGGTCCCATCTACCTCTTCAAAGTGAAAGTTGGGAAAACCGCTGACCAGGCGGGAGATATTGCCGCCCGCCGTCTGCACCTCGACCGGCACCGAGATGGCATAACCATTGTCTTCGACAACAAAGATCAGAGGCAACCGGGAGTTGGCAGCGGTGTTCAGCGCCTCCCAGAACTCCCCTTCACTGCTGGTGCCGTCGCCCAGCGAAACGTAGGTAATCTCGTCACCGTGGAATTTGACGTCTTTGAATTGCCGGTAGTCGCCGGTGGCCTTGCGGGCGGCATCGGGATGAGCCGCGTAGTAGCGTCCGACCTCGGCGCAACCCACGGCCTGCAAAATCTGGGTCCCGGTAGGCGAGGAGCCGGTAACAATATTGAGATCGGGGAGGCTCCAGTGGGAAGGCATCTGCCGCCCCCCGGAACTGGGATCGTCGCCCGAGCCCACCGCCTGTAACAGCATGTCGTAAGCGGTCGCGCCCAGGGCAAGGCAAAGCGCCCGGTCGCGATAGTAGGGGTAGAACCAGTCGTATCCCGCCTTCAGGGCGAAGGCCGCGGCCACACCCACGGCTTCATGGCCGGCGCCGGAGATCTGGAAGAATATCTTCTGCTGGCGCTTGAGGAGGATTTCGCGGTCGTCCACCCGCCGCGAGGTGTACATGTGGCGGTAGGCTTCGATCAGCTGTTCGCGGGAGAGACCTTCATAGGTCTTTCCAGCTTTCTTGCCATCGCGTTCGGATACTGCGGCCGCTTTAGGGTCAGTCTTGGTGGTGGCCATCCGGCTCCCTTCGATGCAAGAGTACAAGCCGCGTTTGCATTGTAAATCCTGGGCTGGACTCCGAATATACTGAATAGTTCAAAAAATTGGCCGCCGAGTACGCTCAGAACGCCGAGAAAACCTCTTCCTGGTTTCCTCGGCGTTCTGGGCGTACTCGGCGGTAGAACTACTCTTGCATGATCAAATTCCATCGCCCGTTCGATCCTCATAAAATTCGCCTGCTGATCTTCGATCTTGACGGTACGTTGATCGACTCGCGCCTCGACCTGGTGCATTCGGTCAATGCCACCTTGCGCCACATGAAGCGTCCCGAACTGCCCGACGATGTGATTGCCAGCTACGTCGGGGATGGAGCGCCCGCGCTGATTGGCCGCGCCTTGGGCAAGGAGGCCGGCGACCAGAAGCTGGTGCGCTCGGGCCTGGAATACTTCCTGGCTTATTATCGGGAACATAAACTGGACCACACTCACGTGTACGAAGGCATCAGAGAAGCCCTGGCGAGTGCGCAGAACTCGCACAACGGCCTGCCGCGCAAGATGGCGGTGCTTTCGAACAAGCCGGTGAACCCGTCGCGGGCCATTGTCGAGGCCATGGGGCTGAGCAAGTTCTTTCCCCTGGTCTATGGCGGCAACAGCTTTGCCACCAAGAAGCCCGATCCCGAGGGAGCGCAAACCATCCTGCGGGAAACGGGTTCGGAGCCGCGGGAAACCCTGATCGTGGGCGACTCCGGGGTGGACGTCCTGACCGGCCGCAATGCCGGGACGTGGACATGCGGCGTGACCTACGGCTTCGCCCCGCATACCCTGCACGACGCCGCCCCCGACGTGTTGGTCGATCGGCCGGGTGAACTGGCGGAGCTTTTTTCCCGAGCACCCGATTTCTGACTCGTTCGCCCAGCTTTGCCGCTAACAGAGATGGTCAATGTGCGGGCCAGGCTTGCGTTTCCTTCCAACTTCTAAAGCGCCGTGTCGCCTTCTCCGTGTCCTCAGTGTCCTCCGTGGTTAACTCTGTTCCGGCCTTCATCAGCTAAACTCCATCGAGGATGCACAAACCGCCAGAGCCAGCCAGCTTTACCCCCGCCGAACTGCGCAAGCTGCGCAGTATGAAAGATCCCCATGGCATCCAGCGTCACCTCGACGACATGCCGTACCATTTGGCCGACACAGCCTGGTCGCCGCGCCGTGTGCTGCGCGAAAATACCGCGCACTGCCTGGAGGGAGCGATCTTCGCCGCGGCGGCGTTGCGGGCGAATGGCTTCCCTCCCCTGCTTCTGGATCTCGAAGCTGAACACGATACCGATCACGTTCTCGCGCTTTACCGGGTGAAAGGGCACTGGGGCGTGGTGGCGAAGTCCAACTACACCGGCTGCCGTTATCGCGAGCCGGTGTATCGATCGCTGCGCGAGCTGGCCATGAGCTTTTTCAATCTCTACTTCAATATGCGGCGGGACCGGACGCTGCGTACATTCTCCCGTCCCGTGCACCTCGCACGTTTCGATCACCTGCACTGGATGACCACGGAGAAACCCGTATGGTTCATCGTGGATTACCTCTTCGAAGTCCACCATTACAAGCTGCTGCGGCCGGGGATGGCCGGACGTTTACATCGTATCGATGAAAGGCTGTATCGGGCAGAGACGCTAGGGAAGGCAGAGAAGTCCCGCTGATGACCCCGGACCGAAGATCTACGTTGGGCGGAGCCCTGAACTCCTGCGTTACCGCACCTTCAATCCGTATTTCTGGGTCATCGGCGGAACGAGACCGTTCATGCGCAGGTACTCGACCAGTTGTCCGTAGTGATCGGTGATGTGCCAGACGGCAATCACGGAAATACCAAGTCTTGTGTTTGGTCCGCCATAACGGCCTTCCACCCGTTCAAGGGCATTCTTCGCGGTGAGCGTGGCCAGGACGCGGTTGGAGTAGTCGAACGAATCCTTCAGGTACTTGACCAGTTCGGCTTTTGTCTTTGCCGGATCGTGACCACCCTTTTCGCAGTCGGCGGGCGGCTGTTTGCCCTCAAATTCGTTGAAGAAAGCGAACTGCGCGCAAGCGACATGCTTCACCTGTTCGCCGAAACTGCGGACATCCTCAAACTTGCCGGCCGTGGGAACGAACGAATACTTGTCTTCCGGCATGGCTTCAGCAAGGCCGAGAAGGCTGCCTTCTGTGAACTGGAGCGGGCCGCTGACGCTTTCAGCGATGGACGCGGGAATATCGTTCTGCCCGGTACGGGCTGGCTTGCTCGTGGAAGCCTGAGCCGGTCTGGATTCGCCGGCAGCACGGAGAGCGACACCACAGATAATAAGAAGAGCGGTAATGCAGCAGAATCTCATTTCATCCTCCGGGCTTTCCAGGCCGTAGGGGCAGATGTCCTCATCTGCCCAGTCGAGTGCAGCTCGACTTCAGGCCATTAGTGTACATAGAGCGAGAATCAACACAGTTAACGATAGCTCGCGCGACTGTGTAGAGGTTTGTGGTGCGTCAGCTATGCTTGCCGCATTGGCTCTCTATGAATTGTCTGGTCCACGTTATGGTCGTGGCTGCTTTCGCCTTGCCCGCTGTTTCGCAGAAGGCTGACCCGAAACCGGCGACCAACGGCCAAACCCACACGGTCATTCTTGAGTCGGACGGTGGATCTTTTGCCATCGAAGGGCCCAAGAACTGGATTGCCGACCGCAAGGTCGGACACCGTCTTGGTGTGTGCTGCGTCTATTACGAAAAAGGGTCCTGGGACACCGCGGAAACGGTCATGTATCCCAACATTGTGACCAAGGGACGGGGGCGGGCAACGCTCCAGGAACTGATGGATTCCGACCTGGCAACATTTCGCAAAGACAATCCAGGAATGACCTATGTCGATGGCGACATCCCTTTCAATGGCCGGACTGCCAAGGTGCGCTACTTCCACGGTGTCAACCAGGGCTCGTCCGAGGCCGTTGCCTACATCGACGAAGAAAAAATCATTGCTCTCGTGGTGCTGAGTTCAAAGACCGAAAAGGGGTTGGTTAAGGCTTTACCCCTGCTGGCGGAGACCCTGGAGACCTACAAGTACGGGGTCAAAGCTGTGGGTGCCCATTGAGATGATCACTCTGGTCACGAGCGCCTCATAAATCACTGAGGTTTCTGCCGCAAGGGGCCGATCATCCCGGCGAGCCCTGTTATGGATCGCATCCACATCCCTGAACGCCTGCACCCGAGCAGTCGCATTGGCGATGCCGAGCGAGATCGCCTGGGCCAGAAGGAGCAGAGTCGTCGTAAAAACGTGAGGGCCACGGCTCCGGCAGCACCTGAAGCCTCGCCTGAGAAGGATGACGAAGCTCATCAACTGGATGAGTTTGCCTGATTCACGGCAGCCACCTATCAGAGGGGAGCCGGTCGCACCTTCGGAATATTTGCCTGCCCAGCTTTCCGGAATACAATTCCTTCATGAAGCCATGCCTCCTGGTGCTGTTGTTGTGCGCGCCCCTGACGTGGGCGCAAAGCGCGCCCGACATGGCCTCAGCGCCGCATTACCGGCAGTTGCTGGCCAACGATCAGGTGCGCGTGTTCGCGCTCACGCTGCGGCCTCTGGAACGGACCATGGCGCGGCACGATCGCAACTTCCTGGTGGTGGCGCTCCTCGATTCCGATGTCGTGATCTGGCCGGAAGGAGAATCGGACATTGTCGATTTTCACTTCAACCAGGGCGATGTGCGCTTCTACTCCGCCGGACGTCCGCTCGGCATCCGCAATGACAGCACTACCGAATATCGCAATCTCACCGTCGAATTTCTCGATCCCAAAGTGACGAACTACGGTTACCAGGCATCCTCGGGCGGGTTGGACTATGGGCCCGCCTCCATTGGCCCGCCGGTCGATCCCCGCGCCAGGTTCACGAACTCGATTTCGCTGGGCCCGGTCACGGTGAGTGACGTTCAACTGCTTTCTCGCGATCCCCTTCCGCCGCCGGAGCACCCAGGAGCGGAGTTACTGCTTCCAGTCACCGACATCGACCTGAAAGCCGGAGAGTACGAGAGGGTCCGCAAATCGTCGGGCGACGTGGTCTGGATCGCGGCGGGACGGACGTCCACTCTTCTGAACGCGACGGCGGATCCGGAGAGATTTATCGTTCTTCTATTGAGGAAGCCGGCCAAAGACTGAAGGGCTGCCGCACGCCACGATGACAAGACCCTCAGGTCAGCTCTTCTTCTCCGCTACTTCCAGCCGGGTTTCGGCGCGCTTGAGAGCGTCTTCGGCGTGCGTGAAGTCAGCTTCGGTCTTTCCGGTCTTCAAGGCCTGTTCGGCCTTCAGCTTCGATTCCTGGGCGCGCTTCACGTCGATCTCTTCCGGGCGCTCGGCGGTTTCGGCCAGGATCGTGACCTTGTCGGGAAGCACCTCGGCGAAGCCCCAGGCCACTGACAAGAAGTGGGTCTGGCCGCCCTTGCGATAACTGATTTCACCCACCGCCAACTCGGTGATCAGCGGCGCGTGGCCGGGCAGGATGCCGAGGTATCCGTCCTTGCCAGGAATCTGGATCTCCTCCGCTACATCCTTCACCACCATTTTTTCCGGGGTGACGATCTCGAGTTGGAAAGTGTCAGCCATGGGAAACCCGGCGTCAGACGTCAGCCCTCGGACTTTAGCCGGAATCAATCAGTGGCCGACGTCCGAGGTCTGGGGTCCGAAGTCCGCCTTTACGCTGCTTTCATCTTCTCTGCTGCTTCGAGCACTTCCTCGATCGTGCCCTTCATGTAAAAGGCCTGTTCCGGGATGTCGTCGTACTTGCCCTCGGCGATGCCCTTGAAGCCTTTCACCGTGTCGGCCACTTTGACGTAACGTCCGGGCGACCCGGTGAACTGCTCGGCCACGTGGAAGGGTTGCGACAGGAACTTCTGCACCTTGCGGGCGCGCGCCACTGTCAGCTTGTCTTCGTCGGAAAGCTCGTCGATTCCCAGAATCGCGATGATGTCCTGCAGATCCTTGTAGCGCTGCAAAATGCGCTTCACACCCTGCGCTACGTCGTAGTGGTCCTGACCCACGATGCGCGCGGAAAGAATGCGCGAAGATGAAGCCAGCGGATCGACAGCGGGATAGATGCCCAACTCGG
>Ga0207678_10003660_pt1 | contig 13812 bp, 8 predicted proteins | sample KBSC63metaG_FD_184319 | JGI IMG/M metagenome (GOLD analysis project Ga0207678, IMG submission 184319) | Corn rhizosphere microbial communities from Kellogg Biological Station, Michigan, USA - KBS C6-3 metaG (SPAdes) (version 2) | ecosystem: Host-associated > Plants > Roots > Rhizosphere > Soil ... | reverse complement strand
TCCCGGCCACGGCGGTGCCGCACGGGTTCAACTTCTGGACCCCGGTCACCGACGCGAACGCCGACAACGGCGACGTGCGGTGGATGTACAACTACCACTCCCAGAACAACGAGCAGAACCTGCCGGAGCTGCAGGCGTTCAGCGTCAGCCACGAGCCGAGCCCGTGGATGGGCGACCGGCAGACCTTCCAGGTGATGCCGTCCGCGGCCACCGGGGTGCCGGACGCCAACCGCGACGCCCGGGCGCTGGCGTTCAAGCACGACAACGAGACGGCGCGCGCGCACTACTACGGCGTGCAGTTCGAGAACGGCATCAAGACCGAGATCGCCCCGGCCGACCACGCGGCGGTGTTCCGGTTCTCCTTCCCGGGCAGCGACTCCAGCCTGATCTTCGACAACTACAAGAACCAGGGCGGGCTGACCCTCGACACCGCGGGCGGCACGCTCTCGGGCTACACCGACGTCAAGAGCGGCCTGTCGGCCGGGGCGGGCCGGATGTTCGTCTACGCCACCTTCGACAAGCCGGTCACCGCGGGCGCGAAGCTCACCGGCACCGGCCACGACAACGTCGCCGGGTACCTGCGGTTCGCCGCCGGTGCCGACAAGACGGTGACGATGCGGATCGCGACGTCGCTGATCAGCGTGGACCAGGCGAAGAAGAACCTGGCGCAGGAGATCGCGCCCGGCGCGACCTTCGACTCCGTCCGCGACGCCGCGCAGCGCCTGTGGGACGACCAGCTGAAGGTGATCGAGGTCGAGGGCGCGTCGAAGGACCAGCTCACGACGCTGTACTCGAACCTGTACCGGCTGTTCCTCTACCCGAACTCCGGGTTCGAGAACACCGGCACGCCGTCGAAGCCGGTCTACCAGTACGCGAGCTTCGTCTCGCCGAAGGCGGGCGCGGACACCCCGACGCAGACCGGGGCGAAGATCGTCGACGGCCAGACGTATGTCAACAACGGGTTCTGGGACACCTACCGCACGACCTGGCCGGCGTATTCGCTGCTCACGCCGGAGATGGCCGGGAAGATGGTCGACGGGTTCGTGCAGCAGTACCGCGACGGCGGCTGGATCTCGCGGTGGTCCTCCCCGGGTTACGCGGACCTGATGACCGGCACCAGCTCGGACGTGGCGTTCGCCGACGCCTACCTCAAGGGTGTCCGCAACTTCGACGTCAAGGCGTCCTACGACGCGGCGCTGAAGAACGCGACGGTGACCCCGCCGAACAACGCGGTCGGCCGCAAGGGCATCGACGAGGGCATCTTCCTCGGCTACTCGCCCAACACCGCCGACCACGGGTTCTCGTGGTCGATCGAGGGGTACGTCAACGACTACGGCATCGCGAACCTGTCGAAGAAGCTCTACGACGAAGCCCCGGCGAGCGACCCGCGTAAGCAGGAGTACCTGTCGAACTACGAGTACTTCACCAGCCGCGCGCAGCAGTACGTGAACCTGTTCGACCCGAGCGTCGGGTTCTTCCAGGGCCGGGACGCGCAGGGCAAGTTCAGCCGGTCGCCGCAGGACTACGACCCGCGGGTGTGGGGCATCGACTACACCGAGACCGACGGCTGGGGCATGGCGTTCTCCGTGCCGCAGGACGGTCAGGGCCTGGCGAACCTCTACGGTGGCAAGGCGGGGCTGGCGAAGAAGCTGGACGTGTTCTTCGCCGATCAGGAGACCGCGAACTTCCCGGGCACCTACGGCGGCGTGATCCACGAGATGCGGGAGGCCCGCGACGTCCGGATGGGGCAGCTCGGGCATTCCAACCAGGCCTCGCACCACACGCTCTACATGTACGACTACGCGGGCCAGCCGGCCAAGACGCAGGAGAAGGTCCGCGAGGCGCTCTCGCGGCTCTACACCGGCAGCGAGATCGGCCAGGGTTACGCGGGTGACGAGGACAACGGCGAGCAGTCGGCGTGGTGGACGTTCAGCGCGCTGGGCTTCTACCCGCTGCAGATGGGCAGCCCGGACTACGCGATCGGGTCGCCGCTGTTCAAGAAGGCGACGATCCACCTGGCCGGCGGCAAGGACCTGGTGATCAACGCGCCGAAGAACAGCGCGAAGAACGTCTACGTCCAGGGTGTGAAGGTCAACGGCAAGGCGTACTCCTCGACGTCGCTGCCGCACGAGGTGATCGCGAAGGGCGGGAAGATCGACTTCGACATGGGCCCGAACCCGTCGTCGTGGGGTACCGGCCCGAACGACGCACCGAAGTCGATCACGACGGGTGACGCCGCGCCGGCGCCGCTGCACGACGAGACCGGCCCGGGCAAGGGCACGTTGTCCACTTCGGACGGCTCGAACGCGGCCGCGCTGGTGGACAACACCTCGCGCACCCAGGCCGCGGTCACCGGCGCCGTGCAGTACCAGCTGAACAACACCGATGAGGCCGCCGCGATCTACACGCTGACGTCCCAGACCGGTGCGGGTGATCCGAAGAGCTGGGTGCTGAAGGGCTCCTACGACGGCAAGACGTGGGCGGTGGCCGACCGGCAGGAGAACCAGGCGTTCAGCTGGCGGCAGCAGACCCGCGCGTTCAAGGTGGCCAGCCCGGCGCACTACGCCTACTACCGGCTCGAGGTGACCGCGACCAGCACCGGCGCTCCGGCGCAGCTGGCCGAGTTCGAGCTGCTGGGCAAGCCGGACGCCGCCTGCACGAAGACGATCACGGGTGCTTCATCCGGTCCGCTGTCGATCAACTCCGGCACGGTGTGCCTGCAGGACGCGACGATCTCGGGCCCGGTCACGGTCGGTCCTGGAGCGTCGCTGATCGTCCGCGGCGGCCAGGTCAAGGGTCCGCTGGCGGCGACGGGTGCGGCTCAGGTGGTGCTGAACCGCACGAAGGTGGGCGGTCCGGTGGCGATCACCGGCGCGACCGGTCAGGTGTCGATCGAGCTGACCGACATCGGCGGGCCGGTGGCGTTGACGGGCAACCACGGGCCGGTGCTGACGGCGAGCACGGTCGGCGGCCCGCTGGCGTGCGCGGTCAACAACCCGGCGCCGACGGATCACGACCTGCCGAACGTCGTGCGCGGCCCGGTCGCCGGGCAGTGCACGAAGATGTAGGTCCGCGCTAGTGCGGTGAAGGCCACCCTCCGGTTCCTCGAGGGTGGCCTTCACCGTTTCCGGGAAAGGGGCTCCCGCAGTCCCTGTTCCACCAGGGTCTCCCCGGCGTCCAAGACCCCTGTCAGCCTGTAACCCATGGCGGACAACCACTTCACGACGCACGCGGACCTTTTCGATCTGAGCGGGAAGTACGCACTTGTCACCGGCGGCACCAAGGGCATCGGGCTGATGATCGCGCGCGGCCTCCTGCAGGCCGGCGCCCGCGTCCTCATCAGCTCACGCAATTCAGACACGTGCGCGGAGGCACAGCGTCAGCTGTCGGAATTCGGCGACGTTCAAGCGTTCCCCGCCGACCTGTCCAGGCACGACGAGTGCCGGCGCCTCGCCGATCACGTCAAGGCAGGCTCGGAGCGCCTGGACATCCTCGTCAACAACGCGGGTGCGATGTGGCGCGAGCCGCTGGAGACGTTCCCCGACGAGGCCTGGGACACGGTGCTCGACCTCAACCTCAAGTCGCCGTTCTGGCTGGTGCAGGCGCTGCTCCCGGCACTTCGCCGGGCGGGCACGGCCGATGATCCCGCGCGGGTCGTCAACATCGGCAGCATCGCCGGTGGCATCCACGTCGCCGAGTCGCCCAACTACTCCTACGCCGGCAGCAAAGCGGCGCTCCACCAACTCACCAGGGTGCTTGCCAGGGAACTGGGCCCCCAGCACGTCACGGTGAACGCGGTGGCCCCGGGACCGTTCCCGTCGCACATGATGGCGGCCACGCTCGAAGCCGTCGGCGAGAAGCTCGCGGCGAAGGCCCCGCTGCGCCGGCTCGGCCGCGACGACGACATGGCGGGCATCGCCGTGTTCCTCGCCGGCCGGGCCGGTGCTTACCTCACGGGCACCGTCATCCCGGTCGACGGCGGCATCGCCACGACCGCAACAGGTACGTAGGCGTCGGGGGTACCCGCAGTACCTCCCTACGCCGGTGGACAGGGCCTACGGTGAAGGAGTGGCCACGATCGACCTGCGCACCGAGATCAAGGAATTCCTGAGCTCGCGCCGCGCGCGGATCGCGCCCGAGCGGGCCGGGCTGCCCGCCTACGGCGGCAACCGGCGGGTCAAAGGCCTGCGTCGCGAAGAGGTGGCTCTGCTGGCCGGGGTGTCGGTCGACTACTACGTGCGGCTGGAGCGCGGCAGCCTCGCCGGCGCCTCCGACGGGGTGCTCGACGCGCTGGCCGCTGCCTTGCACCTCGACGAGGCCGAGCGCGATCACCTGTTCCACCTGGCGCGGCAGTCCAGGGCGCCGGGCGGTCCACGCCGGCGGCGCCCTGGACTGCCGGTGCGTCCGGCGCTTCAGCAGGTGCTCGACGCCATCACCGATGCGCCGGCGTGGATCTGCAACGGCCGTTACGACGTGCTGGCCGTGAACCAGCTTGCCCGCGCGCTGTATGCACCGATGCTGGCCGACGCGCGACGGCCGGCGAACACCGCGCGGTTCGTGTACCTGGCTCCCGAAGCGGCAGAGAAGTTCTTCGTCGACTACGACCGGATCGTCGGCGACGTGGCCGCGAAGCTGCGCATGGAAGCCGGCCGCAACCCGCACGACGAGGAGCTGATCGCCCTGGTCGGGGAGTTGTCGACCCGCAGTGACCTGTTCCGGCGGCGGTGGGCGTCCCAGGACGTCCGGCTCCACCGGTCCGGGCACAAGCGCCTGCACCACCCGGTGGTGGGCCGGCTCGACCTGGACGTCGAGTCGATGGAGCTGCCTGCCGACCCCGGCCTGCTCCTCACCGTCTACACCGCGCCCGCCGGCACGGCGGCCGCGGACGGTCTGGCCCTGCTGGCGTCGTGGGCGGCCGGCCAGGCTCAGGACGCGTCGGTGTAGCGGGTGGCGATTGCGGTCGCCCGGTCGTGCAGGGCCGTGCGCAGGGACTGCGGGGCCAGCGCTTCGGCGTCCGTGCCCAACTGCCACAGTGCCCACTCCGCGTGCCAGGCGTCCTGGTAGGTGACCTCGAAGCGCAGCCAGCCGTCGGCTTCGGGTTCTTCCGCGCGGACCGCCACCGCCGTGCCCAGCAGGTCTTCCCGGCGGGCCGGGCGGACCCGGACCAGCGCTGTGAGGTGACCGTCCGCCAGGAACTGCGCGCAGCGTTGCCGCCAGATGCGGTCCAGGTCGACCTCGCCCGGCCGCTCGGCCGGTTCGCCGAGCGACTCGGCGGCCAGGATCCGCGACAGCCGGTAGGTCCGGTCCGCGCCCGCTTTCGTGGCCAGCAGGTAGCCGCGGTCGCGGACGGTGACCAGGCCGAGCGGGTCCACCGTGCGCCACTGCGGTTCCTGGCCCGTGGCCGCGTAGTGGAGGCGCAGCCGGCGACCGTCGAGGACCGCGCGGCGGACCTCGAGCATCGTCGGGTGGTCCACCTCCTCGACGACGGGACGGCGGGAGAGCAGGTCCGTCTCGGGCTCGACGAGGAAACGCCCGGCCGTGGCCACCTGGGTCGGGGGCAGGGCGTCGGCGACCTTGCGCATCGCCGAGGCCAGTGCCGGGCCGAGGCCGAAAGCGCGCCCGGTGGTCAGCAGGGCGAGGGCTTCGTCGTGGTTGAGGCCGGTGAGCTCGGTCCGGAAGCCGGGCAGCAGCGCGAACCCGCCGTGGCGGCCGCGTTCGGCGTAGACCGGGACGCCCGCCGCCGACAGCGCGTCGATGTCGCGCAGCACCGTGCGGGTGGACACCTCCAGCTCGCGGGCCAGCGCGTCCGCGGTCAGCCGGCCGCGTTGGCGCAGCAGCAGCACCAGGGACACCAGCCGGTCGGCACGCACCTCGAGACCGTAGCGAATACACGACAGAGGATGTCGTGATTGCCCGGAAAGCTCCTCGGCGCAGTACTCGCAACGAACGGAGCTGAAGTGGCATTGGAACGAACGGCGGTCAACCCGGTGACGTGGTCTCATGCGCTGGGCTTCAACCAGGGGGAGGTCGTCTCGGGGCAGACCCGCACCCTGTACTGCTCCGGGCAGACGTCGATGGACGCCGAGGGCAAGCCCCAGCACGAGGGGGACATCGCCGCCCAGCTCGGGTTGAGCCTGGACAACCTGGAGGCCGTGCTCGCCGAGGCCGGCATGTCCCTGGCGAACCTCGTCCGGCTGAACGTCTACACCACCGACGTCGACGGGCTGTTCCCGCACTACGGCGTGCTCGCGGCGCGGCTGGGCGCCGCCGGGGTGGCCCCGGCCACCACGATGCTCGGGGTGACCCGGCTGGCGGTCCCGGGTCAGCTGGTCGAGCTGGAGGGCACCGCCGTCGCTTGATGAGGACACTGCTGCCCGCACCGGTGCGGGCAGCAGTGTTTCAGCACGCTGCGCCGTTCGGCGGCGGTTACGGTGGGCGCATGTCCGACGCCGTGTTCTTCTCCTCCTTCGAAACCGGTGACCCGCAGCCGGTGGACCCCGGCCTGCACGTCGGCGGCGGCCCGGACCGCTCCCCCACGGCCAAGACCGGCGTCGGCTTCACCGGCCTGTGTGCCCTGCGCTACACCGACCGTCCTCGTGCGGTCCTGTTCGAACTCGACGTCCCGGTGACCGAGCACACCGAGCTGTCCTATGTGGTCTTCCCGGTCGCCGACGGCGAGATCCCCGCCTACCACGCCACCCGGGTCAGCCTCGACGTCGAGTTCGCCGACGGCACCTCCGCCGGGTTCGACCCGGTGGACGACAAGACGCTGTGGGTGGACCAGTGGAACCTCGTCCGCCGCCCGCTGGGGGCCTTCGCCGGGCGCCGGATCGGCCGGATCGTGCTGCGCACCGACGCGCCCGGGGAGATCACCGGCTGGCTCGACGACGTCCGGGTCGCCGAACGCCCCGAGCTGCCGCGTGACCCGGTCGACTGCGTCCGCACGACCCGCGGCACGCACTCCAGCGGCGACTTCTCCCGCGGCAACAACTTCCCGGCCACGGCGGTGCCGCACGGGTTCAACTTCTGGACCCCGGTCACCGACGCCGGCGTGACCAACTGGCTGTACTCCTACCACCGGCACAACGACGAGCAGAACCGTCCCGCGCTGCAGGCGTTCGCGCTGTCCCACCAGCCGAGCCCGTGGATGGGCGACCGGCACACCTTCCACCTCGTGCCCGGCACCGGCCCGGTCGAACGCGACCGCCGCAAGCGCGCCCTGGCCTTCTCCCACGACGACGAGACCGACTCGCCGCACCACTACGGCGTCCGGTTCGCCAACGGGATGACCGCCGACCTCGCGCCCACCTCGCACGCGGCGATCCTGCGGTTCACCTTCCCGGACAAGCACGGCTGGCTGCTGTTCGACAACGTCCGCAACCGCGGCCGCCTCCGGCTCAACGCCGACACCGGCGTGATCACCGGGTACACCCGAGTCCGCAGCCGCCTGTCGGCCGGGGCGCGCCGGATGTTCGTCTACGCCGTGACCGACGCCCCGGCCACCCGCGGCGCCAAGGTCCGCTTCCCGCCGTGGCGGCGGGTCTCGGGCTACTTCGAGTTCGACGGCCCCGACGTCACGCTGCGGATCGCGACGTCGCTGATCAGCCTCGCCCAGGCCAAGCGCAACCTGGAGCTGGAGATCCCGGCCGGGACGACGGTCGAGCAGGTGAAGGCCCAAGCCCGGCAGCTGTGGCAGGAGGAGCTCGGCCGCGTCGAGGTCGAAGGCGCCACCGAGGACCAGCGGACCACGCTGTATTCCAACCTGTACCGGCTGTTCCTCTACCCGAACGTCGCGCACGAGAACACGCCGAAGGGGATCCGGCACGCCAGCCCGGTCGTGCGCCGGTGGTGGCCGAGCACCCGGCGGCGGACCGGCGCGAAGGTCGTCGACGGCGAAATGTACGTCAACAACGGCTTCTGGGACACCTACCGCACCACCTGGCCCGCCTACGCGCTGCTCACCCCGCAGCGCTGCGGCCGGATGATCGACGGCTTCGTCCAGCAGTACCGCGAAGGCGGCTGGATCGCCCGCTGGTCCTCCCCCGGCTACGCGGACCTGATGACCGGCACCAGCTCCGACGTCGCCTTCGCCGACGCCTACCTCAAGGGCGTCCGCGACTTCGACGTCGAGGCCGCCTTCGACGCCGGGCTGAAGAACGCCACCGTCACCCCGCCGCGCCGGGCAGTCGGCCGCAAGGGCCTCGAAGAGTCGATCTTCCTCCACTACACCCCGGTGCCGGTCCACGAGGGACTGTCCTGGGCGCTGGAAGGCTGCATCAACGACTTCGGCCTGGCCAACCTCTCCGAAGCCCTGTCCCGCGAAAGCGACGGGCCGCGCTCCCGGATGTACGCCGACTACGCCGCCTACTTCCGCGAGCGTGCGAAGCACTACGTCCACCACTTCGACCCGGCGATCGGCTTCTTCCAGGGACGTCACCGCGACGGCCGCCGCAAGTTCGCCCCCGAGGGCTACGACCCGGCCGCCTGGGGCGGCGACTTCGTCGAGACCAACGCCTGGAACACCGCCTTCACCGCCCCACACGACGGCCCCGGCCTCGCCGCCCTCCACGGCGGCACCGCGGAACTGGAAGCCAAACTGGACACCTTCTTCGCCACCCCGGAAACCGGCCGCCGCCCCGGCGCGTACGGCGGCCTGATCCACGAGATGACCGAGGCCCGCGACGTCCGGATGGGCCAGTACGGCCACTCCAACCAGCCGTCCCACCACATCCCCTACGTCTACAACCACGCCGGCGCGCCCGCGAAGACCCAGGCCGTCGTGCGGGAGGTGCTGCGGCGGCTCTACCTCGGCAGCACCATCGGCCAGGGCTACCCCGGCGACGAGGACAACGGCGAGATGTCCGCCTGGTACGTCTTCAGCGCGCTGGGCTTCTACCCCCTCACCGTCGGCAGCCCCCGCTACGCCATCGGCTCGCCGCTGTTCGAAAAGGCGACGGTCCACCTGGGCGAGGACAAGAAGCTGGTGATCCGCGCGCCCGGCAACACCGACGAAACCGTCTACGTCCGCGGGCTCACGGTGAACGGCGAACCGCACGACGCCACCTCGATCGCCCACGCCACCCTCGCCGCCGGCGCCGAACTCGTCTTCGACCTGACGACCGAACCGGCGGACTGGGGCGCCCCACCGCCACCCGCCGAGCACCCGGCCCCGGTCACCGACCTCACCGGCACCGCGACCAGCTCCGACGACACCAAGGTCGGCGCCCTGTTCGACAACACCACCCGCACCCAGGTCACTTTCCGCAGCGCCGCTCCGGCGATCGAGTTCACCGTCACCGGCGAACCCCGCGAAGTCACCATGTACACCTTGACCTCCGGTGACCGCCGCGGCGACGCGAGCGCGTGGGTGCTGGAAGGCTCCGACGACGGCGTCGACTGGACCACTCTGGACGAACGCGACGGCGAGCTGTTCCGCTGGCGGTGCCAGACCCGCCCGTTCGTCCTCGCCACCCCGGCCGCGCACGCCCGCTACCGGCTGCGGATCACCGCCACCCGCGGCCGCCGCGCCACCCTCGCCCAGTGGGAGCTCCTCGCCCGATGAACCACCTCCGCACCGCCGCCCTCGACCGGCTCGTGGCGGCCGACCCCGGCCTGGTCCGGCTGCGGCTGGCCGGCTCCGCCGTGCTCGGCATCATCCTCGCCGTGCTCGCGCTGCTGCCCGCCCACGTCCCGCTCACCGTCACCCTCGTCGGCGCCATCGCCGCGATGATGACCGCGTTCACCGTCAACGACCCCACCCCGGGCGGCCAGGCCGTCACCCTCGTCCTGGCCTTCCTCACCGGAGCCGCCTCGATCACCGTCGCCAGCCTCGGCTCGGCACTGGCGCCGCTGGACAGCATCGTGTTCGTCCTGCTGATCTTCGTCGCCGTCTACGCCCAGCGCTTCGGCGCCCGCGGCACCGCGCTCGGCTCGATCGCCTTCTTCCTGTTCTTCTTCCCGATGTTCCTGCAGGCCCACGTCAAGCAGGTGCCGCAGCTGCTGATGGCGCTCGGCGTCGGTGTCCTCGCCAACGCCGTCGTCCGGTTCGTCCTGCTGCGCCACAACGCCGAGGCCGAGTTCCTGCGCGTGCGCCGCGCCTTCCGGGCCCGCCTCGGCGCCGTCGTCCGCGCCACCGAGGCCTACCTCGCGGTCAACGGGAGTGAGCGCACCCGCAAGCAGCTCCGCTCGGCGCTGGCGCGGCTGCACGAGTGCGTGCTGCTCATCGAGGACGCTGCCCCCGACGTCGTGGACGACCGGGCCGCCGACCGGCTGCGCCGCCGCGCCATCGAAGTCGAGCTCGCCGTCGGCTGGCTGGCGATCACCGTCCAGCGCACCTGCTCGGACGAGCTCACCGCCGAAGTCCGTGACGATCTGATCGCCCGGCTCGCCCGCTTCCGCGCCCTCATGGAACGCGACCCGCGGGAACTGCCGCTGATCAGCGAGACCGGCGAGTACAGCCGGATGCTCGTCGAAGGCAGCCGCATCGACTCCCACGCCGCACCCGGCGACGGCGTCCGCAAGGCACTGGCCGAACTCGCGCTGGCCGACGACCGCGCCCAGCGCGCCGCCGCCCCGGAGGCCACTCCGGACCCGCTCGAGGAAGACGAAGCCGAGCCGGCACCGAAGTTCGCCTACGACAACCGGACCCGCAGCGCGATCCAGGCCGTCGTGGGCGGCGGGCTCGCCGTGCTCGGCGGCGAACTCGTTTCCCACCAGCGCTGGTACTGGGCCGTGCTCACCGTGTTCGTGGTGTTCATCGGCGCCTCCAGCGCCGGGGCCACCTTCGTCAAGGGCGTCCGCCGCCTCGGCGGCACCCTGATCGGCATCGTCGGCGGCGTCCTGCTCTCGACGGGAGTCGGCGGCAACACCGCCGCCACCCTCGGCCTCATCCTCGTGTGCGTCTTCGGGATGGTCTACACCGCACGGGTCTCCCAGGTGGTGATGGCCTTCTTCGTCACCAGCATGCTCGGCCTGCTCTACAGCCTGCTCGGCACGTTCAGCCTCGAGGTGCTCTGGATCCGCGTCGCCGAGACCGCGGTCGGCGCCGCCGCCGGCATCCTCGCCGCGGTCGTCATCGTCCCGGTCCGCACCCGCTCGGTCATGCTCGACGACATCGGCGCGGTGCTCGACGACCTCGAGGAGTTCCTCGAGCACACCCGCGGTCTGCTCGCCGGCGAGGAGAACGTCAACATCATCGAGCTCTCCCGCGACCTCGACCGCAGCGTCGAGCAGGTCCGCGCCACCATCGAACCGCTGACGCACCCGGTGAACCTCCGCAGCGCCCGCCGCGACTACGGCTGGCACGTGCTCACCACGCTGGAAACCATCGCCTTCCGCGCGCGCCACGTCGCCGCGCGCGCCCAGCCCGGCCAGCTCACCGGCGCCGACGCCGACCGGCTCGGGCAGTTCACCGGACGGCTGCTGGCCAACATCGACGTCCTCCGCGCCGCGCTCGACGCCCCGGGTGGCCCCACACCCGGCACGCTCGTGCGCGACGACGGCACTCCCGTCTCCGACCGCGTCGAAGCGGCCGAAACCCGGGCCGTCCTGTCCAGCCTCAGCCACCTCGACGAGGCCCTCGTCTCCCTCGGCCGCGTCTTCGGTGTCGAAGCCACCGATCCCCGGGCCCCGGCGAAACCCTGACCGGACCCGGGGCGGCGCAGTTGTCCACCGCGCCGCCCCTCTGGACCTCCGGTCACCCGGAGCCGATCACGGGCAGGACAGCCACGCGAAGTGGTAGGTGGTGGTGATGCTGCCGTCGGTCGAGTCCATGGTGACGTAGCTCGTCGTCTTCTTCGGGTCGGACGAGCCGGCCGCGGCGCGCAATTCGGTGTTGATGTTCAGATTGCGTTCCTCGCCACAGGGCTTGAACACGATCGCGCCGACCTCGGTCTTGTCCGTGAAATGCCAGTCATCTTCGAACGGCCCAGCCAGTGGGTGTTGAATATAGGCCGTCGGCGAATTGCCCTGGAAATAGTAGTTCGCTCTTTCCAGGGCAGTCGCCCCGCGTTCCAGGTGGGCGAACCCGCGGTAGTCCGCCTGCGCGATTCCGTAGGTGAACCCCTGAGGTACGTGCACCCGCAGGCCGATCTGGCAGTTCTTCCGGGCGTCCAGCGGGCCGGCACCGACCCCCACCAACGCGGTGTAGGCGCTGTACGTCACGGTGAACGCCGTGTTGTCCTGCGAAACGGCCACCGCGGACGTGCCGAGCGGGCAGCCCGTGCCGATGGCGTTGACGACGTCGATGACGATTTTGTCGGGCGGCGGAGGGGTGTTCCACGAATGCGGGGTGACCACTGAGGACAGCGCCATTACGGCAGCAACGACCGCAGACAGCATCGGAATCCTTCCCAATACATTCAAATTGGGGACGGGGGCCGGACCATGGTAGCGAAAGGATCATGGAAGCAAACCCCGCTGAACGGAGCAACGCTGCTCAGACGTCCCACCAAGCGGCATTGCTCACGTTTCGACAATTTTCGTAAAGGCCATTCCGTATGCCTGTGAATAAATGCACGGAGAAAACGATTTCGCGCCCCCGCTCCCCCGGCCGCCGCCCGCGATCACCGTGCGACGTCCGGCTCAGCCGACCAGCGCGGCCACCCGGCCCAGCGTCTCGACCCCCGACGGCGACCACGGACCGGCCGTGATCACCACCGCATGATCGATGCCCCACCCCGCGAACTCCGCACACCGCCGCGCGAACGACTCCGCCGGCTCACCGGGCGCCAGCCGGGTGCTGATCGTCTTCTCGACCTCCCCGTACGGCCGCCCGACCTCGTCGCAGTGACGCCGCAGGACCGCGAGCTTGCGCCGCACGGTCCGCCCGCCGTCGGGGATGTCGAAGACGTTGCACGCGTCGGCGTAGCGGGCGACCAGCCGCAGTGTCCGCCGTTCACCCGCTCCGCCGACGAGGATCCGCGGCCGCCGCACCGGCCGCGGGCTCCCGATCGGACGCTCGAGGCGGTAGTGCTCACCCTCGAACGGCGACTCGTCGCCCGCCCACATCCGCAGCGCCAGCCGGACGGTCTCCTCCACCCGCCCGAACCGCTCACCCACCGGCGGGAACGGCAGGCCCATCGCCCGCGCCTCGCCGTCGTGGTGCCCGGCACCGATCCCGAACCGGGCCCGCCCGCCCGACAGCACGTCCAGCGTCGTGACGGCCTTGACCAGCAACGCCGGCGGCCGGAACGTCACCGCCGACACCATCGCACCCAGCCCGATCCGCTCCGTCCGCCCGGCGAGGAAACCCAGCGTCGTGTACGCCTCGAGCATGGCCGAGTCCGCACTGCTGTGCGGGTCGGCCTGCAGCAGGTGATCGGCCACCCACAGGGTGTCCAGCCCGGCGTCCTCGGCCGCCACCGCGACCGACGCGAGCTCGTCCGTCAGCCGCTCCGGCCACGAGAAGTCCGTGACCCCGATGCTCAGCCGCATGATCCCTCCCGCGTTCACGGCTGCGCGCCATCGGGAGCGAACGGCGGCGGGCCGCCGATCGGGCTCAGGTGGATCCCCGCCAGCTGCCACCGGTCACCGGCCCGCACCAGCACGTGCGTGGCGCGGAACCGGCCGTTCACCGGGTTCCCCTGGTGCGTCGCGACCTGCTCGTGCACGCCGATCGCGATCGCCGTGCCGCCGAAGTCGCGGACCTCCACCTCGGCCCAGTCCAGCTTCTCGGTGACCAGCGCGCCGCCGCCGTAGCGCGCCAGCCACTGGTCGCGGTCCAGCACGAACCCCAGCGGCCCGACCAGGCGGAACCCGTCGGCGGCCAGTCGCGCCAGGGTCTCGGTGTCGCCGCGCTCCTCCGCCGCGGCC
>Ga0207678_10003658_pt1 | contig 13813 bp, 10 predicted proteins | sample KBSC63metaG_FD_184319 | JGI IMG/M metagenome (GOLD analysis project Ga0207678, IMG submission 184319) | Corn rhizosphere microbial communities from Kellogg Biological Station, Michigan, USA - KBS C6-3 metaG (SPAdes) (version 2) | ecosystem: Host-associated > Plants > Roots > Rhizosphere > Soil ... | reverse complement strand
ATCCCATTCTCCCGTTTGACAATTTCGAGCACATCCGCAGCTGAACCAAGATGCTGGACATGGCCATAAACCGGGTCCTGCTCTTCAATGTCTGCCTCTGCGGACGCGGTGCGGCATGAGAGAAGTGGACCGGTCTTGGCGTCATCAGGTTCCAAGTTTTATTGAAAGTTAATTAACGTAATCAAAAACACAACCTTGACAACACCTTATTTGTTTCTTTATTGTCATTGCCTGCATAACTTGTGTCTGTACTAGGTTGCGCCGCCGGTAATTCCAGCTACGTCGAGATGACGTTTTCGTTCCGTTCTCTGACAGTCGATGAAGGGCCTGCTCGGCAACCAAATGGCTGGAAACTAATGCACATTTTTTGGAGGCTACGATGAGAAAAGTTTTGTTTATTGCCCTATTCCTTGCATTCGGGCTTGCGCCGCTGGCTCACGCCCAATTTTCGAGTAACCTGCAAGGTTCGGCAGAAGACCCCAGTGGCGCGGTGATTCCCGGCGCTACTGTTGTGCTTACCAATACGGATACAGGGGTTTCTCAGAAGGCGACTACAGGAGCGCAAGGTGAATTCCGATTTGTCAGTCTTGCGCCCGGTCCCTATCAAGTGGCCGCATCCGCGCCTGGATTTGCAAGCCATAAGGTATCGGTAAGGCTACAGACCGAACAGACGATGAATCTACCGATTATTCTCGGCATCTCCAGCCAGACTCAGACAATTCAAGTGACAGATCAGGCGCCAGTGCTGGATACGGCAGAGAGCCGCACGCAATTGACCATTGATAAAGAAGCGCTCGATTCCCTGCCCCTGCCGGGACGGAATCTTCTTGGCCTCACATCCCTTGCACCCGGAGTCACAGGTCTCGGACTCCAGGGCACAGGCGGGAATGGACAGTCCAACGACAATTACGCCGCTGAAACTCAGGTGACGGCGAGCGCCAATGGCCGCAGCAGCGTTGGAAATATGTATGTGGTCGACGGTCTGGACATTACCAGCAACATCACACCCGGCGTCCTCAACCTGGTGCCGAACCCGGACACCATTCAGGAGGCTACCGTCCAGGTAAACACCTTCAATGTCGATTACGGACGCAGCAGCTCGATCGTCGAGGTGATGACGACCAGGTCCGGCAGTGACCATTACCACTTCATGGTGAGCGACTACTTCACCAACGACAAATTGCAGGCGGGCACCGAATTCACTCATACCATTCCGAAGTTTCACTCGAACAACATCTCCACCACCCTGGGTGGCCCGGTTCCCTTTCTGCACCAGACCTATTTCTTCACCGGATGGGAACCTCTGCTCGCTCTGACTCAGTCCGGGAATCAGTCTGCAACATTTGAAGACCCGCAGTTCACGCAATTTGCCAAACAAAACTTCCCCAATGCTCTCGGCACAAAACTGCTGGCGGATTATCCCGCAACCAACGCAACTGTGACCGGCGTCGCCCAAAGGGCATCGGATATCTATCCCAAGACGTGTAATACGGCTGCAACCGGATTTATCCCTTGCGATCTTCCGGTTTTTGACAGCGGTGTCTTCAACGCGACGAACTATCGCAATGCTTTGCAGTACAACATCCGCGTGGATAAGTACTTCAGCAAGGATCGCGTCTACGCAAACTACTATCGCACCGGCCTCGATATCGGCGGCCCATCCATCCGCGTCGGCATGCAGGCGCCGCAGCACTATATCGTCCGCTCGATTCAGGGAAATGAGACCCACACGTTCTCACCCAACACACTTAACGAGGCGGCCTTCGGGCTTGTGAGGATGGAAGGACTCCTCAACGAAACCGGGCCATTCCATGTGCCAATCGTCTCCGTATCCGGCTGGAATGTGAACATCGGTGTAACCAAGGCACATGAAAATTATGTGCAACACCACTACGTCTGGCGCGATGCCCTCACGCACATCTACAAGGGCCATGACCTCAGGTTCGGTTATGAAGGGTTTCACGGAGACAATCTCACCTTCTTCGGCCCCTGGAACTCCCAGCCCAACTTCTCGTTTCAGGATCCCGTCTCTCTTCTGCAAGGAAATGTCTACAGTGAATCCGGAGTCTCCTATGACCTGTTGACGGGACAACCCGCCGGACTCAGGGGCGGCAGCTTTCAGTTCAACGGCAATATGACCGGCCTGTATGCGCAGGACACATGGAAGGTGAATAAACAGTTGACGCTGAATTATGGTCTGCGCTGGGACGACTTCGGCAATCCCTCGCCGGAGAACGGTTCTATCGAATCGAACTTCTTTTATGGACCGGGAACAACGACCACCCAGCAGGTGGCCAACGGCTATGTCAAACAGGTGCCACACGCATTCAATCACGCCATCATGGCCTGGAGTCCGAGGGTCGGCGCTGCATGGGACCTGACCGGAAGCGGCAAGTGGCTGGTGCGCGGCGGTTTTGGTCTTTACCATGACTGGGTCACACTGGGAAATGTGCAGAACGAGTTTGGCAACCCTCCCTCTCCGGTCTCAGTGACTTTTATTACCGGCACCACGGCTGACCCCATCTTCGGTCTGGGAACCAGCGATGTTTACCCATTTGGTTTCACTTATCCGGCGATTCCTACCAAGGGCCTGAACGATCACGGCGGCATCGTCGGTCTGCAATCTGGCATTGGGGGTAATGATCCTAACCTGAAGGCCTCCAATACCTTCAATTACACGGCAACACTGGAACGCGCACTGGGACGGAACTTCTCTGTCGCAGCAGGTTATTCCGGGTCTCACTCGAACAATCTATTTACCGGCTTCGCGGGGCGCACGACCAACGCCAACTATGGTTATGACATCAACAACTTTCCCGGCAGCCTGCTGATCAACAACGGCAAACTGGTACGGCTCAACCAGAATTTTGGATCGATTCGCTACACGGTAAACGGGCCAACCTCTACCTACAACGCCTTCATTACCGAACTCAAAGGCCGCTTCTGGACCCGTGGCTCTGTCGATGTGTCGTATACGCGCTCAAGCTCCTGGGATGATGCGGGCACTTACCCGACCGTTCCATCCAATACCGGAAACTATTCGCAATATTGGTCGCCGTCGAACTGGGATACGCCCAACCGGGTATCGATGGCGCTCAGCTATGAGCTTCCCGGACTTCGCAGCGGCTTTGCGCCTATCCACGTACTCACAAACGGATGGAAGGCGAGCGCCACCACTATTCTGCAAAGCGGTACGCCTTTTACCGTGAACACGAGCGCGGCGTTCAAGCTGGGCAAGGATGATGCCGGAAATCCGATCAACATTGGAGGCGACTACAACGCCGATGGTGTTAATAACGATTATCCAAACGTGCCCTCCTTTGGCTACAAGCTTCCGACCTCCCGCAGCGCGTACCTCCACGGCGTCTTCAGAAAGAGTGATTTCCCTGTTCCTGGGGTCGGTATCGAAGGCAATGAGCTGGTCAATCGCTATCGAAACCCTGGCTTCGCAAACACCGATTTCGCGCTCATGAAGAATACTCATCTTTATGAAAACGCAACTCTGCAGTTACGGGCTGAGGTCTATAACCTCTTCAATCGGCCGAATCTCGGAGGAATCTCTTCGAACCTGACGAGTGGAAGCTTCGGAAGATCAACTTCGCAATATAACTCGCGCTTTCTCCAGCTAGGAGCAAGGTTCGAATTCTAGAACAATTTCAATTCATGTCTTAACAGAACTCCGGGTACCCCGCCCTTTGTGCGTATTTTGCACAAAGGGCGGGAGAGCATAACTCTCTGCTTCGTCAACAACCAGGCCGAAAATGCCCTGGCGCGATCAGGTCTGAAGCGCACCCAAACGATTCTCCTTCGGCGAAGCCTCTCGCAATCACGAGGGGCTTTGCCGAAAAACATCGCAGTAGCAAGTCTGAAGATGCCTCAAACGGTCACTCTGGTCGGCACCGGCACCTGCTCCACGATCTCGATGCCAAACCCTTGCAAGGCAGGCACATGGGTAGGCGTGTTGGTCAGCAGGCGAATCTTGTGAATTCCCAGGTCTGACAAAATCTGTCCCCCCAGCCCCACTTGACGCAGCGTTCGCTGTGTCCGGTCCTCACTGCGCTCTCGCGGCCGCTCACGATGGAAGGCCACCCGGCTGGGCGTCGTCGTCCGGTCGATCCCAAAACCCTTGGTCCCATTATGCAAATACACCAGGGCTCCCCGCCCGGCCTCGGCGATTAAGCGCAGCGAATTCTCCACCATCGCCCGGCAATCGCAAAGCGTTGTTGAGAACACGTCTCCGGCAAGACAATGCGTATGCACCCGTACCGTCACCGGCTCATCACCGGTGACATCCCCAAACACCAGGGCCACGTGCGATTCCCCACCTTCGACCTCGCTTTCATAGGCAATCATGCGAAAATCGCCGTGCGCCGTAGGCATCAGCGACTCCGCAACACGATGGATATACCGCTCATTCTGCAGCCTGTACCGGATGAGATCCGCGACCGTAACCATCTTTAAGCCGTGCAACTCGCAAAATTTCGCCAGGTCCGGAACCCGCGCCATGGTCCCGTCCTCGTTCATGATCTCGCAGATAACGCCAGCCGGAATCAGCCCAGCCATCCGCGCCAGATCGACCGCCGCTTCCGTCTGCCCCGCTCTTACCAGCACGCCGCCTTTGCGCGCCCGCAGCGGAAATACATGGCCGGGCCGGGCCAGGTCCTGTGCCGTCGAACCGGGATCGATCGCCACCCGAATCGTATGTGCCCGGTCAGCCGCCGAAATTCCCGTCGTGACACCCTCCCGCGCTTCGATGCTCTCAGTAAACGCCGTCCCAAACCGCGAAGTGTTCTCCACACTCATCGGTCCCAGTCGCAGATAATCTGCTCGTTCTTCCGTCAATGTCAGACAGATCAGTCCACGGCCGAACCGCGCCATGAAGTTAATGGCCTCCGGCGTGACGAACTCCGCGGCGAGCGTAAGGTCGCCCTCATTCTCGCGGTCCTCATCGTCCACGACTACCACCATCCGCCCAGCCCGTATCTCTGCGACCGCCTCGGCAACATCGGCAAACATCGTCTACCTCCAGCCCTGCAACTCTTTCGACTGCTTTCATCATACGTTCGACGCAAAAAAGAAACGCCGCCATATTCAGGCGGCGCTCTTCAAGCCAAACCCTTGCTTACAGGGTCGATTCGATCTCAAATCCCCAGGCTTCCAACAGCGCCTCAGGAATATACTTTGAATTCTTGTTCCGCCGGGCCCACTCGCGCAGCCTCGTCGACCGGATGTACTGGTCGGGCGTCAACTTGAATTCCTTCACAACCTGTTCGAACGATGTTACAGTCGGCACCACCGGGCCTATCGGCTCAGGCTTGCCCCAGTTCGGATTTCCACGACGCTTTGCCATATCTGTTCAGTACCTCTTCTCCATGCTCCCGCACACTCGCGTAGCGACTCCACGGAAATATGTTGTTTCTATCATTCTATGGCATTTAAGCCTATAAATCAAGCATTCCCTGACACTTCGGGCCTCTCTCCTGTACATTTCTATGCGATGGAGATCGCCGCTTTTCCTGGCGCTGAAACCTCGAAAGATCAGGCCGATTTCCTGTTGAGCATCTTTTTCAATTTTCCGTTCGTCTATGCCTTCAGACCATCCTTGTTCTCGGCCTGTTCCGCACGACTAACCCGCATATGAGGCAAAGTCTATGAGTTCACCTCTTTGCTCCTCTCCCTCTGAAGAGGAGATTCTCGAAACGGAATCGACGGATGGGGAATTTACCCGCCGAACCTTCGTTAAAACTGCCGGCATCCTCGGTGCCGGCGTGGCAACCGGAATTCCCCACATAGCCGCCGCTGAGACGGCTCAACAAGCAGCGGCCAGCGCTCCCCAGACGATCTCTGTCACCCTCAAAGTGAACGGCAAGTCCAAGCCGCTCACCCTCGATACCCGTACTACCCTTCTCGACGCTCTCCGGGAGCACCTCGATCTGACCGGCAGCAAAAAGGGCTGCGATCACGGCCAGTGTGGAGCATGCACCGTTATTCTGAACGGCCGCCGAGTCAACAGTTGTCTCACCCTCGCTGCCGTAGCCGATGGAGGCGAGATCACCACGATTGAAGGCCTCGCCCAGGGCGACGACCTCAGCCCCGTACAGGCCGCCTTCCTCGAGCACGACGCCTTTCAGTGCGGCTACTGCACTCCCGGTCAGATCTGTTCCGCCACCGCGCTCCTTGATGAACAGAAGAAGGGCACCCTCAGCACCGTCTCCTTCGAAACCGGCCACACCGACAACCCGCAACTCACCGATAACGAGATCCGCGAACGCATGAGCGGTAATATCTGCCGCTGCGGAGCTTATGTCAACATCGTTGCCGCCGTACGCGCCGCGGCCAGGAGTGCCCAGGCATGAATCCCTTCCAGTACCAGCGCGCCTCAGCCCCCGAAGAAGCCATTCACGCCATCTCCGCGCGAGACGCGAAGTTCCTCGGCGGCGGCACCAATCTCATTGACCTGATGAAGTACAACGTGGAGCATCCATCCACGCTCGTCGACATCAATCATCTCGATCTCATCCAGGTCACAACCACTCCCGGCGGCGGCGCTATGATTGGCGCACTCGTCCGCAACAGCGACCTGGCCAACCACGAGATGATTCGCCACAACTACCCTCTGCTGTCGCAGGGGCTTCTCAGCGGCGCGTCTCCGCAACTTCGCAACATGGCAACTACTGGCGGCAATCTCCTCCAACGCACCCGCTGCTACTACTTCATGGACACGGCATTTCCTGCCTGCAACAAGCGCAACCCAGGTAGCGGCTGCGCGGCGCTCCAGGGTTTTAACCGCATCCATGCCATTCTCGGAACGAGTAGCGGCGACAGCAGCGAAGAAACGGCCTGTATCGCTACGAATCCCTCAGACATGAACGTAGCCATGGCTGCTCTCGATGCCACCGTTCACGTCCAGGGGCCCAAAGGCAAACGCTCCATCCGCTTCGCCGACTTCCATCGTCTTCCCGGCAAGACCCCGCAGATCGATACCAATCTCAAGCCGGACGAACTCATCACCGCCGTCGAACTCCCTGCGCCGAAGTTTGCGAAGAACTCCTGGTATCTCAAAGTTCGCGATCGTAGAAGCTATGCCTTTGCCCTGGTCTCCGTAGCCGCGGGTCTCGAAATGAATGGCAATACGATCAAGTCTGCCGGCCTTGCGCTTGGCGGAGTCGCCCACAAGCCCTGGCGTTCTCTCGAAGCCGAAAAGTCCTTGTCCGGCGCCACCGCCGGCCCCGAGGCATTTAGGAAGGCAGCAGATCTGGCCGTAGCCGGAGCCAAACCGTACGAGCACAACGCCTTCAAAATCGAACTCGCTAAACAGAGCATTGTGCGCGCCCTCACCCTCGCCGCACACGGCCCAGAAGGAGTACAGGCATGATGGCCATGCAGGAAGAGAAGCACGCACCCGAGAACCCTCGCCAACTCGATCACCGCTACGATGCCTTTGCCAAGGTCACGGGCCGGGCCAAATATGCCGCCGAGTTTCCTGTCCAGAATGTCGCTTATGCGTACATCGTCCAGGCCACCATCCCATCAGGAGCCGTGGCTTCTATCGACCAGGCTGCCGCGTCCCGTGCCTCCGGCGTGCTCCATATCCTCACGCCTTTCAATGCGCCAAAACTCGGCGAACTTGGCAACGTCAATGTTCTGCAGGACCCCAATGTCGTCTACAGCGGCCAACCCATCGCCGTTGTCGTCGCTCGATCGTTATCCGAAGCCCAATACGCTGCATCACTGCTCCGCATCACCTACAAGGAGCAACCGGCCAAGCTGGATTTTCACAACCTGCTCGGCGATGCTCGCCCACCCAAACGCGGCGGCGCCTCTCAGCGCGGCGATACGGCTGCATCCCTCAGCAAAGCGGCAGCTACGATCGACCAGACTTACTCCACGCCAATTCAGAACCATAACCCCATGGAGCCCCATGCCACCATCGCGTCATGGGACGGCGACCACCTCCACGTTTACGACGCCACTCAAGGCATCACCGGTGTCCAGCAAAACCTTGCCCGGGCATTCTCCATTCCGCAGACTAATGTCCATGTCGAGTGCCCTTACACCGGTGGCGGATTCGGCTGCAAAGGTTACGTCTGGTCGCATACTATTCTCGCGGCGATGGCTGCCAAAGCTGTCCAGCGCCCAGTAAAGCTTGTTCTCGGCCGCGAACAGATGTTCGGCCCCGTTGGTTCCCGCCCCAATACCCGGCAACACATCAAGCTCGCCGCCACTTCGGATGGAAAACTCCTGCTCCAGCAGCACGACTCCATCTGCTATACCTCTTTCATCTCGGATTGGGTCGAAAGCGCAGCCAACCAGACTACGCTTCTGTATGACAGCGAATCTCTCTCCACCAGCCATCTCATCGTTCCTCTCAATTTAGGGATGGGCACATGGCAACGAGCACCCGGAGAGGCTACCGGCAGCGTCGGTCTTGAGATCGCCTTCGACGAACTGGCTGAAAAGCTCAACATCGATCCCGTTCAGCTTAGGCTTATCAACTACGCCGAAAAGGACCCTCGCCAGGGCCATCCATGGTCCAGCAAGAACCTTCGTGATTGCTATACCCAGGCCGCCGCCCGCTTCGACTGGTCCAAACGTTCCGCAAAGACAGGCCAGCATCGAGAAGGAAACAAGCTCATCGGCTACGGCATGGCGACAGCGAACTATGGAGCCGGACGCTCCCCTTCGTCAGCCGTGGTCCGTATCCTTCCCAGCGGTCGGCTCTTCGTCGGCATCGGCACCCAGGATCTCGGTACCGGAACCTACACTATCCTCGCCCAGACCGCGGCTGCGGCTTTCTCGATGGATCCTGCGCTGGTGGACGTCAAGCTCGGTGATACTACCCTGCCCCGCTCGGGAGGATCCGGCGGATCGACCACTGCGGCCTCCGTCTGCCCTGCCGTCTATGAGGCTGCCATGCAGGCCAGACAAAATCTCGCGCAGCTCGCCGTCAACGATGCTCAGTCTCCTCTTCACGGTGCGACCGCCGCTGACCTCGATGCTAAAGACGGCAAGCTCTTCATCAAGTCCAGCCCCGGCAAATCCGAAACAATCGCCGCACTGATCGCTCGCAATGGGGGTAAGCCCGTAGAAGCGACAGTCACCAGTGAACTCGCGAAAGATCGCGAGACCTTCACCTCCCACTCATGGGGAGCGGTCTTCGCTGAAGTCGCCGTCGATGCCGACACCCACATGGTTCACGTCCGCCGAGTCGTCGCGACCTATGACATCGGAACCCTGCTCAACGATAAGACCGGCATCAACCAGCTTGCCGGCGGCATTGTCTGGGGGGTCAGCATGGCACTCCAGGAAGAAAGCCACATTGATACCAAATACGGCCGAACCGTCAACGAGAATTTCGCTGAGTACCACGTTCCCGTCAACGCCGATATTGGTGAGATCGATGTCACCTGCCTCAATATTCCGGACTACAGGTTCAACTCTGTAGGCGCTCGCGGTATCGGCGAAATCGGAATCACCGGTGCCGCCGCAGCAATTGCCAATGCTATCTATAACGCGACCGGCAAACGAGTCCGGGATTTCCCGATCACGCCCGACAAACTGATGGCCTAGAAAAATAATTCCGTCCAAAATAAAAGCCCCGGCTCATGCCGGGGCTCATTGTCTCTCGACCAAAACTTAGATCGAGCTCATGTTATGCAGAAACTCCTGGTTATTCCGGGTCTTCGCCAGCTTATCCGTGAGCAGCTCCATTGCCTCCACCGGCGATAGCGGGTTCAACACCTTGCGCAAAATCCAGGTTCGCTGCAGGTCTTCCTTCGGAATCAGCAACTCTTCCTTACGCGTGCCGGAACGCTGGATGTCAATCGCCGGGAACACACGCTTGTCGACCAGCTTGCGGTCCAGAATCACTTCCATGTTACCGGTACCCTTGAACTCTTCGAAGATGACCTCGTCCATACGCGAACCGGTATCGACCAGAGCGGTTGCAATAATCGTCAGTGAGCCACCCTCCTCGATGTTGCGGGCCGCGCCAAAGAAACGCTTTGGCCTTTGCAGCGCATTGGAGTCCACACCGCCTGAGAGTACCTTGCCCGAAGGAGGAACAATGGTGTTGTAAGCACGCGCCAAGCGGGTGATGGAATCGAGCAGAATGACGACATCGCGTTTGTGCTCGACCAGCCTCTTCGCCTTTTCGATCACCATCTCGGCGACTTGCACGTGCCGTGCCGCAGGCTCATCGAACGTAGATGAGATCACCTCTCCCTTGACCGAGCGCTGCATGTCGGTTACTTCTTCCGGACGTTCGTCGATCAGCAGAACGATCAGAACAACCTCGGGATGGTTTGTCGTAATGCTGTTTGCGATCGATTGCAGCAGCATCGTCTTACCGGTGCGCGGAGGAGCGACAATCAAGCCGCGCTGCCCTTTGCCCATCGGCGTCAGCAGGTCCATCACACGGCCCGAGATATGCTCGCGGACTGTCTCCATCTTCACCCGTTCCTGGGCGTACAGCGGCGTCAGATTGTCGAACAGAATCTTGTTGCGGGTCTCTTCCGGCGATTCAAAGTTGATCGCCTCGATCTTCACCAGGGCGAAGTACTTCTCACCTTCGTGCGGCGGACGCACGTTGCCGCTGATCGTATCGCCCGTCTTCAGGTCGAACTTACGGATCTGCGAAGGCGAAACATAGATGTCGTCCGGGCCGGGGAGATAGTTGTAATCGGGCGAGCGAAGAAAGCCGTAGCCATCGGGCAGAATCTCTAGCACACCCTCCGCGAAGATGTGCCCTTCCTTCTCGCTCTGGGCCTGCAGAATCTTGAAGATAAGGTCCTGCTTCCGCAGGCCGCTGGTTCCGGCGATGTCGAGGCCGCGCGCAAGCTTACCTAGCTCCGCAATGTTGTGTTCTTTTAACTCAGAAATAGTCATGTTTTTACCTGGATTTGTTTTGATAAGGAGGGATTGTTTGAAACTGAGGCGGGATCTGCTTGACAGGGGGTCGTGCGGAAGGCCAGAAGTATAAGGCTAAGTTGCGGATGGGGTTATAAAGCAGGTAATCGGTTATGGGTAGAAGGGGGAAGCCGCGCTATGCCGCGCGGCGTTCCTGGACTTCAATCCTCTTGACGACAGTCTCCTCTGAGTCACTCATCGGAACGGTATCCTTGAAGCGATCAAGCACCTCATTGGTGGTGTCCTGCAACCGCGTGTTCGGCTTATGCAACTTCCGCGTCGCTTTGGACGCAAGCTGGCACAGCTCATAACGGTTGTTCACGTGGGTGAGTGCTCCAAAAATAAGATCTGAGCGCATAAATTTCTCCTCTTCTTTCTAAAGGCGGTAGCACACGAATACTTACTCGCCTGAAAACATCAAATTGGCAACAGAACTCAAAATCTGCTTTACCGTTAATTAGACGCGGAAAAACGGTCTCGGACTCATATGACTTTATATTTCAATTCAGCGTACACTCACCCTGACATGAAACAAAGAACAACGAGAAGCACTGAAAAACCAATCACTTAGGTCGAAACCTTCTCCATTCGGAAAACTCACAGCAATTCGACCTACAGTAAAAATAAATGGTCTCACTCACTGAGGTCAATACTTATTTTGGGAACCTGTGGATAAAAACATTCCAGAAATGGGATTCCTGGGTGGCGGTTTACTGGTACTCAGGACCAGTAACTTCTGTCCAGAGTCCGGTATTGGATCGCCTCCGCGATATGCTTCACTGCAATATCCTGCTCTCCGCCTAGATCGGCGATGGTTCGGGCGACCTTCAGTATCCGGTCATGCGCCCGGGCACTGAGCCCCTGTTGCTGCATCGCGCGTTCCAGCAACCGCTCCGCATCCGACGAAAGCTCACAGTACATTCGTATCTGCTGCGTGTTCATCTGCGCATTCGCAAAGACCTGCCGCGAAGCGCCCTTTGCCGACCCCTTTGTGCGCTCGCCTGCGTGGGTGAACCGTGCATGCTGCCTCTCTCGCGCCGCTAACACGCGGCCCCGTATCTCCTCCGACCCTTCTGCCGCCGCTCCGCCCCTCAACTCCTTATATTGCACCGCAGGAACCTCAATGTGGATGTCGATCCGGTCCAGCAGCGGCCCGGAAACCTTCGAGACGTACCGCTGGATCATCGGCGGAGTACACATACACTCCCGGGATTTGTCATTGAAATATCCGCAAGGGCAAGGGTTCATCGCCGCGGCCAGCATAAATCGCGCCGGAAAGCTCAGACTCATCGCCGCCCGGGCAATTGTCACCAAACCATCCTCAAGAGGCTGGCGCATCACCTCCAGCACGTTCCGCGGAAACTCTGGCAGCTCATCCAGAAACAGCAATCCATTATGTGCCAGCGAAACCTCTCCGGGCCTCGGCATCATCCCGCCGCCAATCAAGCCCGCATCCGAGATCGTGTGGTGCGGCGACCGGAACGGCCGATGCATCACCAGTCCCTGCTCCGCATCCAGTACACCGGCGACCGAGTGGATCTTGGTGGTCTCCAGAGCCTCCTCGAATTGCAGCGGAGCCAGAATCGAAGGCAGCCGTTTTGCCAGCATCGTCTTTCCGGATCCCGGCGGTCCGATCATCAAAATATTATGTCCGCCCGCCGCCGCTACTTCGAGCGCGCGTTTAGCGACATGCTGTCCACGAACGTCCTTAAAGTCGAACGGGAACTGCTGCATCTCATTCAGCAGATTCGTCGCCTCTACCCGCAGCGGCGCTGCCGTCATCGTGCCGAAGGCTGCCGCGTTCAGCAGTTCCCTCACCTCCAGCAGGTTCTTCACCGGATAGACATTTACTCCCTGTACTACTGCCGCCTCACGCGCATTGCTGGCCGGAATGATGAGGTTCGGAATCCCTTTAGCCCGAGCCGCAACCGCAATCGGCAGCATCCCTTGCACCGCTCGCAGACTTCCATCCAGACCCAGTTCGCCTACCAGCAAAAAGTCGCTCAGGTCCTTGATATGCAAAGCGCCATACGCGCCTAATATCCCAATCGCAATCGGCAGGTCGAACCCAGACCCCTCTTTCTTCAGGTCCGCCGGAGCCAGATTGATTGTGATTCGCGTCGGCGGAATGTCGAATCCGGAGTTTTTGATTGCCGACCGCACCCGGTCACGGCTCTCGCGTACCGCAGCATCGGGCAGCCCCACGGTGTTGAACACTTCCTTGTCCAACTTAACGCCCGAATAGTCCACTTCTACATCGATGACATTCGCATCGATTCCATAAACTGCTGCACTGCGAGCCTTGAAAAGCATGGGTGAGCCTGGTCAATCCTTGAGGCGGAATTTTTCGCCGAGTATAGAATTTTCATCTTCTATAACTGGGGCACGACAATTTTATCTGCCCACGACGCTTACTATGCGTGTGCGCATCTGCAACTTTCGTTTCCTCAAGCCGCCGTCACGTAAGCAAAGCCAGAAGGACACCCCTCATGAGCACTCGCATCGATCTCTTTCGCAGGCTCGCCCTGACTCTTCCTGAAGCACAGGAAAGCTCTCACATGGGCAATCCTGACTTCCGCCTCAACGACCGCATCTTCGCAACCCTCTCCGCGCAGGACAGAGGACTCGGCACGCTCAAGCTCACCCTTGAGCAGCAACAATCCTTCATCACCGAGATGCCGGACATCTTTGAGCCAGTACATGGCGGATGGGGCCGCATGGGCATGACCTTCGTCGATCTTCGCCGGGTAGATGAGGCCATCCTTCACGGCGCACTCACCGCGGCATACAACAACGTGAAGGCGAAGCAGGCAAAGAAGAAAACCACCCGCTCCGTTAAGCATCCCGCCAAATAAATTCCATTGTCATCTCTCCACTGCTAAAGCCACCGAATTTCCGCCGCCCA
>Ga0207678_10003657_pt1 | contig 13816 bp, 15 predicted proteins | sample KBSC63metaG_FD_184319 | JGI IMG/M metagenome (GOLD analysis project Ga0207678, IMG submission 184319) | Corn rhizosphere microbial communities from Kellogg Biological Station, Michigan, USA - KBS C6-3 metaG (SPAdes) (version 2) | ecosystem: Host-associated > Plants > Roots > Rhizosphere > Soil ... | reverse complement strand
CGGACGAGATCGGCTTGTAAGCCGGCCATTGCATCGTCCGAATCGGCGTCGCCTGCAGCCGTTGGGAAAGGCTGCTTCGCCTGCACTGACGCATTCACTTCTTCTTCACGTTCACGGGAAGGGGTCTTTTTCATGTTTTACGGATGGCTATCACAGTAATGTCATCGTTTTGCGGCACCGAACCGGTAAAGTCGCGCACGTCCTTGATAATCGTCTTTACAATCGCTTGCGCGCCATCGTTCGCGCTGGCGCGAACCGACTGCATCATGCGATCAACGCCATACTCGTCTCCGTCGGAGTTAAGCGTTTCAGTCACGCCGTCGGTGTAAAGAACGAGGCAATCATTGCGCTCGAGCGGCACCGCGAAGTCGACGGTAATCCTATCAAACACGCTTCCGCTGTCAATTCCCACGACCATTCCAGGCGACTTTACCGGCGTCACGGTTTCCGACCGCCGCTGATACCATAACGGCGCATCGTGTCCGGCCCGGGCAAGCGTGACGCCGTCGTTCTGATGATCCAGGACCAGGTACGCCATGCTTATGAACATGTCTTCTTTAATGTCCGGATAAAGCTGCCTGTTTACTTTCCGCAAAACATCCGCCGGAGACGGGTTCCGGGCCGCCTCCGCGCGCAACACGCTCCGGCAAATCGCCATGATCAGTGATGCGGGAACGCCTTTGCCGGAAACGTCTGCTATTGCAACGCCAAGTCGGTCTTTATCGACATGAATGTAATCAAAATAATCGCCGCTTACCTGGCGAGCCGGCACATTAATTCCGCTGAGTTGGAACCCATTGATGGCTGGCGCTTCAGAAGGGAGCAGGATCCGCTGAATGTCTCGCGCGATTTCGAGGTCGTGATCCAGGCGCTTCTTTTCGTTCGCCATCGAATAGATGATCGCGTTGTAGAGCGCAAAAGCCGATTGCTCCGCGATCGATTTAAAAACGACAAAATCAGCCTGCGAAAAAGGCGTACTCATTGGACCATTGGCCAATGCCACAACTCCGAGGTCCTGCTCGCCATATTTGAGCGCCGTGGCCAAGACAGATGCACTGCCAAAAGCGCTCCCCCGCAATTTAACCAACTCCGGCGCTTCCGAGAATTCGTTGAGACAGACAGCTTGACCCGTTTGCCAGACGCGTCCAATCAGACCTTCGTTCGCACTAACCGCGTGGAGTCGGAGGAAGCTCTCAAGAGCGATAGGATTAGAAGCCGCCTGTTGCAGGATATGTTGCGGAACATCTACCAGCGGCGGACAATCTTTCGAGATGAATGCGGGCATGAGTTTGCCACCTGTCCGATCCGTGACGTAGAGCGCGCCACCGTGCGCATCAAGAATCCGCACAGCTCCCTCGACAATGAGTCGATGTAATTCCTGAGGTCGAATTGTTCCCCGGAAGGCTTCACCCAACCCGTGCAGGAAATCGAAGACGAGCGTCTCTTCGACCTGGATCTCCTCATGCGAGCGTTCCAGTCTTCGAATTCGCCGAGTTTGCAAATAACCAGTGACACCCCACCCGGCCAGAGACGCGATAAGGAGTCCAAGGAGAAGAGTCGGCCACATTTGCTCGGGGCCAGCTTACTTCGAAGACGTCTCGTGATGAAGGTCTTGTCTTAGAAAATCGAGAACGTCCTTGAAGCGAAAGATATTTTCAGGCGCCGCCTCGCAAAGCGCTTCGTGAGCCTCAAGCATCGTTTCTGCCTGCTCCTTTTTTCGGGAATCCAGCGTCTGGCTTCTGGAGGCTTGTTCAAGCGCTTCGCATTCAGGCGCGCGGTTGCCATCAATGTGGATGTCGAATATCTGATCCAATCCGAGCCCGGAAAGAAGTTGCTGACTGCGATTGCCGCAGTGAACAACGTGAAGGTGGCCCTGCCCCAGTTCCTTCAGTCGTAACGCCACGCTGGCCATTGTTCCCATGAACGTGGAATCCATCATGGCGCAATCAGCTAAGTCCACCACAAATTCGCGATATCCGCGGTCCAGCATTTCGCGCGAAAACTCCTTGAGGTTGCCGCTATTGAGGAAACTACCTCTGCCCTCCACTTTTACCCACACGGTCGCCCCTCTTACCCCAACTTGAATAGATGAGTCCACAGTTACTCTTTCAAACGATACCAGTCCAAAACCCATGCTGTCAAACCTGCCAGCGCACGGGAGTCTCCCACCAACTGATTCGGAATGCAGCGTTTAATAAGCCGCATCGTTTCAAATCGACTAGGCATGGTGGGTGCGGAAGCAAAAACAGCCTGGAGCGTCCCACTGCGCGGTTCACTCCCAGAGGAACGAGCGGTTCTCCGCCACAATTCGGCCGTTGGCGATCAGCAGGCACCGCCACGAAATCACGCGGCCATCATCAAAGTAATCGTCACCGATCACCTTGAATTCGGTCTTGTGCGTGCCGCGCACATTTCTATACGTGATTTCCTGTGCCTGGGTGTGTTCGTGCAATTTCTCCTGGCGATATTCCAGACGCACAGTGACGTCCGAGGGGCGTTTGACCCGCCAAAAGAAATCGAAGTAATCTCCAAAACGCTGCCGTTGATCGAGTCCAGTGACAGCGCCGTAAAGGCGGTATTGCCTCTCAAAAACAATGGGCGCGTCCTGAAGCGTAGAAGTTTTCTGGCCTGGCGAGTTTGACTTCCCTCCGACCTTGCTTGACGAATCGTGCGCCCTTTCACTCGCCTTTAGCCCTTTCTCACTCATAAAGAAGAGCTTGGTTTTTCGAAACTCGAAGTTTGGGTCCAACGCCACCGGTAGCGGCGTGACTTTCTCGACGACTTTGGGTTCCTCACGTACGCCCTTCCCGGGAACGGAAACAGTCAACAAAGTCAAAATTAGAAGCGCGGCGGCAAATCTCACTTCCGTAATAAAGCGGGTCCTTGAAGCAGGTGTCAACGTGGAACCCACAGAGTTATCGATATCGCAGGTCCTATGGAACTCACGCAGATTGCGAAGTAATTTTCTGCGTGATCGAAGTTCGCTATGAACGTGGTGTTTACTTGCCGAATCAGGATTTCTGGCTGGATCCCTGGGACGCGAAACGCTTTGCGTTCGTTTCCCATGCGCACAGTGACCACATCGCGCCGCACCAGGAGGTGATCGTTTCGGAGCGCACATCACACTTGATGCGGGCCCGTCTGCCGGGTTCGCGGATCGAGCATCCACTGTCATTTGGGGAAAGGCGATCCATTCGGAACGTCGATGTAATGTTATTACCTGCCGGACATATTTTCGGGTCAGCACAGTGCCTTGTTTTCGCAGGTGAGGAGGCGCTGCTCTACACCGGCGATTTCAAGCTGCGTCCTGGCAAGTCCGCTGAGCAGACAGAGTGGCGTCATGCTGACACGCTCGTGATGGAAACAACCTTCGGTGTTCCGCGTTACCGCTTCCCTCCGACGAAAGAAGTTATCAACGGAATAGTCGCGTTCTGCGGCGAAACGATTGACGCCGGTGAGGTGCCGGTGCTGCTGGGTTACTCGTTAGGCAAGGCACAGGAAATCCTGTGTGCGCTCGGGGGCGCCGGTTTAACGCCCATGCTGCATGGTTCTGTTTATCAGATGACGCGCATTTACGAACAGCTCGGGCAATCGTTTTGCAAATACGCGCGATACAATCGGAACGACGTGGCCGGTAAAGTGTTAATCTGTCCCCCTAGCGCCAACCGCTCGCTAATGCTGCAGAAAATTCCGCGCAAACGTGTAGCATTGATCAGCGGATGGGCCATCGATCCCCAGGCGGTATATCGGTATCAAGTGGACGCGGCTTTTCCCCTTTCGGATCACGCAGACTACGACGATTTGCTTCGCTACATAGAATTGGTGCAACCCCGTCGTGTACTGACGCTCCATGGCTTTGCTGCAGCGTTCGCAGCCGATCTTCGCGCGCGGGGCCTAGATGCGTGGGCGCTTAGTGAAGAAAATCAAATGGAACTACACTTGGGACGAAGGGAGATCGCACCATTGTCGGAGTCTCCGACTTCCGGCATGGCGCGGGCTTCCCGCGAGCCGGTGGAGCAATCTGAATTTTTGGATTTCGCGAATGTCGGTGAAGCCATCGGCGCGACTCCGGCAAAACTGGAGAAGATTCATTTGCTGTCCGATTACCTGCGCGGCCTAACAAGGGAGCAGCTCCCGATTGTCACTACATATTTTACCGGCAGAGTATTTGCCCAAAGCGATCCACGCGTGCTACAGGCCGGGTGGTCGGTAATCTTCCGCGCGCTGCAGGAAGCGACCAAAATCGGCGATTCAGAGTTACATCAAATCGGCGGTAAACATGGCGACGCCGGCAAGAGTGCGTTTGAAGTTCTCGATGGCCGAACGGCGCCCCAACCATTCAGTATTGTTGAATCGAGCGACTTGTTCCAAAATCTTCAACGCGCGCGTGGCCCCATCGCCAAGGCAAAGCTGCTACGGGAGCGATTTTCGATTTTATCCGCGCGTGAAGGCCAGTACGTGGTCAAGATCCTAACCGGTGACCTGCGCATTGGTTTGCGCGAGGGCCTGGTGGAGGAAGCCATCTCCAGGGCATTTGACGTTTCACTCGAAGAAGTAAAACAAGCCAACATGTTGTTAGGCGACATCGGCCGCACAGCGCTGCTGGCGTCACGAAAAGAGCTGCACAGCGCCGAGCTATCGATGTTTCGTCCCATTAAATGCATGCTCGCCACTCCCGAGCCGAGCGCGGACGCCGTTTGGAATCGTTTCATTGAAGCGGCCCGCGGTGACCGCGATCAGTCTGGATCCTCGATACCCGGAACGGTGTACGTTGAGGACAAATTCGACGGAATTCGGGCACAGCTTCATCGTAGCCGAAACGGAGTCGAGATTTTCTCGCGCGATTTACGGCGAATTACCCCTCAATTTCCGGAGCTGATCGAACAAGCCAGGAGGTTTGACGAGGAGCTGATTGCTGACGGTGAGATCATCGCTTTTGACGAAGGACGGCGACTGAGCTTCTTCGATCTGCAAAAACGGCTCGGACGCAAGGACGATACCGCCGATCTGTTTGCCGAAGCGGCAGCGGATGTGCCCGTCGCCTTTGTGATTTTCGATCTCCTCTGGCTTAACGGGCATTCGTTGTTGAAAGCTCCACTCCGGCAGCGACGGGAACAACTCAGCACACTCCTATTACCGCCCCAGTTTCAGAGGGCGAACGTTACGCCAGCGCATTCTGCAACGGAGATTGAGCAAATCTTTCATGAAGCGCGCCGGCGTTTGAATGAAGGTTTAATGATCAAAGACCCTGAAAGCCTTTATCTCCCAGGCACTCGCGGAATGTTTTGGTTCAAATTGAAACGCGAACTGGCGACACTGGATGTAGTTGTTGTCGCGGCGGAGCTTGGCCACGGAAAACGGAATAATGTGTTAAGCGACTATACATTCGCGGTACGCGACGAAACCACCGGCGAACTTTTGCCAATTGGAAAAGCCTACAGCGGATTGACGGACGTGGAGATCGCGGAGTTAACCGAGCACTTCAAACAGAACACCATCAGTGACCAAGGTCGTTATCGCCGAGTGAACCCGAACGTCGTGCTCGAGGTGGCTTTCAATTCAATCCAGCCTAGCACTCGCCACGCAAGTGGTCTCGCAATGCGCTTCCCGAGAATCAAGGCGATCCGACGCGACAAAAACGTGGATTCCATCGACACGCTTCAATACGCGCGAGAACTTGCCATGCAGTCGACAGGCTCACCAGGCGCCTCGTGACAGCCTTAAAATTACTCTGGCGTAGGCGACGGAGACGGCGAATCAGCTTGTTCTATGGAAGGAGCCGTTGCCTGGCTCGGTGGTAACGCGCGAACTCTCCTTCTTTGCACCTCTTCCACCTTGCGCTGTCTTTCGTCGAGGCGCTCTTGCATTCGCTGCTCTCGTTCAGTCCTTAGCTGCGAAGGATCTGCAATGAGGCCTTTCAGTTCGGGAGGAACGGTCCGCTGAGGCTCAGCGGGAGTCATTCGGGGAACCGCGGCAACTCTCGGTTTTGCGACCAATTTCTTTTGTTCCGCCAATGCTTTCTCCCTCTCTTCCAATCCTTTCTCCCGCGCGTCCAACTCTGTTTTCCGTTGAGCGAGTTGTTGTTCAGCGGTTGAATCTTGTTTTTGGCACGAGCAAACCAGCGCAAAAGGAATCAGCAACGACAGAGCAAAAGTTTTCTTCATATCCCAGTAGAGTAAGTGTTGTTTAGTGGTGGACGAACAAATCGGAGAGGTTTTCGATGTCAAACGAAAGTTAACGCTGCTGAGGCGTGGGTGAAGTTGTCGATCTAACTCTGACCACCTCGACGGCGTCATGACGCGAACGCTGGACATTGGCGAACACCGCGAGGATCGCGAGACAAAACACAATCATCCCCATCAAAAGAACGCCGATCTTTGAAGCTCGGGGCGGTTGAGATTTTTCGATTCCTTCGTCCGGCAGATTCACTACCCAGTATTCAAGTGAACACCGTAAGCGGCAAATGCGCCCATACCCATTACTCAAGGTGCAGTTCGGAGATGGACTTCATAACGCGATTGCTTAGCCCGGCGTACAAATTCTTTCCTGATGCTTGAAGGTCTGCTGTGTTGAAGAAGATCGGTTCTCCAATGACGATCGTGATTGGCATAAGCCGAAGGCGACCGCCGCCCCGCGGCAGCGCTTCACGAGCGCCAAAGATGCGCATCGGCACGACCGGGGCGAGCGTCTTGGCGATTATCAAACCCAATCCGGGTTCCGCCGCCTGAAGCGTACCGTCGAGGGTGCGCGATCCCTCCGGGAACACGAGGACGCCGTTACCGGCCTGTAAAACGCGGATCACAGCTTTGATAGCGCTGCGATCAACACCTTCCTGATTCACCGGGATCACATTCAGTTTTGGCAAAACCGGGCCTAATAGCGGGACGTCCAAAAGCGTGCGGCGAGCGAGGAAATAAATCGCCCTGTCACAGGTGCTCCCGGCCAGCGGCGGATCCAGATAACTTTGGTGATTCATCGCCAGAATCACCGGCCCACTTTGAATCATGCGCTCCGGATGAATTACCCGCAACCGAAACAACAATCGGCCAAGCAACCGGCTTAAATGATAACCAACCCAATAATAGAAATTCATTCGCCGAGCGCGCGATTTGGGATCTGAACATCGCTAATCGGCAAACCCAGTTGCTCAAGCCGTATGATTATCTCCATCACTACCTGGTCGACCGTGACGTGTGAAGTGTCGATGGGATGCGCGTCTTTTGCTTTCACGAGCGGTGAAACGGCGCGTGATACATCATCACGATCGCGAATGGTGATTTCGTCGCGCTCCCCTTGCGCAGCACGACGCTGCAAACGCACCTCAGGAGAAGCGTCGATATAGAATTTGTAGGGAGTGTCGGGGAAAACGACGGACCCAATGTCCCGGCCTTCGATGACGACGTCGTGCCCCTCGGCACAATCATGAAGTCTCTGCGAAACGATTTCGCGAACTTGCGGCACTTTGCTGACACGAGACACGCTCTCGTTCACGCGATCGTCGCGCAAATGCCCGGTTGGATCGAGGTCGCCCACCACAATGCGCGCCTCACCGTCTTGCACAACGCATGCGAGCGCCGCGGAATCGAGCGCGTCAACAATACGCTGGCTTTCCTCCGGTCGAATCCTGTTTTGAAGAAGATGCCACGTGATCGCTCGATAAATTGCCCCCGAGTTGACGTAGATAAACCCAAGTTGTCGCGCAAGCTTCCGGGCGACACTGCTCTTGCCCGAGGCAGCAGGACCATCAATGGCGATGACACGGTGTTGGGAAGCGTATGATCCCATGTGTGTTTCTCGCCTAACGAAACCTGGTTAACCCTCCTGGGGAGACGCAGGAGCGAGTGAACCGATGACCGGCGTGCTGACCTGCATCCGCTTCGGATTGCTAAATTCTTCAAGAACTGCTTCGAACCCGGGATACGATTCACGAATACATTCGGCATCCTGAATAATCGTCTCGCCTTCGGCAAACAGGCCGGCCACAGCGAAGGCCATGGCAATACGATGATCGCCAAAGCTCGGCAGACGTGCTCCGTGCAGCGGAGCTGGTCCGTAGATTTCAAGGCCATCACTCAGCTCGGCAACTTGAGCGCCCATCGTGCGCAGATTGTGAGCGATCGCAGCTATGCGATCGGTTTCTTTAACGCGCAGTTCTTCTGCATGCCGGATTGTGGTTTTGCCGCTCGCCAGAACGGCCGCGATGGACAAAATCGGCAACTCGTCGATGAGCTGCGGCACTTCTTTTCCTTGAATAACAGTAGCTTTTAGCGGCACACCCGTGACTTCTACCACCCCGCGCGGCTCAATGTGCTCAATTTCCTCGACGGCTTCTCGAACGTGCGCACCCATCCGGAGCAGGACCCCCAGCATGGCCGTTCGTGTATCATTTAATCCAACGTCGCGTATCAGCAGATGTCCGCGGGGCTGTGCCGCAGCGGTAACCAGCCAGAATGCCGCCGAAGAGATGTCGCCGGGAATGTCGAAATCCCGTGACTCGGGAATCTGCTCGCCAAAAACGCTGACGCCGTCACCTTCCTTTGTCGTACGCACCAGGAAGTAATTGAGCATTTTCTCCATGTGGTCTCGCGTTGGCACCGTTTCTTCAACCGTGGTCTTGCCCTTCGCAAAGAGACCGGCCAGAAGCAGCGCGCCTTTCACCTGTGCGCTCGCCACGGATGGCCGGTATTGAATTCCGCGGAGCGACCCGCCGTGGATGCGCAACGGCGGAGTTCCGTCAGGACCTTCGGCGACAACGCTGGCGCCCATTTCGCAAAGCGGCGCGACCACCCGATCCATTGGCCGTTTGGATAAGCCCGTATCCGCCACGAGGCGACTCTCGAACTTTTGCCCGGCCAGCAAACCCGCGAGAAGGCGCATGGTTGTGCCTGAATTGCCGCAATTGATGTCCTGGTTTGGTGCGGTGAGCACCCGTCTTTTTCCGTGAATGATTAACGTGGTCGGCTCAGGCTGTTCGATCTTGATTCCCAACGCACGCATTGCGTTCACGGTGTGCATGCAATCGTCGCTCGGCAGAAATCCGCGAAGCGTGCACACTCCGTTGGAGAGAGCAGCGATGATCACCGCACGGTGCGAGATGCTCTTATCGCCCGGCACTGTTATTTCGAGATCGATTCGAGACGCCCGTTTTACCCGCAAATCCATAGAGTGAATCTAAACCTCCTGATGTTCATGCCTGAGTCCGCATAAAGAGGCGATGTCGCGCTGACCAGGCATTTACTATCCCAGCATGAGCGGAACCCGGGACGGCTGGCGTTACGGCACAAGGAAAATTTTGTCCGTGTAAGGATCCTTCACTTCAGTGCCGGGAGGGAATCCTTCTACGTCGATATATTTGCCGGGCGAATACGGGCTTTCCACTAGATGCGGCTTCCCGGGAACAGGAATTCCGTACGGATAATCTCCCTTTGCCACTTTTGTCGGCGGTGCAACCGCGGGCGGAGGCGAAGATGCGACCACCGGGGGCGGTGTTGTCGTTGCCTGAACCGGTCCATTCGGGTTAAACGGTTGCTGCGGCGGCGGATATTCTTGCGGTTGGGTCGAAGCGTAGGTCGGCGCCCGATGATGCTGCGTCGTCGGTGGTGGCGGCTCCTCGGCGCATGAGGCCAAAAAGAAAACCGCCAAGAGAGCAAGCGGGAGTGAAAATCTCATAATGAAAATTTGTGGTATCGTATCCGGACTCCGACCGGATGCCAATCATTAAATCGCGGTTTGTTTAAGCCGCTCGGATTAGTTGACAAACAACGTCAGAAATACAATACGCCGGTGCGCGTAATCCGAATCCGAATTAGGGATGCACGATAATTCACATGCAGAGATTTTGGTCATCGACGATGACGCGATGAGTCGCAGGGTCTTGTCCCAACTGCTCAGCGCTGCTGGTTACGATTGCCGCGTTTCAAAGGATGGTTCCGAAGCACTGGAGGCAATTCACGCGCGTCCGCCTTCGCTTTTGCTGTTGGATTTCGATATGCCCGGTCTAAACGGCGCCGAGGTACTCCGGCGCCTTCGCTCTGACGAGAATGCGACGGTCGCGCAAATTCCGGCGATCATGCTGACAGCACATGGCAGCGAGCAAAGCGAGGTCTCATGCCTGCAGGCAGGCGCGGACGATTTTGTGACGAAACCTGTAAACGCATCGGTGTTGCGGGCGCGCATCGAGACGCAACTTCGGCTTCGCTCGATGCGCCGACAACTGGAGCACCAAAACGACGAACTGGAGAAATGGCGTTGCGATCTGGAACGCGACCTGGCAGCGGCGCGCCTAACGCAGCAATCATTGATACCGCAGAAACCGCTGCCGCTGCCGGGTTGGCAGGTCGCTACGTATTACCGTCCGGTAATCCAGGTTGGCGGCGATATTTATGGCTGGCTTCGAATGAGGGACGGCCGGGTTTTGTTCTGGATCGCAGATGGCACAGGACACGGTGCGGCTGCCGCCCTGCTTACAACGCTGGCAAAACTTCTTTTTCACTACGGCAGCATGGATCAAGATTCGCCGGCCAGCTTGATGGAAGGTGTAGATAACGACTTTCGAAGCATCTTCGGCGCGCGCTCATTCATGACCGCAATGTGTGTTGCCCTTGATCCCGCAACCGGCCAAGCGCAGGTCGTCGGCGCGGGTCACCCGCCGCTTTTGATTCTTCGTCGCGACGGCACAACTGAATCCACCGCTTCGGTGGCGCCCCCCCTTGGTTTGATCAAACGAGCGGCATTTACTGAAACAGCGATTGATCTCGAGCCCGGCGATGCGTTTCTCCTCTACACTGATGGCTTGTTTCGGTGGACGAAAGATGAGCGCTATCGGGTCACTCCCGACCAGCTCGAACACGTTCTGGATCATTCCGCGCCCAGCGCGGATGCGTTGCTCAAACGCATCGTAGCGAAAACAGATCCCGAGAATTCTGCGAAGACTGCTCCCGACGATATAGCAGCAATCGCCGTTCGCCGGGAAGGCAGCCAATAAAAAATTTTATTTTACCTCAAAATTAGTCTTGCTCTCCCGCAGGCGAAACGTTAGTCAGCGTCCATGCCGAAAACCAAAAAAACTTCCAAGCGCAAACCGAATCCCGCCTTCATGAAGCCGGTCCAGCCGGACGATAAGCTTGCCGCCGTCGTCGGTTCGCAGCCGCTATCACGGCCGGAGCTTACAAAAAAGCTTTGGGCATACATCAAGAGGCGTGGTCTTCAGGACAAAAAGAAAAGAATCATGATCAACGCCGATGACGCGCTCAAGCCGGTGTTCAATGGCAAAAGCCAGGTGAGCATGTTCGAGATGACCAAACTCGTCTCGAAGCATCTGAAGTAGATCAGGATTTCCTCCGATAGCCCGGCGTTGCCGCGTCGGGCTATTGCAGACTTGGAAAAAATAATGGCTGCCCCGGGGCGGTGCGCTGTGCCGCTCTTGCGCCGGGCTGCAACTGCATCGAAGATGGTGGAGTGAAAACCCCTCGATTATTTCTCGTCGCAGCGGCTGTCTCGCTTGTTTTCGCTGCCTTCGCGCGAGCGGAATCCGATTGGCTGCATGATTATTCCAAGGCGCAGGAACAGGCCAAGACAAACCACAAACTTCTTTTCCTCAATTTTACGGGCTCCGACTGGTGCGGGTGGTGCATCAAACTCGACAAGGATATTTTCTCGCAGCCGCAGTTCAAAAACTTCGCGCACGACAATCTCGTGCTGGTGGAGCTTGATTTTCCTCGTAGAAAATCCCTGCCCGTGGAGGAGAAAAAGCAAAACGTGCAACTGGCTCAGCAGTACGAAGTTCTTGGATTTCCCACCATCGTGGTGCTCAAGAGCAATGGCCAAAAAGTGTGGCAATTCGACGGTTATTTCTCCGGGGGCGCGGAAGCTTTCATCGAGCAGTTGCAAAAATTGCCGAAAAGTTAAGCGAACCCGATCCAATCTCTTCGGATCAAATTCCGGGTTAGACCGATTCGCCCGATTGTGGCTCGGATATCAGGCGGATTCTTTTGCTGATTTCTTCGCTGCTGTCTTCGTCTCGCCGGATGAAGTTTTTGGTGACTCAGTCTTTGAGGATTTGTCGCCGCCTTCGGATGTTTTTGGCGCAGATTCCTTCTTGGCAGCTGCTTTATAGGACTCGCTGCGATAATCGGTGCTGTAGAATCCCGAGCCCTTAAAAATCAGACCCGCTCCTGTGCCAAGTAATCGTTTGACCTTCCCGTGTCCCCATTTTGGCAACCGGCAGAGGTCCTTCGGACATTCGCGAAACGGTTCATCGCGCATTGACTGGAACGCTTCGAAAGTCTGCCCGCACTTCTGACACGAATAATCGTAGGTTGGCATGAGCGATCGACCTGGGCTTCAGTCTTTCAGGACGACCGTGGGAAGTCTGCATTAAACAAGTTACAATTCAACCCGTTCAGCGACATGAATGTCAGCGCGAACAGAAGTATCAAGAGAAGACAAGGAAATGACCGCCAAAAAAATACTCACCAAACACCCGCTGGGTAAAAGCGGGAAAAATATCGACAAAAACAAATACGACATAGTTAAGGAGGCGATCCTGTCAGCCCTGCGGAATAATGAGCTCACGCACACAGAATTGTTCAGCCGCCTCAATAAAAGCCTAAAAGGCAAGTTCCCAGGGAATATCAGTTGGTATGGCGAAACCGTTAAGCTTGATTTGGAAGCCAAGAAAATAATCGAAAGAACCGCTTCAAAGCCTCAAAGATATCGGCTGAAATCCAGGTAATCATCATGACAACAACCACAGGAACCAACTACGGCGTCACTAAAATCGCAGAACTCTTTCCCAGCATCAGGAAGATCAAGAACAAGTCGCTGCGCGAAAAGGTCGCTGCGGTCTGGAGCGAGGCCATTACCACGGGGTGCGGCGGCAAGGGTTGGACCTTCGCCGAACTTCGAGCGGTCAAGTTCACTCTGCTCGCCGGCGACATTAAGATGACTTTCGTCGAGCATCTCAATTCCTGCGCTCGGCAATGCACTGCCATCGCTGATGTGCTCAAGAAATCTTTCCGCTGCAGCATTCCCATTCAACGCGACTACCTCATCGCCGGTGCGCTTCTGGCGGATGTGGGCAAACCGCTGGAGTTTGATAAGGACGCGTCAGGCAATGTTATCCAAGGTAAATTTGGGCAGCAGGTGCGGCATCCCTTCAGCGGCGTCGCGCTGGCCTACAAACACGGCATTCCCGGCGAAGTGTTACACATCATCGCCACGCATAGTCACGAGGGGGACAAGGTCGAGCGCTCGATCGAATCAATTATTTTTCATCACGCCGATTTTGTAGACTTCGACATTGCAAAGTTCCTGGGAAAACGCGCCGCTAAAAAGTGAAAGTGTAGCCAGACCGGTAATGCGGACTACAGCAACGCTGGACGGGTGCGCCCCAACTGAATAATTTATTGGCACCTGATATGGGACTTACACTTGTTGAGAAGATAGCGGCGCGTCACGCCGATGGACTTCCTCCCGGCACGGTAGTACGGAGCGGCGATTTCGTTTCGATTCGCCCGCGCCACGTGATGACGCATGACAATACCGGGGCGGTTATTCCAAAATTCAAGCAGATCGGCGCGACATCGATTGCCGATCCGGCACAGCCGGTTTTCGCCATCGATCACGACATTCAAAATGTTACGCCAAAGAATTTGGAAAAGTACGCGAACATCGAGAAGTTCGCGCGCGAGCACGACATCGATTTCTACCCGGCGGGCACCGGCATCTCGCATCAAGTAATGGTGGAACAGGGATATGTCGTTCCCGGCGCGTTGGTGGTGGCGAGCGATTCGCACTCGAATTTGTACGGCGGCGT
>Ga0207678_10003656_pt1 | contig 13816 bp, 7 predicted proteins | sample KBSC63metaG_FD_184319 | JGI IMG/M metagenome (GOLD analysis project Ga0207678, IMG submission 184319) | Corn rhizosphere microbial communities from Kellogg Biological Station, Michigan, USA - KBS C6-3 metaG (SPAdes) (version 2) | ecosystem: Host-associated > Plants > Roots > Rhizosphere > Soil ... | reverse complement strand
CACCAGGGTGAATGCCCAGGCTTCGCGCGGTGCGGCAGGCGAGGCGCCAGAGGCCGCGGCAGGGGCGTGCCAGGGCGCGCGTTCGAGCATGCGCCGCGTCGCAGCGAGTTCGTCTTCGAGGTCGGGAACGTACGACGCAACAGACATGTCAACCTCCGTCGTTGGATGGGATCGCCCGCTATCGTCCTACTCTGGAATGACGCACGCAAGCTGTTCGATCAATGATCGGCTGCCAGCGCGTTCAATCCGCGTCGGCGGTGGTACCTCCACGTATCAGCAGCACTGGCACAGCGCTTCCCCGCAACACCAGTTCCGCATCGCTGCCGAGCGCGAGCCGCTTGAGACCGCGCCGTCCGTGCGTGCCCATCACGATCAGCGAAGCGTCTGTGTTCTTTGCCTCTTGCAAGATCGCGTCGCACACTCGCAAGCCAGGGTCACAGCGCACCGCGCCAACTGCAGCCACTCCTTTGGACCTTGCGAGCTCGACCGCAGCCGACACCAGGCGATCGCCTGCGGCCCGCCAGTCCTCCAGCAATTTGTCCGGCGGCAAAGAAGCAGAGACCTCCCCAATGAGCAGGCGAGCGTCAACAACGTTCAGAAGCTGCAGCGCCGAGCCTAGGCGTGCGGCCAGCGCAATCGCCTCGTCGAGCCCGCGCTGCGAAGTGGGGCTACCGTCGATCGGCACGAGAATGCGTGAATACATGGTGTGTTGCTCCGTGTTGGGATTAGCGTTCGTCGTCGAGTTTCATCCCTGCTCAGTGCAGCAGGCTTGAGCCTCATCAAAGTTGCGCCCGGCCATGACGCCTATCGTTCACGCATCCACATTCTGCAAGGGCTGTGTCATGAGTGCGTTGAACGTCGGAAACATCGACAGAGTGCTGCGTATCCTGTTGGGCATCTTGCTCGTGGCGCTTGCCGCGCGCGAAACGATCGGCGTGTGGGGGTATGTCGGTATCGTGCTCATACTCACGGGCGTCGCGGCCCGCTGCCCGCTCTACTCTCTGCTCGACATCAGGACCACGTCTCGTTGAGATCGGTTACGAGTTCTTCGACTTTTGTCGTGGCCATCTTTTCCAGTCCTCGCCCAGAACCACGCGCTCCGCCTCGCGTGGTCGGCCACGGCTTCGCCCGAAATGCGATGGGGGCGAGTTCTTCGATGCACAGTCGACCGGGAACTTGCTCTTCAAACCATGCCGTTGCAAAAACCTTCTCCTGCCAACAAGCATCCGATTCTCGAGGGCTTCATCCACCAGCCACATGCGTCGGCCCAGCCTCCGGAGAAGGGACGACGTGTCCTGAATCGGCCTGAAGGGCTGTCGCCCATTCGCTCGCCACGCTCGTCGTTGGATGTCCCGGGCCATAGGCAGTCGCCGCCAATCTCACCAACCCTGACGCCCAAGCAAGAAGTCAAACTCCAGCTTGCACCAGAAGGGGCAAGTGAGAGCGTGACGTCGCGGCGGCGCGTCGATCATCTATGTTTGATGGAGGACTGGGTCCATCCGATGGTCGTCGTGGCGTGCGGACAGGTCACGAACGCACGCCGCGCATTGCAGAAAGCGCTCGATGATGAGGGCCGTCCTTTCGTCTATGCCGACAACGCACCCATGCTGCGAGACTTGGAGCATGACGTACGTATCGAAGATGGCCAGCCCAAGCGCGTGGAGGGTCCGTTCCGCGAGTTGCTGACCACCGGTGGAACGCTGCTTCTGAATCTCACACACGAGGAAGGCGCGCCCCGCTTCACGCCCCAGCAACTCGAATCGCTCAACACGCTGATGGAAGAGCAGATCTGGGAGGGTCAGCCCATCGCCTGCCTCGACAAGGGCGAGCGCGTCAAGATCGTCTTCCTCGTCGATGAGAACACCTCGCTGACCCATATTGCATCAGGCGCGCTGGCCTCCCGCGTCACTCTACGCGACGACTTCTCGGCGCACACCTTTCCCGACGCTCCAGATCCCGAGATCCATCCGCCGCGTTCCCATGGGACGGACACGACGGTCGTCGACTTGCTGGACGACGCCGCGTCCTGGCAGCGTACCTTGTTCGGCGGGCCCGAGCTCACGGACCTGCAGTCGTGGCGTCATCGTCCCGGTGCCCTGGACGGATTCGATTTCAGCAAGCGATCTCTTGTGCTGCGCAATGCGCCTCGCGATCCGCGCTTGATGGACCTCGTGCTGGCTTTGCAGGCCAGGCGTCCTGACGCGGTGCACCTCGAAGACGGTTTGCCCGAGGGCGAAGCGGCCGAGCGTGTCGCGTGCAAGCAGCCGGCGACCGACCTCAGTCAGGTGCTGCTCGTCCGCCCGGATACCGTCTGCACACTGCACGCGGGCAACTTCGACGAGGTGCTCGCCGGCAGCTACGGTGCGAAGCATGGGGCTTTGGCTCGCCTTTTAAGCGCGCTGTCGCAGGCGCAAGCCAAAGCCGTCAGGCAGCTACCTGTCATCCTCGTCAGCGAGCCTCTCACCTCCATGATGTGGGACCGATTGATGCAGCACACGGCACGCTTCGCCGTCGCGGTGGCGCCGGGCGTCAGGGTTGATCCGACATACCTTTCGCGCGTGTACCAGGCTGATGGTGAGGCATTGAGGCCGGCACCGGCGCTGTCCAGTTTGCACAAATCCAAGACCTGGTCTGCGCCTGTGACCTTCCTGCACAGCGCAGATCCCACATTGGTCGATTCGAGTCTTCCGCAAAATTCGACGCGCATCCACCTTACGCCTTCGACCCGCAGCGACGAACTCCTCTACAGCTTGCAACGCACGCCGCGGCACGGAGCCAACGTCGGCGAGCAAGGGTTGCCGGGCCTGCAAGTTCAGACGCATCAACTGGTCGAAGATCTGAAAGCCGGCAAGACGGTGGTCCTGCACGGCCTTGAGACCAATCCCGGACTCGCGCGCGACCTGGCCCCTCTGCTGCATCCGCCGCATGTCCTTGTCGTCAACGGCGAGCGATTCGCGTTTAAAGGCCGCCTGATCGTCGTCAGCTCGGATCGTCAGTTGATTGAGCGCCACGGTCTCACGCCTGCGCTGTCCGACCCGGCACCGGCAGGGGATGCGTGGCGAGAGGCGGTCATCGCCCGCATTGGTTCGGCACTTTCGTTGCGGACCAAGCAGGCGCACGCACTGGTGGCCCCTGTTCTTGAATGGTTCGACACCTTGCAACATGCGGGCGTCTTGCCACGCCAGCAGCCGCCCGTTCGCTGTGCCACGGTTGAGACGCTGTGCCGAACGCTGTCGAAGCTGCGCACGTCGGGCTGGTGGCGCAGTCCCGCAAAGGACCGCCTCCTGCGGTCCCTCGTGAAAGACATGCTCATCGGCGACTACAGGCGGCCCGATGTGGCTCACGACACGCAGTACGCTCAGCTGAAGGCCTGCCTGAAGGTCTTGCTGCCCAATGAGATGAGTGCAATGCCACCGCAGTCGGTGGACCTGGCTCGCCTCAAAGATCTTCTGGGGCAAGTGCGGCACCCGCAGGACATGACGGCGCTGGCATGGCCGTTCCTCAACGCCTTCAGTCCCGACCTCATCAAACGGGTGATCGGTGCTCCGATCTCCGCGGCCGTCAGGCTGGGCGCTCAGGCAGACATCGGCGCCAAGGTGCTGGACATGGTCTGCGCACAGGCGCGCGCACATGGCATCGAGCTGCCGCCGCTGGTGGCGCAGTTGCCGCACAAGCCCTCACCGGTGGAGGTGCGCCGAAGCTACACCCGCCCCATGCCACTGTCGCGTGATGAGAAGCTGAGGGGCAAAGTCAAGCAGGCGCTGGCCCAGGGCATTTTCCTGAAGGGGCCGCCAGGGGCCGGAAAGACGCATCTGGTCGAGACGCTGACACGGGGCAAACCGGTCTTCTGGGCCTCGATCGCGGACGAAGGGACGGCCGCCTTCGGCGAGCAGCTGCGCGAATGGGCGACCACGCGGCCGCCGGGGACGCTGGTCATCGACGAAGCCAATCTCGCCCGTCCCGAGAATCTCGCAATGCTCAAGGGCGTGTTCGCCGACCGTACCCTGCACGTCCAGGGTCGCGTGCACAGGCTCGACGCTGACCACCGCATCGTCTTTACCGGCAATGCCGACAGCCTGCCCGGGCGAAGCAAACAGCAGGTCGCCCAGGAGTCCTTCGCGACCGTGCAGTTCAAGTCGATGAACACGGTCTTCCTGCGCCAGGCCTTCGTCGAACCAGTGCTCGATCGCGCCCTCGAGTCACAGCCCATCAAGGGGTGGATCGCGTCTTCGGAGGCTTCACGCCCGCTGGACATGCGCCTGCTCGTGACGGAGATCGGTCATCAGACTCTAGAGATCCACGAGCGGCTGCAGAAGGCATTTCCTGCCGCGGGGCTGTCTCCGCGCGACCTGGAGGAATTCCTGGCCCGTTCCTTGAGCCAGCTGAAGCCGGACCACTCTGCCCTGCCCTCTCTCTCGCACAACCTGCCATCGATGCTCGCCGGCATGGCTCTCGAGGTCTATCGCGCGAGCCTGCCGGACGACAGCCTTGCGATGGTGCAAGCGTGGCTGCGGCACCAACTGCAGGTGCCGGCGACCAGCGAGCTGCCCGAGCTGTTCGACGCGTCAGTCATTGGCCGAGCGCTGCAAGACCAGGAACTCGCGCCGACCAAGAGCACTGTGGCACTCGCGGGAGCCGTCGACACCTGGCTGCGCTCACAAGCCGCGCGTGAACCCTTCAATCCGAAGCAGACCACGCTGGGCAAGCGAGCCTTGTTGATTGAAGGGCCTGCCTCGCGCGGAAAGGACGCGGTGGTCAAGGCGATGCTTCAGGCGCAGGGCAAGCGCGAAGGCATCGACTTCGTGCACCTCAACGCGAACCCCAATGACCTGAACGACTTGCGCACGGCCGTGGCGAAGGCTCGAGAGCGTGGTCAAGTCGTGCTGGTGTCAGAGCTGAATTTGCTGCCAAGTGGCATCCTCGAAGGCGAGCTCAACACGCTGCTGACGGGGCAGACCGGGCAGCCGGCTGCCCCCGGCTTCGCATTGATCGCCACGATCAACCCTGGTTATGCCGGCCGCCAGACCTTCTCGCAGGCGCTGCGAAACCGTATGCACTCGCTGAAGCTGCAGGACTACGCGCCGGACGAAATATTGCCAATTGCCCGCGCCCATGCTTCGAAGCTGGCGTCCGCGGGGCCGTCGACGAGTCGCTTTGCCAGCACGTCAACGACCGCCACGCCAACGGTGCCCGATCACAAGATCGAGGACCTGGTCCAGAAGCATGTCGAACTCATGGACAAGCTCCTCGGGCAGTCCGCCGAATTCCGGCCCGGGATCCGGCAACTGCGCGACGCGCTGGGGCTGCTGGCCCGCCAGCCAACAATGACGGTCGAGGAAGCCTTCGCCAGCCAATACGGCTTCTACCGCAACATCGCCAAGCGACCAGCTGTCGTGCCGCCCGCTTCCGCCAAGGCGCAGGAGCTGCGAGTGGCCAATCAATTGAGCGCCGCACTGGGCTTGGCGTACCCCGGCATGTGCCAACCGGGCTGGCGAGCCGATCGCACCCGGTCGGTTGCCGTCCCACTGCTCTACGATGCAAAACGCCATGAGCTTCGGTTCCATCCGGACGGCAAGCCCGAGCAACTGACGAGTTTCATGCTGGAGCAAGCTCGCCAAGGCCGTCTCTTCGTCGGCCGCTTGACTGACGCAGCGCTGAAGCCTGCGCAGAGCGCGCCAGTGGCCTTCAAGCCGAGCCCGTTCCATCTCTCAGGCGTCGGCACGGTTGGCCGTACCGACCATGTGGGTCGCATCGAGAATCATGGCCAGGACGATGTCAATCTCGTGACCTCTCGCATGACACTGAGCGGACAGCCCTGGCCCTGGGCCGCACGACATGCAGACAACACACGCAACCCCTTGCCCGAACAAGCGCTGCGTATCTCCTTGCGCGACAGACCAACTGAACTCGTGGATGGTGAGCGCCGCGTGTATGTCCCGGTCCCTGCCGATCGGCGGCCTAACGCCGTTCGTTTCGGCAATCATCAGCCAGCCATCGTTCATCGTGACAAGCAGGGCGGCTGGTACGTGGTGGCACCAAATGCCACCCACAGCGTCGGGACAGTGGACTACAGCCTGGTCGAGTACGTCGATCCAGAAGACCAAGAAGACCACACTCGCTCAGGCTTGCCGCCAAACTTCCCGGACCTCACCCGCGCCTTCAATGCGCCATTGGCCGAGAAGATTTCGTCGCTTTCCTCTCGCCGTGCGCGGTTGAGCGATATTGATGTGGCCAGGGAACTGGAAGCGATTTTCAAAGAGACATTGGAGTATTCGCACGACGACGCCGAAGCTCTGGAGCTCGCGTCTTCCATGGGCGAGCGTTGCGAGCGTTTCCTGAGCGTCGGTCAAGGGGTATGCCACGAATTCGCCACCAGCTACGCGGCCGTGCTGATGCAGTCGTTCAGCATCAAGGCGCGTTTGTGCAAGGGGCACGTCGCACACGCCAATACTGGCAACATCGACGCGGCAGGGCACGCCTGGGTCGAGGTGCGGGACGCTCAAGGCCGCTGGGAGACCATGGATCCCACCGCCGCTTTGGCCGGGGCACAAGGCGCAGGCAGGCTCTTGGGGGCAAGCTCCGACGCACAGGCGAGCGGCGAAGAGCGAAATCAGTTTTTTTTACAGGAAGCCGCATGGGCCAATCTGTTCAATGAACGCTTCGAGCCCGAATTGCTGGAAGCCATCTCGCTGGATGCATTGGGCTTGACGCGTAGCGAGATGCAGCGTGGCGGCGCGCGATACCACCCGACGACCGGCGTACTGGAGCTCAAGCGGGCGATCGCCGGGGAGCCGGACATGTTCCGGCGAGGCGCTCTGATCGATGCCACCAAGCCGCGCACGGTCGTCATCGAAGATCTTCCACCTTTGGGCAGCGCTGAAGCATGGACCCGGTTCTGGGCGCTCAACTCGCGGCCGTTGGCGGCGTTGCAGCGCAAGGGCGTTCCCGTACTGATGCGGGATGAGCGGGGCGCCCTGCAGCCTGCGGCATTCGTTCGCAAGATCGAAGCACGTTCCAGATCGAATGCGAGGCAGACTGCGACGGACTTGAAAGACGGCGCCGTGGTGATCGACGAGCATGGCAACGACTTGATCGAAAGGATCGCTTCCAAGTACTACGAGTCTCTTCTCAAAGCGAACGGTGTCGACTCACGCCGCCTCGACGACGTCAAGCTTTGTGTTCTTCATGATTTGCGGGACAACGTCGTGGGTCGCTCCTTTTCACTGCCCATCGAGCTGACGTTGCACGGCGAGCGCATCGTCATCCGGGACTCCGATATGGACAAGCTCTTGTCGTCGGCACGGAAAGATATTGAGCGTCTGGTCAACGTGTACACGCCGACAGGCCGTTTCGTTTCGCTCCCAGCAACCGGAAGTGACGCCGCACGCGATATCGAAGACACGCTAGTGAGGGCGGCTCGCGTCGTGTTGCTGCGGGGCATGGGAGAGCGACCGGGGTTTAGTGCGTGCGCTCACAGCTTGCACGATTTTCTCCGGAGCTTCATCGAGTGGACCCCCTCACTGGAAAGCGGTGAACTGATCAGATACTTTTCGACAGCAACCTGGGCACTTCCGGATGATCGCCATAGCGAGAAGGTCCGCCATGTTCGCTTGATGACGGATTTACTTTCCTCAAGCAAGTCGAAATCTCCTGCGGTCAATGAAAAGCTCGCACAAGCATTGGCTTCGGCGCTGAAGGAGCGACTCGTGCCCGTGCAGCGCCAGGCCGACGTGCTCGACCATCTGGAACGTCATACCCGGCGAATGCCGGCGGAGGAAAAGGCGTTGGTCCTTTCCGCTCTCATCTTTGCAGTAGCGGAAAAGCGGCGCTCTTCCCTGGGCCCCGCCATCTTGGCGCGCTGCCGTGCCCTTTGCACCACGTTGGCGGATTCTGCGAGTAATTTCGTTCCCTTGTACTTGCAGCAGATGGGAGGGAACATGTTCTTTGCCTATACGGCCGGCGACGACACGGCAACGAAGGCATGGGCTATGTCGATGTACAACAAGTTCTCGAAGGCCATGCAAGCACTTCCGATGGACTCCAGTCACAGGACGGCCGATTACCTGTGCAGCGCCCTGCGGGCCGGAACGCTGACGGTTTCGGAACATCAACGTGCCGCAGCGGAAATCCTGGAGCGTCTCGTCGACGACTCGCACGAAATTGATCATGACACCCAGCGAATGATGGACGAGAAGCTGCGTGGCGCGATTAGCCATGGAACGATCGGATCTGACCTGATTCCCAGATTCCAGGCCATCCGCCAGCGCGTGAAGCAGATGCAAGTCGTCCATTGATAGGGTTCTTGCACGCAGCGGCGAAAGGCGAGGCAGGGCTTGGTGAAGAGGCGGTCAAGAAGGGTTGGGCTCACCGCAGACTGAATTGGGCTGTCCTGCGGCGAGCATACGGTTGAGCACGGCCACTTCACCGCAAGCCGATGCTCACCGCGGAGTTCCACGCGCTTCGGGCATCACGTGCTGCCCACACGGGATCGTTCGGCTGTTAGCAATAGAGAGGCGTGGCTTACCGCACCTTCGTATCGACCCGTTGAGCCCTGCGTCTTGCCGCCATTTCACGCCCCATATCGACCCGCTCGCTCAAGCGCAACTGCGCACGGGCCTGCGGGTAGATGTACGACTCTTCCAGTGCGATGTGATCGTGCGAGAGCCCAGTGAAGATGTTGGCCGCTTCGCGCATGAAATCCAAGTCGTACCAGGACTGGCCGCAGGCCACGGCATCGAGGTGCGGAAACAGCTCCATCCAGTTTTCCTCCAGCCAGTCATGGTCTTGCTGAAGACGCAGAACGGCGCGCACGACATCAGGGTCGCCGTCAGTGGCGAGTCTGGGAAAGACGTGACGTTCCTCGTCCTCATGATGTTGGCGTGCGGTCGTCGAGAAATAACCAACGATCTCCGCCGCCATCGCACGCGACTCGGCATCTGCGCCGATGTTCGTCAGGCGCGTTATCAATGCAGCAAGCTTCCCCAGCATGAACACAGTCTTGCGGTGGCAAACGTCGAGAATGTCGAATCCGTCTTGCAGCTTCGTTGACTCCTCCGGATCGAGCGTGGTGTGCGTCGAACTCATCATGTTTCCCTTGGATTGTGTTAATCGAACCCGGCTGCTTTCGCTTTCATGCAGCTTAAGTCCCCGTGACCTGCCTGGCATTGACCTGGAACAACAGTTGAGCAGGAACAGCCGCCAAGGCGATCACGCTGGAGCAGCGCGAGCCGATGTCCAAGCTGATGGCCATGAAGATCCCCTGCCGCACCTAAGGCCCGCCACGAGACGTTCGACCGTGCGCTCGACTTGCTACAAACCGTACCCCCGGCACAGGCGCGCAAGGAAGGCCTCGATGAATTTGCCGAGACCATCGAGTCCCTACCCTGCCCGAGGCCGCTTCCGACTCAACGAGCAAGGCCTTCCCGGTCAAGCAGATGCACTGCTCAAGCTTTTGAAGTCAGCGGTGGCGCTCGCATCTCGTTGAGAAGGCGCGCCCTGCCCCATCCAGACGAGAGTGCATCTCAGCTTTTGCGCGAGATCAAGCCGTGACGCAGCCCATGGTCGAATAATCGACGCATTCAATGGCATCGGAGAACGACCATGACCTACCGCAGCCTGCTCGTGCATCTCGATGAGGATCCTTTGTGTGCCACTCGCACCCGTGCGGCGATCCGCCTCGCAAAGGACTTGGACTGTCACTTGGTCGGGGTCGTCCCCACCGGCCTCATCGATCTGCCGACTTCGCCAGGTGCGGCCGCGTCGCTCGCCGAATTTGCGGCACTGGCCTGGGACACCTTGCGCGACGAAGCAGAAAAGGCGACGCAGGCATTTCGCGACGCCTGCCGGGCCGCTGGGCTGAAGTCCTTCGAAGCGGTGATCGATGAAGCCGAAAGGGCTCCCTCGCTCGTGCGCCACGCCCATTGCAGCGACCTCACTGTAATGACCCAGGCCGACCCTGGCGCGCCTGGACATCGCACCGCGCAAGACCTCGTCGAGCAAGTCCTGCTCTACAGCGCCAGGCCGACGATTGTTCTTCCCTACGCGGGAACACTCGACGCCATCAGCACCACCGCCATGGTGGCGTGGGATGACAGCCGCGAAGCGGCACGCGCCGTGTCCGACGCACTTCCTCTGCTTCGCATCGCCAAACGCGTTCAAGTCGTCAGTTGGAATGAGTCAACAGGCAGCAACGATACGACGCTGAGACCGCGTCTAGATGCCTTGCACCGATGGCTCATGTGGCAAGGCGTGACCGCGGAGATTTACGTGGAGACAACCAGCATCGGCATTGCCGAGGCAATACTCTCGCGAGCCGCTGACATCGACGCCGACCTCATCGTCATGGGAGCTTACGGCCACTCCCGATGGGCCGAGCGGGTGCTTGGCGGCGCCACGCGCGGCCTGCTGGCATCAATGACCGTGCCTGTGTTGATGTCCCATTGAGATCGGCAAACATACTTAAGCCCGTCTCAAGCAAAGCCTCCGAAATTTGTTTGATGGGATCCCGCCAGAGCGCTGCCACATGACCCCCTCTCCCTCTGGGAGAGGGAGCAATGTCTGCCGGAGAATGAGGCTTTACTTGTGGCACGTCTAGTAATTCATTCGGTTGGGCTGCACGTCGCCAAATCAGAGGCTGAGAGTTTTTCGAGCATGCCCGAGCGGCGCGCCAGAAGGTGGCCCATCTAGGCGCAAAGCACAGCCATAGCTCGGGCTATGGCGAGCATTTGCAACGACGAGCGGGCGTCTTCTGGCGTGACGAGCGGGCATGATCGAAGACTCTCAGCCTCTCACCGTGCAGCGCCACCGTCCTGCGCATTGCGCTGCCGTGCGACGCGGGGGATCAAGAAGCTGCTAACCTCGCCGCCAAAGTACATGCGAGCGAACGTGAGCACATTGCAGCACATTACCGTCCTCGACGATGAAGCCGACATCACCCAATTGCTGGCCGACTATCTGCACAGCCACGGTTTTCGCGTCAGCCAACTGCATTCCGGACAGGCGTTGATGGACCTGATGGCGGCCGACCCGCCGGACCTGGTCCTGCTGGACCTTGGTCTGCCGGGCGAAGACGGGTTCGCCATTGCCCGGCAATTGCGCGAACACTGGCACTGTGGGCTGGTGATCGTGACCGGCCGGGGCGATGCGATCGACAAGATCGTCGGCCTGGAGGTCGGGGCGGACGACTACGTGACCAAGCCCTTCGATTTGCGCGAGCTGCTGGCGCGCGTCAGAGCAGTACTGCGTCGCCTGGCACCTTCTGCTGCGCCGACCGCTGTTACGGCGGCCGGTGTAAGTTCGACCGACCGACTCCGCCTGAAGTTCGCCGGCTGGGTGCTGGACAAAGCGGCACGGCGCCTGACCAGCCCAAGAGATGAAGACGTCCCCTTGACCACCGGTGAATTCGATCTCCTGTGCACCTTCGTTCAGCATCCCGGCCACGTACTGTCGCGCGATTTCTTGCTCGAGCAGACCCGCGGCCGTGAAGCCGCCCCCTTCGACCGAACCATCGACGTGCAGGTGGGGCGCTTGCGCAAGAAGCTGGAAGCCGATGCGGAAGATCCGCAGATCATTAAGTCGGTACGCGGCGCAGGCTACATCCTGGTGCCATCGGTGACTGCAGCTTGAAGCCATGAGCGACCCTTCGCCATTTGGGGAAATTCCCACACTGCCCTTCGGCATCGACGAGCACACTGTCTTCCGCTTGCTTTTTGTGGCCTATCCCGATGCGCTGTTGCTGGTGGACCAGGCCGGCGCCATCACACTCGCGAACCCCATGGCCGCCAGCCTTCTCGGCTACACGGTTGAGGAGTTGAGCGGGCTGAACGTGGACGCCTTGGTACCCGACGGCATTCGACCTCGCCACGCGTCTTTCCGCGAAGCGTATGGCCGCGCGCCCCGCCCTCGCCCAATGGGCACCCACATGGAACTCGTGGCCAAGCGCAAAGACGGCAGCGAGGTGATGGTCGAAATCGCGCTCAGCCCGCTTCAAAGCCACGGCCTGCCCTTCGTCGTGGCAGCCATTCGCGACATCGGTGCCTATCCACGCGTGAGGCAGGCCTTGCAGCGCGCCCGCTACGGCGAACACCTTGCGCAACTGGGCCGCCTCGCGGTCGATGCGCGCGACCAGCAGGTCGTGCTCGAAAGTGCACCGGCCATTGCGGCGACGGCATTGCAGGTCGAGTTGGCGATGGTCTTGCTGCTCGATAGCGATCGGCAAGAGTTCCGGGTGGCGAGCGGTGTTGGCCTGCTTCCCGGCGAAGGAGTCGGTGCACGGGTGGCCAACCGTCCCGACACGTCGGCGGGATTCGTCGTGGCACAGAACCGTCCGCTCATCGTGACGGACTACACCCACGAGCAGCGCTTCACCGTGCCCGAGGCCTATGTCAAAGCCGGCCTCCTCAGCGCGCTGGCAGTACCCTTGTCCGACCGCGGCCGAACCATCGGCGTGATGACGGTCCGGTCGAAGGATCTGCAGCGCTTCGGCGACGACGAGGTGCGCTTCGTCGAATCGCTCGCGAATCTGCTCGCCAGCAGCTTGCAGCGCGCGCAGACGGAAGAGGCGCTCAACCATGCGCAGCGGCTTGAAAGTGTCGGGCAATTGACCGGCGGCATCGCTCACGACTTCAACAACCTGCTGACGGTCATCCAGGGCAACCTGCAGGTGCTCGAGGAGTCGCCCGCTCTCGCGCATGACGCTCACGGTCAGCAATTGGTGAGTGCCGCCACGCGCGCCGCTCGCCGTGCGGCGGAACTCACGAGCAAGCTTCTGGCATTTTCGAGGCGTCAAGTGCTGCAACCGGCCCAGGTAGACGTGAGCGCTCTGCTGCACTCCTTGTCGGACATGCTCAGGCGCACGCTTGACCAGCGCATCCACATCGAGGTTGACGCGCCGCCATCGTGCCCGCCCGTACTCGCGGACCCGGTGCAGCTCGAATCAGCGCTGCTCAACATTGCCATCAACGCGCGCGACGCCATGCCAGAAGGTGGCACGCTGAGCTTTCGCGGCCTCGCCTGCGACTTGCTGCCGGCCGACGTGCGTGGCGAAATCGACGATCCCGTTGCGCGCGACGAATCCTTCGTCGCCATTGCGATCACAGACACCGGCATCGGCATGTCCGACGAAGTCAAAGAGCGCGCCTTCGAACCGTTCTTCACCAGCAAGGAAGCGGGTCGCGGCACGGGCCTCGGTTTGAGCACGGTCTATGGCTTTGTGAAGCAGTCCAAGGGCGCCATCGCCGTCGACAGTGCGCCGGGTGCGGGCACCACCATCACGCTCTACATTCCGCGTCCGCAGAATGTGGACGAGCCCATCGACCACGAAGCAACCAGCGGAGAAGCCGTGCGCCGAGGGCTGAAGGTCTTGCTCGTGGAAGACGACGCCGAGGTTCGCAGCGTTGTACGGACCTTTCTGGTGGCGCTTGGATGCGAGGTCAGCACGGCCGCAAGCGGCGAGCAGGCGCTGCTTGAGCTAGGGCCGACCGCCGATTTTGACTTGCTTCTCACCGACATCGCCCTCGGCCAAGGCATGCGCGGCACGCAACTGGCGGCCGAGGCACAAGCCAGATTTCCGCACATGGCGATCCTGCTGATGTCGGGCTACTCGTCCGATCTGCTCGATGCCGACCGCGATTCGCCACCGAGTTGGGAACTGCTGCGCAAGCCCTACACAAGGGCAGATCTTGCGCGTGGAATTGCGAAGGTGACTTCATTTCGCCAAGCCTAGTGTCGCGTCAAGCCACAAGTGTCGGTTGATCGCGCCGCTATCGGAGCGCAGTGCAAGGCGCGCCGACGAGTCATAGCCGTGCTATGGCGAGGA
>Ga0207678_10003655_pt1 | contig 13817 bp, 14 predicted proteins | sample KBSC63metaG_FD_184319 | JGI IMG/M metagenome (GOLD analysis project Ga0207678, IMG submission 184319) | Corn rhizosphere microbial communities from Kellogg Biological Station, Michigan, USA - KBS C6-3 metaG (SPAdes) (version 2) | ecosystem: Host-associated > Plants > Roots > Rhizosphere > Soil ... | reverse complement strand
CTTCGATCCGTCCACGCGCACCGCGTTCTACACCAACCAGAATTACGCCTATCGCGACATCAACGCGATCGACGTCGACACGGGGAAGAAGAGGCGCCTGCTGACCGACGCCAGGATCGGCGACCTCGCGTTCGACCAGGCCGACAAGAGCCTGTGGGGAATCCGCCACCAGAACGGGTTCGTGACCCTCGTTCGGATGCGGCCGCCCTACACCAGCTTCAACCAGGTTAAGACGTTCCGCTACGGCGAAATCCTGTTCGATCTCGACGTGTCGCCCGACGGACAGCTTCTGTCGGCGTCTTATGGAACGGTAGACGGCAAGCAGTCGGTGCGGGTCTGGCGCATCTCGGACCTCGAGCAAGGCAATTCGGAAGATCCGGTCGCGACCCTTTCGCTGCCCGGTTCAGTGCCCGAGAATTTCACCTTCACACCCGACGGAAAGACGCTTCTCGGCAACTCTTATTATACCGGCGTCTCGAACGTCTATCGCTTCAATATCGAATCCGGGAAATACGACGTGCTGTCCAACGCTGCGACCGGCTTCTTCCGGCCACAGCTTCGTCCGGACGGATCCCTGTTCGTTTACGATTACACCGGCGAGGGCTTCAACCCGTCGATCATCCAGCCGGAGGTCCGCACCGACCTCGCGAATGTCCGGTTCCTCGGGACGGAAGTCGTCAATGCCCATCCGGAGCTCAAGCAATGGGGTGTCGGTTCGCCGGCCAAGGTTCCGCTCGACCAGCTGGTAACCGCCCGCGGCACCTACGACCCATTCAAGCGGATGCGGTTCGACGCGCATTATCCGATCATCTCCGGCTATGCCCAGAAGCCGGCGTTGGGCTATTATGTCCATGTCGCCGATCCGCTGCAGTTCCGGCAATTCAGCGCCGAAGTGTCCGTATCGCCCTATCACGTCGACGGGGGCCAACGGCTGCACGTTAATCTCGAATATCAGACTCCGAACTGGAAGCTGACCTACTGGCATAACCTCGCGGATTTCTACGATCTGTTCGGTCCGGTCCTTCGCAGCCGCAAGGGCGACGCGTTCCTCGTCGATTATACCAAGCCGCTGATCTACGACCCGCCGCGTCAGCTCGACATCTTCGGCTCGGCAGCGGCCTATTTCGGGTTGGACCAGCTACCGGGAGCGCAGAATATTGCGAGCCCCAAGGACCTCCGCTCGGCGGAAATCGGACTGAAATATACGAACACGACGAAGGCGCTTGGCGGCGTCGATCATGAAAAGGGCGTGGAGGGACGGATCGTCGTCGGCACCGACCAGGCCAACGGCGATTTCTTCCCGCGGATCAACGGCGCGCTCAGCGCCGGAACCGCACTTCCGCTACCCAACAGCTCGGCGTGGATTTATTTCGATGCCGGACTGGTCGGCGGTCCCCGCTCCAACCCTTTGGGGGCCTATTATTTCGGCGCATTCCGCAACAACTATGTCGATAACCGGCCGGAGAAACGGTACCGCGAGATGGAAAGCTTCCCCGGCTTCAACATCGACGAGCTTGCCGTTCGCAAGTTCGCGCGGGCGACGGGCGAGATCAACCTGACGCCGATCCGCTTCGCGGAGCTCGGCTCGCCTTCCTTTTATCTGAGCTACATCCGCCCGGCCGTTTTCGCAGGCTATATGGCGGCCGAGAACCAGGACGGAAGCAACCATCGGTACGCGGACGTCGGCGGCCAGCTCGATCTTAATTTCACCGTCGCTCTCAGGCTACCGATGGTGCTCTCGGTCGGCGCCGCGGCCGGATTCGACAACGGCCATTATCGCAAGACGGAGCTGATGGCCTCGCTGAAGATCATGTGATGGGCGCGCTGCTTCCCGAGTTGGCGCATTGGGGCGTCGCCCTCATTCCTGTGCTGGTCCTTCTCGCGGTCTTCGTCTGGCTCGACGCGTTCGAACTGATGAGCCTTCGCGAAATCGTCGTTCTGCTGGTGCTCGGAGGCTTCGCGGCGATCGCGGTTTATCCGATCAGCGGGCGGTTGATCGACACATTGCCGATTGGCTTTTCCGGCTACAGCCGGTTCGTCGCTCCGTGGCTGGAAGAGGCGGTCAAGGCGATCGTAATGATCGGCCTCTTCTGGTTCAACCGGATCGGCTACAAGCTTGACGCAGTCATTTCCGGCTTCGCGATCGGCGCCGGCTTCTCGGTCGTCGAGAACGTCATCTACCTGACGATCTTCCCGCAATATGGGACCGGAACCTGGCTCGTCCGCGGCCTCGGAACAGCGGTGATGCACGGCACGACGCTCGCCATGCTCGCCGCGATCGCGCACGAGCTTGCCGAGCGCGAGACCCGGGAATCGGCGGGCGACTTCGACTTTCACCTGTGGTGGTTCCTGCCCGGCTACGTGATCGCCGTCGCGCTCCACACGACTTTCAACCAGTTCCCGGACCGGCCCATGCTTGCGATGATGGGAGCCATTATCTTCGCGCCGGTCGCGATCCTCGCAATCTTCCAGTTCGGAACCGCGGAAGCCGAGCGCTGGCTCGTCGCCGAATGCGCTGCGCACAAGACGCAGCTGGATATCTTGAAGGCCGGTCAATGGCCCGATAGTCCAAGTGGAACGAAGATCGCTGCGCTCGCCGAGCGGCTTGCCCCGGAAAGCGCGGGACGCATCCGCCGCTATTGGGAATTGCAGGCGTGGCTTGTCGTCCAGGCCGAACAAGCGATGATGGAGGAAGCGGCGGGAGACGTGGCGTTCGACAGAGAACAGGTCGGCGCGGCCTTCGCCGAACTCGAAGGACTTCGCAGGGCGCTTGGGAAAAGCACTTACACCGCGTTGCGCGCGCTGCTTCCGTTCAGCCGCAACGATTATTGGGAAGTCTCGGAGCTTCGCCAGCGCCTTTCGTGAAGCTCAGTGCGCCCGCGCCTTCAGAAGGTCGGCAAGGGCAGCGCTGACCGCCGCCGGGTGCGCCGGCTTACGAATTACCGGGACGTCGGGAAAACGGCCCTCAGGATCGACCATTTCATAGCCTGTGCAGAACAGGAACGGGACATCGCGCTCCTCAAGAGCTTCCGCCAATGGATAAATCGAGCGTCCGCGCAGGTTTACGTCGAGAACGGCGGCATCGACATTCGACGACAGCAGCGACTGCGCTTCGTTCAAGGTCGAGGCCGGCCCGACGATCGCCCATCCCAGGAGAGATAATTCCGTACTCAGCTCGAGCGCGACGAGTTCCTCGTCTTCAACGAGGAGGATCCTGCGATCTCTGCACTCGATCGGCTGCGGCGACGCCTGATCGGTTTCGAACTCATCCGTCGAGTCCTGCGCGCCGAACAGGAACAAATCGGCGGGAAGCGTCATCTGCAATCGAAGCCCCGCTGGATCCCAGTCGAATTCGAGCTGCGCATTGAGTTGGCGGCCGCTCACCTGGTTGAGCAACCTCGTCCCGAAACCCCTTCGTTTTGGAGCGACGACCGGCGGTCCTCCGGACTCTTTCCAGGTGATCGTCACCACTGCACCTTCGCGCTTCCAGTCGATCGCCACCTGGCCGGCCTCCCGCCCCAGCGCACCATATTTGACGGCATTCGTCGCCAGTTCGTGGAACAGGAGGCTGAGCGATTGGACGGCATCGGCCCGGCACGTCAGCTTCGGCCCGCTCACGCGCAGCTGATCGCCCTTCGAATAGGGCCGGAGCTCGTCGCGAATGAGTTGATCGAGCGGTGCGCCCCGCCATTGCGACTGGGACAGGAGCGAATGCGCTCGTCCGAGCGCTTCAATTCGCCCGCGAACGGCCTCGGCGAATTCCTGCATCGTATCGGCCTTCGTCAGGCCTACGAGAGCCTGGGCCACGGCAAGTGCGTTCTTGGCCCGGTGGTCGACCTCGCGGGCGAGCAATGCCCTCGATTCCTCGTTCATCTTGCGCTCGGTAATGTCGCGCAGGATGATCGTGCCGACGCGTTCGCCGCCGACGATCACCTGCGAAATGGACGCTTCGATCGGAAATTGCTCGCCGTCGCGGCGCAACGCCAAGAGAGGATTGTCGCTTTCCAGCTTGCGGTTGATCACGCCGCTTTCGAAGAAGCGTCGCACATATTCGTCGTGCTGGTCGCGATATCGCTCGGGGATCAGCATCGTCACAGGCTGGCCCAGCACCTCGTCGACCGAATAGCCGAAAATCTTCTCCGCCGCCGGATTGAACAGGACGACCCGCTGCGCGTCGTCGATCGTGATGATTGCATCCATCGCCGATTGGACGATCCCTTCCATCCTCCTGCGGCTGTCGAGGATGGCCCTCCCGGCCCTGCTTCTCTCGCTGATGTCCCGCGTGACCTTGACGAATCCGGTCACTTCGCCGCGATCGTCGCGAAGGGGAAACAGGCTAACGTGTGCCGCGAAAATGGATCCGTCCTTGCGCATCCTCGGCGCCTGCTCTTCAAACCGGCCGGTCTCCGCCGCGATCTTCAGCTCGCGCCCGGGAGCGTTGGTCGCCCTGCTCTCGGGCGTATGAAGGATGGTGTACGGCTTGCCGATGACTTCTTCGGCCTTCCAGCCTTTGAGCCGCTCCGCCCCCTTGTTCCAGGTCAGGATCCGTCCTTCCCGATCCAGCTCGTAGATCGCGTAGTCCTGCGCGGCATCGATCAGGCGATATTCGCGGGTCTCGGTCGCAAGCCTGGTTTCACGATTCTCCAGCTCTTTGCGCTGCTCCAGCACTCGCCAGGCGAAGAGGACGATGGCGCCACAAACGGCCAGATAGGAAAGGACGTTCGGAAGCTTGGCGGCACCGAACGCATATTCGGGCGGAGCAAATGCATAGGTCGCTCCGATCGCGCCGAGAAGCGAGGCGGCAATCGCTGGACCGGTACCGAGACGAACGGCGCACACGAGCACGGCAATCACGAAGAACAGATAGACGGCCTGCCCATCGAGCGCAGGCGCGAGGATCAGCCGCACAACGAACGCAGCGGCAATGAGGCCGACGGCAATCAGATACGGTCGCAACTGCAGTCAAACCCCCGCGAATGCTTCATTGCGCGTTTAACGCAGCGATGCCGGAAAAGTTACGGGCGCGTGGCGCGATGCGCAAATCGATCTTTCAGGACACTGAGCGAATCGTCGTGCGTGAGGTCGAGGTAGAGCGGCGTGACGCTGACGTAGCCGTCTCTCATCGCTTCCAGGTCGGTCTGGTGGCCGGGAGTCTGAACCATCGGGCCCAGTCCGAACCAGTAATAATCGTAACCGCGCGGATCGGTCCGCTTGACGATCCTCAGGCGCCCATAATCCCGAATCCCCTGGCGACAGACGCGTATGCCCCGCACATCCTCCGGCGCGAGCGCCGGGAAATTTACGTTGATCAGCGTTCCGGGAGCAGGCTCATAATCGACGAGCGCCTTCAGAACTGTCTCGGCCCAGGCTTCTGCTGCCGCGAACGGGACGAGATCGCCCATCCCTTCTCGTGAATAGCTTTGGCTGAGCGCGATCGACGGCACGCCGGCAAGCGCGCCTTCCATCGCCGCCGACACGGTCCCGGAATAAGTGACGTCTTCGGCGAGGTTGGCGCCGCGATTGATTCCTGACAGGATCAGATCCGGCGGCGAATCCTTCATGACGTGAGCGAGCGCCAGCATCACCGCGTCGGTTGGCGTTCCGGTCACTGAAAAGCGGCGGTTGTCGTGGCGGCGAAGGCGGATCGGCTCCGTCAGCGTCAGCGAATGTCCCGCGCCCGACTGCTCCTCGGTTGGGGCAACGACCCAGATGTCGTCCGAAAACCCCTGGGCGATCGTCTCCAGGAGATCGAGCCCGCGGGCGTTGATGCCATCATCGTTCGTCAGAAGAATTCGCATTTCCGACGGTCATAGCGACGCCGGCGGAGCCCGCAACCGAGACAGCGCGAAACCGAAATTGCGCCATATGGGCAACAGCTTGTGGATTTCGTGGATAGTCCGATGTCAGCGCTTGTTAAGCAGACGGCGCTTATCTATAGGCGCGGTCGGGGATAACCGACTTACCCGGTCTAAGTCCCGGGAAAGTCTAGTTGAATCCGCCTCCGGCTGCACCGGTGGCCCGGCCGCAGCGGCGGCGGGCGCACATGCGGGGTTCCCTCGGACCGATGGTCCGGCGGAAAGAGTGGGAGGGGTTTCAATGGCGACTGCTCTAGTCGATCTCTACGGCAAAAATCCGATTCCGTTCGATCGCATCGTCCTTCCGGAAGGCTACCGCCCGTCCGACGAGGACGAGTTCATGTGCGATCTTCATCGCGCTTACTTCCTCAAGAAGCTTCGCGAGTGGAAAGAGGCGGTCGTCGAAGAGTCGCGCCAGACGATGGCGCAACTGCAGGTCGATTCGCTTCGAGAGCCGGACATCGCCGACCGCGCGTCGAGTGAAACCGATTGGGGGATCGAGCTTCGCACCCGCGACCGGCAGCGCAAGCTGATTGCCAAGATCGATTGTGCGATCCGCCGGCTTTACGAGGGGGAATATGGCTATTGCGAGGTCACCGGCGATCCGATTTCGCTGGCCCGCCTCGAAGCGCGACCGGTGGCGACAATGACCCTGGAGGCGCAGGAGCGCCACGAGCGGATCGAGAAGGTTTCGCGCGACGACTGAGCGCGGGGCGCCCATCGAAAGCGGGAACGCGGGGATTAAGCCGCCGTATATGCCGGCCGGCTATTCGCCGATGTGGCCGGCAAGCTCGTCCTTGAGCCTGAGCTTTTCCTTCTTCAGCTGATGGAGAAGATCTTCGTTCGGGTGCGGCCGATGCTCCTCTTCGTCGATCATTGCGTGGAGCGCCGCATGCTTTGATGCGATCGTGTCAGCCTCTACCTTGTCCATCGGTGCCAGTTCCTTTCGTAGCGAGTGAACAGACGGAGTCAGTAAAACACTTTTCCCCGCGTTTGTCTCGCCTCTGTCATATCCGCCTGTCCGCGAGCGCGGGCGACCCATCGCGCGATCTGCGCAAAGCTTTCAGTCCCGGTTCGGGACAAAGCGGCACTCCGGCGCGCTCTTTCGCGTTTTCTTGGCTCACCTAAAGTGGCACTTTGAAGCCCATGGACGACTCAAGCGAAGCGCCCGTTCCGGAAGTCCGCATCACGCCGCGGCTGGTGGATTCCTTCTACACGGAAGCGATGTTGCTAGCCGACGAAGCGCGGTCCTACTTCGATGACGCCGCGCGGGACGAGCGCGCCGGCCTCGACCCCTTCGTTCGCGTCAACTTCGCCTGCGAATCCCTGAAGGTGACGACGCGGATCATGCACATCGTCGCCTGGCTCCTCACCCAGCGCGCGATCGAGAGCGGCGAAATTCCGTTCCGCGAGGGCCGTCGCCCCGAACGGCGCCTGGGGCACGCGCAGGAGAGCGACCCGGCGGTCGTTGCACGCCTGCCACAAGAGGCGCAGCGGCTCGTCGCCGCAAGCTCCGACCTCTACGGCCGGGTCAAGCGTCTGGATGATGGCAATCTGTCCGAAGAGCCGCCGCTTAGCCCGGCACGCGCCCTGATGGGCCGGCTGGAACGCGGCCTCAGCGGCCAGTAGGCCCGCACAAGCGCGAGCGCGCCTCGGCATATTGCCGCGCCAGTTGCTCGACGTAATCCGCTGCCGGCTGGACCTTGTCGATGATGCCGATGCCCTGTCCCGACCCCCAGATGTCGCGCCACGCCTTGGTGCGCCCCGAGCCTTCGGAGCCGAACTCGGTTGGCAGTGAATCCATCTTGTCGAGCGCGTCCGGATCGAGGCCCGAGGCGACGATCGAGGACCGCAGGTAATTGCCCGGAATGCCGGTAAACAGCGCGCTGTTGACGATATCTGCAGCGCCGCCCTCGACGACTGCCTGGCGATAGTCGTCGCTGCAGCGCGCTTCGGGAGTCGCGATGAAGGGTGAGCCGATATAGGCGAAGTCCGCGCCCATCGCCTCGGCAGCGACAATTGCCGATCCCGTGGCGATCGCACCGGACAGGATCAGCGGGCCATCGAACCATGCGCGGATCTCCTGGACGAGCGCAAAGGGCGACCAACGGCCCGCGTGCCCCCCCGCCCCCGCGGCGACCGCAATAAGTCCGTCGGCTCCCTTGGCCACGGCTTTCCTCGCAAAGCGGTCGTCGATGATGTCGTGGAGAGTGATTCCGCCCCAGCCGTGCACCGCTTGGTTCAGCTCCTCGCGCGCTCCGAGCGAGGTAATGACGATCGGAACTTTCCACTTCGCGCAGACCGCCATGTCCGCTTCGAAGCGATCGTTCGACCGGTGCACGATCTGGTTGACCGCAAACGGGGCGGATGGACGGCCGGGATGGTGACGGTCATGTGCCGCGAGCGCCTCGGTGATTTCGTGCAGCCATTCATCGAGCTGCGATGCGGGACGGGCGTTCAGCGCCGGAAAGCTGCCGACTATGCCGGCGGTGCATTGGGCGATTACCAGCTTCGGGTTGGAGATGATGAACAACGGGGCGCCGATCACCGGCAGGCGCAATCGAGCCAGTACCGAAGGTTTAGCCATTCCCGCCCCCGCTAGTCCAAGTTGGGCTTAGCCGCTCCCTTTGCGTCAGGCCAGCGGCTGTTTAGGGGACTGGATGTCCGTCGATATTGCCCGGGGGCGAATAGCGGCAGATCAGGAATTCCCAGTCGGGCGTCTGATGGATCGCACAACCCACCCGCGTCGTCGTCGGCCAGATCAGGGTCGTGTAGTGCGAAACGTCCATCCAGTTGCCGGTCGTGCTCACGTCGGGGAAGATGCCGGGGCGAAAGAACCGCCGCTCTCCGGTCCAGGTGGAGACCATCTGCTCGGGCGAGAAAGCACCCCTCGTTCCCATCCAGAGATTCTCTCGCTGGCCAGGCCGCGTGTCCTTGGGCGAGTGCTGGAGCCGGCCAAGTCCGGCGAGCACCGGACCATATCTTGCGGCCGAGGCGGCAAGGGTGGGATCCCAGGTCAGCGGCGGCACGCCGACACGTGCGCGCTCCGCATTCTGCGCTGCGAACAGCCGCATGGATAGCGGGTCAAGCGGCTGTGCTTCCGCGGGCGCTGCTAGCACCACGCAAAGAGCGACAGTGAAAGCGACTTTCAGGTACGCGGCCAATGAGCCCTCCTGAACCGGGTGGTAACTAGGCTGCTTCGCGGCTGAGCCAAGGCGCGTAGAATTCGCGAAGCATCGCCACCACAACGGCCGGGTCGTCCTGCTGGTTCACCCGGTTGCGCAGCTCGGCCGACCCCGGCAAGCCCTTGGTGTACCAGCCGATGTGCTTGCGGGCGAGATTGACTCCAGTCTGCGTGCCGTAGAGCGCCAGCATCTCGTCATATTGAGCGAGCATCATATCGAGCTGCTCGTCGAGGTCGGGGTCAGGGCGCTGGCCTCCGCCGCAAAGATCGCCGATTGCCTGCGCGACGAACCAGGGCCGGCCGTAGGCGCCGCGGCCGATCATCACGCCGTCCGCGCGCGATTGGCGAAGCGCCTCGCGGGCGTCCGCGATCGAGTTGATGTCGCCATTGACGATCACCGGGACGGAAACGGCGTCCTTCACCCGCCGGACGAAGCTCCAGTCGGCGACTCCCTTGTACATCTGGCAGCGGGTGCGCCCGTGGATCGTGATCATCTGCACGCCGAGGTCCTCGGCGATCCGCGCGAGCTCGGGCGCATTGAGGCTGTTGTGGTCCCAGCCCATCCGCGTCTTGAGCGTGACGGGCACCTTCACCGCCTTTACCGTGGCCTCGATGATTGCGGCGGCGCCCTTGAGGTCCCGCATCAGCGCCGAACCCGCCCAGCCGTTGACGACCTTCTTCACCGGGCAGCCCATGTTGATGTCGATGATCGCCGCGCCGCGCTGCTCGTTGAGCTTCGCGGCCTCGGCCATTACCTGCGGCTCACACCCGGCGAGCTGCATCGACACTGGTTCTTCCGACGGGTCCCACAGACTCTTCTGCAGCGACTGGCGGGTCTCGCGCACCATCGCTTGGCTGGCGATCATCTCCGTGACGGTGAGGCCTGCGCCGTAGCGCTTCACGGCGCGGCGGAACGGCAGGTCGGTGACGGCCGTCATCGGCGCCAGGATGACCGGCGCTTCGATCCGGACGGGACCGATCTCGATGGGCTTCAACAGGCTCATGGAAGCGGCGGAGATAGTGGAACAAGTCTTGGCGGACAAGGCGAGGCAGCCTAGAGGCCCGCGCGGATGACCACCACGGCCCTCATCGTCGCAGCAGGACAAGGCGAACGCGTCGGCGGATTGCCCAAGCAGTATCGGTTGCTTGGCGGCAAGCCGGTGCTTCGGCGCGCCGTTGAAGCCCTGGTCTCGCATCCCGCCATAGCAAAAGTGCGCGTCGTAGTCGGAGCGGGCCAAGAGGATCTGGCCGAAGAAGCCCTCTTCGGCCTCGACGTCGGCGGCCTCGTCGAAGGCGGCGCAGAGCGTGCGGACTCGGTTCGCGCCGGCCTCGCGCAGATCGACGGCGATGCGGTGTTGGTCCACGACGCCGCGCGCCCGTTCTGTCCGCCGGACGTGGTCGATCGCCTCCTCGCTCCGCTGGAATTCTTCGATGGTGCGGCGCCCGTCCTCGCCGTTGGCGATACGCTCGCCCGTGCATCCGATCGGCTGGAGGAAGCCGTCGACCGCCGCGGCCTGGTCCGGGTGCAGACACCGCAGGCGTTCCGGCTGGACGCCCTGCGCCTTGCCTACAATCGCTGGACGGGAGAGACGCCGACGGACGAAACGACGGTGGCCCGGGCCGCCGGCCTCAGCGTCGCCGCAGTTGAGGGCGATTCCGCGCTCGAAAAGATCACGACGGCCGCTGACCTGAAGCGCGCCGAGGAATGGCTTGCCTCGCGCCTCACGCCGCGCACCGGAATCGGTTTCGACGTTCACGCCTTCGGGGGCGACGGGCCGGTCATGATGGGCGGTATCGCGATTCCCCACTCACGCGGCCTTGCCGGGCATAGCGATGCGGATGTCGTCATCCACGCGATCACGGACGCCTTGCTCGGGGCGGCTGGGCTTGGCGACATCGGCGAGCATTTTCCGCCCTCAGATGTTCGATGGAAAGGCGCGTCGTCCGGCCTGTTCCTCGCCCATGCGGCCACACTCATCCGCGAGCGTGGCGGCATGATCGACCACGTCGATTGCACGATCATCTGCGAGGAACCGAAGGTCGGGCCCCATCGCTTGGAAATACGGCGCAAGATCGCAGCGGTGCTTGGGCTCGCTGAGCAACAGATCAGCATCAAGGCGACGACGACCGAAGGGCTTGGCTTCACTGGCCGCCGCGAAGGCATTGCCGCGCAGGCAGTCGCGAACATTCGTTTGGAGATCGATCAGTGACGGAACGACTGCTGCCGCAGGCGCTGTACGACAAGGCAAAGGAGGTCATCGCCGCGAACCGCAAGCTCGGCCGGACCATTGCCGTTGCGGAAAGCTGCACCGGCGGCCTGGTCTGCGCGGCCCTCACAGAAATCGCCGGCGCCTCTGAAGTTTTCGAGGCGGGCTATGTCACCTACTCGAACGCATCGAAGATCGACGATCTCGGAGTCAGCGAGGAAGTGGTCGAAACCTTCGGAGCAGTCAGTGTCGCGACGGCCTGGGCCATGGCACGCGGCGCTCTCTCAGCATCGAAAGCCGACCTCGCCGTAGCGATTACAGGCATTGCCGGGCCGGGAGGCGGGACTCCGACGAAGCCGGTGGGCACGGTTGTGTTCGCGCGGGCCGAGCGCGGTGCCGATCCTTCTCAGATCGTCGCGGATCACAAGTTGTTCGAGGAAAAGGACCGCGCGGGCGTCCGTCTTCAGGCGGCGCTCTGCGCGCTTGAACTGTTGATGCCGTAAAGAACCGCGGCGCGGCGTTCGAAGGCGCTCGTCATGCGCCGAAGCGCCCGGTCGAACATCTGGCCCGCCAAGGTTTCGAACAGCCGCGACTTGAAGGCAAAATCGACCGAAAAATGGAGGTTGGTGCCCCCGTCGGCAGCCGGCTCGAATTCCCACTCGTTGTGGAGATATTTGAGCGGTCCCTCGACATAGTCGACGCAGATCCGGTCGGGCCGATGCTTCACGACGCGGCTGGTGAACCGTTCCTTGAAGGCGCTGAAGCCGACAACGAGGTCGGCGACCGTCTCGGTTTCGCTCGAGGATCGGATCCGCACGGCGACGACCCAGGGCAGGAATTCGTCATAGCGTCCGACATCGGCGACAAGGTCGAACAATTGTTCGGGGCTGTAGGGGAGATGACGCGTTTCGCTGTGCCGCGGCATCAGCCTTTCGCCCGCTCCAGCTGAGCCGTGCGGGCCGCCTGCATCCTCTTGAAATCGTCGCCGGCATGATAGCTTGACCGGGTCAGCGGCGAAGCGGCGACGAGCAGGAAGCCCTTGGCGCGGGCGATCGCCGCATAAGCGTCGAAAGCCTTGGGAGTGACGAACTCTTCGACCTTCGCATGCCTCGGAGTCGGCTGGAGGTACTGGCCCATCGTCAGGAAATCGACGCCCGCCGAGCGCATGTCGTCCATGACCTGGTGGACTTCGAGCCGCTGTTCGCCGAGGCCGACCATGACACCGGACTTGGTGAAGATCCGCGGATCGTGCCGCTTCACCTGCTCCAGCAGCCGCAGCGAGGCGTAATAGCGCGCGCCGGGGCGGATCGTCGGATAGAGCCGAGGCACCGTCTCGAGGTTGTGATTGTAGACGTCCGGGCCGGCGTCGACGATGGCTTCGACCGCCGCCTCGCTCTTGTTGCGAAAATCGGGAGTCAGGATTTCGATCGTCGTGTTCGGCGTATTGCGCCGAAGCGCCTGGATCACCTTCACGAACTGGGAGGCTCCGCCATCCGCAAGATCGTCGCGGTCGACGGAAGTGACGACAATATGCTCGAGGCCCATTTCGGCAGCGGCCGTCGCGACGTGCTCCGGCTCGAGCGGATCGACGGGGCGCGGCATTCCGGTCTTCACGTTGCAGAAGGCGCAGGCGCGCGTGCAGGTGTCGCCAAGGATCATCACCGTCGCGTGCTTCTTGCTCCAGCACTCGCCGATGTTCGGACAGGCGGCTTCCTCGCAGACCGTGGCAAGATTGAGATCGCGCATCAGCCTGCGAGTCTCGTGGTAGGCCGGGCTGGTCGGCGCCTTCACCCGGATCCAGTCCGGCTTGCGCTGTTTCGGCGGGATAGCTGCGGGAGCGTTCATGGCCGCCAGATAGCGATGGGGAGGCGACCTTGCCAGTCCCGCCCCGCGGTTCTAGCGGACAGCCCATGCCACGCTTTACCCGACTGGTTGAAGGTTACCGCCGTTTCCGCAACAATGACTGGCCCAAGGAGCGCAAGCGCTGGGCCGAGCTCGCCCAAGGCCAGAGTCCAAAGGTCCTTGTCATGGCCTGCGCCGACAGCCGAACCGATCCCGCTATGATCTTCGATGCCCACCCGGGCGAAATCTTCGTTGTTCGCAATATCGCGGCGCTCGCTCCGCCCTATGAAACAACCGCTGGGCTTCACGGCACGTCCGCGGCGCTTGAGTTCGGGGTGACGCAGCTCGAAGTCGAGGAAATCCTGGTGCTTGGCCACGGTTCTTGCGGCGGCTGCGGAGCGGCGCTGACGGGCACCTTTAGCGACGCGAAGCCGGGTGAAGGCCGGTTCATTGCCGATTGGGTTTCGATGCTCGAACCGGCGCGCGACGAAGTCCTCGCCCATCATCACGGGATCGACTCGGACGCAGTTCGCGACATGGAATGGAAAGCGGTGAAGCTCAGCCTTGCAAACCTGCGCACCTTCCCCTGGATCGCCGAACGCGAAAAGGCCGGGAAGCTGAAGCTGCACGGCGCGCACTTCGCCATTGCCGAAGGCGTGCTCTATGTGCTGGACGAGGCGGAAGGAACCTTCCGCCCCGCCTGAGCTATCGCGCTTAACACCTTATATT
>Ga0207678_10003653_pt1 | contig 13825 bp, 16 predicted proteins | sample KBSC63metaG_FD_184319 | JGI IMG/M metagenome (GOLD analysis project Ga0207678, IMG submission 184319) | Corn rhizosphere microbial communities from Kellogg Biological Station, Michigan, USA - KBS C6-3 metaG (SPAdes) (version 2) | ecosystem: Host-associated > Plants > Roots > Rhizosphere > Soil ... | reverse complement strand
TTGGTCTGGGCCGCGGACGAGAGCTTGGATCGGTCGAACTGCGCCTTCATCCGTGCCACGCTTGCGCGCCGCGCCTCGAGCCGCTGAAGCTGTCCGGCGTCGCTGATGTCGTCGAGGCGGTCTTCGCCATCCTTGATGCCGAGGCGGGTCGCGAGCTGGGGCCGCAACTTCAGGTCTTGCGTGAACTCCGCATCGAGGAAGGCCGTCAGACGCTGATCCTCCGCCGTCGCTGTATTTTTCGCGGTCGGAACGGGTTGCGAAAACAGCTCCGCGCTCGGCGGCGCGGCAAGCATGACGGAAGCGACAAGGGCGAAACGAACAGACCGGCGCATAATTTTCCCTCCAGGATCTTCATATGCCTAAGCAGGCCGAACGGGGAGGTGAAGAAGGTTTTGCGCGCGACATCGTTGATTTAATGCGGGAATCGAAAACCGCCGCCCGGTTTCCCGAGCGGCGGCTTTGCCTTTCTGCGTGAGCTTGATTGTTTAGGCGTTCTCGCGTTCCTGCTCTTCGACAATGGCGTCAGGCAAACCAGCGTCCATGTCGACCGGTTCGGCCTTGCCGGCGGCAACATCGCGCTCGCGCTTGTCGAAGAAGGCCGCCCGCTTCAGCCGTGCCTTGAGCGAGACCGAGGGATTGTTGGGCGTGGGACCGCGATAGGCGCGCTGGATCCAGGACTCGCCCGGCATGCGGTCGTCCTCGTCCACCGTTTGATCGGCCCGCGGCGGGCCGTTGTTCTGCTCGCCCCACGCGAAGGCGGAAGGTGCGACAATTGCCGGCTGCTCTTCGTGAACCACGGGCTCAGGCTCGACCGCTGCGACAGGCTCAGTCGCAACTGGCTCAGCAGCAGGCTCGTCATAGACCCACGCTTCTTCGTCGCGGCGACGGCGCCGCCGCGCCATCAGGGCAACCACTGCGCCCAGGGCGATGAGGACTAGCGCTATGCCGCCCAGGATCGGCAGGGTGTTATCGGCCTTTGCAGGCTTTGCCGCTGGTGCCGTGGCTGGCTTGGCATTCATATCGACGACCGGAGCGACCGCCGATTGTTGCGGCGCTGGCTGCGTAGCGGGTGTCGGCGCCGCAGGTGCTGCGGCTGTCGGAGCTGGAGCCGGGGTCGCTGCGCGAGCCACCGTCCGGGTGGTCGTAGTGCGGGTCGCGGTGGTCGCCGGCTTCGCAGCCGTCGTCCTGGTCGTGCGCTTGACGGTCGTCGTAGTCCTCTTGGCGACCGGCGCAGGTTGGGTTGCCGGTTCGTCAGTCGTGGGCGTGGTGGTCTCCGTGGTCGGCGCGACCTCCGATGTTGGAGCCGGCTCGGTTGTCGTCGTTGTCGGGGGCGTAGCAGTTGCCGGCTGCGCTTCCTGAGCGAGCAACGGGGTTGCAGTGAGCGCCAGTGCCGCGGCGATCGCAGGCAAAGCGCAGGCTCGTGCATAAAGCAGTTTCTTCTGTTTCATCGTGATGAAACAACCGCTGACGTCAGCAGCGGTGGCAATGTTATCGGCCAGTCGAGACTTAATGCCGTTGGATTGGCGGAAGGCTCAACAACCCATTGAGACCGAAGTCGAGCCGGTCTTCACCAACCGGATCGAATCCTTCGGTGTCCCGGGTTTCAACTCGACCTTGATATCGTCGAGATCGGGCTCACCCGGCTTGGTGAAGACAGTTTTGAAATGGCGCGTGTCCAGCAGCATATGCTCGTCGAGCGGCTTGCAACCGGTTGACTAAACCTGCCGCAGGCCAACCAATCGACCGTCGGCGTCATAAAGCTCGGCGTAGCGCCAATCCTTATCGATCTCGCCGTCCTTGAGAATCCCGGCGCATTCGGCCCTGATTGCCGCGCAGACGACTTCGGTGTCAGGATCTTCGGCCCAGCGTGGTTGTGGCGAATATTCGAATGCGGAAGGCGGCGCTGCCGCGACCAGCGCGATTGCTGCAGCGATGAGCGCCCCCCGCATAGCGCTTATTTCAGCGCTTTGACCGCCGCCAGCGTCTTGGAAACGTGCTCAGCGAAATTGAGGTCGTCATGAACCATCGCGACCTTGCCGTCCTTGCCGATGACATAGGAGGTTCGGGTCGTGATCCCCGGATGTGCTGCCCAGGCGACGTCGTAGCCCTTCTGGATTTCGGGCGTCGCGGTCGCGACCGGGAAGGCGCTGCGGCATTCCTTGGTCGAGAAATCGTGCAGCGTCTTGAGATCGTCCGCCGACATGCCGATTACCTGTGCGCCGGCTTTCTTGAAGTCAGCGATGGATTCGCTGAACGCATGCGCTTCTGCGGTGCAGCCCGAGGTGAAAGCCTTCGGGAAGAAGTAGAGGACGACCGGGCCCTTCTTCAGCTGCTGCGCAAGATGGATCTTGAACTCCTTGCCTCCAACTGCACCGGTGGTGGTGAAATCGGGCGCCTTGTCACCGACCTTGAGGGCGGCATTGGCGGGCACGGCGGTGAGGCTGATGGCGGAAAGCAGGAACAGAAGCTTGCGCATGGCGGTCTCCCAGGGACTCGGCGGTTCGCGTAGGTGCGCTGCTTACCGCTCGTCGTTCAACAATGCGAGCGTGCGCGGATCGCGCTCGCCGTCGAAGTAAGCGGCGAGGGCCTGAGCGAAGACGGCGCCGGGCTCAGCTGCGTCGAACAAGGTAAGGCAGGAACGCAATTTGATTGCGTCGATTGCGCCGAAGATCTGCTCCGGTGTTCGCCGGGCGACCCATGGCAGAAGCGCTTCGACCGACTGGCGGAGCCGGGCGCCGAGCAAAGGATCCTGGAGATAACCGAGAGCCTCTTCGAACGAGGATATTCCGTAATATTGGGCCGTCGGGCTGAGACCGAGACCACGGAGCTGGGGGAAGACGAACCACATCCAGTGGCTCTGCTTGGACCCGGCGCGGAGTTCGGCAAGCGCTGTCTCGTAAACGCCGTCCTGAGCGCGAATGAAACGTTGGAGATCATACGGGTCGCTCACGACGGCATCATGAGCCTCGGGGCACGAGGGGAAAAGAGCGGCTCGCGTCTATTGCCTGGGCGCGAGCAGCCCCGTCAGGACATAGAAGAAAATCATCATCGGGCCAGTAAGCAGCGTCAAAGCCACAAAGCCGAGGCGGACCATCGTCGGGTCGACGCCGGTGTAATCGGCCAGGCCGGCGGCGACGCCCATGATCTTGGCGTCGCCGCGGTTGATCAGGAAACGTCCGTTCATTTAGGTTTCCTTGGGCTGGAGTGACTTCAGGCGATCGGCAGCGAAGTGGCGGCCGAAACGAGCAGAAGCGCGGAAATGAAAGCGCCGGCGAAAATCGTGGCGGTTTCACGGACAGAAGCAATCGAGAACATTGGTAACCCCTTTGCATTTCTTGTTCGAACCCGACCATCGGGCTCGTGCCACCATCAATGCACGGGGCGTGCCAATTTGAAAAAGCCGTTGTTTTTCAGTAGCCGACTTCCGGATTGGGATGGTTGCTCTAGTCCACAGCACCGTCAGTTGGTGGAAAATCCCAATCACAGGCTGCGATTCGGACCTTCCCTCTGTTCGAATCCGGACAGCGCGCTACAAATGTAGTCCGTTTACGGTCAATCCTCGTAACCCAGGCGCTCGGCCCAGGGCAAAAGCACCGGCAGTACCGGCTCTAAATGCTTCCTGTACCGACGCCACCGACCGCTCGGCGCACTATTCAGGGGCTGCACGACCTGATCGAAACTCGCCGTTGTAATGAGGCCCCGACTCTTTGCTGTCGCCTGGTGATCTAGCAACTCGTCGGACCAGTCGAGACCGAGGAACTCGATTGCAGGCCTCAACTCAGCAGCTGGATTGGCGACAAGGCGCTCGTAAACGACCGTGTGAACCGATTGCGGCACCGCCTCCCGGCTGCGCGTCCACATGGTCATCGACGCGTCATACAGGTCTGCGGCGTCGGCGAGATCGAGGAAGCTGGCCATGGCGTGGTTGAGCCTGAAGCTCTGCATGTAGCCGCTCAGGACCACGTCGCACGGATGGCGCTGCGCGAATATGACCTTTGCGTTGGGGAACAACGCATGGAGCACCGCTAACCGCAGCATGTTCATCGGGTGCTTGTCGATCACGAATCCCGCGAAGTCCGGAGGCAGATGTCGAGAAAGTTCCTGAAGATAGACTTGCCGCGCCCGCATCACGAGTTCGACGGGCCAATCGAGACCCGGTGATTCGCTGATGACTCCCGTGGCCAGTTCCAGCATCCGGCCTTCCTCGACTACGCAAGTGTTCGGATGGCCCATCAGGAAGGTGTCGAGAAGGGTCGTGCCTGATCTCGGAAAGCCGACCACGAAGGCAGGGTCGTCTACACCATCATTTGAGTTAGCCGTAGGAATGCGCAATGCCCATTCAGGCGTCACGATTGCGCTGGTCGCACGGATCTGCGAGCGATAATGCGCTCCTCGCTGTCGCCATTCGCCATAGCCTGCAGCGGCGCGGTTCATGGCCTCGGCGGCAGAAAATGCCCCATCCGAATCACCAAGCGCGTCAGCGACCCTGGTCATCAGCCGGTCCCAATGGGAGTCATCGAAATATGCGCGATCCAGCAGCAGGAGGCGCTTCGCTTCCTCGGGCCGGCCTTCTCGAAGCGCCAGCGAGGCCCACAACGAACCAAGGGTCTCCTTCTTAATTCCCGCCTTCTCAGTTGCCGCCAGAAGCCGGCGAAGACCGTCTACCTGGTTCGAGCGCTCAAGAAGCAAACCGAGCTCCCGCAGATTTTCGAGGTTGGCTGGAGAAATGATGCCTGCGTCCTGTCCATTGTCCGCCAACACCCGCTCAAGAGCGACACGAGAACCTTCCTCCATCTCTGCCAGTGCCTCGTTGACCCATCCCATGTCGGCCAACAGGCGCGCATAGGCTATTCGGATGCCAACATCCGCGGGAGCCGCTTCCGATGCGCGTTTCAGCCACTCCAGAGCTGTGTCCAATCGACCAGCACTGGCCTCGATCATACCCATCAGGTGGTAAAGTCGGGGAACCTCCCCGAACTTCGCGAGCTGTTCTTCAGCTAGTTGGCGGGCCTGTCGCAGGTCGCCGCGCCGGTAGGCCGCAACTGCGGCGGCAATCAATGCTTCGCTGTTCATATACTCGCGAGCGCATGCACGAGCGGCAGCGAAACTTCTAGCTGGAGGTGGTGTCTCCTCCATCCGGATGCAGGACCTGCCCAGTCATGTAGCTGGAATCGTCGCAGGCCAGGAATAGGAAGCTCGGCGCGACTTCATTTGGCTGGCCGGGGCGCTTCATCGGCGTCTTCTTGCCAAACTCGGGAATCTTCTGAGGGTCCTGGCCGCCAAACGGATTGAGCGGGGTCCAGATTGGCCCCGGCGCAACCGCGTTCACTCGAATGCCCTTCTCGACCAGATTTAACGCGAGCGAGCGCGTGAATGCCGTGATGGCGCCTTTGGTCGAGCTGTAATCCAGCAAATGCTTCGAACCTGCGTACATCGTCTCCGAAGTGCAATTGATGATCGCCGACCCTTCTTTGAGGTGGGGTACCGCGCCCTGGGTCATGAAGAACATGCCAAAGATATTGGTCTGAAACGTCCGCTTGAGCTGATCTTCAGTAATATCGACAATGTCTTTGTCGCTATGCTGCTCACCGGCATTGTTGACGAGGATGTCGAGTCCGCCGAGCTCATCGACCGTCCGCTTCACTGCCTGCCCGCAAAAGTCCTTGTCACCAATGTCGCCGGCGATCGTAATTGCTCTGCGCCCCTCACCTTCAACGATCTCCTTCGTCTTTGCAGCATCGTCATGTTCGCAAAGATAAAGGATCGCGATGTCTGCGCCTTCACGAGCGTAGAGCGCCGCAACTGCCCGCCCGATGCCGCTGTCCGCCCCGGTGATCAGTGCAACCTTGTCCTTCAAGCGGCCTGAGCCGGGATACCTCGGCTGCCAATCCGGCTTGGGTTCGAGCTCGCTTTCATGCCCGGGAAGCTGATCCTCGTGGACCATCGGTTCGACGACGTCGGACATAACGCTTACTCCTTGGGCGCGATTCCCATCCCCTCGCGCTCAAACTCCTCGCTGGTCGCCTCGGTTGCCTCACCGCGTGGCGGCGGCGGTCTTTTCGCCTTGCCGCCGGCGTTTTTCGTCTTTTTCGCCATTCGCTAACCTTTTCGACTGAGCGAACGCATTACAGGCAGCCGAAACGATACACTTCGGGCGACAGGCGGCAATTAGCAGATTGGATCAGCCGCGACGAACGCGGGCAGGCAGTGGCTTGTTGCGCTCAGCTTCCTTGGCGGTCGCCGACTGCTCGGAGCGGCAGCGCGCAAGCAGTGTCGGGAAATCAAAGTTGGTGTTGGCTTCAAGTGCCGAAGCCGTGGCTGCCGAACATTCGGCCTCACTCGAATAGCGGGTCTGCAACGTCGCCACCGGCGTGCAAGCGGTCCCACCATCGGCACACCCCAAAATCGCAATGACGAAATAGCCCGGTCCCATGTCCCAAGTTCCATACTAACTTGCTGATTGAACCGCCGATTTTGGATTGGGTTCCGTTGTCCGTTTGCCGCCGGACCACGGCGTGCCTACCTAGGCGCTGATGCCGGCCGACCAGACTCACTCATCAAAGCCGAACGCCGGCCTTGCGGCCCTGTGGCGTTTCCTGCCGATGCTGTGGCCGAAGGGTGAAGCAGAGCTGAGAGCACGCGTCGTCGTTGCGGTGCTGCTCGTGCTTGCCGGAAAGGCAGTAGGCCTGGCCGGCCCCTACGCACTCAAGCTCGCGGTCGACCGCATGAGCGGTCATGCGGCCTTCGCCATCGTCGCCGGCCTGGTACTCGCCTACGCCGCCGCTCGCTTTGGCGGTGTCCTGTCCGACAACCTCCGCAATGCGGTGTTCGAGAAGGTGGGGCAGGACGCGGCACGTCGGCTTGCTGGAAAGGTCTTCCGACACGTCCACGACCTCTCGTTGCGCTTTCACCTGGAGCGCCGGACCGGTTCGCTGACCAAGATCGTCGAGCGCGGGACCAAGAGCATCGACATGATGCTCTACTTCATCCTCTTCAACATCGTCCCCACGGCGATCGAGCTTACCGCGATCTGCGTCATCTTCTTCGTCAAGTTTGGTGCGGGGCTGGTCGCCGGGACCCTTGCGATCGTCGTCATCTACATCGCTTTCACCCGCCGAGTCACCGACTGGCGGACCAACATCCAGCGGCAGATGAATGACGTCGACAACAAGGCGATCGGCCGCGCCGTCGACTCGTTGCTCAACTACGAGACGGTCAAATATTTCGGCGCCGAGGACCGCGAAGCTGCTCGCTATGAGGAAGCGGTAGGCGCCTTCGCGCGCGCCTCGGTCCGCAACGAGGTGTCGCTCGCGTGGCTCAACATCGGCCAGTCGCTGATCACCAACCTCATGATGGCCGGGGCAATGATCTTCACCGTCTGGGGCTGGAGTAAAGGCCGCTTCACGCCGGGCGACGTGGTGTGGATCAACGGCCTCCTGATGCAGCTCTTCCGGCCGCTCGACATGCTCGGCTGGGTGTACCGTTCGATCCGCCAGGGCCTGATCGACATGGAGGCGATGTGGAATCTGCTCGACACACCGGCGGAGGTCACGGACAAGCCCAACGCCCCAGCGCTGTCGGTGAAGCGCGGCAGCATCCGCTTCGAGCATGTCCGCTTCGGCTATGACCCGGGACGCGACATCCTCCAGGGGCTCGACATCGACATCCCCGCCGGCACCAGCTGCGCGATCGTCGGACCGTCAGGCGCCGGAAAGTCGACCATCGCGCGCCTATTATACCGCTTCTACGATCCGCAGGATGGCCGCATCCTGATCGACGGCCAGGACATCGCCGGGGTCAACCAGCGTAGCCTGCGCGCGGCGATCGGCATCGTTCCTCAGGACACTGTCCTGTTCAACGACACGATCGGCTACAACATCGGTTACGGCCTTGGCGACGCGAACCAGGTTCAAATCGAGGAGGCTGCCCGCGGTGCGGCGATCGACCAGTTCATCGCCGCGCTCCCCGAACGTTATGAAGCGATGGTGGGCGAGCGCGGTCTCAAGCTTTCTGGCGGCGAGAAGCAGCGCGTCGCCATCGCCCGGACCCTGCTCAAGAACCCGCCGATCTTGGTGCTCGACGAGGCCACCAGCGCGCTCGACAGCCGGACCGAGCAGGCGATCCAGGAAACTCTCGATCGCGTGTCAGAAAGCCGGACGACGATCATGATCGCGCACCGCCTGTCGACCATCGTCAACGCCGATCAGATCGTGGTTCTCGACCATGGCCGGGTTGCCGAGCGCGGGACGCACGAACAGCTGCTCGACAAGGACGGGCTCTATGCGGAGCTCTGGCAGCGGCAGGCGGAGGCTCAGCTCGCCGAGGAGATTGCGCAAGCCGCCGAGTGACGGCAAGGTCGGCGGCTCACCGCGGCGCTCGGGTCGCATTGTTCGAGTAAAGATGACCGACCCGCACGAAATCCTGAAACGCGTCTTCGGCTTCGATCATTTCCGTGGCGTCCAGGAACAGGTGATCGAGCGTGTGCTCGCCGGACGTCACACGCTGACGGTGATGCCGACCGGGGCCGGCAAATCGCTCTGCTATCAACTTCCCGCCGTGGTGCGCGAGGGCACTGCGCTGATCATCTCGCCATTGATCGCGCTGATGCACGACCAGATCAGGAGCGCGACCGCCGTTGGCCTTCGCGCCGCCTCGCTTACCTCGGCAGACACTGACCGTGAGCAGACGCTCGGGCGGCTGCAGAGTGGCGAGCTGGATCTCCTTTATGTCGCGCCAGAGCGCGCGACCGGCGAAGCCTTCCGGCGACTGATCAGCCGCGTGAACCTCGCCCTCATCGCCATCGACGAGGCGCATTGCGTCAGCGAATGGGGTCATGACTTCCGGCCCGATTATCGCCAGCTCAAGCTGCTGCTCGACGACAATGCCGACGTCCCGCGCCTGGCGCTAACCGCCACCGCGGACCGGCGCACGCGCGCGGACATCCTTGCGCAGCTCGGCATCCCGGAGGACGGGCTTGTCATCGCCGGCTTCGACCGGCCCAACATCCGCTATCACGTGAAGCCCCGCGACGGAATTTCATCCCAGCTCAAGGAACTCGTGAGGCAGCAGCCGGGCCCGGGCATCGTCTACGCGCCAAGCCGCGACAAGGCCGAGCGGCTCGCCGAACAAGTCATGGCCGAAGGCCGTCCGGCATTGGCTTACCATGCAGGCCTCGAGCCGCGGGTGCGAGCTCGCAACCAGTCGGCATTCGTCGAATCCGAAGACATGGTGATCGCGGCGACGGTCGCCTTCGGCATGGGAATCGACAAGCCGGACGTCCGCTTCGTAGCCCATGCCGGAATCCCGAAGTCGATCGAAGCTTATTACCAGGAGACCGGCCGCGCCGGACGCGACGGCGAGCCCGCCGAGGCGTGGCTGTTCTGGGGCGCCGAGGATTTCGCTCGCGCCCGCCAGCGGATCGAGACCGAAGTGGAGCCGGAGCGTCGCCCCGCGGAGCGCGAGCGGCTGAACGCCCTCGCCGCGCTGGTCGAAGCACCGACCTGCCGCCGGGCCATCCTGCTGCGCCACTTCGGGGAAGATCCGCCCGAACATTGCGGGAATTGCGACAACTGCCTCGATCCGCCTGCGTCAATCGACGTGACGGAAATCGCGCGCAAATTGCTGTCCGCCGCATTCCGCACCGAGATGCGGTTCGGAGTCGGACACCTGGCCGACGTGCTCGCCGGCAACGATAGCGAGAAGGTACGCAGCTTCGGCCATCATCGGCTGTCGGTCTTCGGCATTGCGAATGCCGAGGAGTTGTCGCTCGTTCGCCCCGTTGCGCGGGCCTTGATCGCGCGGGACGCCCTCCGCGCCGACGCCTATGGCGGGCTGAGCTTCGGGCCCGGCGCCAAGCCGATCCTGAAGGGTGAGGAGCAGCTCACGATCACCGTGCCCCCGCCACGCAGGCGAAAGAGCCGAAAGCGCTTCGAAGGGCCGCCCGATCCGCTGTTCGAAATGCTCCGGGAGGCACGCCGCAAGCTCGCCGCCGACAGCGGGGTTCCTCCCTACGTCATCTTTCACGACTCGACGCTGCGCGAAATCGCGGCGAGGAAGCCCCGCGATCTCCATGAGTTGAGCTCTGTGCAGGGGGTCGGCGCGGTAAAGCTCGAGCGTTACGGAAAGGCGATGCTCGAAGCGCTCGCCGCGAACGGCTAATGTTCAGGCTTGCGTAATTCGCGACTCGGTTCGAGAGGCGCTAACGCAGATTTACCGCAGTTCGGGGAGAGACATGATCCGCAACCTACTTCTGGCGAGTGCCGCGCTCGCTGTCATTTCCACCGCGCCGGCAACCGCCGCGACACACAAAGCTACGAGCACCGCGACTGCAAGGCTCCCTGCGTCCAGTCCGTTCGCAAAGCCGAGCACGCTGCCGTTCGGAACTCCGGATTTCTCGCGCATCAAGGACAGCGATTATCTGCCGGCCCTGCTCGCCGGAATGGCCGAGCAGAAGCGTGAAGTGACGGCGATCGCCAACAACCCCGCGGCGCCGACCTTCGACAACACGGTCGTCGCGATGGAGAAGTCCGGCCTGCTGCTCGAACGCGCGAACCTCGCGTTCAACGCGGTCAACGGCGCGAACACCAGCGATACCCTGCAGGCGACGGACACCAAGACCGCGCCGCTGTTCGCCGCGCATAACGACTTCATCAACCTCAATCCGAAGCTCTTCCAGCGCTTCAAGTACCTGCACGACCATCAGGCTGAGCTGAATCTCAATCCTGAGCAGGCCAAGTTGCTGGACGTCTATTACAAGCAATTCGTCCATGCGGGCGCCGAGCTGCCGCCCGCGAAGCAGGCCGAATTAAAGGTCATCAACAAAAGGCTGAGCACGCTCCAGTCCGCTTTCGGCATCAAATTGCTCGCCGCCGCCAAGGCTGGCGCGCTTCACGTCGAAGACGCGGCCGCGCTCGCTGGGCTGTCACCCGAGAAATTGGCCTCGGCCCAGGAAGCAGCCAAGAGCCGGAAGCTCTCGGGTTATGTGCTGCCGCTGCAGAACACGACGCAGCAACCTTCGCTCGAATCGCTCACCAACCATGCAACTCGCCAGCAGCTGTTTGAGGCGAGCCTCAACCGCGCCGAACATGGCGACGCGAACGACACGCGCGCGCTTGTCAGCGAGCTCGCCCAGCTTCGCGCCAAGAAGGCGGCTTTGTTCGGTGCTGCGAACTTCGCGGACTACAACCTCTACGACCAGATGGCGAAGGACCGGGCAACTGCCGTCGGCTTCCTCGACCGGCTGGCCCCAGCAGTGTCCGCCAAAGAACGGACCGAGTGGTCCGACATCGTCGCGCTAGCCAAGTCGCAGGGTGCGACATTCCAGCCGACGTCTGCCGATTGGAACTTCTACGCCGAGCAGATCCGGAAGCAGCGCTACGCGCTGAACAGCGACGACCTGAAGCCCTATTTCGAGTTCAACAAGGTGCTCGAGGACGGTGTCTTCTATGCTGCCAACCAGCTCTATGGTCTGACCTTCAAGGAACGGAAGGACATCCCGACCTGGAACCCCGACATGCGGGTCTTCCAGGTCTACGACAAGGACGGCAGCGAGCTGGCGATCTTCATGATCGACCCGTGGAAGCGCGATAACAAGTCGGGCGGCGCATGGATGTCGAACCTGGTCAACCAGTCTTATCTGCGCGGCACCAAGCCCGTGGTCTTCAACGTCGAGAACTTCACAAAGCCTGCGCCGGGCCAGCCAATGCTGATCAGCTGGGACGACGTGACGACGATGTTCCACGAGTTCGGCCACGCGCTCCACGGTATGTTCGCGGCGCAGACCTACCCGACCCTGTCGGGCACCAACGTCGCGCGCGACTTCGTCGAGTTCCCGTCGCAGTTCAACGAGAATTGGGCGCTCGATCCGAAAGTGCTCCCGCACTTCGCGGTCCACTATCAGACCGGCCAGCCGATCCCTCAGGATCTCGTCCAGAAGATCCTCAAGGCCCGCACGTTCAATCAAGGCTATGAGGTCGGTGAGGCGCTCGAGGCCGCGCGGCTCGACCTCGACTGGCATTCGTTGCCCGCGACAGCCCCACGCCAGGACGTCGACAAGTTCGAAGCCGACGCGCTGGCCAAGGGCGGCTTCGACACGGCGGACGTGCCACCGCGCTACCGCTCCAGCTATTTCCTCCACATCTGGAGCAACGGCTATTCGGCGAGCTATTATGCCTATGCATGGACCCGCATGCTCGGCCAGGACGCGTTCAATACGTTCGAAACGCGCGGCGGCCTCACCCGCGCAAACGGCGACCGCTTCCGCGCCATGGTGCTGTCACGCGGCAATACGCTCGATTATGCCGACATGTACCGCGGCTGGGCCGGGCACGATCCGCAGATCCAGCCCTATCTCGACTATTACGGCTTGAATGGCGGCGGCGCGACAGCAGTTCCTGCGGCTGCCCCGGCACCGGCAACACCGGCGACCCCGCCGAAGCCTGAACGAGGAGAATAAGCCATGATCCGCCAGCTCGACGACAAGGTGATGGTAAGCGGCCAGATCGCCCCCCACGAAGTCGCCGGGTTGGCGGACCACGGCGTCACCGTCATCGTCAACAACCGTCCCGACGGCGAGGAGCCCGGACAACCGCTCGCGGCCGACATCGAGGCCGCCGCGGCCGAGGCGAACATCCCTTATCACTACGTGCCGATCATCCGCGGAATCGGGCCCGCCGACGTCGAGGAAATGCAGAAGGCGCTTCGCCAGGCCGAAGGCGGCAAGCTCCTCGCTTTCTGCCGTTCGGGAACGCGGTCGGCGATGGCGCTCGGCGTTGCGAAGCGCGAGGAAGGCGCTTCAGCGGAAGAGGTGCATCAGTGTCTTACCCAGGCCGGGTTCGACCCCGGGCCGATCGCGCACCTACTTTAATCACCAAGGAAACACGTCGCCGGCGGCGATCTCGTCGGGGCGGGGGGCGCGGCCCAGCATCTTGTTGCGATGAGGAAAGCGGCCGAAGCGAGCGATCACATCGTGATGCTTCTTAGCGTAGCCGAGTTGGTGACCATCGCCGAGCGCCGTGAATAGCAGAACCGAACGGTCCTGCTCGGCGAGGTTCTCGCTGTGCTGGAAGGGCATGTAGAGGACGCCGCGTTCCTTGGGCTCAAGCTCGTCGTCGAACCCTAGATCGACTGCTGACTTGGCAATCGCCAAGGCGAGATGGTCGGTCGCGAATTGCTCGGCGTTGTTACGAAACATGTTGCGCGGGAATTGGTCGAACAGGATCACTCCGGCGAGCGCGATTAGCGGGTCTGCGAGGAAGGAATCCGCAGGTAGCTGACGCTTATCTGCCCAAAGCTTCAGGAAGCGCTGCTTGATCTGGTGATCGAGCTCAGGGTCGGTCTTCCACCATTGTTTCGGGTCCAGGCCGAACCAGTATTTGAGAACGTCCGAACGCCAGTCGCTCAAGCGGCGGTGCCTCCGACCGTCAGGCCTTCGATCAACAGGGTCGGCTGCCCAACGCCCGCGGGGATGCTCTGCCCGCCCTTGCCGCAGATGCCGACGCCTTCGTCGAGCGCCAAGTCGTTACCGATACCCTTCACCCGGGTCAGCACGGTCGGACCGTCGCCGATCAGCGTCGCGCCCTTGACCGGCTCAGCGATCTTGCCGCCGCGAATCCGATAGGCCTCGGTGCAGGAGAAGACGAACTTGCCGCTGGTGATGTCGACCTGACCGCCGCCAAAGCTCTTGGCGTAAATGCCATCCTTCACGCGGCTGACCAGCTCGTTCGGATCGTCCTGGCCGCCGAGCATGAAAGTATTGGTCATGCGCGGCATCGGTGCATGGGCGAAGCTTTCGCGGCGGCCATTTCCGGTTGCCTCCATGCCCATC